>MKWU01004391.1_pt1 | contig 16779 bp, 14 predicted proteins | sample 809101 | NCBI WGS metagenome assembly MKWU01 (sample SAMN05860141, study PRJNA318959) | sponge metagenome | host: Aplysina aerophoba | place: Slovenia: Piran, Adriatic Sea, Gulf of Piran | collected 2013-05-07 | reverse complement strand
CGCCATGACCGTCGATCGAGGGGGCGCGCACCGCCGGCGGGAGGCCTCGAATGCTGCTCGGACGCGTCCGTGTGGGTCGCCGCACGCTCAGTGGGATCGTCGAGGGAGACACGATACACGTCGTGCGTGGCGGGCTTTTCGGCCGCCTCGAGCGGACGGGCGAGTCGTTCACGGCCCGCGAGGCGACGCTGCTCGCGCCGGTGGCCCCGTCGAAGGTCGTCGCGATCGGGCTCAACTACCGCACGCACCTCGGCGACGAGCGTCCCGCGCCCGCGAACCCCGAGCCGTTCCTGAAGGCGCCGAGCTCCGTGATCGGCGCGGGTGACGCGATCGTGCTGCCCGCCGACGCCGGCCGCGTGGACGAGGAGGGCGAGGTCGTCGCCGTCATCGGCCGCCGCGCCCGGAACATCTCCGAGGACGAGGTCGACGACTACGTGCTGGGCTACACCGGGGGTAACGACGTCTCCGCGCGCGCCTGGCAGGGCAACGACCTGCAGTGGTGGCGCGCCAAGTCCTCCGACACCTTCACGCCCGTCGGCCCGTTCATCGCCACCGACCTCGACCCCGAGCACATCGGCCTGCGCGTGCTCGTGAACGACGAGGTGGTGCAGGAGGCGACGACGGCCGACCTCATCCACTCGATCCGGGCGTGCATCGCCTGGATCTCGCGCTCGATGACCCTCGAGCGGGGAGACCTCGTCTTCACGGGCACGCCCGGCGAGACGCGCCAACTCGCGGCGGGCGACTCCGTCCGCGTCGAGGTCGAGGGCGTCGGCTTCCTCGTCAATCCGGTAGTCGCCGAACAGTGAGCCGCGGACGGGTGCTGGACGTCGCGCTGCTGCAACTGCGCGCGTTCGGGCTCGCCGACCACGAGGCGGCATGGGCCGAACTGCTGCGTCGCATCGACGAGGCGGCGACATCCGGTGACTCGCCACCCGACCTGATCGTCGCGCCCGAGGCCAGCTACCCGGCGTACTACCTGCACTCGCGCGCCGCCTACGAGGCCGCGGGCGTGCTCGCCGATGCCGAGGTCGAGGCCGCACTTGCCGAGCGAGCGTCCCGGCACGGCGCGACGCTCGTCGTCGGGCTCGTGCAGCGCACGCCGGGCGGCGCGCTGCGCAACCAGGCGGTGTCCTTCGGGCCATCGGGCGAGGTGCTCGCGCGCACCCCCAAGCGCTTCCTCTGGCACTTCGACACCGAGTGGTTCGAGGCGGCCGGCCCCGAGCCCGGCGACGGGGTCGAGGGCTTCGAAGTCGGTGGGACGCGCGCCGGGGTGTTCGTCTGCGCCGACGCACGCCTGCCTGAGATCACGCGTGCGGTCGCCGCTGCCGGCGCCGAGCTGCTCATCGAACCCACCGCATGGGTGTCGGACGGGCGTGACCAGGCCGCGCTCTCCAACCCGCAGGTCGACTACATGCTCGCGGCGCGCGCCATCGAGAACGGCGCGTGGGTCGTCGCGGCCGACAAGGTCGGCGTCGAGGCAGGCACGATCGTCTACGCAGGGCGCTCGGGCGTCGTCGACCCGGCCGGGCGCTGGCGTGTGCAGGCACCGAGCGACGAGCCCGGCATCATCCGCTCCTCGATCGACCTCGACGAGGCGCGCGGCGCGCCGGTGCCGCGTCGGGCCGAGCTGTACGGCGGTGCTGCCGTCACCGGCGAGGACTCGCCCGTAGCGCAGGCGACCCGCGACCCGATCTCCGTTGTAGACGCCGAGGTGCGCCTCGCTGCGGTCGCGCTCGCTGCGCAGCCCTCGGCCGTCGAGCTCATGGAGCAGGTGCGCGCGACCGCCACGACCGTGGCGACGCAGGGCGCCGAACTGCTCGTGCTTCCCGACCTCGCCGGCGCCGACCCTCACGCGCTGAGCCAGCAGGAGCTGCTGCCGCAGCTGGGGGCATTGAGCGCGGAGACCGGGCTGATGCTGGCGGTCACGCTCGCAGAGCGCCCCACAAGGAGCGACGGCGACGAGGACCACCCGTACAAGTCACTGATCCTGCTCGACGGCGGCGAGCTGATCTGCACATACCGCCAGGCGCACCTCGACGCCGCCGAGGTCGCAGCCGGCTTCTCGCCCGGTGATGCGCCCTCGCCACTCATCGACACGCGACTCGGGCGGCTCGGCCTGCTCGCCGGGGGCGACGCGCTGGCGCCGGGGCCCGCGCGCTCGGTCAAGCTCGCCCGCGCCCACGCGCGCCGGTCGCCTGGGCTGGCGCGCCGCGCGCGCGGCGCTGGCGCCGGAGCCGGCGCGTGCGCTCAAGCTCGCCGGAGCCGAGGTGCTCGTGTGGTGCGCGAGCCCCCTCGCCGATGCGACCGAAGACGGCGTGCGAGTGATCGCGCGCACACGCGCGGCCGAGAACCGTGTCTACGTGGTCGCCTCGGCCGGTCCGGAGCGCGCGGGCGGCGCGTACATCGTGGAGCCCTCGGGCGCGGTCGCCGCCGAGTCGCTGGCCGGCGAGGCGATGGCAGTGGCCGCCGACGCCAACCGCGCGCTCACGCGCCGCCACCGCATGGCCCCTCGCACCGACCCGATCCTGGCGCACCGCCCGGAGGCGTTTCCGGAGCTCTTCGGCGTGCCCCCGGATGACGAGAGGTAGCGGGGATCAGCTCCAGATCTTGCGGCGCTCGGCGCAGTGGGAGCACACCAGCGACTTGACGCCGGCCGGCCGTCGCTGGCTCGTGTCGCGACCGCGCATCTGGCGGACATGGTCGGCGCAGAACAGGAGCCGGCAGCGCGAGCACTCGTGTCGCATCCGCGCGTCGCAGCTCTCGTCGGCGCAGACGCTCACCCGGTTCGAGGACTCGACGCGCTCGCGCCACTCAGTGTGATCGTCCAGGTCCGCGCGCTTGCGCTGGCAGGCCTTGCGGGCGCAGACATCCATGTACTGCGGGAGGCGCTCGCCGTGCTGCTCGCAGAACGGGCGGGCGCAGTAGACGCAGTCGGTTATGGCGGCCTGCCCGCAGCCGCGGCGCAGGAACCCGCCTCCGAAGGTGCATCGTGCGGTGGTCGTCACCTCGTCGCCCGCCTTTCGGGCGTCCCCCCGAGGTTCGGTGGAGGACCGGACCGCGCCATTGTCGCATGGCGGCGCGGGCCCCGGATCACCTTGCCGTGCTCACCATCGCGCGTAGGCGGGGGAGAGCTTACTGGTTCGAGGTGCGCGAGCTGACCTGCAGGCTGATGACGATCTCGGTGTAGCCCTCGTCGCGGGCGAATGCGTCGAGCTGGACCTGGCCCTGGATCCCGTCGTTCTCCGAGGCGAACCCGAGCAGCGTCGCGAAGCCGACCGCGTCGTCGGTCGTCAGTTCCCAGCCCTCGGCCTCGAAGCGCTCGCGGTACGACTCGGCGAAGTCGAAGCTGGAGCCGGTCACGAGGACCGTGACCTGGTAGGCGGTCCCACCGGGCTGCCGGTTCCAGGCGGTGCCGATCACCGTCATGTCCTCGTCGATCAGGAACGCGGCCGGGAACTCGTGCGGCAGTGGCCGCGCCGTGGGCAGCTCGAAGTCGTCCTCCTCCTCGGCCGTCGCGGTCGGGAGCGCCTGCACGAGGTAGAGCAGGCTGGTGAGCGGACCCTCGATGGTGGGCGTCGGGTCGGCGGCGGCCTCGCCGTCCTCGCCGGCCTCGGCCTCGGCCGCTTCCGCGGCGGCCGCCTCGAGCGTGGCGCTCGACAGGATGGGCTGGACCCACGCGACACCCTGGACGTCCGCGCTCATCGTGCTCTGAAACTGCACGATGGCGATCTCCTCGGACGACTGCCCGCCCGTCACCTGCCACGGCGACTGGTCGAGTTGCTCCGCGACCGTCTGCTCGATCTCCGTGCTGGAGCCGATGAGGTCGAAGACGATGAAGTAGCGCTGCTGGCCATCGGGGTTATCGATGCGTCCGCTGGCGACGAGCACTGCGTCCGGGTGGACGGGGAGCGAGGCGATGTCGGAGAGGAAGAGATCGTCGCGGACGGCCTGAGGGTCCTCGGCGTTGCGCAGCCCGGAGGCGAAGCGCGCGAAGGCTACAGCCGGATCGTCGTCCCACGCGGCGGCGAACTCCGTGGCGGTCGTACCAGCGGTCTCGGCGATGAGCGTGAGGCGTTCGTCGCCCGCCCCGACGGCGATGCCGATGCTCGTCATTGCCTCGGGGTTGAGGAGCGCCTGCAGGCCGGGCACGAGCTCACCGTCGCGCGTGTCAATCGTGGTCTCGAGGGGCTCGCCGAGCTGCAGCACGCGCGCGGCGAAGTCGTTGCGCGGGTCGTCAGGCTCTACTACCTCGGGGGTGTCGTCGCCGCCGCAAGCGACGGCGAGGAGCGCGAACAGCGCGGCGAGGACGGCCGCGGGCAGCGCGAGCCGGATGTGCATGGTGCCTCCCGGGTGGTGGAGCATAACGATCGTAGCACGCTTGCGTGCGCGATAGATGAGGTGTGTTGGGGTGGGTGAGGGGATTTGAACCCCCGCTCTCCAGGGCCACAACCTGGCGCCTTAGACCGCTAGGCGACACCCACCACGCGGAGACGCGGCCCTCGGCCGCTGGATCGAGTGTAACAGGCTACGGGGATGCGCCAACCAGTTTGTGCAGTGCATGGGACTCGACTCGGGAATCGGATGCACTACTCCGTCGCGGATCCGATCTCGCGGTAGCGCCCGCGGAAAAACAGCAGCGGCTCGGCGTCCTGGCGGACCACCTCGCAGCCCACCACCTCGCCCACGAAGATCTTGTGGTCGCCGCCGTCGAGGATCGAGTGCGTCCGGCAGTCCACCCACGCGAGCGCGCCGTCCAGCAGCGGCGAGCCCTGCTCGCTCATCCGCCAGGTGTGCTCGCCCATCGGCGCGTCCGCGTCGTTGGGGCGCGCGAAGAACTGCGAGACGCCCTCCTGGTCGGCCGCGAGCATGTTGATCGCGAAGCGGCCCGCTCGCTCCATCGCCTCGTACGACCCGGCGTGCAGGTCGACGCACACGAGGAACAGCGCGGGGTCGAGCGAGAGCGAGGCGACGGCGTTCGCGGTGAGGCCCCGCGGGCCATGTTCATCGTCGTGCGTCGTCACCACCGTGACGCCCGTCGCGAAGGAGCCGGCCACGTCTCGGAAGTGCCGGGGATCGATGGCCGGGGAGTCGCTTGCCATGGCGGCATCCTACCACGCAGCCCCCTGTGCCCCGGCCCTCAGGCACCGCGCTGGTACACTTGCCCGAGAGCCGCGAGACGCCATTCCGCCCGGCAATTCCGACGCCGCACATCCTGATTCGAGGCCACATCGATGCAATGTCCAAAGGACGGTACCGACCTGATCGAGGAGCGGATGCACGGCATCGAGGTCGACCATTGCGGCACGTGCAACGGCCGCTGGCTCGACCACCACGAGCTCGATGAGCTCGAGGCCACACGGGCCGACGAGGACGAGCGCCGGGGCACGATCCGCTTCGCCGATCGCACGTCCGATCTGCGTTGTCCGATCTGCGGCGAGCCGATGGCGGCGTTCAACTACCGCGCCTACGACCTCGAGATCGACACATGTCGGGACGAGCACGGCTTCTGGCTCGACGCCGGCGAGGAGGGTCGCGTGCGCGACATCATCGACGAGCGTGTACGCGAGCTGAAGCGCTCCGCATCCGCCGAGGTCGCGTGGGGCGACTTCCTGAACGGCCTCAGCGGCGGTGGTGGCGGCGACGGTGTGTGGGGCTCCGTCCGGCGCTTCTTCGGCGGCGGACGGCGCTAGCGCTACGCTCGGGCGGCGGCGAGCGGCTGCGTACAATCGCCCGATGAGGCCACTCGCATGACCGCCACGCCCGGCGATCACGTCCCCTCGTTCGACCCCGTCGTGGCGATGGCTTCGCGCATCGAGGCCGGGGATCAACTCGGCGCGCTCACGCTTGCGTCCGAGCTCCACCCCGCGCAGCTCGCCGAGGCATTCGCCGGCGTGGACAACGAGGTCACCGACCTGCTGGTGCAGCGGCTCACTCCGCGTGGGCTCGGCGCAGCGCTCGCCTACCTCGAGCCGCACTACCGCGAGGATCTGCTCGTCGGCCTCGAGCCGGACCGCATCGCGCGTGTGCTCGAGAACGTCGCCGACGACATCGCCACGGACATCGTCCAGGAGCTGCCCGAGGACATCAGCCGCGAGGTGCTCCAGGCCATCCCGGAGCGCCAGCAGCACGCCATCGGCGCGCTCATGGAACACCACGAGGACACCGCGGGCGGGCGCATGACCGGCCAGCTCATCGCCGTCCTGCCGGACCGCCTCGCCGGTAACGTGATCGACGACCTCCGCTCCATCCAGCCGGACGCGACGCAGCCGTTCTACGTGTACATCCGCGACGAGGACGGCCGCCTCGGCGGTGTCGTCAACCTGCGCTCGCTGCTCATCGCGCCCGCCGAGACTCCCGTCACCGACCTCGCCACGCCCGACGTGTTCTCCGTCACCGCCTCCACGGACCAGGAGGAGGCCGCGCGCCTGCTCAAGCGCTACAAGCTGCTCTCGCTCCCGGTCGTCGACGACGACGGGCACCTCCTCGGCGCGCTGACCGCCGACGACCTCATCGACGTGCTCGAGGACGAGGCGACCGAGGACATGTTCCGGCAGGTCGGGGTGCACGAGGACGAGGACCTGCGCAGCGTGCGCCGCTCGATCCGGTACCGGTTACCGTGGCTGATGGTGAACCTCGTGACAGCGCTGGGGGCGGCGGTCGTCGTAGCCGCGTTCGAGGACACCGTCGCTCGCGTCGCGGTGCTGGCGGCGTTCTTGCCGGTGGTTGCGGGGCAGGGCGGCAACACCGGCATCCAGACGCTCACCGTCGTCATCCGCTCGCTCGCGGTCGGCCGCCTCGCCGGCCGCAACCTGTGGCGCGTCGTGCTGCACGAGGCGGCGACGGGCCTCGTCAACGGCGTCGTGATCGGTGCAGCGGTCGGGGTGGCGGCGTTTGTGTGGCAGGGCAACGCGGCGCTCGGCCTCATCGTTGGTCTCGCGCTCGCTGCGAACATGCTCGTGGGGGTGATCGCCGGGGTGCTGATCCCGATGGGACTCCAACGCTTCCGCCAGGACCCCGCGCTCTCGGCCGGCATCTGGCTCACCACGGCGACCGACGTCGTGGGCTTCCTCGTCTTCCTGAGCCTCGCGACCTTGTTCGTGGACGCGATTGGGTAGGAGCACGCTCGACCGACGGCGAGCCGACGATCGAGCCGGTTGACGCTGCTCGGTCTCCAGTGTGTCGTAGTGGGGGAGGGCGGTGACGCCGTTCATGTGGGCGTCGCGACGAAGCAGCCATGACGACTCATCGCTTCACCCTGTTCGTTGAGGGGCCGGACTTGCAGGACGGGCAGCGAATCGACGCGCTCTACAGGAGCGGCTGTGCGGACGCGCTCGTCGGGCGTAGCTCCGGTGTCCAGTACCTCGACTTCGACCGCGAGGCGGTGAGCTTCGCGGAGGCCGTGTTGTCAGCCGTCGCGAGCGTCGAGAAGGTTGTGGGCGTCCGGGCTCTTGGGATGGGCGGCCTCGCGGACTACACGTAGGCCGAGACTCGGTACAGTCGCTAGCGGTTCGGCTCCCACCGGAACCGCCACCACGCCACCACGCCACCCGCGACGCCCCACACCGCCATCACCGCGAGGTGCCCGAGCCGTAGCCCCGAGCCCTCCTCGAACGGGTCGAACGCCGCCTGTGAGGCGACTGAGAGGTGCTTCACGGGGAAGAAGTCGCCGGCCAGCCCGAGCCAGACCGGAGCGTTGTCGCGCAGCGGGATGAAGACGTCCGAGATGAAGAGCAGCGGCAGGATGATCGCGTTCACCACCGCCGGGGCCGCTTCGGCGTTCGGGACGAACGCCGTCGTCGCCAGCCCAAGCATCGCGAACGCCGCCGCGCCTACGGCGAGCGTGAGCGCGAACGCCGGCAGCGTGCCCGTGGGCACGTCGACGTTGTAGAAGGCGGCGCCGAACGCCGTGACGAGTGCGACGAGGATGATCGCGATGATCGTCATGAACAGCACCTTGCCGCCCAGGTACGCGCCCTTCGGCAGCGGTGTCCCCGCCACGCGCTTCAACTGGCCCTGGTCGCGCGCGAACGAGATCGACATCGAGAGCCCCGTGTAGCAGGCGTTGATCACGGAGAACGCCGCGATCGCCGGGATGTAGAACGTCGAGGTGTTCGTCTCGCCACCATCGACGCTGATCGTGTCGTTGCCGAATATCAGGTTGAAGATCACGAGGAAGATGAGCGGGAAGAAGAACGTGAAGAACGCCGCCGCCGGGTTGCGCGTGAACGCGAGCCGCTCGTAGCGGAGCTGCCGGACGAGCAGGCGAGCGGCGGTCACGACGCCGCTCCCGATGTGAGGTCGAGGTACACGTCCTCGAGGGTGGCGCGCTCCACGCGCAGCTCTGCGAGCTCGGCGTCGGCGTCGAGCGCTCGCCCGGTGAGGTCGTGGAGGAGCGCGGTCGGCGACTCCGTCTGCACCTCGAACCGCCCGTCACCGGCGTCGCGCACACCCTCGATGCCGTCGAGGAGGTGCGATTCGTCCGGCGGTAGGCGGAACGACACGACGGCCGCGGCGCTCCGCGCCATGAGGTCCGCGGGTGTCCCCTCGGCGACCATTCGGCCGCCGACGATCACCCCGACGCGGTCGGCGAGGTGCTCGGCCTCGTCCATGTAGTGCGTGGTCAGCAGCACCGTCGCGCCCGAGGAGCGCAGGTTGCGCACCATGTCCCAAGCCTGGCGCCGAGCCGCCGGGTCGAACCCCGTCGTCGGCTCGTCAAGGAAGAGCAGCTCCGGGTCGCCGGCGAGGGCGATCGCGACGTCGAGGCGGCGCTGCTGGCCGCCGGAGAGCTTGCGGATGCGCTGGTCGCGCTGCCCGGTGAGCCCGACGATCTCGATGATCTCGTCGAGCGGCCGCGGGTCCGGGTAGTAGCCGCGGTACTGCTCGATGGCCTCGGCGACCTTCAGGTACGGCTCGACGCCCGTCGTCTGCAGCACGATGCCGATGCGCTGGAGCAGCGCGGTGTCGCGCCGTGCGGGGTCGTGGCCGAGCACGCTGACCTCGCCGCCGTCACGCTCGCGGTGGCCTTCGAGGATCTCGACGGTCGTGGTCTTGCCCGCGCCGTTCGGGCCGAGCAGCGCGTACACCTCGCCGTGCTCGATGGCGAGGTCGACGCCACCCACGGCCTCGATGGCGCCATATGACTTGCGCAGCCCCTGCGTGCGGATGGCGAGACCGCTACTCGTCGTCATGGATCGAGCCTACCTGTGCTCGTCGCTACCAGCGCGGGCGAGGGACGCCGGACGCGCAGCGGGCGGCCCGAAGGCCGCCCGCCCGGTCCCCAACACGGGGGTGCGTGTCGAGTGGTGCTCGCTACTTGTCGAGCCAGGCGCTCGCGATCTGGTCGCCCCAGTCGTAGTACGAGCTGTTGGAGCCGAAGATGCCGCCGAAGCGGATCCCGCGCACCCACGGCTGGTACACCTCGAAGCCGATCGCCGAGGGCAGCGGCGGCCAGAACATCTTCTCCAGGAAGTAGTCGAACATCTCGCGGTGGATCTCCTTGCGAGCGTCCGGGTCCAACTCGACCTGCTGTGCCTCCGCCAGCGCATCCACCTTCGGGTCGTCGAGCTTCCAGCGGTTCCCCGGCGATTCGGAGTGGACCATGTTGAAGAAGTAGTTGTCCCCGTCGAAGCCCACCGTGCGCCACGCCGACGTGCTGGCTTCCTCCAGCTTGCCGGGCACCCACGTCGAGTTGAACTCGGTGTAGTCGACGTGCCGCGAGTCCATCGTGATGCCGACCTCGGCGAACTGGCCGACCGTGATGTCCGTCAGGTTGTCGATCGCCGGGCTGCCGTAGTTGTAGTAGATCGAGCCGAACGAGAGGTCCTCGGCGCCGGCGGCCGCCAGCAGCTTCTTCGCCTCGTCCGGGTCGTACCGGTCGAACCATGGTCCGAGCAGGCCTGATTCGACCGTCGGCTCCTCGTCGTGCACGAACGCCCACGGGTGCAGCGGCAGGTTCTTCGCGAGGCCGTCGTAGACCAGGTCGACCATCAGCTGCGTGTCCATCGCGAGGGTCATCGCCTGGCGGATGCGCTCGTCGGTGAACTTCGGGTTGGAGAGGTTCAGGCCGAGCGGCAGGCCGCCGGCGTCGACCACGCGCATGTTGATCTGCACGTCGGGGTTCGTCTCGAGGAGCGCCTGGACATTCTCGATGTTCGAGACGAGGGCGTACGCGTAGTCGAACTGGCCGACGCGGAAGCCGGCGAGCTTCGCCGCGGCGTCGCGTGTGAGCCTGAACTCGACCCCGTCCAGCAGGACCTCGCGCTCCCAGTAGTCCGGGTTCTTGGCGAAGACGACGTGACTCGCCTCCTCCAGCTCGGTCATGATCATCGGGCCGGTGCCGATCACCTTCCCCTCGATCTCGCCACTGTCGACGAGCTCCTTCGGGAAGATCGTCTGGTAGCGGCTGGCCAGCGGCAGGATGAAGTCCGCGGTCACGTTGGCCATGTTGATGTTCAGTGTGGTGTCGTCCGGGACCTCGAGTGAGCCGATGTTCGCCCAGTACGACTTGTGCACGCCCTCGGACCGGTAGCGCTCGAAGGCGAACCGGGCATCCTCGGCCACGAACTTGCGGCCGTTGAGCGGCGGGATGTTCTGCCAGTTCACGTCGTCACGGATGTTGAAGATGAACGTGACGCCGTCCGGGGTGCGCTCCCACGATCCCGCGAGTTCCGGTTCGAGCTCGAGCGTGTAGGGGTTCTTGCGCGGCCCGCCGACCATCCCGAGGATGCGGTTGTAGACCATGTTCGGGACGGTGATGGTGCCGCCCGCGGCCGACTTCGTCGGGTCCATCGTGGCGATGCTGAAGGTCGCGGCGATGGACATGACGCCGCCCGCCTTGGGCGTGAGGCCCCCCGGCTCCGGGAACTGGTACGGGAACGGCAGGTCCGGATCCTGGACCAGCATCCCCTCGCCGGCTTCCTCGTCGTCCGTTGTCGTCGTGGTCGAGCCGCCCGACGTGCCGCCGCTCGAGCCGCTATCGCTGGACGAGGTACCGCTGCTCGAGCTGCTGCTGCCACTGGAGCTGGTCCCGCTGGTGGAGCCGCTGGTCGTGGCGGCGGTGCCGCCGCCATCGTCGTCGTCGTCATCGTCGCCGCCACAACCGATGAGCGCGGCGGCGGCAAGCCCCGCCCCGCCGAGAACACCGCCTCGGAGCAGGCTTCGCCGGTTCAGTTCCAGCGACCAGAGGTGTCGGGTGCGCTCGGCGTCGGTCATGAGTCTCTCCTTCTGACGAGCCCGGCGCGCGATCGTGCGCGCCATCACTTGCGGGGCATCATACACAGCCCCTTGATCGGTTTACGCACGGGCGGGGCCCGCGGATGCATGGGCCCGAGGGGGACGCGTGCGGGCCGCCTCGGGCGCCGGACGTGGAACGGGCGGCCCGAAGGCCGCCCGCGCCCTCCCGACATGGGAGTGTGTACCGCCTGGTGCTCGCTACTTGTCGAGCCAGGCCGACGTGATCACATCGCCCCAGCAGTAGTAGGAGCTGTTGTCGTTCGGTGAGCTGGCGCCCCAGCGGATGCCGCGCACCCAGGACTGGACCACCTCCGGGTAGTTCCCGCTGGGGAAGGCGGGCCGGTACATCTGGTCCAGGTCGCGGTCGTAGATCTTCTGCCAGATCTCGCGTCGCGCGTCGGGGTCCAGCTCGAGCTGCTGCTGCTCGGCCCACTCGTCCATCTGCGGGTCGTTGATGCGCCAGCGGTTGCCCGGCGACTCCGAGTGGATCTGGCCGTAGAACCAATTGTCCGCGTCGAAGCCGCTGGTGCTCCACGCGACGGTGGAGACGTCCGGCAGCTTGGCGGGCACCCACGCCGAGTTGAACTCGGTGTAGTCGACCGCGCCGCCGCTCATGGTGATGCCGGCGTCCTTGAGGTTCGCCTGCGCGATCTCCGCGGTCTGGTCCTGGAGGCCGGAGTACGGGTAGTACATGTTGACCATCGAGAGGCCTTCAGCGCCCGCGGCCGCGAGCAGCTTCCGGGCCTCCGCCGGGTCGTGGCGGATCCACTTGCCCAGCCCGCCCGACTCCACCGTGGGCTCCTCGCCGTAGAGGTAGGTCCACGGGATCACGTGGAAGATCTTGGCGATCCCGTCGTAGACCAGGTCGACCATCAACTCGCGGTCGAACGCCAGCGAGATGGCGCGCCGCACCCGCTCGTCGGCGTACTTCGGCAGCGTGAGGTTCATCCCGAAGGTGGTCCCGTTGTACGTCACCACCGTGAGGTTGACCTGGACGTCGGGGTTCGTCTCCAGGATCTTGTTCAGCGTGGCGAGGTTGGGGGCCAGCGAGTAGGCGTAGTCGATCTGGCCGACTCGGAACGCCGCGGTGCGGGCAGCGCCGTCGAGGATGATCCGGAACTCGAAGCCGTCCATCAGGACTTCGCGTTCCCAGTAGTCCGGGTTCTTCTCGAAGATCACGTGCTGCGCCGGGGCGGCGTCCGTCAGGATGAAGCCGCCAGTGCCGATGGCCCTCGTCTCGATGGTGCCGTCGTCCACGAGTTCCTTCGGAAAGATCGTCTGCTTGTTGCTCCCGAGCGGGTTGAGGAAGTCCGCCGTCGGGTTCGCCATGCCGATCTTGAAGGTGAGCTCGTCCGCCGCCTCATACGTGGAGGCGTTGTTGTAGTACGCCTGGTGCACGCCCTCGTTCGCGTAGCGCTCGATGGCGAAACGGGCGTCCTCGGCGGTGAAGGCACGCCCGCTCAGCGGCGCCACGTTCTGCCACGTGATCCCCGGCGCGATGTTGAACGTGAACGTCAGCCCGTCCGGCGAACGCTCCCACGACTGCGCCAGCTCCGGCTCGAGTTCGAGCTGGTACGGATCCGCGGCGGGCCCGCGCACGATGCCCAGCAGGCGGTTGTAGACCACGTTGGGGACGGTCACCGTTCCGCCCGCGGCCGAAGCGACCGGGTCGATGGTCTGGTAGTCCCAACTCGTGGCGACCTTCATCACGCCACCCGGCTTGGGTGTGCCCGGAGGCTCCGGGTAGTTGAACGGGAACGGCAGGTCCGGGTCCTTGATCCACTCCCCAAGCGCCTCGACCGTCTCCTCGGCGTCATCGCTGTCGGTGCTCGCGGTGGAGCTGTCCGACGAGCTGTCGCTCGAGGTCTGTGTCGTGGTCGACGAGGTTGTCGCCGTCGTCGCAGTCGAGGTGCTGCCGGACGCGGGCGCGGTGCTCGCGGTGTCGTCGTCATCGTCGTCGTCACCACCACCGCAGCCGATGAGCGCTGCGGCGGCGAGGCCCACCCCGCCGAGGGCGCCACCTCGCAGCAGGGCGCGCCGGTTCAGTTCCAGCGACCACAGGTGTCGGGTGCTCTCGCTGTCGGTCATCGGTCCGCTCCACTCTCCTGGTGCTCGTGCCGCGCACTGTGCCAGGTCCCGCGCCCAGCATACACAGTCCTTATAGGCAATACGTATTTGTTGTAGCCGTAGATTGGTTATGCAATGGTGCGGCGTCAACGCGTGACGCGCGGACGCGGAACGGGCGGCCCGAAGGCCGCCCGCCCTGTCCCCAGCATGGGGAGTGCGTCCCGAAGAGGACTCGTTACTTGTCGAGCCAGGTCGTCCCCATCTGGTGGCCCCAGTCGTAGTACGACCCGTTGGAGTACATGACCCCGCCGAAGCGGAGACCGCGCACCCACGGCTGGTACACCTCGAAGCTGAACCTTGACGCCGGGCGACTACGGACGCGCGGGGGAACGATTTGACAATCGGCCAATGCTCCCGAAGGTTACGTGTACTACGAACGTTAACAGCGCGGGCGAGCCGAGTGATGGCAGAAGAGGAAGAGATACATGAGCCTGCCGACAGGTAGGCCGAGAATCTCAGGCGGGGATGTGGCCCGTGATCCGAGTGTCATCGTCAGTCACCCTCGTGGCCGTCACCGCAGTAGCGCTCGCCGCAGCGCTGCTCGTGCGGACGACCACCGATACTACCTGCGAGGGCCTGCCGAGCAACGCTGGGAATCGCGGCCTGATCTCCGACTGCGAGCACCTGCTCGCAATACGCGACCGACTGGCCGGCACGAGCACATACCTCAGCAACTGGAACCTCGGCACCCCGATGGAGGAGTGGCAGGGCGTCGTCATCGAGGGGAGCCCGAAGCGAGTCACGAAGCTCAAGCTCGGGGCCAAGGGGCTGACGGGCCACGTTTCAGCGCTGACCGGCGACCTGACGGCGCTGACGGAGCTGAGGCTCCGCGGCAACACCCTGACCGGTAAGCTGCCGACCAAGCTCGCCCAACTGACGAATCTCACGCACCTCCGCGTCGGCAAGAACTCGTTCACGGGCTGCGTCCCGCCAAGCCTGCGCGACGTGGTGAGCAATGACCTCGCCGATCTCGGTCTCAGCGACTGCCCGCCACCCACGAACGTCTCTAGCTACTTCCGCAAGGTGCTGCCGCCCGGCACGTACTACTACAACTCGGAATTCGATGACCTCACGACACCGCTGATCATCTTCGATATCCCGCCGGGGATTCAGGTGGTCTACGCGGGCGTCGCATGGAACAGCCCAGGCCTCGGCCGCGGGTTGATCCTCGAGTATGCCGACACGGGCATAGGGATCCACCTCCCCAGCGGCGCCGTGGACGAGCTAGCGCCGTGGGCGTATCCCGGAGCTAGCGGAGCAAGCGACGAGGGCCTCCGTCTGCTTGACCTCGTAGGCGAGTCCGTCTGGGTCGGGAGGTAAGCGTGCATTCGTGGCTCATCGTCGCGGCGCTGGCAGGCGCGCTGCTCATCGTAGGTCTCGTGATGAGCGCCGACCGTAGCGTGAGCGTTGCCTTCACGACTACCTGCGAGGGCCTGCCGAGCAACGCTGGGAATCGCGGCCTGATCTCCGACTGCGAGAACCTGCTCGCAATACGCGACCGCCTAGCCGGCACGAGCACACACCTCAGCAACTGGAACCTCGGCACCCCGATGGAGGAGTGGCAGGGCGTCGTGATCGAGGGGAGCCCGAAGCGAGTCACGAAGCTCAGGCTCGGGGCGAAGGGCCTGACCGGCTCGATACCGGCGCGCCTGGGTGAGCTGTCGTCGCTGAAGGAGCTACGACTCCGCGGGAACAAGCTGACAGGGTACTTGCCGTCCAAGCTGGGCCGGCTCGCTGCACTGACACACGTGTACCTCGGCCAGAACTCGTTCGAGCTGTGCGTGCCGCCGCATTTGCGCACTGTCGCGAACAACGATGTCGCTGACACCGGGCTCGCCGACTGTCCGCCGCCAACGCATCTGTCCCAGTACTTCGAGAAGACGGTGCCGCCAGGGACGTACTGGTACAACGAATACGGCGACGGCATTGAGGGCGCGATCATCTTCGACGTGCCCCCCGGCCTGACGGTGACGTACACAGGTGTCGCCTACGGCATCGGCTATCCGCCCGCGATCATGCTCGATACGGACCCCGACGGCATGACCGGCATTGCGATCGATACCGTTTACGAGCGAGCACATGTGTTCGACGCAAGCGATGCAGGCGGCGCAAGTGGGGCAAGCGGTCCAAGCGGCCCGAGTCAGGCGCTGGTTGACCTCGTCGACGACTCGATCTGGACGGGGCGATAACAGATCGCTGACTCGGTACGGTTCGGGCGATGAAGCGCCTCATCTTCGCTGCCGCGATGATCCGGAACTCGAAGCCGTCCATCAGGACTTCGCGCTCCCAGTAGTCCGGGTTCTTCTCGAAGATCACGCGCTGCGCCGATTCTTGACGGCGCCAGACGCGGAACGGGCGGCCCGAAGGCCGCCCGCCCTGTCCCCGGAATGGGGAGGTGCGTCCCGAAGAGGACTCGTTACTTGTCCAGCCAGGTCGTCCCCATCTGGTGGCCCCAGTCGTAGTACGACCCGTTGGAGTACATGACCCCACCGAAGCGGAGACCGCGCACCCACGGCTGGTACACCTCGAAGCTGAACTGGGTGGGCAGCGGCGGGTGGTACGCCTTGTCCATGTTGTAGTCCCAGATCTCGCGGAGGATGTCCCGCCGCGCGTCCGGGTCCAGCTCGACCTGCTGCGCTTCCGCCAGGGCGTCCACCTGCGGGTCGTTGAGCTGCCAGCGGTTCCCCGACGACTGCGAGTGGAGCACGCTGTAGAAGTAGTTGTCAGCGTCGAAGCCCACAGTGGCCCACGCTGACGTGCTCGCCTCTTCCAGCTTGCCCGGCACCCACGTCGAGTTGAACTCGGTGTAGTCGACGTGCCGCGGGGTCATCTCGATCCCGACGGCTGCCAACTGCTCCTTCACGATGTCAGAGCGCTGGTCGCCGGTGGGCGAGCCGTAGTTGTGGTAGAAGTTCTCGAACTCGAGCCCTTCCGCCCCCGCGGCCGCGATCAGCTTCTTCGCCTCGTCGATGTCGTGGCGGCCGTGCCACCGCCCGAAGTCCCCGTTCGCAACGGATGGCTCTTCGTCGAAGACGAACGTCCACACCTGGAGCGCGTTCGACTTCGCCAGGCCGTCGTACTGCACGTCCTCCATGAACTCGGTGTCCATGGCGAGGCTAATCGCCTGCCGCACGCGCTCGTCGGCGAACTTCGGGTTCGAGAGGTTCAGGCCGAACGGGTTCCCACGCACGTTGGTGTTGAAGTTCACCTGCACGTCCGGGTTGGTCTCGATCAGCTTCTCCATCGCCCGGATGTCCGGCACCAGCCCGTAGCAGTAGTCGAACTGGCCGACACGGAACCCGGCGAGACGCGTTGCGTAGTCCTGGCGGAGCCGGAACTCGACGCCGTCCAGGAAGACCTCGCCCGCCCAGTAGTCCGGGTTTTTGGTGAAGGTCGCGTGGCTGCCCTGCGAGGCCT
>MKWU01004390.1_pt1 | contig 16783 bp, 19 predicted proteins | sample 809101 | NCBI WGS metagenome assembly MKWU01 (sample SAMN05860141, study PRJNA318959) | sponge metagenome | host: Aplysina aerophoba | place: Slovenia: Piran, Adriatic Sea, Gulf of Piran | collected 2013-05-07 | reverse complement strand
CATCCTGGTCTTCAGCGTATATCTTGTTCTCAATGACGATACATGCGTCCTTTTTCTCTAATAGAATATCTATCCTGCCCTGGTCGGTAAACGCCTCCTTACTCACCTGGAAAGTCTCGGGGTTCTTGTATTCGTCAGACTCAGAATTTTTAATCGCATCAAGCCGCAGGAACAGCTTCAGAAAAGCGGCCCCTTGACGGTGTGACCCTTGAGGGCTCAGCAGGTCGGCAAGAAATGCAGAGTGGGTTTTGACTTCATCAGTTTCAACCTCCAGAATAGAAAAAACATTGAATTGTTCGCCGGTTACAGCAGCCAATTCGTCATACCTTTTTTTCAGGAGTCGAACCTGATTAAGGATACTGGAGATTTGTGAAGTATGGCCGTCCATTCGAAGCTTATTCCGACAGCTGAATTATACAAGGCTTCCGGTTGCTTTCCAGTTTATCATGCGGGTTAGTGCGCAAGCCTGGCGCTGATGATACGATTTAAACTAATGCCGGATTCAGCGGCTTCTATAGCGAGATTTCGATGCACTTCCGGCGGAATACGAACGATGAATTTCCCACTATATTGTCGCGTAGAGACAGGAACAGGAATTTTCTCCTTGGCCCGTACCATATCCTCCAGGCATTCATTGACAAGTGAGCGAATACCTCTGAGGGCATTATCATGATCAGGGTCCAGCCAACTCAGGCTGGGAAATTCGGCACACAGACCAATGAATTCCTGATCTTCCTCAGACCAGATAATTCGATAGGTATATTTCTTAACCTCCGGCTTCACGACTTACCTCCAATTTCTCAACGGCGAGCAATGCCTGTCTGTTATTACAACCCCAGTTCAGCCCAATCTTGATTCGATTGTTATATCTGACCGGCTCTGGTGCAGTACCGCAAGAATACGTATTTCTCTTTCGTTGAGTATGTAATAAATAGCTTAGGGGAATTTATTTGGCAACACCCGGCGAACATCGCGGTACACCTCTGGAAAAAATCGGGGATTATCTTGAACCTTCCCAATTGCACGATCGATTTCCCAAACGAACTCAACGCCTAAACCGGAAGATTGGGTTTCGTACCAGGCCGCCGCTTCGTTTATGTCTGAAAATGCTTGCGGCTCAATGTTCTTCCTGATCAAAGATCTTCCAGATTCTTCAATATGGCATCTCTGCTCTGTTTCCAGGATACAGCTTGTCCTTCGTCGTTCTCACAAGCAACCAGGCGGTTATCCAGAACCCGCTTGTGAGCTTCAGGAACAGATATTTCTTCAGAATGCTCAACAATGAAATCCCACAGGTTTTGAACATATTTTATCTGTGCTTCTGAGGACAAGCTTTTGAACTCGATAGGAACTTTTTGTGCTAACGCGCTCATGGCATTAATTATATCTCTTTATTAAACCTGGCCTTAATCATGCCGATTTTTATTCTGATAACAGCCTGGTAAGTGCTCTCCCCAGTTTGTTCAACCTTTTCACAACCGGGGACGCAGGCGGCAACCGCTTCAGGAGAGGTGATAAACTGACATACTGCTACGCGGGGCGCGGCGACAGTAAAGGATTTTTCAATTTTCATCGCGGGCCTGCATTTCTCACCAGTTGATGCGCCATCAAAGCCTGCCCAAGCAGATCAAGCCCACGTACATCTCCCGGATTGATTGCAATAACAGATTGTACTATATTCCGGCACGAACTTATAACGTATATTTCAGCTTGCGAAACGTTGGCGGAAGCCTGTGATGATCGCATTTCGCCGACAAAACAGAAAGACAAACACCAATGAAGCGAAGCAAATCAATGCCCGATGAGGGGCGGGTGGAGAGCCTGGCAGTGTTGATTGATGCTGATAACACCAGCGCGCGCCACGCTGAACCAATCTTCGACGAGATCGTAAAGCTGGGCGAAGCCAATGTGCGACGTGTCTATGGCGATTTTTCAAGCGGGCGCCTGGCCGGCTGGGATGATGCGGTTAAATCACTCGCTATCCTCCAACACCAGCAGCGTAACAACACCAAGGGCAAAAACGCAGCCGACATAGCGCTTGTCATCGATGCCATGGACCTGATGCACAAGGGCAACATGGATGGATTTTGCCTGGTCAGTTCCGACAGCGATTTCACCCGTCTGGCACAGCGTTTGCGGGAAGATGGGCAGCTGGTTTATGGTTTTGGCGAGCGCAAGACTCCGGAAACATTCCGCAATGCTTGTAATCGCTTCATCTATGTGGAGAACCTTGTGGAGGCTACAATGGAGAAGGAAGGGACAGACGGCGACACAGCAAATATGAAGGAATCTCTCAAGGACGCAGCGAACATTATTGCCAAAGCGTTGGATGAAACCGACGACGATTGGACAAACCTGGGTACTGTCGGTAGCCGGATCGTCGGAGCCGCACCGGATTTCGACCACCGGACTTACGGCTGTTCCAACTTGAGTACGCTGGTCACGAAATGCGCCGGATTCGAAATAAAAAAAGAAGACAATGTGACTTATATCCGCCGCAAGCCACACAAAAGAACCTGACATCAAGCGTACCCGATGGCCCGGAGCCGTTCCAGTGTTGTGCTTCCCGGCAATCACAATTCCGGTAACTGTCCAAAGATTTCTTAACCTCCGAAACACCACGTTTTATACGGGTATTTCTGACGTTAATTGTCTATATTTACCTTGTATTTTTGACAATAAATGTTATTTTTACCTTGTATTTTTAGCATTTCCACTGTATGGTACCGTTTTATTTTGCGGAGCTGCAAGCCGTGAAACGTTCCATTGATACCGTCCTGCGAAGCTGGCGCAATGATTCCAGGCGCAAACCCTTATTGATCCGGGGGGCGCGCCAGGTAGGCAAATCCTGGTCCGTGAACCGGTTCGGTAAACAGGAATTCCCTGATATGGCAGTCATCAATCTTGAGTCAGAGCCCCAGGTTGCGGAGATATTCAAGAGTATGAAACCCCGGGAGATATTGAACAAGATCGAAATATTGACCGGGCAAGGGATCGTACCCGGCAAGACGCTGCTGTTTATTGACGAGATTCAGGCATTTCCCAAAGCTGTTTCAGCCTTGCGCTACTTTTATGAACAGATGCCGGAACTGCACGTGCTTGCCGCAGGGTCACTATTGGAATTAACCCTGAACGCAAGCGGTTTTTCCATGCCGGTAGGTCGTATCCAATATCTCTACATGAAGCCCATGAGTTTTGAAGAGTTCCTGCTCGCCCAGGGACAGGAAATAGCAGTAGAAGCGCTCAAACACGATCAGAATTCGTTCACTGATCCGGTAGTTCACGATGCCCTGCTCACCTGGGTAAGACAATACCTGCTGATCGGAGGTATGCCGGAAGTGGTGGCAGAATACCGGAAATCCGGAAACTATGAGCGTTGCCGCCAAATCCAGACCTCTCTGCTACAGACTTACCGGGACGACTTCAACAAATATGTAAAATTTGGACGCCTCGAAAACGTCGGCAAGGTATTCCAATCTGCCGTACAACAGGTTGGAAACAAGTTCAAATACACCAGGGTTGACCCGGACGAACTATCAAGAAACATAAAAAATGCTCTCGAATTACTGGTGCTGGCCGGCGTGTATCACAAAGTAATCAAATCATCCGCCGATGGCTTGCCTTTGGGGGCCCATATCAATGAACGTTTTTTCAAAGCGCTTTTTCTTGACGTCGGGTTGATGCAAAACCTCTGTGGCCTGGCTACGGATATTATCCGGGAAAAGGATCTGATGGCAATCTACCAGGGCGCATTAATGGAACAATTCGTCGGACAGGAATTGATTGCCTGTCAGGACAGTTTCGACAGACCGGCGCTTTATTACTGGGCCAGGGAGGCCAGAAACAGCAGCGCAGAAATTGATTATGTCTGCCAATACGGGACGGACCTGGTCCCGATAGAGGTAAAAGCGGGAAAAACAGGGAGACTGAAAAGTCTGCACCAGTTTCTCGAAGAAAAACAACAGGCATGGGGAATTAAAATATCGGCCGCACCGTTGCAATATGAAAAGCCGGTTTTGTCCATCCCGTTCTACATGGTCAATCACTGGCAAACATTGTGGGAAGCCCGGGAGAACACGAGCTGATTCCTGACTACTCCCTTGCCGGCTGCAGCGCCAGTCGCGAGACGAACAGGATTGACACCAGCATGGTAATGATCCCCATCCACAGGACGGGAACGAAACTGTCCGAAGTCTGCAGCAGGGCGGCACAGGCTGGGCCGGTCGAGGTGCCCAGGCCGGCTACCATGTTGGACAGGATCAGCAACCTGCCGGTCGCATCCACGTTGGCGATACACCCCATAATGTAGGGCAGGGTAAAATACCAGGCGAATATGAACAGACCGACACTGATAACATAGGTGGCGGTGGAAAAATCGGTCAGCAACAGCGCCGTACAGAAGATTGCCAGGCCGGTCCCCAGTGCAACCGGAATAAGGCGGTTGAAACGGGTGGACAGCGCGGCCGTAGCCATGGAGCCGAGAAAGCCGAGGAAGAGACTGGCCGACAGCGCATAACCGATGGTCTGGGGTGAAATACCGCCGGCATCGCCGATGCGTTCGTAGTAGGCCCACACGCCCATGATCCCCGCTTCGAACAGGTACAGGCCGACAAAACCGAGCGCAACCAGGACAGGAATCGAACCCGTGGCTTTGACTTCCGGCATTTGTTCGATTTCACCGCGGTCGGGAATAATACGGATGAACAACAGCAACAGCGCATGCAATCCCGCTATCACCAGGAACACTGCGCCGACTCCGAAATCCGCGATCAGGCCCGGCAGGAATATCACCCCCACCGAGCCCGCCAGCAATTGCAGGCCGAACCAGTAGCCGAGGCTGCGGTCCGGATCCAGGTTCCGGTGGATCACGGCCATACACACGGCCAGTTGTATGCCGGCGGCGAATCCACTCAAAAAACGAATAACGGGAAACAGGGCAAAACCGGTTAACGACGAGGTAACCAGGTTCATCATGATGACGCAAGCGGCGGAGAGGTACAGCGCCGTGCGCCAATTGAGCTTTTTAACCCAGATTGCCGCCGGTATCGCAGCTAAGGCAAAACCCGCCAATTCCGCTGAGATGATATAACCGCCCTGCTGGCTGCTGAACCCGAGTTGCGTCACGTATCCGCCTACCAGCAACGGGGCGATGAAATACACAGCCGCACCGAAGGTGCTCAGTAACGACAGGATGGTGAGGACGCGATAGTTCGCTGCGCTGTTATTTTGGGTTCCGGTCATGACCCGCGGATATTAACATGGATGCACAGGATGGACAGGATTATGAGGAATAATAAATTTGGGACACCCACAAATTTGTGCAGCGCATTAATTTGTGGGTGTCCCAAATTACTTCCCGCTGGTGCGGGAATGGAGGCGGTTGATTAACGGGGAAAATGCTGTTGTGATATCGGTTGATTTCCCGGGAGATGAAAATGAATTGGCAGGATTATCCGCTTGAAGAACTACGCCGCCAGTATCTGACCAACCTGACGCCCGGTATGGGCGATCATGTGCGCCGGTATGAGGAACTCAGCGAGGAACTGGTGCGGTCCATGCCCGGTGAACTGGACGTGCCCTATGGCCCTGCCGGCCCGCGCCAGACGCTGGATATCTTCACTCCTGAAACCGGCAAGGCGCCCGTGTTGATATTTATCCACGGCGGCTACTGGTACTTCAACAGCAAAGACCCCCGGCGCTTCCCGGCGAAGGAACTCATCCCGCGCGGCATCGCCTGGGTGCCCATTAATTACCGGCTGGTTCCAAACGTGACCATGACTGAAGTCGTTGCAGACGTGCGTAATGCCGTTAAATGGCTGTATGAACATAGCGCGGACTACGGTTGTGACCCTGAGCGGATTTACGTCAGCGGCAATTCCGCCGGCGGCCACCTGACGGCAGAGCTTATAAGTGATGACTGGCCGGAGCAGTACGGCCTTCCCGCGGACGTGGTAAAGGGCGCCTGTGCCATCAGCGGCCTGTACGACCTGGAACCACTGCTTGAATGCGAACCCAATGAAAAACTGCGGCTGGACCTGGAATCCGCCAGACGCTACAGCCCGATCCATCACCTGTCCCGGCGGCCTGTCCCTGCTATCATCACCTGCGGGGCGAACGAATCCGCCGAGTTCCGCCGCCAGACCGGCAGTTATGCCAAGCGATGCGAACAGGCCGCTTACCCCGTCACCCACATGGAGATTAACGGACACGACCATTTCTCCATCATCGGTGAACTCGCCAACCCGGAAAGCCCGCTGTTCCAGGCTGTTATCGAGATGATTGCATAATCCGTTCCTGCCGTTATCATGTTGAGAGAACCCCTGGCGCGGGAGGGAAAAACGTGAAATTCAGCATAATCCTGGTTCCCCAGGTACTGGATGGGATGCCGGAACCTTATGAAAACATTACCGAGCAAATCCGTTTTGCCGAGGAACTGGGTTATGACACGGTGTGGCTTACCGAGCACCACTTCAGCCCGTACGGCAGACCGTCGGTCCCGGCCCTTGCCGGTCATGCACTGGCCAATACCTCCCGGATCAGGATCAGCACAGCGGTCGTCGTATTGCCGTTCCAGCACCCGTTGCGGGTCGCGGAAGACTGGGCGACGCTGGATCACCTGGGCCGTGGCCGCGTGGACGTGGGCGTAGGGCGCGGCAACCAGCCCAAGGAATTCGCCGGTTTCGACCTGACCCTGCACGAAGCGGAACAGCGTTTCAGCGAAGCGCTGGACATTATCCGCCGCGCCTGGACCGAGGAAAGCTTTTCGTACGACGGGCAATACTGGCAATTCCCGCAACTCTCCGTCCTGCCGAAACCCTATACCAGGCCACATCCGCCGATCTGGCAGGCCGCAATCAGCGACTATACGGTAAAAAAGATCATAGACCGGGGCATCAACGGCTTGATCGGTCCTTACCTGTGCCCCCATGAAATCCTGAAGACCTCGTATTTTGATGTCTGGTACAGATTATTAAATGAAGCCGGGCGAACAGATTTGCAAATGGCCCACAACGAATTCATTTACGTGGGAGAAAGCGACGCACAGGTTAAAGCCGATATCCGGGACCACGTTCTATGGTATGTGCGCACCGCGGCGAAAATATGGGGGGAACGGGACAAGGCCAAGGTGGCCGAGCAGTTCGCCAACTACACCGAGATCCTGGAATACTTCGAAACCGTTCCGTTCGATGAGATCTACGGCAAGCTGGGCATTTTCGGCACACCCGATTCGGTTGCCGACAAGATCGAATGGCTGAACAAGGAGGGCGGCCTTGAGCATATCATCATTTTCAACTGGTTCGGCAAACTGGCCCATGAAAAGGCCATGCGCAGCATGGAACTGTTTGCGCGGGAAGTCATGCCGCGCTTCCGGGAGCCTGCCGCGCAAGCCGTGGCGGGCTGACCAGGCACCGGGAACTGCTCACTATGGCAGCACAACGGTTAAATCGCCAGGGACGGTGCAAATCCCCTGTAGACATGCAAACACGAGGTTGACACACCATGATTGAATCACTCAGCTCCGAAAACCTGCCGGAACCCCGGTTCCGTTACAGCCCGCTGGTCAAGTCGGGTCCGTTTTACAAAACCGCCGGGATGATTGCCCTGGACAAGGACACCGGCGAACTGGAACCGGGCGGCGCCGGCGCGGAAACCGCAAAAATCCTGAATAACCTGCTGCAAGCCCTGCCGGATTTTGGCCTGTCCCTGGACGACCTGTTCAGCGTGAACATCTACACAACCCGCTTCGACCAGTTCCCGGAGATCAACAAGTCCTGGGAAGCCGTTATCAGCGCGGACAGACGCCTCCCGGCGCGCACGGCCGTCGGCGTCAACGCCCTGCCCATCAACGCCACGGTGGAGATGGAGTTCTGGTTTTGTAAATAGGATGAAAATCTACGGCGATCTCAACTCCGGCAACTGCCTCAAGGTAAAATACACCGCCGATTACCTGTAACAGCACAAGCTGGTATACTGGTTGCCGCTACAGGCATCAAACGGCAATGCGCTGATGAATAGACGGACAGAGTGGAGTACGGCTTGAAAAAGTTCCTTAAAGGTTTTGCAACAGTCGTGATTATCCTGGGCCTGCCCATCGCGGCTGTCGTGCTGGACAGCCCGCCCACCGAACTGTTCGGCGGCAAGGTTGCCGGACTCCTTGCAGATACTGTTACCAGCGGCATGTTCGTTGCCGAAGATCCGGATGCGTTCAGCCCGGGGCTGCCGGTCGGCGCCCGGTTTCCCGCCATCCGGGCACTCTACCAGGGCGAGGAAATCACCGGTATCGACCAGTTCATGGGTGAACGCGGGGCAGTCTTCGTCGCGGTGCGCTCGGCTGACTGGTGACCCTATTGCAGGAGGCAACTCGTGCAGTTGCAGGAACAGACAGCGGACTTCGAAGAGGCCGGGATCGGCGTCGTTGCAATTACCTACGACGGGCCGGAGTTGCAGCAGGTGTTCATCGATGCCGCTTCCATTACCTATCCGCTGCTCTCGGATATCGATGCGGCAACCATCGAGACGCTGGGCATCCTCAACGAACAGTACGAACCGGGGGATACGGCATACGGTATCCCTCACCCCGGAGTGTTCGTAGTTGATCCGGAGATGACTATCGCCGGCAAGATCTTTGTCGAGGATTACCAGGTGCGCGTGGACGGCGAGGGCACACTCGCCTACGCGCTGCAAGTCCTGGGCGGACATTGATCCCGCCCGAATCGGCTACGTCGTCCATGCCCTGAAGCGGCGCCGTGGGCGGGTCAGGTGGGACTGGTCTGACCCGGTACTCTCTCACCACGCCGACATCCCGGAAATGAACAGAGCATCTCGAATACAAGATTTGCGGCCAGCAGCGCGGTGTTGCCGCTGGTGTCGTATGGCGGTGAGACTTCAACCAAATCACTTCCGACAAGATTCAAGCCAAAGCAACCCCTGATTATTTCGATTCCCTGAGACGCGGCCAGGCCGCCGGGTTCCGGGGTGCCTGTTCCGGGCGCCACTGAAGGGTCAAGACCATCAATGTCGAAACTCAGGTAAGTTGGAATGGATGCGCCGATTCGGTCTCGCACTTCATCCATTAATGGGACAAGTGAGTGATACCAGCATTCCTCAGCAGTAGTAACGCACACTCCCTGCGCCCTGGCCCAGTCAAAGTCATCCGCTGTGTAACCTGTTGCGCGCAGCCCGATTTGAACCATTTTTTTCGGGTTGACAAGACCTTCTTCAATAGCGCGGCGAAATATCGTGCCATGAGCGATTGGCTCACCGAACATAGTGTCATTCGTATCGGCGTGCGCATCCACGTGCACCAACGCTAATGTCCCGTGCCGCTGACGAAGCGCGCGCAGGATCGGCAATGTGATGGTGTGATCGCCACCCAGTGTCACCGGTTTAACGTCTGTTTGCACCAGGCGTTGGTAAAACAACTCAATGATCCGGATCGACTCAGCCAGGTTGAAACTGTTCAATGCCACGTCTCCGAGATCCGCAACCTGGAACGAATCGAACGGCGCCGCGCCGGTAGCCATGCAATAGGGGCGTACCATGCTTGATTCATTACGAATCTGGCGCGGACCGAAGCGGGACCCGGCTCTATTGCTGGCGCCAATGTCAAGGCCGACGCCAACGATCGCAATGCCCAGAGGATCCCCGATCGAAGCTGACGGCAATCGGAACATTGTCGCCGGCCCCGCATAGCGAGGCATTTCGTTTCCGCCAAGTGGCTGATTGAACTGGGACATATCGTGGTTGCTGCTCCCGCTTCGCTATTTATCGGCAAGTATACGGGCAATGGCGCTGCATATCGAGCGAAGACGAATAATGAACTCGTAGTCAATGCCGTCTTCATCATCGATTGCATTGAACGCGGCAATGACGATGGCCTGTGCGGGTTCTACATAAAGGTATTGCCCGCCATAGCCCAGGTGTCCGACGAACCGTCCATCGGTCTCCAGAAAGTTTCTGTAAAAGATTCCATCGCTATACCGGGTGCCGGCAGCCGGACTTGCGAGGGCTTGCCGAACGAGACACAGTTGTGACGCGTTATTCTCGTTGTCAAAACAGAATAACCGCCCCAAGCGCGCCAGGTCTCTCAGGGTCATGTGCAGTCCACCACCCAGGAAGGGAATGCCTTCCCGGTCCGTTGAGACATACACCGCGTTCTCCATGCCGGCCTGTTCAACCAGGTCAAGCAAGGAGTTGCGCAACGTTTGCCGCGCTGCCTGCTCGCATATCCATGCCACAATATCAGTGTTTGCAGTCTTGTATTGAACCTCGCCCTGCTCGCTGGTTTGAGCCGCCCCCCCAATCGAGACCAGGTAGTCGCGTATGGATTGCCGCGGATTATCGGGGTCGATGCGCCAGCCATGCGCGCATTCCAGCTTGCCTACGCAGGCATCCGGGTCCGCATAGTCTTCGATGAAACTGTTAACAACATTCATGTCGAGTAATTGTTGCACGCTGGCGCTTGCGTATCCGCTGCCGATAGACGGCAGGTAATCGATGACTGCTCGTTCCAGGTCTACCAGGCCATGGTTGACACAGCGGGCCGCGATCAGGTTTACCAGCATTTTGCTGATCGACTGGACCGAATGTACCTGGCGTTCATCAAAATCATCAGCGTAGGCTTCAAACACGATATCATCGCGCTGCAGGACAAGAAGGCCGACGAACGCCTGGTTATCGAGGCATTGAGCTACGCCCGCCTGGTTACCGATACCTGCATCCGTATGTGTCGTCAGAGGTCGCGAGCAAGGAGCGCGCAGCACAAGTCCGTAGCGGTTGAGCCGGTGCAGCATCCGCAGACCTGCCCGGCGCTGCCCCGGCAGGTCCCATCGTCCTTTTCCGATTTCCCCAACCGGTGAAATTCCGTCAGCGCCCGGCCAATTCGGGTTCATGAGATTTGCTGCCCGGTTGGCGCAACGGCCATACGCGCTGTTTTATTCAGGTGGATGGCAATAAGGAAACAAGTATAACAAGCCGCCAGCGTCAGCACGCCGGCATCCAGTACCGGCGTGTAATCCTGCGCGGAAACCAGTTTTGAACCGGCATAGGGTCCGATTGCAAGTGCAAGATGCATACTGGTGCCATAGGTCGCCACGAACCTGCCACTCTCATCGACCTCGCTGTAAATGATGATTTGATAGGCAATAATATAACTCCAGAAAAACTGAAATACGATATTAGTCAGGAAAAATGCGCGGGAAACGTTTCCAAACATTTCCAGGTTGGAAAACAATACCAGCATGGCAACCTGCAACGAACCAGCCACCAGCATCGGCAGCGCCCGCCCCAGGCGACAACCGAGCCATGCGGCAGAAAGCGACCCGAACAGGCTTATGAGGTAGCCGATTCCCAGCGAAGCTGCCACTTCATGGCTGTTCATTCCGGCCGCGCGAGCCACTCTTTCAAGATACGCCCACACCATGCCAATGGTCAGGAAGTAGGCCGCTGTACCCAGGATAACCATCAATTTACGGGCAGCCGCCGGCCTCCCGGCCGCGCCGACATGGTGGGCATGGCGCCCCGGTTCACCAGGAAAGGCGAAGTAAGCGATTAGCAGAGCCACACAAATCCACAGGTTCATGTAAACAAATACGGCGACGAGTTGCCAGTTTGCGCTGACCAGGGGCAGGATGAAAGAGCCGGCCGCGCCGAACAGCACCTGGCCACATACCATAAGCGCCGTGTTTCGGTCGCTTTTTACCGTGTCACAAAGCCCTGCCAGCGCAATTGCGTACGCGGCGCCGGCGGCCAACCCGGCGAACACGCGCGTAATCATCAGCAGTTCAAACGAGTCAAGCCGGACGGAGACGAGATTAGCGATAAAAAATGCGCCGAGCAGCGCCAATATGCATTCTCTCCACGGGACACGGCGCAGCCACCACGCGGCTGAAAGTGTACTTGCGGCAATGCCTACAAGATCGGCGGAACCCAATAAGCCAAGCTGGCTTTGCGTAAATACAAACCGGTCAGTGATTGCCCCCACATAGATCGGGAGCAGCAGCAACATGGCCTCCGTCACCGTCGCAACCAGCAACATTGCCAGGATGGAGCCGCTCCGATCTATTTCCCGCAATTTCATCAGTACGGCGCCGCTGGTACTGGCAATTCCGGCTTACTCCGTTATTCCCAATGCAGGTTCACAGCCGCGCCAAAGGTTCGACGCGCTGCGGGAAACCCCACCGCCAACGCGCCGTCGCTGAAAATCTCGCCGAAATACTCCTCATCAGTCAAATTCCTGGCCCAAATCGACACGCTCCAACGACTGTTATCCGCGCCGAAACTCAAGCGTCCATTTGCGAGCCAGTAGGCATCCTGAACCTGGTTCGGGTTACCGGTGATGCTGTAATTGACATCGTCCTGGTAACTCGCAGTGAACAACGCGCTCAAAGAGTAGCCGTTGCCGACCGGCAACACGTATGACAAAGACGTATTGAACTGGAAGTCCGGCGCGTTGCCCAGCTTGTTACCGACTGCGACGTCCGGCAACGTCGATTCGGTCACTTCCGTATCAAGCAGTCCGACACCTGCCTTGATGTCAAGCGAAGCGGCCGGCGCCCACCACAGGTCCAACTCAGCGCCAAAGACTTCAACCTCATTCACGTTGAAAATGCGGAAAAAGCCGTCAACACCTGCAAATGCCTGAAGGTCTTCGTAGTCGTAATAGAATGCGGCGCCGTTAACACGCAGCAATCCGTTCGCCAGGTCGGATTTGAAGCCGATCTCATAAGCATTGATGAACTCGGGATTATACGGGTCCTTTTCTTCCGGAACGAAAACAAAGAAACCCGTAAACCCGCCTGACTTGTACCCGCGAGAGTAATTCGCATAAACCATCAGATCTTCACTGAATGTGTAGTCGATGCCGGCACGTCCCGTTACTTCGGAATAGCTCACCTCGTTATCCACCTCTGCAAATCCGAGCGTTCCACCTGTAAATGTGCGCTCTTCGTCGGTGTAGCGCACAGCAGCCGTCAGCTTCCAGTTATCGGTCAGGTAAACCTCATTGTGACTGTACACTGCCACAGAAGTGGTCTCCTGGTTATAGACCTCGTCAAGGACCAGGTCAAGGAAGAACGGGTGATCCGTCTCGTCAAACACATCGGCTTCATCGAGATCGTCAACGCCGTAGAATACGCCCAGTATCCAGTCCCAACGACCTCCGCCCGGGGAGGAGATGCGCAGTTCCTGCGAATACGTTTTCAGGTCGCCGCCATAGTCATTATTGCCGGCGCTGAGAACGGTCGAATCGAAATCTTCCTGGCGCCCGTACTCCATATCCTCCCAGGATGAAATCGAACGGATAGAGAACTGTTCCAGGTCCCAATCCACGGTCAACGTGACTCCAATCGAATCATTATCGATTTTGGGTGACGAATTGAACGCGCCGGAATAAATGTCACCATCGACGGGATCGGCAGCAACGATCACGTCGCCTTCCGGAAGGCCGGATTCGTTCGCCAGCAATGAGTAAAACCAGTTATCGGACCTGTCTCGCCCGCCGTGGACGTTTAACAGCACGGACGCGCCGCCGCCAACGTCCCAGAGAAGCTGTCCGCGTAAGCCGAGTCTCTCAATTTCACCGTGATCAGTGCCGTTCGCGGTGTTCGTGAAAAAGCCCTCGCCCTGGTTCTCCGAGGCAAAGGCAAACCGTCCCGACAGCCTTTCACTGATGGCGCCGCCTATTGCTCCCTCAATGGTAAACAATTCATAGTCGCCTACGGTCAATGTCAGGTCCGCCTCAAACTCATCCGAGGGTTTTCGGGAGATGAAGTTGACCGCTCCGGCTGTGGTGTTGCGGCCGTAAAGTGTGCCTTGTGGCCCCTTCAGCACTTCTACTCGTTCAATATCGAACATCTGGAAACTGAGTTGCGAATTGTTCACAAGGTACACTTCATCCACATAGACCCCTACGGGTTGAGTGCCGTTTGTCGCGAAGTCATTCAGACTCAACCCTCGAATCGAGAAGATCGGCGCCGTGTTGCCGACAGCATTTTTTGTCAGCAGGTTTGGCGTCTGCGCGGCGATGTCCTTTGCCTGCGTAATACCTTGCCCGGTAATTTCAGCGCCGGAAAATGCAGTCACGGCAACGGATACATCCTGCAGACTCTGCTCCCGTTTTTGCGCCGTAATGACGATCTCTTCGATGACGCCGGACTGCGCAAAAACGCAGACCGACAGTGCAAACACGATTATGCCCAGGACTGTTTTCGATACCCATTTCATATCAATACCCTCTCGCGCAAGGAATGGTTAAATGGTTTAACTTCTAGGTTAAACTATTTAACCTATTCAAAATGCGATGTCAAGAGTATCTCTGTGAGCAGTTCCCCAGTGACTACGATATGTAGTACTATTCAGGTCATTTCATGAAACCGGATCCGAACTTGGTGACTTCCTCACGACTACTTGCTCAACAAGACGCGCTGCATACAAGCGAGCTCATTCTCGACAAGGCAGAAGAACTCATTGCGTTAAAAGGCGTATTCGGTTTCCACCTGAAGGACATAGCAGAGCCCCTGGGCATCCGCGTTCAGGCAATTTACAAACATTTTCATAATCGGGACGACGTGCTGATTGCCGTCAGCCGCCGCTTTATTGATTTATTGTCTCAACAATTTGACCTGGACATGGACCTGTCGTTGCGCCCGCGCATTGAACAATCTCTGAGGGCATTTGTGGATTTCAATATTCAGCATCCTGCATACGTTCGTCTTGCCTTGATCGATTTTGCCACCCCGGAAGGGGGCATGGAATATGTAAAGCTTGCCGCAGGAGGTCCGTTTAAAGACAATTTTACTTCCGGACCGCTGTCACCAATGCACAAGAGGCTTCGGCGCACCCTGAACGAGGGCGCCCGCACAGGTGAATTTCGCCGGTGCGACCCGCTCCAGTTCTATCGGGTCGTTTACAGTACAACGCTCATGCAACTCGTTTTCCCAGAGGACTCATTGCTGTTTCCAAACCGAAATGCTCGCGGGGTTGCGAAGGTAAAACGGAACCTGATCGATGTTGCAATGCGCTACCTGAACCCGGGGAGCTGACTGCGCTCCTGCACGAGCAGCGCATTCATGACATGCCTTTCAAACAGCCTCGAACCTCTCAACGTGCATTTCTTCGCCCCGGGTACGGGCTTGCCAAAGATCGTATGCCATCTGCATACCAAGCCAGGTTTCAGGGGTGGAACCAAAAGCCTTGGCTAAACGGATTGCCATATCGATGGAAATTCCTTTCTGTTCGTTAACCAGCTCGGATAAGGTCTGGCGGGAGACGCCAATTCCTTCAGCAGCCCTGGTGACAGACAAACCCAGCGGTTCAAGACATTGCCGTCTTATTATTCCGCCCGGATGTGGAGGATTTTGCATTGCCATCATATTACCTGGATCAATGATAATCGAGGTAATCGACATCGACCACCCCTGATTCTTCAAACCGGAAAGTCATTCGCCAATTTCCGGAAACGTCAATAGCGTAATGACCTTTCATTCATAAGTGAAGGCTACTGTGTCAAGCGCCACTTGTCAACTGTGTGCGCATCGATGATCTGGATGCAGGCCGGATGGAATGATACGAAGGGTCTCCAGGGAACCCATGCCCATTCCCGTGAAAGCATGTCCCCGTATGGAGTTGAGCGGGGACATGCTTTCACGGGAATGGGGGATACGAGTATCCTGTTTGGTTCCGGCTTGGCCGGGTTAGGAAGAAAGATAAACCCGAATTTAACAACGTTGAGTGAATGGAGAAAAAAACTCAACGAGGAAAATCCTTTTATCTCTAATATAAATAAGCAAGCCAAGCTGTTTATTTACGGATCGGAAGATGAGCTTGTCTGAACTGGACAACCTGGTAAGGATTGGCAAACTGAAGGAAGAGGCGCTTTCCCGGATTGGGTTTGGAGACAGCAGTATGGCGAACGCTTGTCAAATGTCATGATCGTCGTAATCTGGCGGAGTACGAAGGACATCTTGAAGTTGATGAAAAACTTGTTTCGGACAAAGCGCTCAGGGAAGACCGCCGGGCGGTCCCTGAACCGGGGGAACTGGCTCGTCCTGCGGGATGATGACGGCGGCAATCAGCAACGCAACCAAAACGGCAAGGCTCAGCCACACCGTCGTGTGGAAGGTGCCGAACTCATCATAACCAACGCTGAACAGGGCCGGGCCTACGGCGCTGCCGAATACAATCAGGGACATACTCAGGCCGCTGATCTGCCCCAGGTGCTGGCGCCCGAAGAAACGAATATAAGCCAGGTTTGAAATGGCGGCCCAGATACCGCCGCAGACACCGAAACCGGCGACCATGGTCCAGTATCCTGACTGTTGCTGCAAATGCAACAGGCCCCAGGCCCCCAGGATAAACGCCATGAGTTTTACCACCAGCAGGTTCTTGAGCCTGGTCCTGTCGGATAACCAGCTGCTGCCCAGGTTGGCGCTTACCGATACCAGTGCGAGCGGAAAAAAATAGGCGAATGCTTCCGCCGGACTCCTGCCGGCCTCGGCGAATATCGCGACAATATGAAAAATGAACGCCGTGCCGAACATCGAGTAAAAGGTGAGGGCCAGCGCATAGATCCAGAATACCGGGCTTTTCCTTGCCTGGGCCAGCGTTTGACCTGTTATCGCGGGCCTCTCGTCACCGTTCCCCGGGACCTTCCCGTCGGGTAACAGGCCACAGGATTCGGGGGTGTCCCTGATAAAAACCAGCGCCGTCAGACTGAACACCACGCCGACGATAACGGCCAGGACAAACAAGGCGCCGCGCCAGCCGAAATGGCTGATGAGCAACG
>MKWU01004389.1_pt1 | contig 16786 bp, 9 predicted proteins | sample 809101 | NCBI WGS metagenome assembly MKWU01 (sample SAMN05860141, study PRJNA318959) | sponge metagenome | host: Aplysina aerophoba | place: Slovenia: Piran, Adriatic Sea, Gulf of Piran | collected 2013-05-07 | reverse complement strand
CACTGCCAATCAACACGGCAGCACTACCGCTCATTTTGACGGGTCCAAAGCTGAATCCTGCTACTCCTACACCACCGATAATAACGTAGAGTAATACCGAGAGGGCACACGCAAACGCGATCGCTGGCGCGAGAGGCGGTATGTCGCGTTCAGTTACGCTCATCCATACCCCTGCCAACAAACAACCAATGATGATAAGGGCCGAGAACAAAAATGGTCCCTTCAATTCCGTGCGAATCTTCTTTCTCCTGGTTCACATCCTTTCTGTTTTATCTGCGCTCTTGATGACGCTTCAAATTTACTGCGATTCCGCCAAAATGAGAACCAATCAGTGATCAAGTATTGGCACTCAAGTCCTGGTTGGGTCAAACTGTCGGTTCGAACTTTAAGTGTCCTCAATGTTTTGACCTCTATTGTTCAAGATTTTATCCTTCATCCTGATGGATTGAGTGTTTTCAGGTCATTTCTTTTTCCATGCGCGTGACCAATGGCATGGCATTGAACTGGACCTTGGTCTACTCTGCTATACGTGGGTTGGCTACCACATCATGGCTATTTTCAATGGGGCTTGCTTCAGTCACACTTCGTGGCTGGTCGTCGGCCTTGTCTGATGCACCGACAGGACACTGCTGGATACTACTGAAGGGGTTTCAAACCGGTTCAGTAATACTCTACACCTAGCCGTTCTGACGCGATCATTGATCACAACAGGATAAGAACGATATATGACAGGAGGTATCACATGGAGATGAAAGCCATGTTGGAAATGGGGTATTCAAAGACTGCGGTGGCTCACCGTCTGAAAGTGAATCACAGGACGGTGACCCGCTGGCTCAAGGAAGGTACAGAGACGAAGACACGAAAACCGCTTCGGAAGAAGCTGGACCCGTACAAGGTGGTGATTCGTGCACGTCTTGAAACCCATCCGGATTTATCGGCGCAACGCTTACATGAAGAAGTGAAGGTGGACGGTTACGATGGTTGCTATAGCCAATTAGTGGCCCTTGTTCAGACGCTTCGCAAACCGTCGGAGGAGCCTGAACCAGTGATCCGGTTCGAGACTGCAGCAGGAGATCCGGCACAGTTGGATTTTGGCACCTTTCATACGCCGTGGGGGAAACGACACGCACTCGTGGTGGTCTTGGTTTGTTCATATCTACAGTGGTTCGAGTTCTGTCCGAATCCGACCATGGAGGTGGTGATGAGAGGGCTTGAGAAGGCGTTTGACTATTTTGGTGGGGTCCCGACTGAGACTCTCTTTGATCAGATGAAGTCGGTGGTGATTGGCGATCATCGTGAGAAAGGGGGTAATTTACTGCTCAACGAGACCTTTCAACAATTTGCCAGGCATTGGAACTTCAACATTCGCGCCTGTCGGCCGTATCGGGCACAGATTAAACCACGCTCGAACGAGTTCGAATCATTGAAAAGGGGGGTTAACAGTGTTGGATGTTGACGACATATTTTGTTTACATTACGCGACTCATTTTCTTTCACCGGCTAATTCCTCCGTCTTTAGCTTCTATATCAGGTGGCGGCGATGGGCGAGCACTTCGAGAGGTTCACACAAGGAGGGAAGAAGGAGAATGATCTACACGCAGAATGGATGTGGCAATATGACTGTCGATGCGAAGATGCGGATGCGACAAAAGAGTGTGTCAGTATTTCCATGTATGGAGTACCTCCAGCCTCACTCCTGCAAACAGCGTAAGGGCTGAGTATTAATTCGTTCATGTCGAGCCTCCGTACTTGAGTTCGCCCATCCTCTTTGACAGCATGTAACCGGTTGATGCGTAACTCGAAGGTGCACACCTTCATGTGTAGCAGGCGAGGGGGGTGGTGCTCCTATTTCTAACCCCGTCGTACGGTGGATTGTTCGCTTCTCTCAAACTCCAGAAGTTCGGTCATTTCAGCTTAGGGTAAGGCGTTCATTGCCTTCTCCGAGACATGCTTCGAAATGCTAGGGTCAGCAGAAAAAAACCTTACACTCAGAGCATCGCGATCCTTAAAATCTTGCTCTTTGATTTTTGTCTACCTATGACATTTGATGGGTAGCCTTCGAACGCCTGATCGCGTTCGGGCGATCTTTTGTCAAGTGTATTGGCAGTAGGATATCGTCGCATGCCTTCGTGTCAAGGAACCTCTAAGGTGGAGAGCTGATTTTGGGTAGGTACGGATGATTGCGTTGTAAGGAATAACGAAAGTGCAAGAATTTACGCATTTCAATGATTGGAAAGTGCAGTTACTTGATCGCCATGAGCTCCCGACTCCTGATGGACGACCACTGTACTTATACAGATTAACGGAAGATGATTTCAACAAACTGGAAGAGTTGCTTCGTAAACAGTTGAGTCAATTACTCCGTCAGTATGATCTCAGTCGAGTTGGAGGCATATCTGGCTTTGTCGATTTGTTTGTGCTCTATTCCTCTGAATGGTGGCGACGCCGTTACGACGGTTCGGGTTTTAGTTGGGAACCGATATTACGTGATATCGGCGCTGATCCAGAGGATTGGAACCCCACCCAGCGCAGTAATGCTGTGAGACAGGGATTTCGAGGATGGTGTATTCAACTTCGTGAAAGCGGCGGAATGCGCTATATAGGCTCGGTGGCTGTGCAAGGCGGCTTACCTCTGAAGCTGCTGGCTAGTTCTCGTGGCAGTATCGGTCAGTTGTTGACTCGGGTGTTACATCTGGCTTCAGGTTCGAAGGTAACGCAGTTTGATTTGCGCAGTTGGGTTGAGAGCCTTGCTGATAGGCTACCGCATAGCTATCGCGAGGATTCTATCTACACGCTGTTGGCAGATGTTGCTTGGACGGTGCTTGACCTAAAGGACAAAGCCAGTCTGCAATCCAGCGCGGACGCGGTGGATATCTTGAACACAAAAATTCCGAATTGGAGAGATCGTTTTCCACTGCCAGTAGAGGACGAATATGCCCAGGGGATGATTGAGCAACTGATCCGCGACGCTGCCCTCGTACGCATTGAGAAGCGGTCGGCCTCGCTACCGGTGACTCGCGAACTTATAAAAACAGATAATGACAGGTGGGTTTTACGTTCTAGACTGGACGTGCCGCCTGTGATATCCACCGAAGATCTGGGGTCTTTGTTTTCTGTGGATGTTGAAGAATTACCACGTAGCGCGCAATTGTCTCTTCAAGTACAGTCTTTCAAACAGAATACAGGAATACGCCGGCTTGCAGGACAGCAGAAGTACCGCCTGGAGCAAGAACCGTTGGGTTTTGCGGATGATGCCGCGTCGGGTGAACATATACTGCATATGGGGTCTCCCGATGGACGGGTGTTTACTGTCACTGCTAGACGAGGGGATGAGCTAGACGATGTTCTCCCTTGGGTTTTTGTTGAAAAAGATTCTCTTGTTTTTGCCCGTCAAGGTAGTGGGAACGTTACGACACCGCAAGCGTTAATTGCGCTACCCGACGGCTGGGAGATCAAAACCACTGAGGGTTCAATCATCGCAGAAATGGGATGGTTGTGCAGCCACCATCGCCGTATCATCTCGGTACAAGGTGTAATCCGCGCACAAGAAATTGGTGGGTTGACGTTCAGGTTGCGAACGGGCGATGCTGGAGCTACTGAGACAAATTATGAGTGGGTGGGTGATCGGTATTGGCTAGATTTTCGGTCCCCCAATCTGGCGTTCCGAGGATTGCCTGTGCTACACCAGGTGTCCGAGAACGAGTTTAAGGCCAGAGTGAAAGGACAGCTTGGTATCAGCGATGCAGGTGGTTCAGCAACCTCCAACCCTGATTGGGGACCGCTGTATCTTCGCTATCCGGAGTCGGGAGATGTCAAATATCGTAGCAAGGTTTTGGTTTTACCAAAAACGGCAGATGTTGAACTTAATCCAAGAGATGCTGTTTCCGGAACTATTCGGTTCAGAGATTGGGAAATCGCCCGAGTTCGCGTTATTTCAGAAGACATCCAACAACATCTCCAGATCACTGAAGACGAAGCATTGCTCGATGTTGCAGTTTTGGAGGATCAACGTGCTCCTGACTATATCGAATTAGAAGCAGATTGGTTGCACTCAAAAATCCCTGCAAAATTTCGTTTACCGTTTCCTGCCTATGGTGTTCGCGTGTTTAATGGCGAAGGTAAGGTTCTGTCGGACAAATGCTTGTTGGCTGTTCAACATTTGCGGGGTGTGCGCATCCTGGTATCTGGTGGACACCTTAAACACCGAACAGAATTGGAGATTCTGGACGCTACCGAAAAATATAGTCGCCGACACTTGCTTCGCACCCGAACTGGGGCGCTGAGTATGGAGATCAAGTTAGTGGACTTCCTAGCTGATATTCAACAATTGTTTTCCGTTAATGATCTGTTTGACGCGCCGATTACCGTTCAAATAAGGGTTAAGGGTAGGTTGGAGTTTACTCTTGGGCTGGTGCGATATTCCGCATCCCTCGAATATGACGGAGAGTCAATAAGAATCGGTAGAGAGGTGCAGGAATCAGAAGAGAAATTGAACTTTGAGCAACTTTCGGTTTTAGCACTACGGCTCGAAAGTCCTGGTGATGAGGCAGAGGAGCTTGAACCTTGTGTAAGTGAGGGAGTAGCGACCGGGATTTGGTTAAGCTCACCTCGGCTTCATTCGCAGGGTTCGTGGCTGGTCTACCCCGCGTCCAAGTCCACAGTGCCTATTCGACCTACGTTGTTGCCTATTGAAGGAGAGACCGAAGAAGATGAAGGCTTATCCAGTGCAATATCCGTCTCTAATCAAGCAGAACGTGAGCAACGGATTGTTGAAGTCATCGGAAAGCTAGCTTCTGACTTTCACGACGAAGACTGGGTAAAAGTAGAGCAGATGGGTAATCAGCTTGGGCACTTACCACTTCCTGCGCTGGATCTATGGAGGTGCTTTGCAACTTCGTCATTAGGAATGGCCGCACTAGCGCTACGTTTCAGCAATCTGTCGAAAGATTTCATTAAACGCTTTCCACACGAGCTACCATTTGCCTGGGAAACGATCGCATTTGAAGATTGGCAAGAAGCGATGTGTCAACTGAAAGCACAGTGCGAGGCGAAATATGGCGAATCCAACGGGACTGTCGTGTTTGAATCCTATTTGTGCGACAGAATTCAGTTACTTACTTCTGAAAGTGGCTCGCTTGATTTTCTGCTTGGAATAGCCTCTAAGGAGGTGCTCCCGGATAAGCTTCGTCAGGTGAAGGCACTCAAACATGTAGGTATGAAGGCGAGCCAGGATCTGTTCGTTGGAGAGACTAGTAAACTGATGGAGTTGCGCCGACTTCATGCTGATGATAGGTGGCCCGAAGAGTTCCTACCGGTGTCGTCTTCCTTTGACCTCGACTCGCCGCGGGTCGAATCCTACTTATGTACTGATTCTGAAAGATTTCAAACATTGACTATCAATATCCCAATAATTCTGGCGATACAGGCTGTGACTGGTAAGACCGACAAGTGGTTTCAATCGGCTGAGAGTATTTATGCTCTCCGTATCTACCAGGCCTTTGATCAGGATTGGTTTGAGGAGGCATACAATCAGACGGTCGCGCGTTGCTTAGCGGATGGCTTGATCGAAGGGACGAACACATAGTGAAACCTACATATTTCTCGGAGCTTCTACCTGTTCTTGCTGAACGGGCAAAACTGGCTGCAATTAGTCGTCTAGGCTTTTCCAATGTCCCGTTGCGTCGTCACCTAGCAGACGTATTTGATCGACCTTTTGGTGAACCCGGTGCTTTTCTAGCCGATCCAACGTTCGAGGCAGTTTTCGGCTGGCAAACTGCGAAGTTAAAGATGGAGGAACTAGCCGGTGATTTATTGACGGATGAACTTATAAATGCCATGGATGATCCGTCTGCTGATTTTGCTAAGGACTATCGGTTTGCTAGAGACCAGTATCCCTACACACACCAATTGGAGGCTTGGCAAATATTAAAGAATCCGACACCACAGTCACTGCTTGTTGCCAGTGGAACGGGGTCAGGTAAAACAGAATGTTTCATGGTTCCGATCCTAGATAGCTTATTACGACAAAGAAAGAAGCAAGAAGGGCGGCTGGTCGGTGTACGCGCTCTATTTCTATATCCTCTCAACGCTTTGATTAACAGTCAGCGTGAGCGTTTACGTGCTTGGACGGAAAGTTTTAACGGTGACATCCGATTCTGTCTCTATAACGGCAATACACCAGAAAACATACGATCGCGAATAACTCGTCAGCATCCTAGTGAAGTGATAGACCGTTCCAGCTTGCGTAACTCTGCACCGCCGGTTCTGGTCACAAATGCGACCATGCTAGAGTACATGTTGGTACGAACAGCCGATGCACCTATTCTGGAGCAGTCGCAGGGTAAGCTGGAGTGGGTAGTACTCGACGAAGCACATACTTATGTGGGTTCTCAGGCAGCGGAAGCAGCTTTGTTGTTGAGGCGAGTCCTTCTTGCTTTTGGCGTAACTCCAGATCAGGTAAAGTTTGTAGCAACATCGGCGACGATAGGAGATTCAAGTGGACAGGCAGGTAAGGAACTTCGTCGGTTCCTAGCCGATGTAGCGGGAGTGTCAGAAGAACGCGTACATTTGGTGACTGGACAACGGATGATTCCACAGATCACAAGTGATATATCCAGTAGAGAAATATCCGTGGCAGACATAGAAGCCATCGATAGGGAGAAGGAACTTTCGTCGAAAAGATACAAGGCACTGGCTGAACATAAGACCGCGAACGCCATCCGTGACCTGTTTGTTCAGAATGATTCCACGGCACTAGTAGCTAGATTATCTGAAATCACAGCATTGTTGTTCGGTTCTAACGGGCAATACTCGCGCAAGCAGCATAATGAGGCGTTACGTTGGCTTGATCTTATGACCCGTACTCGACAACCAGATATCGGTGAGTCTAATGTCGGAGAATGTTATCTGCCTCTTAGGGCACACCTGTTTCATCAAACATTGTCAGGAATTTGGGCATGCGCCGATTCACAGTGTAGCAAGAAAGAAGACACAAAACTGAATGAAAAGGATTGGCCGTTCGGCAAGGTGTATTTCGATCCAAGAAAACACTGCGACTGTTCTAGTCCCGTTTTTGAGGTGATCACCTGTGGTGATTGTGGTGCAGTCCATTTATTAGCGGGTGAACATAAAGAAAAATTACTGCATTTCACTGCACCCAACGCATTAGATGAATTTGAGCTAGAAGTTGAGGTTGATGCCGAGCTGGATGGAGAGGATGACAGCTTGAGCCAAAGCATGGTCGTAGGAATGAACCGGGTATTGGTGGTTAACAGAGAATCCTCAGATTCAGATGTTGGTGCTTTGTATATTGACCGAGGTTCTCGTCGCATCGTTGAGCACGAGGGTGACCCGTTGCGAATATTAGCGCAGGAGGATGCTGGTAGTGGGTTGACGTGTCCCGTCTGCAAGGCCAAAGAAACGCCGAAACGCTTGTTGTTCCGTTTCAGCCGACTAGGTGCTCCTTTTCTTATGGGCGGCATACTACCTACCTTATTAGAGTATGCTCCCGATGGAGAGAAACCGGCCGATCACCCGAGCCGTGGCCGTAAAGTGCTGACTTTTAATGATAGTCGCCAAGGTACCGCCAGAATGGCGACCAAGTTGCAACAAGATTCTGAACGTAACCGTATTCGTGCGTTGGTGTACCATCTCGTTTTGCAGCAAAGGAGCACAATGTCTGGTGACGCTGAAGATCTTCGAGCAAAAATTCAGCAGTTTGAAGAAATTCAGTCTGAGACACCTAATCCAGCTTTAGCTGAGATGATTAAGCAACAAAAGCATGAGCTAACCGATCTCAGTCTTCCCCAACCCTTATCTTTTAATGATCTCGCCCGAAGCCTCGCGAATCAGGGAAGGGATTTCAAGACCATGTTGCAACACTATGGCCGATATGCGCCTGATCCTTTTGACAAACCTCAGGGACCCAATGCGTTGGCGGAGATGTTTCTGATGCGGGAATTCGGCCGGCGCCCCAAAAAACTCAACAATCTCGAGTCTATGGGTATGGTTGCGGTGCACTACCCCGCACTCAAAAAAATACAGAACGTTCCCGATTACGTTAGACAAGCCACTGGATTTGATCTTTCTTGTTGGCGAGACTTTCTAAAGATATGCCTCGATTTTTTTGTGCGGGCTGGCGGATCCCTCGTTATTTCCAATACTTGGTCCCCTTGGCTGGGCATACCATATCATCAGAATCACTTAGTACCTCGGGACGCGTCCGAGGTGGCGCGTAATCAACGCCGTTGGCCGCGCGTGTCACGCGGGCGACTGCGCAGTGTTCTAGTCCGGTTGTTGGCTTACGTTCTGAAAGCGGATATCGATCGTTCACGTGATGAGGACAGATTAGACGCAGTACTAGAAGAAGCATGGAAGGAGTTAATAAAGTATGGTCTGTTGCAGCAAAGCGCAGACGGCATGGTATTGAAGTTAGAGAGTCTTGCGTTTGGCGTAATGGATCAAGCTTGGATTTGCCCGGTCACACACCGTTTGTTGGACACGACTTTACGGTCGGTTACGCCTTATCTGCCTGAGAATGCTTCGGACGATACTGCTCAGTGTCAGAAACTTTCGCTCCCTATTTATGATAAACCCTTCAGTAACGAAACAGATGAATTATCACGTATACACATCGCGCGTGAGTGGCTCGCCGCACAAGAGCCGATCATGAACTTGCGGGAGCAAGGTCTTTGGTCCGATCTGAATGACAGGGTCATTGAGTTGTCCCTCTATTTTACCGCTGCTGAACATTCAGCTCAACAAGATTCACGAACTTTGGCGCGTTACGAAAAGGATTTCAAGTCAGGCAAAATCAATGTTTTATCCTGTTCCACCACGATGGAGATGGGAATTGACATAGGTGGTATTAGCGCAGTCGCGATGAACAATGTTCCACCACATCCAGCTAATTATCTGCAGCGCGCTGGTCGGGCAGGTCGTCGCCACGAGTCACGTTCGCTATCTATGACGCTGTGTAAGTCAAATCCGCATGACCAGTCTGTGTTCTCGGATACGCGTTGGCCATTTGTGACGCAACTACCTGCACCAAAAGTATCTTTGGTCAGTGACGTGATTGTGCGTCGTCACGTCCATTCTTATGTGTTGTCTAAATTCCTTGGTGCCGAGGTAAAGTCTGGAGGGCAGGAACAATTCCGTCTCACTTGTGGGGATTTCCTCTTAGGTGAACCATCCGTTGCGGGCGGTTTCTCTGCTTGGTGTCGAGCTTACTCAGAGCGTGCTCTACCAGAACTAAGTCATGACATGGATGTGCTCTTGAAGTACAGTGAGTATGAATCCCACAGCATGGATCTCCTGATGGACCAAGCGGCACAGGAAATGGATGTTTTTGCACGACGTTGGCTACAGGAATGGCAGCAATTAGAACGGGAAGGCCAATCTATTCAACAAGAGCTTGGGCAACAGGCACCCGCTTATCGTGCTGTCAAGCTCCACAAGGAGCGTATGCAAGGTGAATACCTGTTGCGTGAGTTAGCGGCAAAGGGCTTTTTACCAGCATATGGCTTTCCTACCGATGTTGTGCCGTTCGACAATCATACTCGAAATCAGTTCGAAAAGCGGACTCGTCGTCAGCCTCAGAATCAAATCCAGCAGGCACGCGATGACAATCGATTTCGCTTACGCGAACTACCTAGCCGTGACTTGACAACTGCTTTGCGAGAATATGCGCCAGGTTCTGAAGTGGTGATGGATGGATTAGTCTATCGCTCGGCTGGAGTTACTCTGAATTGGCATTTACCTCCCGAACAGACCTCGCCCCCTGAAATTCAAAACATACGAATTGCGTGGAACTGCCACCACTGTGGCGCAAGCGGATCAAGTCATAGTCGGGATTTGGCTAGTCACTGTGAAACTTGTGGTGAGGAAGTCAACAGGAAATATCAGCGTGAATTTCTCGAGCCAGCAGGATTTGCTGTAGATTTTTATCAAGAACCACATAACGACATCACAACGCAGCATTTCGTTCCGGTTGAAGCGCCTTGGATTCACGCGGATGGAGATTGGTGTTTCCTTCCCAGTCCTGCCCTAGGTCGTTTTAGGGTCACAACACATGGACATGTGTTCCATCAGTCTCGAGGGATTCACGGACAGGGTTATGCATTATGCCTTGAATGTGGACGTGCTGAACCGATGACATCCGAAGGTGGTTTGCCGAAGGTATTTGAACAACCTCATTACAAGTTGAGATCTAAGAGTACAGACGGTCTAAACTGTCCAGGTAGCTATTCTGCGTGGAAGATTAAACAAGGAATTTCCTTGGGACATGAGTCTTGGACCGACGTACTGGAGATACAGCTCAAGACTACCTCTGGAGTGTGGTTGAATGACAGGATAGCAGCTACTACTTTGGCCGTAGCAATCCGTGATTCACTAGCAGAAAAGATTGGCGTACAAGCATCCGAGATGGGGTGCGATATTAGACGTGCGCGTCCCGAGAGTAATTCAAACTGCCAGTCGATTCTGATCTTTGATCGTTACGCGGCAGGCTACGCCTCTACTGCCAATAGTTTTCTAAGCGATGATCTATTCCGTTTGGTGTTCGAAAGGCTTCAGTGTCCAACAACAGATTGTGACAGTGCATGCCCTAATTGCGTGCTTGATTATGATCAGCGATTTATTTCCGACCGTCTAGACCGGCGTAGGGCTCTTGAAGTCATCTCTTCAGACTGGCTTGATCAGATGGAGTTACCGGAGGAATTGGCTTTTTTGGCGAGAGTTCAAATCTCGAGCACAGAAAATTGGACGAAGCAATTTGGTACACGGTAAAGAACACACCTGTAGACCGCGTGCGTTTGGTAGCTGGAGGAGGTATTGAATCCTGGGATGTGGGTCCATCTAAGCTACGAGAGATGGCATATCGTCTTGCAGGGCATGGTGTTGAGGTTGAAGTTCTGGTACCTGAAGGCATATTATCCAAACTACAGAATGTAGATTTACAGTTAATAGCCAGTCTAGCAGATCATCCAAAAATATCGATAACCGCTACTCAAGCTTCTCTGCAATCTGCCCAGGGATGGCTGATCGCTGAAACCATATCGACTCCATCTAAGCGTTGGGCTTTTCCGGATAACTCAGCCCTGGCGTTTGGACCGACTTGGTCTGAAACAGAGTCTCCGCTGATATCGACCGAGCAGGGAAGTCCTTCCACGGACCTAGGAAGGAAATTGGAATCCATCGAATTGTGGCCCGTCGAGATTCAACAAGGTGACCAGGAAACTATGGTTCAACACAATCTGGATGGAACTTTGCAAGGCTTTGGAAAGCGGCTTTGGGAGATGATTGCACTTGAGTACTCCGCAGTGGGTAAACTGCTAGAAGACGCTGATGACAATTTAGTCAGTTTACGTTATAGTGATCGCTATTTGTTCTCACCATTATGTGTTGCGTTGTTGACGCAGCTGGTTCGTGGTTTACGAGCGATTTTTGGTTTAAAAAGGTTGGCGTTCAAAACCTTTGAGGTGGTTACAGCATTTCCCGGTACTCAACGTAACAAATACCAAAGAAAAATATGGCACAATTGGCATGACACCAAGGTACGCGATGCCATTCTCAAGGAAACGCTTAAACACATCGATATCGACGCGAGAGTGACCGAGGGTACATCATCCGAAGTTGATCACAGCCGAATTCTAGAAATGGGGTTCGAGTCTGGAAAAATCTTAACGGTTCGATTCGATCAAGGTATTTCCTATTGGCGTTCTGAGTCTAGAAGACAGTCCGATCAAACTGACTTTGATTTCCGTTCCAACGATGTGGATGCATTGAGTTTCAGGTTAGCAAACCTGAACATGGATGTCGTAGGTCAACAAACACCAACTTACTTATTCGTCAAAATGCATTAGGTACTCAGGTAAAACAACTTTTGAATACCTTTCAAATCGTTTACGAATGATCGGCTCGTACGGCTGACACCTATGGCGACGTGACCTTCCAGTCCTCCTCTTTGATTCAATTCATACTTGCTCCAGCGATACACCGTCCTGCGATCCACATTCAGGCGGCGAGCCACCGCCGTCCTTGAATACCCTATGTCCAACATAGCTTTCATCTCCACTTGATACCTCCCGTCATACATCGTTCTGTTCCTAGCGTGATCATTGATCGTGTCAGAACGACTAGCTTTAGAGTTCTACTGAACCGGTTCCCAATCCTTTCTGTTGTTCTCACAAATGTCCCACTTCTGGGTCATTTAAAGTTGGAATAAGTGGGTAATAGAATCTAGAACTCACAACGGGTGTCATCGGCCTGCGGTAGGCCTAGATACCCCTCGCTAGCGACTACGCTCTTTGATCGTGAACTTGCGGAAATCGATCGTCGTGAAAGCCTCGCGAAACGCCTCGCCAAGCTTCGTCAAGTCACTGTCGACTTCACTTCCAGGACGGAGGAGCTTGATGTGCGGTTGATACCCACGCGCACCAAAACTACTGCTCCACCAGGTCGACGGCTTCGGGCCTCCTACGATAGCTGGTGTTTCGAACCGTCGCATTTCTGTCCGAAGTTCCTGAATCTGGGAGATCGCCTTGTTGCGCTTTGTGAGACGTATGCCCAGCGACCTACGGGACGGATCCAAATCGGGTCGAGGGTTTTCGCCACCAGGTGCTAGTACCATGAAGCGAGTCTCGCTGACATCGACTTTGATCTCGACCTTACGCGATAGCCCGCCAGGACACAGGTCGGGGAGAATGCGACGAGCGTAATACACTGTGAGGTGCATCCCCCGTTGTATCGCTGCCGGGGAGATCCCCCACGATGTGAAGAAGTCGGCGAGCCTCTTCTCGTCTCGACGCGAGACCCACAAAAGCGCGTAGGCTTCGGGGTAGGTAGCCGATGGTTTTCGTGGATGTGGCAAATTCTTCTGCGATTTCATCTAACAAAAAATGCGTCCGATCGCAAACACACACTCGGACATTGTTCATTCAACTCGTTAATAAGGATTACAAAAATGAACAAGGAAAATTCTAACGACCGCATCTAAGAAGGCGAAGATTGAGCATATTTGGTCGAAAATCGCAGTAAAGCACCGAATAGGTCCAATCTTCAGGTGCCATATGGTTGCTTGCTACATCTCTAAAGTCAATCAATTCAAGGAAAATCGCAGTTTAATTGAATTTATACGCAGACACTATCTATAACCTTGCGGGCTCGCGGTCACGTCACATGACAGGACCGCATTCAAGAAGCCGAACATAAGACTGTAACCGATCAAATACCACTCTCTAATCACCATAATTCTCCAGTTGAAACGGCGCGGGTCCACATAGGTGTCACGTCTATGAAATTGAAATCAGCCACAATCCGGGAATTTAAGCGGTTCAAGGATTTGACGATTCAAGAACTGCCAGCTAGTGCGAAGCTAGTTGTGCTGTTGGGACCCAACGGCTGTGGAAAATCCTCCCTATTCGACGCATTCCAACGAAAACTGAAGGTGGAGCAGTTTTACGGTTTTGGGAAGGATCTAAGACGGTATTACCAACGCGCCACGGTGAAGACTGAAGCGGAGACTGCGACTGTCAGTCTCGAATTTCACGGCGACTATCCTCTGTCCCAAGAAGCACTAAAGAAAAGCCTATACACTCGATCGTCATATAGGCATGATCCATCCTTACAAGAGGCAACAATACAAAAACCAGGAGATGTTCTTGATAGACACACAGTCCGTCGGTTAATCGATATGGACCAGACAGTAGGAAATAACTACCAAAGGATAATATGGCAGTTTGTACGTCATGCATCAACGCCTGGTTTGACCACCGAAGCGGTCATGGAAAAAACAATTGGCGAGGTCCAAAAATCCATGAAACACATCTTTGGCGACATCGCCATCAACGAGCTTGTTTCAGATGACGAGAGAGGAACCTTCACATTCTCAAAAGGGGATTCAAAGAACCTCCTATATGAGCATCTCTCAGCAGGAGAGAAGGCTGGTTTCGATCTGTTACTAGACATCTTGGTAAACAGGAGTGCATTTGACGATTCGCTCTTCTGTATCGACGAGCCTGAAGCCCACCTCAATGCTAAAGTGCAGCGTAGTCTCCTAGAGGAACTGTATAGGTTGATACCTGAAAATTCACAGCTTTGGATCGCCACGCACTCCATCGGCATGGTGAGAGCAGCTCTGGACATGTATAGGACGGAAGGCAGAGATCACGTAGTTTTTCTCGATATGGGATTTGATCTCGAGGGAGTGGAGCGTGACTATGATCAACAACAGAAGATCATCCCTTCGGTACCCGGTCACCGCTTTTGGAGATTGCATTACTTAGTTGCACTAGACGATATGGCAAAGCTTCTGGCACCGGAAACCATCGTGCTCTGTGAGGGATCCGACAGCAAAAATGAGTCGCTGGATGAAGCATGCTACAACAGAATTTTTGCGAGAGAGTTCCCACAAACTCGATTCGTTTCTGTTGGGGGTGCATCAAACGTCGAGAAGCGCATGCGAGACCTCTTGCCAGTACTAGAACAAATTGTTGAAAATACTCGAGTTATCCTATTCCGTGACCGGGACGATTCTACACCAGAGGAAGTCACGAAAAGACGCCTTCAGGATATTCCAGTGCGTACCATGTCGCGATTTAGAAACATTGAATCAATGCTACTATCCGATGGTGTACTAGAAAGACTGTGTAAGAGAGAGCGTCAGCCTGAAAAGCTTGAAGTAATACTAAAGAAACGAGATGATATACTGAACTCTCATCAGAAGCAACGTGACATTGACGACTTCAAACCGGCTGCACAAGCAGTGCATCAAGTTGCGAAGAAAGAACTTGAGCTTACTCAGGCGGGAGAATCGAAAGACGCTTTTATGCGTGACATACTCTCACCATTGATAGATGAAGGGACATCAGAATACCAAACGCTAAAGAACGATATTTTCGGGAACGACAGTGATTCGCGTTAAAGTACGCAGTATAGCAAGAACATAGTTCCCGTACAGCGTCAATATCTGCTTCATACTCACTGTGCAATCAATTCTTGAGAACGTATGAAAAATTTTAACTCATTTAGTGACTGTTGAATTAGGTACCCTTTCCGGTGTTTCTCTGATGTCATTCCATCTCCTGTAATTTAACAATCGCTGGAATTAGATAGTAACTTGAGTATTTGAACAACATGAACCTGGCAGCACGCACAAGTCGACGTGTCTCATGTCCAGCGATTCAGCTTTTTTCAATTCTCTACGTCAGTAGAGAAGACTCCGAGAGATGCGGGACTCGACTATCATCTGCACAGTGAAATCAACGGAGCGACTTTTCATGCTTGTGATGGATCGTTCTGACGAGAGAAATATAGGAGTCGTTAATTTGGGAATTCACGAATCTACTGACATACCGTATGACTAAGCAAGTCAAATTAAAACAATTGGTTGAGAGTGCCTTAGATTTCCTTTCGCAGTCTCTCCAAGAATTCCACGAAGAGCGGCTTAAGTACTCAGTTATTCATTTGTATGCAGCAGTCGAGCTCTTCGTAAAAGCTCGCCAAATAAAGGAGCACTGGTCCTTGTTGTTTGTAAAAAACTCAGAACCAAATCTGACTAAATTCAATAAAGGGGACTTCAGGTCGGTGCCCCTCGAAGATGCAGCAACAAGGCTTGAAAACCTTGCCCAGTGTGGTATGGGTGAACAAGCGCTGAAAGCCTTTAAAAGCCTAGGAAATCACCGAAATAAGATGATGCATTTTTTCCATGAAGGAACGTTTGCTGCCAAGAACGAACTTAAGAGACAGGAGGTAGTGGAAGAACAACTCACGGCTTGGTACTTTCTTCATACGTTACTGACATCTAAGTGGGATGTCATCTTTTCAGATTGGTCGCTGCAACTCATGGAAATAGACAAAGAGTTACGAAAGCTTAGAGAATTCTTAGAGGTTGTGTATGACCAAGTGAGAGAAGAAATAAGTGAACGTCAAAAAAAGAGAATTGTCTTTATCGAGTGCCCCTCGTGTAGTTTCAATTCACAAGAGCACAATGCTTCGTTTGGAGATCTTTATGATGCTGAATGCTTAGTTTGCGGTCTAATAGACCATTGCGTTTTGATCAAGTGCCCGGACTGTAACGAATGCGTTCGAATAGTAAATGGAGGATACTACGAGTGTGAGAAATGTGGACGAGACCTTTACCCAAGTGAAGTTGCAGAGGAGTTTCTATCCGAGAGCTCGTATGGTAGGAAAACAGACAGGGACTATTCATGGAATCCAGTTAATTGCGGCTATTGTGACGATGAGGGATATCAGTTAGTCGTTCGACTGAAGGAGGATTTTTATTTTTGCATGTTCTGTTTCAATAACTTCACGTCTTTGGATGTGTGTGATTGTTGTAACGAACTGAATACAAGGTGCATGGAGGAGAGCTACTGGAAAAGTTGCGAATTTTGTCACTTTAGTGGAGTAAAACCTAATGGTGGAGATTGGGACGACTACTAGGCAGAGCTTTACCTACTTCTGTCATTTCCAACCGAATTTTCCCTACTTTTTCGACTAATGTGGTGGCGGAGGCGCTGAACCATGTGCTCAAAGCTGAAATGACCGAACTTCTTGGGGTTGCAAAAGGCGAACGATCGACCGCGCGACGGGGTTATCGGTAGGGTTACTGCAAACGCAAGTTGCACATGAAGGTGGGGACCGTTGTATTGCGGGTACCCTAGGACCGCGCTGGTCAATTCTGTACCAAGGTGTTTGAACATTACCGTCGGTCCGAGAAGGCGTTGGTGTCGACGATTACGGAGATGTACATACAAGGTGTCTCCACCCGAAAAGTGACCAAGTTGGC
>MKWU01004387.1_pt1 | contig 16798 bp, 15 predicted proteins | sample 809101 | NCBI WGS metagenome assembly MKWU01 (sample SAMN05860141, study PRJNA318959) | sponge metagenome | host: Aplysina aerophoba | place: Slovenia: Piran, Adriatic Sea, Gulf of Piran | collected 2013-05-07 | reverse complement strand
CTGATGTAGTCGGTGACGCGTGAACCTGCCGGGAGAGTCCCAACAGCGCGTGACATCGGCCTGACCCCTACCGCGTTCACAGGCCCACGACTATAGCACCAATCAATCTCTAAGTGAACAGTATTGGGGCTAGGTGAGAACTCCGGGTTAACCGCTCAGCACCAGGTCCGAGCCCTTCTCGCCGACCATGATGGACGGCGCATTGGTGTTGGCGCTCGGCACGATCGGCATGATCGAGGCGTCGATCACGCGGAGCCCCTGGACACCCCGGACCCGAAGCTCCGGGTCCACCACCGCCATGTCGTCGATGCCCATCTTGCAGGTGCCGACGGGGTGATAGGCCGGCAGCGTGTATTGCCGGACGTAGGCCTCGAGCTCGGCATCGCTCCGCACTTCGGGCGCAGGCAGGAACAGGCCCTGGAAGTGCGGCTTGAAGGCCGCGCTCTCGAAGATGGCGCGCGAGACCTTGCAGCCGTCGACCATGCGCCTGACGTCATCCTCGTCGTCGAGCAGCTTCGAGAAGATGCGCGGCGGCTCGTTGGGGTCGGCCGAGCGGAGCGTGAGCCGGCTGCGGCTCTTCGGCCGGCAGACGTTGGCCGGAATGGTGACGCCGGGGCGGTCCAGCAGCTTGATCCCGTCCGGGCCGAACTCGTAGCCGGTCGGGGTGAAGTGGAGCTGGATGTCCGGGCGGTCCTCCTCCTCCGGCCGGGTGCGGACGAAGGCCACCGCCTGGGAGATGGGGCTCGCCGCCGGCCCCTTGCCGCGCAACAACCAGTTGAGGCCGTGCTTCACCCAGCCGGCGGCCGTGACCTCGGTGTTGTAGGTGCTGATGTCGACGTGACCTGCCACCCAGGCGACCGGATGCTCTTGCAGGTTGTGGCCGACTCCCGGCGAATCAGCGACCACGGGAATGCCGAAATCGGAGAGATCGGCTGCGGGCCCGATGCCCGAGCGCAGCAGGATCGCCGGCGAGGCGATGGCGCCGGTGGAAAGGATGATTTCGCCGTCCGCCTTCGCCTCGCGCCTCTCGCCGCCTCGGGTGTAGACCACGGCGCGGGCGCGGCCCTCCTCGAACAGCACCTTGTCCACCCGCGCCTCGGTCTCGACGCTGAGGTTGGGCCTGCCCATCACCGGCCGGAGATACGCACGCGCCGTGCTGTTGCGGCGGCCGAAGCGAATCGTCCCCTGATGGGGGCCGGCGCCTTCCTGGCGCTCGCCGTTCACGTCCGGATTGAAGGGGATGCCGAGCTCCTTGGCGGCCTCGATGAAGACTTGGACCAGCGGATGGGGCGTCGGCACGTCGGAAACGATGAGCGGGCCGCTGTCGCCGTGATACTCGCTCGGGCCGAGCGGGTTGGTCTCCATGCGCTTGAAGTAGGGCAGCACGTCGCGGTAGCTCCACGCGCCGGTGTTGCCGACCAGGCGGGCCCAGTCGTCGTAGTCCTCGTGCTGGCCGCGCAGGTAGATCATGCCGTTGATCGAGCTCGACCCGCCCAGCACCTTGCCGCCCGGCCACATGGCGTCGCGCCCGTTGAGCGTGGGGTCGGGTTCGCTCATGTACATCCAGTTGAAGCGGGGATTCAGGATGGCCTTGATCTCGCCGGCGGGGATCCGCACCAGCGGCGAGGTGTCGTTGCCGCCGCCTTCCAGCAGCAGGACCTTGTTCCCCGGCTTGGCCGAGAGCCGGTGCGCCAGCACGCACCCGGCCGAGCCCGCACCGGCGATGATGTAATCCCACGCCATCCTGCTCTCCCCTGTGGATGAGTCGCGCGCCTAGTCTTGCCCGCCCGCGGCGCGCGGGCAAAGTCGTCGCTCCATCGTCCGGTGTGTCAGGCCTTGATGCGCTTGGACCCTGGGTCGTAGAGGGGGCGGAGGGAGGCCTTCGCCGGATAGCGGACACCCGCGACCTCGATCTCGTAACGGCCGGCGGCCACGTAGTCCGCATCGACACCCGCCTCGTTCTCCACGTAGCCAAGGCCGACGGCGCCGCCCAGGGTATGGCCGTACATGCCTGAGCGCACGTAGCCCGCGATCGCATCGTCCCGCCAGATGGGCTCGTTGTGGTAGAGCAGCGGCGCGGGGTCTTCGAGCAGGAACTGCACCAGCCGCTGGCGCACGCCCTGATCCCGCTGGCGCAGCAGTGCATCGCGGCCGATGAAGGGCGCGGGCTTGTCGAGCTTGACCGCGAAGCCGAGGCCCGCCTCCAGCGGCGTATCGGCGTCCGAAATGTCGTGGCCGTAGTGCCGGTAGGCCTTTTCGATCCTGAGCGAGTTCATGGCGTGCATGCCGACGTGGCGGAGGCCCACGTCTTCCCCCGCCTCGACCAGCACGTCGTAAACGCCCGCCGCGAACTCGGTCGGGATATAGAGCTCCCAGCCGAGCTCGCCCACGTAGGTGATGCGCGAGGCACGCGCGTACCCCAGACCAAGCTCGATCTCCCGGCTGGTGCCGAAGGGACAGGCCTCGTTGCCGAGATCGTCCAGGCTCAAGGACTGCAACAGGTCGCGGGCACGCGGGCCCATGACGCCGAGCACGGCGATTCCCGAGGTCACGTCGGTGAGCACCGCATGCGCGCCCTCCGGGATGTGGCGCGTGAGCCAGAGGGCGTCGCGCACCTGGAACTCGCCTGAGGTTACGATCAGGTAATCGTCGTCTGCGAGCCGGGTGACGGTAAGGTCGGCCTCGATGCCGCCATTCTCGTTCAGCCACTGGGTGTAGACGATGCGCCCCGGCGGCACGTCCACCTCGTTGGCGGAGACCCGGCCCAGAATCTTCGCCGCGTCGCGGCCCTGCAAGCGGAACTTGGCGAACGAGGTCTGGTCGAAGAGGCCCACGCCCTCCCGCACCGCCTGGTGCTCTTCCGCCGAGGCATCGAACCAGTTCTGCCGCCCGAAGCTGTATTCGTAGCGGGGCTCCATGCCTTCCGTCGCGTACCAGTTGGGCCGCTCCCAGCCGAAGGCCTCGCCGTGGCAGGCGCCGCGTGCCGCGAGCCGGCCGTGGAAGGGCGAGCGGCGCACGCCCCGCGCGGTCGCGTACTGGCGGAAAGGCCAGTGGTCGTCGTAGAGCAGGCCGAGGGTCTCGCTCACCCGCTCGCGCAGATAGCGCCGGTTGGTCTGGAACGGCAGGTTGCGGCGAATGTCCACGTCCCACATGTCGAGGAGCGGCCGGCCGGTCTTGATGCACTCGGCCAGCACCTTCCCCGCGCCGCCGGCCGACTGGATGCCGATGGAGTTGAACCCGGCGGCGATGTAGCAGCCGGCGAGTCCCGGCGCCTCGCCGAGGTGGTAGCGATCGTCCGGCGTGAAGCTCTCGGGCCCGCAGAAGAAGGTCTGGATGCCCGCGTCCGCCAGCGCCGGCATGCGCTTCAGCGCGTGCGTCAGCACCGGCTCGAAGTGCTCGAAGTCGTCGGGCAGTTGGTCGAAGCAGAAGTCCTCGGGGATGCCGTCCATGCCCCAGGGCTTGGCGTCGGGCTCGAAGGCGCCCAGCAGGATCTTGCCGGCGTCCTCCTTGTAGTAGGCGCAGCCGTCGTAATCGCGCAGCACGGGCAGGTCCGGGGTCACGCCCTCGAACGGATCGGTCATGATGTAGAAGTGCTCACAGGCGTGAAGCGGCACATGGACGCCGATGGTCGCCGCAAGCGCGCGGGTCCACATGCCGGCCGAGAGCACCACCGTCTCCGCCGCGATCGGGCCTTCCGGCGTCTCCACGCCCGTAACCCGCTCGCCGTCGTGGCGGATGGCGGTGACGGGGACATTCTCACGAACGAGCACGCCACCGTCGCGCGCACCCTTGGCGAGCGCGCGGCTCACGTCGATGGGGTTGGTCTGGCCGTCGGAAGGGATGAAGATCCCGCCCACCACGTCGTCGACGGTGATCAGCGGGTAACGCTCCTTGATCTCGTCGGGGCCGAGCACGTCGACGCGGAGGTCGAAGACCTTGGCCATCGACGCGCTGCGCTTGAGCTCCTCGAAGCGGCCCTCGTGGGTGGCGAGCGAGATCGAGCCGTTCTGCTTGAAGCCGGTCGCCTGGCCGGTCTCCGCTTCCAGGCCCGTGTAGAGCTCGGCCGTGTACTTGGCGAGCTCGGTCATGCGCTTGGAGGGGCGGAGCTGGCCGATGAGGCCGGCGGCGTGCCAGGTGGTGCCGCAGGTGAGCTCGCGGCGCTCCAGCAGCACCACGTCGGAGACGCCCGCACGCGCCAGATGGTAGGCGACGGAGCAGCCCACCACCCCGCCGCCGACGATGACCACGCGGGCCGAACGGGGGAGATCCTTGACCATTACCGGGGGGCCTCCATGCGGGTAGGCGCGAGCTGCCTGATCTCGCTCAGCGCGGAGTCGAGGTCGCGCACCTCGGCCCAGCCGACGCGCATCATCTCGATCGCGGGCTCGTGCAGGTGCGGCAAGGTGGTCCCCGTGCACTCCTCGATCACGATGGGCTTGAAGTCGCGGAACATCGCGTCCTTCGACGTCGCCGCGACGCATTGGTTGGTGAGCACGCCGGTCATCAGCACCGTCTCCGCGCGCAGGCCCCGCAGCACCACCTCCAGGTCGGTGCCGTAGAAGGCGCTGAGCCGCGTCTTCGCGACGTACCATTCGTCCGGCTGCGGCTCCAGATCGGCCAGGACCTCCCAGCCCCAGGTCTCGCGCCTGAGGCCGCCGTCCTTGAGGAAGGGGCGGAGCTGCATGAACGGCCCGCCGTCTTCTGCGCCCCGGATGCCGTGGCGGGTCCAGACGACGGGGATGTTCTTGGCCCGCGCGGCGGCGAGCAGCGCCTTCAGCGGCTCGATGCAGCGCTGCATGTGGCCGATGTCGATGCCCTGCGCCGCATACCAGCCGTCCGCGTGGAGAAAGTCGTTCTGCGCATCGATCACGACGAGCGCCGTCCGTCCCGGAACGAGGTCCCAGTGCGCCGCCTCGAAGGGCAATACGTGCGTCTCTTCGTCCGTCATGGCCTGCCGTTGCGCTGCCTCGGTGCCGTCCGTGCGGGAAGCGTATCACCCGGCCCGGCAAAGTTTGAGGGCGCGTCCGGCTTGCCACCGCGCCTTCACGTGTCAGCACCAGCGAAATGGCGTATTCCCGGTCCCCATGAGCGAGGGCGGAGGCGACGCAGGCGGCGGAAGCGGCGCGGGGCGCGAGCCCGTGGCGCGCGTCTTCGCGGCCTTCCTCCTGCTGGGGCTGACCTCCTTCGGCGGGCCGGTGGCCCATATCGGCTATTTCCGCGAGGCCTTCGTCACGCGCCGGCGCTGGATCGAGGACCGCGCCTACGCCGACCTCGTCGCGCTCTGCCAGATGCTGCCGGGGCCGACCTCGAGCCAGGTCGGGATCGGCATCGGGCTGGCCAAGGCGGGGCTGCCCGGCGCGGCAGCGGCGTGGGTGGGTTTCACGCTGCCCTCTGCGGTCCTGATGGTGGCCTTCGGCTACGGCGTCGCGGCCTACGAGGACGTGATCCCCGCCGGCGCCCTGCAGGGGCTGAAGGTGGTCGCGGCGGCGGTGGTGGCGCGGGCCGTCTGGGGCATGGCGCGGACGCTCTGTCCCGACGCACCGCGCGCCACGGTGGCGGTGCTCGCCGCCATCGCGGCGGTGCTGGCGCCCTCGGTCGTGACCCACGTCGCGATCATCGCCGCCGGCGCGCTCGCCGGTCTACTGATCCTGCGTCCGGCCGAGGGCGACCACGGCGCATCGCTCGGCATCGCCGTGGATCGGCGCCTCGCCGTCCTGCTGCTCGCGCTCTTCCTCGCGCTGCTCGTCGTTCTCCCGATCCTCGCCGCCGCCTGGCCGGCAGAGGCACTCCAGCTGGTGGACGGCTTCTACCGCTCCGCCTCGCTGGTCTTCGGCGGCGGGCACGTGCTGCTGCCGCTGCTGCAGGTGGAGGTGGTGCCGCCCGGCTGGGTCGCGAACGAGACCTTCATCGCGGGCTACGGCGCAGCCCAGGCGGTGCCGGGGCCGCTCTTCACCTTCGCGGCCTATCTGGGCGCCGTCGCGGGCATCGGGCCGGGCGGCGTGCTGGGCGGCCTGCTCTGCCTCGCCGCGGTCTTCCTGCCCTCGTTCCTCCTGGTGGTGGGTGCCCTTCCCTTCTGGGAGCGGCTGCGGCGCATCGCGCCGGCGGAGCGCGCGATGCTCGGCGTCAACGCGGCGGTGGTGGGCTTGCTCGGCGCCGCGTTCTACGACCCGATATGGACCGGCGGCGTGCGCACGCCCGCCGACCTCGCGCTCGGGCTCGCCGCCTTCGTGCTGCTCGCATTCTGGAAGGTGCCGCCCTGGGCCGTGGTGATCCTGGGCGCGCTGGCCGGCTGGGGGATCAGTGCGCTCACCGGCTGACGGCCCGCAGGCAAGCGACGTAGCACGTCCCGGCCTGCTGCATCCGCTCGTCGGGATCGTCGTCTGCTTCGGCGCGGTGTTCGTGCTGAGCCAGTTCTTCCGCGCCTCCAACGCCGTCATCGCCAAGACGCTGAGCGCAGAATTCGGACTTTCGCCCGAGGCGCTCGGCCTGCTCACCGGCATGTTCTTCCTCTCCTTCGGCGCGGCGCAGATTCCGGTGGGCATGCTGTTCGACCGTTTCGGCGCGCGCCGCACGGCACCGGTGGTGCTCACTGCCGCGATCGCAGGCTCCATCCTCTACGGCGTCGCGGACGGCGAGGCGATGCTGATCGCAGGCCGCCTGCTGCTCGGCATCGGCTGCTCGGTGGTCCTGATGGGCTCGCTCTTCCTCTTCGGCCAGTGGGCGCCCGCCGCCTCCTTCAGCACCTGGATGGGGCGGATGATCGCCATCGGCGGTGCCGGCGGGCTGCTCTCCACCACGCCGCTCGCCGCCATCGCGGAGACCCTCGGCTGGCGCACGGCCTTCTGGGGCGCAGCCGCGCTGACGGCAGTGGGCGCCATCGCCATCTACGCGATGGCCCGCGACCGCCCGTCGGCCGATGCGGGCGGCGCGGCGCCGGCGGAAGGGTTGCGCGAAAGCCTGAGAGGGGTCCGCGCCGCGCTGGCAACGCCTGGCTTCCCGACCCTCACCCTGATGGGGTTTGCGTCTTACCCGGTGGTCATCACCGTCCTCGGCCTCTGGGGCGGGCCCTTTCTGGCGGACCGGCACGGGCTCGAGCCGGTGGAGGCCGGCAACGCGCTCCTCGTGATGGCGGCCGCGCTGATCGTGGCGAACCTCGTGCTCGGCCCCCTGGAGCGCCGGCTGGATTTGCGCAAGTGGCTCATTCTCGGCCTTGCCGCCGTCGTCGTCGCGGCCTTGGGGCTGCTGGCCGCGCTGCCGGCCCTGCCCACCTGGGCGGTGATCCTCCTCCTTGCTCTGGTTGGCTCCTGCGGGTCGTACAACATCATCCTCGCGGGCCACGCGCGCTCGCTGCTGCCGAACCGCCTCGCGGGGCGCGGCATGGCGCTGATGGCGATCGCCTTCATGGGCGGGCCGGCGGTGCTGCAGGCGCTAGGCGGGGTGATCGTCGGCGCCTTTCCCGCGACGAACGGCGCGGCGCCGGCCATCGCCTACCAGGCGTTCTTTGCCTTCCTCGCCGCCCTGGTGGCCGTGGCCTGCCTCGCCTATCTGCGGCTGCCGGACGCGAAGCCGAGCGCGGGCTTCGCCACGGACGAAAGGTGATCCGGCAGGCTCAGGACGCAGGTCAGCGCAGTTCGTCGATGACGGCGGCGAGCGCCTCCACGCAGCCGTGGCCGAGCCTGCGGCAATGCGCCGGCGACCATCCGTGGCGGGGATCGGGCGCGTTGGCCGCGTCCTTGAAGGGCTGTTCCAGGGTCATGGCGAGACAGCCATAGGTTTCCGCCACGTAGTTGGCGCAGATGCCGAGGTTGGCCTTGCCGGGCGGCGTCGGCGGATAGCCGTGCTCGGTCTGGAAGTCCGGGTTTGCCGCCGCGAGTGCCGCCTGAAAGCGCGCCTGCTTCTGCGCCAGCGCGTGCGTGTAGGACGGGATGCCCTCGGGCCCGGCGATGAAGGCGTAGGGGAGCGCCTCGTCGCCATGCACGTCGAGGCAGAAGTCGACGCCGGTGCGCGCCATCTCGGCGTTGACGAGGTAGACCTCGGGGCTCGTCTTCATGCTGGGCTCGGCCCAGGCGCGGTTGAGGTTGACCCCCGCCGCATTGGTCCTGAGATGGCCGCGGCTGCTGCCGTCGGGGTTCATGTTGGGCACGACATAGAAGCGCGCCTTCTCCAGCAGCGTGTGGGCGGCGGCATCGAAGGGATCCAGCAGCCCGTCGAGAAACCCTTCCATCCACCACTCGGCCATGGTCTCGCCCGGATGCTGGCGCCCGATGATCCAGCAGGTCCGCTCCCGCGGACCGCCGACCTCCAGCAGGTCGAGCGGCGCACCGTCGAGGGTGGTGCCGAGCCGGCGCACGGCGACCAGGGGCGAGCGCCCGACACGCGCGATGAGCGACGCATGACGCGCCATCGGATAGGGCGCGAAGTAGGCGAAGCGCACCTCGTCGCCGGCGGGGCGGTGCCGGATGGTCAGCACTTTGCCGTCGTACTCGGTCGCGACGCGGAGCCAGTCGTCGTCAACCTCCGACGCGACGGCGCGGTAGCCCCTCCAGCCCTCAGGATAGGTGGCCCCTGCGGCATTCTCGATCCGGAGCACGCAGTCCTCACCCGCGGCGCCGCGCAGCCGGAAGTAGAACCACTGGAAGAACGCGCCGCCTTCGTCGGGCACGATCTCGAGCCTGATCGGGCCGGTTCTGGGCAGGGCGAGGCAGCGGATGTTGCCGCCGTCGAAGTTGCAGTCGATGGTGCGGCTCACGGCCCGTTCCGCTACCGGCCGTGATCAGGTCGCATAGTTGGAGGCGCCGCGCGTCACCGCGGTGAGTCCGCCGGAGCGCACGTCCGCCGTGACCTCGGCGAGGTCGGCGAGATAGGCGTCGATGCTCTCCGCATGCTTCATGTTGAGCCAGAGCAGGACCGAATCCGGCTCGCGCATGCGGATCGAGCGCCAGCCCCGCGCCGCCGTCCCCTCCTCCACCGCGAAGATATCGAAGCCCTCGGCGTAGAACGTGACGTGGGGCGCGTGCGGGCGGCCAAGTACCACGAGCCCTTCGATCGCGCCGATGCCCTGCACCAGCCGCTCGCGGATGCGCCGCTGCGCCTCGTAGATGCGCAGGTAGCCCTCCTCCCCCAGGTGGGTCATTACCGCCCAGGCACTGGCGACGGCGCCGCCCGAGCGGGTGCCGGTGATCGTCGGCGTGGAATAGGTGCCGGCGGGCCAGCCGTCGAAGGTCGTGCGGTGGTAGCGCTCCAGCGCCTTGTCGCGCAGCAGGCAGAGCGAGATGCCCTTGTGGGCGTAGCCGAACTTGTGCATGTCCACCGACATCGAGGTGACGCCGGGCACCGCGAAGTCGAAGGGCGGAATCGGCTCGCCCAGCATCGTCATGAAGGGCAGGATCATGCCGCCGATGCAGCCGTCCGAGTGCATCCAGAGGTCGTGGTCCCGGGCGAGCTGCGCGATCTCCTCGATGGGATCGGTCTCGCCATAGGGATAGGGCGGCGCGGAGCCCGCGACCATGACTGTGTTCTCGGAGATGGCGGCGGCCATGCCGGCCACGTCCGCGCGCCAGCCCTCGCTGCGGGACATGCGCACGACCTTCATGCCGAGCCAGGCGGCGCCCTTGTCGAAGGCGGCGTGCGCCGTCTTCGGCACCACCACCTCGGGCACGCCAGTCACCGGGCGGTGCTCCCGCGCCCAGTCCCGCGCGGCCTTCATGGCCATGAGGATGCTCTCGGTGCCGCCTGCGGTGGTGGAGCCGCCGGCGCCCTCTGGCGCATGCAGGAGGTCGAGCACGCCCGCGATCAATTCGCGCTCGCATGCGGCGAGGCTCGGATAGGCGCTCGCGGCGAAGAGGCCGTTCTCGTTCCGGTAGGCGTCGTAGGCCTCGTGCGCGCAACGCAGCAGGTCTTCGCCCGCGAAGTAGGCGGCCGAAAAACTCCGCTCGTGGCACCAGGGGTTGTCGTCCTCCTGCGCCGCCAGCATCTCGGCCTTGAGGTCGTCCCAAGGCCGGCTGGCCTGAGGGAATTCCCGGTTCCGCCGCGTCTCGGCTGCCGCTCTGACCGCCATCGCCTCCTCCCGCCGCGCACTGCGCCCGAGAGACATAGCAGATCGGAGGCCGGATCGCAGGGCGGAGGACGCGCCGCCGCGCTTGAGAGACGGAGCGAGAGGCGCTTACGATGCGCGCCGGCCCGTCCACCATCGAGGCGGGCGCTTTCTTGGACAGGGAGAGAAAGCGATGCACCTGCGGTTCACCTTGCTTGCCGCCGTGCTTGGGCTGGCACTACTAGCGTTGTCCCCCCTTCGCGCGGCGGAGATGCCGACCGCCGACGATCTCCAGGCGCAGATGGGAACGCCGGCCGAGACGATCACGGTCTACGAGCTGCATCTGAGCGTGGGCGACGATCACGTCGCCGTGGACTACGTGGGTTACCCGGCCGTCGATGTCCTGGCGCGCCTCTTCGGGGCGGACTGGCACACCCAAGGCGATACCGTGGAGTTCCGCGCGTCGGACGGCTACGTCCTGCGCGTCGCCATCGACCGCTTGCTGACCGTGGATGCCTACCTCGCCTTCGGGCACACGGACGGCTCGCCCTTCACGGTCGACAATCTCTTGCAGAACCAGAGCGACGTGCCGCTCGGACCCTACTACCTGGTCTGGGACAACATCGGGAACCCCGCCCTGATCAAGGAGGGGCCGGGCACATGGATCTACCAGATTGTCGAGGCCAACCTCGTCTCGCTCTCGGACCAGGCGTTGCTGCCGGCGGGTCTCGACGCCCGCTTTCACGAAGGCGCCGCGCTCGCCAAGACCCACTGCCTGAACTGCCACATGGTCAACGGCTACGGCGGCGAGAAATTCGAGGGAAATCTGGCGGAGTTCGCCAAGGTCTACGACGAGGCCGAATTCATTCGCCTTGTTCTGGCGCCGCTTTCGGTGCTCGAAGAGACCACGATGCCGCCCCTCTCCCCCCGACTAGCCGAGCCCGAGCGCGATCGCATCGCCAAGGCGCTGTTCGACTACCTGAAGGCCCTGCCGGTGCTGGAGTAGTAGACGGTACGCACGCAGCCGCGCGTTGGCGACGTCGAGGCAACGGGAACCCTGGTTCGGTGCACAGCAATCCTTCTTTCCGGCGAATCTCCCGGGACCGGAACCTGAGGTTCGCCGCGCAACGAGGGTTCGGCGTCCTGGCCATCGACGGTGCGGGCCCGCTCGTCAGCCACATTCCCTTCATCCAGGTCGAAGGCGGCGCGGCGGTTCATGCCCATCTCGTTCGCTCGAATCCGATCGCGGGCCGCCTGCGCGCGGGGGAGCAGGCGGCCGTGCTCGCCGTCAGCGGTCCGGACAGCTACGTCTCGCCGGACTGGTACGGCAGCGGGACGGCGGATCAGGTCCCGACGTGGAACTACGTGGCCGTGCACATCCGGGGCATGCTCCGGCGCCGGGCGGATGAGACGCTCCGTGCCCACCTGGACGCGCTGTCGGCCCGTTTCGAGAACGAGCTTCGTCCCAAGTCCCCGTGGACGCCATCGAAGGTGTCAACCAAGCAGCTTGACACGCTGATGCGCTCGATCATGCCGGTCGCGCTCTCCGTGGAGAGCGTGGACGGCACCTGGAAGCTCAATCAAAACAAGGAGGGCAGCGTTCGTCTGCAGGCTGCACGCCACGTCGAGAGCGACGGCTTCGGGCAAGAGGCCGCCGAACTTGCCCGCCTGATGCGGAATCCGCCTGAAGGCTGACCTGACTTCATCGTCTATCGCGTGGCGGCAATGCCCGTCCTCTCCGACTGCCTTGCCGGAAACGAACGCCAATGCATCGCCAAGACCCTCTTCGACTACCTCACCGCCCTGCCGGTGTTGGAGCAACCACTGACGGACTTCCAGTCTCGCCGAATCATGCTCACTATATTTGCACCGTTCTATCGACTATCAGCGACCGGCCCCGAAAGCCCCAACATAGTTATCTCGCTCAAATACGCCGGCAACTTCTTCGTGCTGCGGACCATAGAAGCTGCCCTCTATTCTGAAACCATTGAAAGAGCCGTTAACCACGGAGATGTCAGCCCAGCTCATATCCGCAACCGAGCCGCCACTATTCAAGTCCTTGATGTTAGAGAATCCAATATCGATAGACATGTCTCCAACGCCAGAAAGTTCAGCAGAGATAGCGGCATCTCCCTGAATGACGTTGCTAACCGCAGAGCTGGCAATGTCGCTGTTACGCCCTACCATGACTCCGTTCCACTCAAACGTCCCAGTGCTGGGGTTGGTTCCGGTCGAGTCACCAAGAGCAACACCATAACCCGTTACCCAGTTTATGTACGTCCCACCGTCATAGGTTTCAATCTCTAGATGGACTGCAAACGCACTGTGATCCATCCATCCACCATATCCGCGGCTCGTATCAACACCTTCATCATAGCTGTGGGTCTCACTATGGGTTGATTTTGCCAGCCGGACCCCATTCTTTATCATGATGGGCTCGAATGTGGAATTCCGATAAATGTCCGGCACTCCATAGCACGACCCTGTCACGCAACTAGCCCGAGGACGACTAAATTCACCGTCAAAATCAACTTGTAGTCTCGCAGTCATATGTCCTGTGTTGAACCGATCGACGATCGCCGCTTGTTGAGATCGTGCTTGAGTGGCGGACACGTCCGGCGGACTACCACCGGTTGCCAAGATTGCAGATCCACCGTTTACGTCACTTACCCTAAACGATAGCCCGGTATCGTCCTCGCCACCGCCGCAAGCCGAAAGCGCTAAACTACACGCGGAGATCAACGCAAAGGACAATCCCATCATTCTTCTCATCAATTTCTCCCTTACTCTTGCCAGAGATCGCTGGCAGCATGCTCGTTCGTTGTCGATGCCCGCGATCAATTTGACCGCGAAGGTACTCCACTCAAGTCTCGCTTCTGACGCGCTCTTCTCAAACTATCCGGTTGTCATGCAGTTTGACATGGCCGGGAGGTTCGCGGCAAGTCCTTCCATGTTGCCCCGAGGAAGTTATGGGTATACGCACAAAACATTGGATGCAATTCCGTCCGAAATAGTCGCGCTCTACGTCGCAATCTCCGGCGTTACGGTGCCGCCGGTCAGGCGTTCCAGCTCGCCCAGGCTGGTGCCGAAGACGCAGTGCGGGTGGCCGGCGGCGGCGTAGACGGTCTCGAAGCGGCCGAGGCTCGCGTCGATCGCGACCGGCAGCGGCGTCTCGTGCGCGAGCGGCGCGACACCCCCGATCGAGAATCCCGTGGCGGCGCGGACGGCGTCGGCGTCGGCGCGGCGGACCTTGCCCCCGCGGCGCAGCGCCTGCCCCAGCGCCTTCGGGTCGCAGCGCCGGTCGCCCGCGACCAGCGCCATCACCGGCGCCCCGGCGACGGTGAAGACCAGCGACTTCACGATGCTGCCCAAGGGCGTGCCGATGCTGGCGGCCGCGTCCTCGGCGCTCCGCGCAGTGCTGGCGAGCGCGATCACCTGCGCCTGCGACCCGGCTTCGGCGAGCGCCGCCTGCACCCGGCGCACCGCCGGGTGAGCGAGAGGATCCGCCATTCCGGGGACGCTACTGCGGGACCTTGAGCCCCCGCTGCACCGCAGGCCGGGCGCCGATGGTCTCGAACCAGCGGTGCAGGTTCGGGTAGTCGGCCCAGTCGATGCCGTGCCATTCCCAGCGCCCGACCCAGCCGACGCAGGCGATGTCGGCGATGGAATAGTCGCCGGCAAGGAAGTCGTGCTCCGCGAGCCTCCGGTCCATCACGCCGTAGAGCCGGTGCGCCTCGGAGGTGTAGCGCTCGATGGCGTAGGGCACCTCCTCCTTGGCGAAGCGCCGGAAGTGGTTGGCCTGGCCGAACATCGGGCCGACGCCCCCCATCTGGAACATCAGCCACTCCATCACCCGCCAGCGCCCGCGCGCGTCCGCCGGGATCAGCTGGCCGGTCTTGTCCGCGAGATAGAGCAGGATCGCGCCTGACTCGAAAAGCGAGATCGGCTCCCCGTCCGGCCCGTCGGAATCGACGATCGCGGGTATCTTGTTGTTGGGACTGATCTTGAGGAACTCGGGCTCGAACTGCTCGTCCTCCAGGATGTTGACCCTGTGCGCGCGATAAGGGAGCCCGACCTCCTCGAGCATGATGGAGACCTTCACGCCATTCGGCGTGCCAAAGGTGTAGAGGTCGATCATCGATTCACTCCCTAGCGCGCTTCGAACTGCTTGGCGCCGAACATGATCGAGCGCTCTTCCTCGGTGAAGACGGGCTTCTTGCGGATCTGGTCGGCCATCACGTCGAGGCCGCGGCTCACCGCCGGGCGCGAATTGTTGCGCTCCAGCCAGGCGCCGAGGTGGGGGTAGTTCTCGATCTCCTGCCCCTGGTTCATCCAGAGCCGCATCCACGGAAAGATTGCCATGTCGGCGATGGAATACGCGCCCCCGATCCAGTCGCGGTCCTCGAGCCGCTTGTTCACCACCCGATAGAGCCGGCTCGTCTCGTTGGTGTAGCGCCCCACCGCGTAGGGGAGCTGCTCGGGCGCGTAGTTGCGGAAGTGGTGGCACTGGCCGAGCATCGGCCCGACGTTGCCCATCTGGAAGAAGAGCCACTGCAGCACCTCGGCCCGGCCCCGCTCGTCGGCGGGGATGAAGCGGCCGTGCTTGTCGGCGTAGTGCAGCATGATGGCGCCGGATTCGAAGAGCGAGAGCGGCTTGCCGTCCGCGCCGTCGGGGTCGACCACCGCCGGCATCCGGTTGTTGGGCGCAATGCTGAGGAAGTCCGCCTCGAACTGCTCGCCCTTGTTGATGTCCACGGGGATCACGTTGTACGGGATGCCGAGCTCCTCGAAGAGGATGGTGAGCTTCCACCCGTTCGGCGTCGGCCAGTAATAGAGATCGATCATGGCGCCCTTCTCCCTCGCCGCCTCGGGCTGGAGTTCAGCCCGGCCCTCTTATGACCAGCCGGCCCCGGCCGGTCAACGCTTCGGACCGGCGCCCCTAGAAATGCTGATAGCCCGCTTGCGTGATCGATAACGGCTGACCGTCGGCGCCCAAGACCGTGATTCCCTGTCCCGGCTCGATCGCACCGATGCGTGTGAGCGCGAGGCGGAGGCGGCGGCCCAGCGCGTCGATATCGCTCCGCGCCGACGGTGGCGCGCAGAACAGCAGCTCGTAGTCGTCCCCGCCAGTCACGAGATCGGCGATATCGGCCTCGCCCGCAGCGAGCGCGTGGTGTGCCGGGTCCGACAGCGGCACGGCATCCGCCGCGACGCGGGCCGCGACCCCGGATTCAGCGCAGAGGTGGCCGAGATCGGCCACCAGCCCGTCGGAGACATCGATGGCGCAGGTCGCGAGCCCGACAAGCGCCGCACCGAGCCCGAGCCGCGGCTCGGGCCGGCGGAAGCGCACTTCAAGCGCCGCGCGGTCCTCTGGCGGCAGCGCGGCGAGGCCGCCCTGCACCCCGCGCAAGCCCAGCGTCGCGTCGCCGATGGTCCCCGAGACGTAGACATCGTCGCCCACCCTCGCGCCCGAGCGGGTGAGGCAGGCATTGCCCACGACCGTGCCGAAGGCCGTGAGCGAGAGCACCGCCGGCCCCCCGGTCGCCACCGTGTCGCCGCCGATCAGCGCGACGCCGAATGCCTTCTGGTCGCGGGCGAGACCTGCGGCAAAGGCCTCCACCCACGTGTCGTCGGTGCCCTCGGGCAGCGCGAGACCCAGCGCATAGGCCGTCGCTGTGGCTCCCATGGCCGCAAGGTCCGAGAGGTTCACGCGGAGCAGCCTGCGCGCGAGGACCGCGGGCTCCTCGCCCTCCGGATAGTGCACGCCCGCCACCATCAGATCCTTGGTGACGACGAGGCTCGCGCCTGCCGCCGGCGTCAGCAGCGCGCCGTCGTTGCCGAGCGCGAAGGCGCCCGGCACGGCGCGGCTCAGCGGCTCGAAGAAGCGGGCGATAAGGTCGAATTCACCGCTCTTGCGCCGGCCGGTCATGGTCCGCTCCGTCCGCCATCTCCGCCTCGCGCAGCCGCCGCGCCAGACTATCGAGCGCGCCGTTGACGAAGGCGGGTTCCCGCTCGGAGAAGAAGGCGCGCGCGAGCTCGACGTACTCGTTGATCACCACGCGCGCCGGCACGTCCGGGCAGGCCGCGAGCTCGCAAGTGGCGGCCCGCAGGAGCGCGCGTACCACGGCCCCCAGGCGGTCCATGCTCCAGTGTTCCGCCAGCGTCGCCGCCACCAGGGCATCGAACTCGTCCGCCCGCGCCGCCGCCTCCCGCACCGTGCGCTCGAAGTGGCGGCGGTGGGGCACCGCGTAGCGCTCGCCGTCGATCTCGTGGCCGGCGCGGTGGCTCAGAAACTCCTCGATGACCTCGTCCACCGATTGGCCGGACAGCTCGATCTGATAGAGAGCCTGGACGCAGGCGAGCCGCGCGCTGCTCCGCCCCTGCCCCCGTGGCGCCGGGGCTTGGGCCGCGCCGGGGGCGGCGGTCATCGCGCCTAGCCCTGAGAGTCCGCGCCGAGGGAGGCGCGGATCGCCATCATCGCGAGGCACGCCTTGGCGGCACCGGCGCCCTTGTTCTTTCGGTCTGTCGCCGCTCGCTCCCACGCCTGCTCGCGGTTCTCGGCGGTCACCACGCCGAAGCCGAGCGCGATGCGATGGCGCTCGGCCAGCATGGCGAGCCCGCGCGCGCATTCGCCGCAGACGTGCTCGTAGTGGCTGGTCTCGCCCCGGATCACGCAGCCGAGCGCGACGAAGCCGTCGTAGCGCCCGCTCGCGATGGCCATGGCGAGCGCCGCCGGCAGCTCGAAGGCGCCGAGCACGCTGATCC
>MKWU01004386.1_pt1 | contig 16799 bp, 15 predicted proteins | sample 809101 | NCBI WGS metagenome assembly MKWU01 (sample SAMN05860141, study PRJNA318959) | sponge metagenome | host: Aplysina aerophoba | place: Slovenia: Piran, Adriatic Sea, Gulf of Piran | collected 2013-05-07 | reverse complement strand
GCGGACTCGATGGTCCAGGTCAACGCCTTGCACGCGGCCTGGCGGCGCCTCCGGCAACGCATTGCCACCGGTATCGAGCGATTTGCCCGCGACGCCTACGGCCCGGCGCTGGGTCGCGTGGTCGAATGGCGGTACGCGGCGCTGGCGGTCGGCGTGAGCATCCTGGTCGTGACGCTTGGCCTGCTTGTGAGCGGCCGCATCGAAACGCAGTTCGTGCCCCGGATCGAGGGCGACCGCATCGTTGCGCAACTGGAGCTGCCGGCGGGCGCCGACAGCGCGCAAACCGCGCGGGCGGCCCGGCAGGTCGAGCAGGCTGCCCTGCAACTGAAAGCCGAACTGGACGCTGCCTACCCGGACCGCCCTGCGCTGGTACGGCACATCTTCGCCGCCGTCGGGCAATCGTCGTCCGCGCGTTCGTTCGTGTCCCAAAGCCACACGGCTGAACTGGCGCTGTCGATTCCACCCGTCGGCCAACGCGGCAACGTGTCCGTCAGGGACCTGTCCAACCGCTGGCGCGAACTGACCGGTCCCGTTTACGGCAGCGTGTCGCTTACCTTCGACACCATGGGGCTTGCGGTCGGCGACGCCATTGCTATCCGCCTGCAGGGCCGCAACGTCGATGACCTCGCCAATGCCGCTGCGGAGTTACGTGCGGAACTGGCGCGTTTCGAGGGAGTCCGGGACATCTCCGATTCGTTCCGTTCGGGCAAGCAGGAAGCCAGGCTGTCGCTGCTTCCGCTGGGTCGCCAATTGGGTTTGACGCTCAGCGATCTCGCGCGTCAGGCGCGTCAGGCGTTCTACGGGGAGGAAGTGCAGCGTGTGCAGCGCGGCGCCGAGGATGTCCGTGTCATGGTGCGCTACCCGGAAGCCGAGCGGCGTTCCCTGGGCAATCTCGAGGACATGCGCATCCGCGACGCCGATGGTGAGGAGATTTCGTTCGCGGCCGTTGCCGGGATCGAACTCGGCAGAGGTTACTCCTCCATCACGCGCTTCGACCGGGAGCGCGTAGTGGTCGTGCGCGCTGACGTGGACCGCGACACGGTGACCCCCGAAGCGGTGCTGCAAGCGCTTATGGCCGAGGCGCTGCCGAAAATCCTGTCCGGCTACCGGGGCATCCGCTACTCGTTCGGCGGCGAGCGGCAGCAGCGCAGCGAATCCACCACAGGGATCTTCAGCCTCATACCCATAGCCCTGCTCTTTATTTATGCGCTGCTGGCCATCCCGCTGCGATCCTACCTCCAGCCGCTGGTGATCATGAGCATCATCCCCTTCGGCGCGGTCGGCGCCATCGCCGGACATCTCATCATGGGCCGGCCGGTCACGATCACGTCCATCTTCGGATTCATTGCCCTGGCGGGGGTCGTCATAAACACAAGCCTCGTGCTGGTCGATTGCATCAACCAGCAACGGCGCATCGGCGTTGACCTGGGCGTGGCCCTGCGTCGCGCCGGTATCGTGCGCTTCCGGCCCATCCTTATCACGTCCACCACCACCTTCGCCGGGCTGATGCCGCTGACGCTCAACGATAATCCGGCCACCGCCTTCTTCGTGCCAATGGCCATCTCGCTCGCCTGGGGCCTGCTGTTCGCCACCGTGATCACCCTGTTCCTGGTGCCCTGCGTCTATTTGATTGCGGAGGATATGTTTCCCACGGAACCCGCGTCCGCAAACGGCAACAATCGACAGTAAAGGAAATCGCCCGGGTGATGGAGGAGTGCGGCCTGCGAGCGGTTGTCGGGGCTGCCGTCATCGAGTAGGAAAGCGGCTACACCAAAAACTTTGCCGATGCCATGAACAAGGCCGAGAGTTTTATCGGGCAGTGGAAAGCAGGAACAACTCTGGTGGTGCGTTCCGCTACCTGTGAGAGTGGCGCTTGTGCATCCGTTCGCCCCGCTTGCTGCTCATCTTATCGTACTTCTGCAACTGTTCCTCACTAAGGATTTCGACAAGCCTCTGCCTGGTTTCTTCATCCAGAGCTTCCATCTGCGGCTTGACTTGTTCCATTGCGGACCGCTTGATCTCCCGGCGCTTTTTCCACTGTTCCTTAAGGATATCGGCAACGGGTTGTTTCTGTTCTTCCGCAAGTTCCAGTTTGCTGATGAACCTGTCTTTGTGCTTCCCCCCGTGCTTGCCGCCGGCAGGGTGGTCGGCAAGGGCCATGGATGAGGCTAGCAGCGAGCCCAGGATAATTGCGGTTAGTTTTTTCATCATCTTCTCCGGTATGGCTAATTGAACGTATCGACTATGAATAGTGTAATGGATTGGCAAACATCATGGAAAATATATGGATTTGACCGTAAACTGGGAAAAAAGTTTACCGGGGTACTGCCTTTACAGGAGATAATCCATTCGGTAGGTGGCGTCGGGTACAGGTTTGAAATAGATTAATCGTTCTGTTTCAAATGGTTAAACAATAAAACTAAAGTATAATATTATGCAAGGACTCAATGACCTCCTGGCCTTTCTTGACGGAATCCTGGGCGCCGCCTGGTATTTCCCGTGGCTGTTGCTCGGAGTCGGCGTATTCTTTACCCTTTACCTGGGCTTCCCGCAGATACGTTACTTCAAACGCGCCTGGTTGACGCTGACCGGGCGTTATACCAGCCACGACGCCGAAGGCGACACTTCCCACTTCCAGGCCTTGTCCACTGCCCTGTCCGGCACCGTGGGCACCGGCAATATCGGCGGTGTGGCCCTCGCCCTGCACCTGGGCGGCCCTGCTGCACTGTTCTGGATGTGGGCTACCGCCTTTGTGGGCATGACGACAAAATTCGTCGAGGTGACCATTTCGCACAAGTATCGCGTCAAGGACGAAAAGGGCGAAATGGCCGGCGGACCGATGTACTACATGGAACGCGCCCTGAACATGAAGTGGCTGGCCGTGTTCTTCGCCATCGCGACCGTTTTCAGTACCCTGGGCTCCGGCAACATGCCCCAGAGCAACAATATGGCGGCCGGTCTGAATACGTCATTCGGGATCCCGACCTGGGTCAGCGGCGCCGTGTTCGCATTGCTGCTCGGCCTGGTCATACTGGGAGGCATTCGCCGTATCGCCCGCGTCACCTCGGCGATCGTGCCCGTTATGGGTTTAATCTATTTCGTCGGCGCCCTGGCAGTGATCATCGCCAATATTGATGCCGTGGTCCCGGCGTTTATCTCGGTATTCAGTACTGCGTTTACCGACAGTGCCGCTACCGGTGGGTTTCTCGGGGCCACATTTGCCTACGCATTCAACAGGGGGGTGGCCCGGGGGCTGTTCTCTAACGAGGCCGGGCAAGGTTCGGCGCCCATTGCCCACGCTTCGGCACGGGGTGACGAACCGGTATCCGAGGGCATGGTTTCGTTGCTAGAGCCGTTTCTCGATACCTTGGTGATCTGCACCCTGACGGGACTTGTCATCCTGTCTTCGGGTGTGTGGAAGGAGAAGTTCGACAACGATTTCCAGGCGTTCGACACGCAATTCATCGACGGCGTCTATAACGACACCGATCCGGCGCACGTTGAAGCATTGTTCCGGCATCTTAACGGCGGCGCCTTTGCAGCAAAACCGGTCACGCCGGCAAACGGCAGTTTCAGTGTCGAAAACGGGCGTCTCACGGACGCAGGGATCACCGTGCTGCATAACCGTTCCATCGCCGAAGACGTTTATTTCCACGTCGATGGGGAACCGTACAACGGCGCTATTACAATCGACGGCGGTTCTCTTGCCGGGGATGTGTCGTTGCGGGGCAAATCCCTGCTGCATTCGGTACCGCTTACGGTAGAAGCGTTCAAGCGCAGTTTCATGGGCGACTACGGTCAATACGCGGTCACCCTGGGCCTGATGCTGTTCGCGTTCAGCACCGCGATTGCCTGGTCTTACTACGGCGATCGCGCGATAACCTACCTGGTCGGCCTGCGCTGGGTACTGCCCTACCGTTTGTTCTATTGCGCAGCTTTTTTCATAGCTGCTGTGGTCGATACTTCCATGGTCTGGCTGTTCTCTGCCGTCACCCTGGCCCTGATGGCGCTGCCCAACCTGTTCGGCATCATGCTGCTGCGTAAGGATATGAAGCAGACCGTGAGCGATTACTGGCGGCGTTTTGAGCGGTAGCCGTATCAGGGCAGAGTAATGAAAAACTTTTCAGGACATTTCAAGCGGATCGCAGGACCCGCCGCGGTGATGGCGGCTGCGTCCATCGGGGCCGGTTCGGCTTCATCGCTGACACTCAGCGGCGCCTGGTTCGGTTACCAACTGCTCTGGGTGGTCCTGTTAACCGTGCCCCTGCTGGTGATAACGGTCGACAGCGCCGCGCGCATCGGCTTGCTCAACAAAAACAAGGGGATGTTCTCCCTGATCTGCGAACACCTGCATCCCGGCATAGGCTGGCTGCTGCTGGCGATCAACGTCCCGGTGCACCTGCTCATCGGCATGGGACAGATGTCGGTCATGACCTCCGCCGCGCTATCCCTGTTCGGATATTATCCGCCGGAAACGGCAGCGGAGATGGCCGGCAGCAACTTCATGACCGTGGAGTTGATTGTGTCCCTGGTATTCGCGGCCGGCATTGTCTGGCTGCTGACCTCGGAAGGCTACCAGCGCATGCAACGCTTCATGACCGCATTTCTGCTGTTGATGCTGGCCTGTTTCCTGGTCGTTGCGCTGCGCGGCTTTACGGAACTGTCCGCCATCCTGGCAGGAATGGCGCCCGGCGTGCCTGAAGACCTGCCCGTTCCGGGCACTGACATGGTGCGCAGCAGCGGCATCGTCATCATGGGCATCGTCGGCAGCGTACTGGCGCCGGCGGCGATGCTGGGCATGCCCTACATGAGCGCGGACAACCGGCAGCAGGGAGCAGTGGATCTCCGGCAGGAATTCCGCAATTCCGTCATCAACCTGGGGGTCATCTATTGCGCCTGTTCCCTGAGCATCATCATCGCCGCCGGCTTTGCCTTGTACCCACTGGCCAACCATGCGGGGATTGATTCGGTCCACGAAGCGAGCAGGATACTGCTGCGGGCGTTTCCCCAGGGGCTTGAATTCCTGGGGCCAATGGTGTTTTCGGCCGGAATGATCATTGCCGCCCTGACCACGTTCATAGTCACGGTGGAGGTCATCACCTACTTCATTCTCGATATGTTCGGTTATGACTGGCACCATACCCGCGACAACAGGCGTTTCAAGCGCACGATTGCCGTCTGCATTATCCTGCCCGCGCTGCTGGCGCCCCTGTGGACCTTCCCTGCCCTGTTCAAGCTCCTGCTGCTGATGGGGATCAATGCGATTGTGGTGCCGCTGGTTTACCTTATCGTACTCTTCCTGATCAACAGGGAATCCGTCATGGGAGAACATACCGGCAGTATTGCGCGCAACCTGATACTGCTGACGGCGCTTGTTTTGTCCTTGACAATATCGGTCATCAAGATGCCCGAGTTCGTGCGGGCGTTGCTCGGCTGAAAGTACTTTTTTCAACAGGACATTTAATGAGCAAAAACGTAGAACTGTTCGACAACTGGCTACGTACTTCATTCGTTGAAATGAACACGGAACTTGAAGAGACTTATTTTGCCCAGCAAGACCGGCAGGCCGTTATCGGTGTCGGTGATTCAATCAAGGAAACCCTGGTTGAAGAAGGAAACAGCCATATCATTCCCCTGTTGAAGGAAGGCAATACCGATGAAGGGTTTGAAAACCAGTATAGCCTGCTTGGTTGCGTCGGGTTTTTCATGGCATCCTGCCGCCGGCACGAGATCACTGAACCTTCACGGGAGACGACTTCTCCCCTGGTTGAAGCGTCGGCGCTTGCCTTGCACCTGGCAACAACCCTGGGTGTAACGCCGCGTTTTGCCACCGGCCATATGTCGATCGCCAATCCTGCAAAAGAGGGTGTCTACCGCACGTTCACTTCACTGAAGGACGAAGTACTGTTTCTTGATTACAATACGCTGGGGATCTTTGCTTACCAGCGTGCGTCCGAGGCGCTGAGGCGCATCCTGCCGATGGGTATTTCCCATCCGCTGACCCGTTACCTGTTCGATGATGCCAAAACGGCACTGGAAGATGTCATCAGGTATAACGATTGTTTGTTTGACGAACTGGATACCGACCGTTTTTTCAACAGTGTCCGCCCCTATTACAAGCCCTACCGCGTGGGCCCCAACGTATATCGCGGCGCAAATGCAGGTGACTTTGCCGGTATCAATATAATCGACCTGTTGCTGGGGCTGTGCAGTGCGGACAATCCGTCTTACTCCCAGGTCATGATCGATAAATTCCTGTTCATGTTGCCGGTAGAGCAGGAATTATTGCGGGATTGCATGCGGCGCAAAAGCTTCATGGACCAGTTCCTGGAAGAAATGGATGATAACAGTGACAAAGAATGGTTTATAAATAACCTTAATAGTTATTTAAAAGTAGTTGATATACATGGACAATCAGCCGCTTCGCACCACGATAAACTGGTAGAGAAGTTTATCGCCGGACCGGCAGCAGACTTACCCGAAGACGGCCTGGTCAATATCACCGCCAGCGGGCCGCCCTTGCCTGTGCTGCTGGATGCGCTGGAGAAACTGCGGGACCTCCGGCTCGCGGCGGATCGCGATGATATCCCCAGCCGCCATCATGACCTGCAAAAACTGAAAGCGTGCCTGCTGTAACACCCCTGTCTTTAAGGATATTTCCTGTGATATTGAGCAGGATGACACGAGCAAAAGCAGTAAACCGGTTCTTTTCATTTCATACTGTGAGCCACGGTTCTTTCAGAAAATCCGCAGGTGACAGGATTGAAACATTCATGTATTTCCCGACGTCGAGTAACGCCTTGTCTCCTGAAATAATATACTCTGCCTGCAATGCTACCGCACATTCCACAAATTTTTCATCATCCGGATCATTTTTGACGACTGCGCCTAACTCCGGTGTCTGTGCTGTATAGACGGAATGATAATTCCTTGTAAAGACGTCCAGAAGCGCTTCAATCTGCTGTTCATTTTGCAGACCCAGCCTCATCAGGACGTCAATGTACTCTTCAATAATATGCTGGGATAAACAAATCGTGATTTGACCCTGTTTCCATAAGTCAATGACCTTTTTCGGTTTCCCGCCAAAAAATGAAGATACAAAAATATTTGTATCAATCACTACCCTTGTCAAGAGTGCTTCCTCACATCCCTGATAGCCTGTTCCACATCATTTTGTGTCTTCCCTGCATTTTTCAAACTGTTACCTATACGCACCCACAGATCATCAATATACAATGACATGTCCCGGTCTCTTACATATTTTTCAAGAAGCTCCCGGATTACAAGGCTTACATTTTTACCTTCTGCCTTGGCCAGACCCACAGCTTGCTGTTTAAGTCGCGAGTCGATACGAACAATAACCTGTGTTTCCATTACGTGCACCTATTTGTTAATACTGTATATATAGTTTATACACCATGTCCGCTCACTTGTAAAGTAGACTCTTGTCCAACAGGGAATCACAAATCAAGATACCAAGGGGGGTTTGAGTCCTTTCCGATGCTTGGCGGCCGGCCGTTACTCGCCAAGATTGGCGGCAAGGGTTACCAGTGTGCTATGGACGCTGGTGCTTTGCGCCATATCCGCTTTTTGCCCGGTATGCAGCACGTTCACGTTCTTATGTCCCTGCTCCTGTTTTGGCCACCTGCCCTTGTAGGAGACTAATACGCCGGGCACCGCTATTGCATCTACGCTTGCGGTCAATCTCAGACTGCCGTTGTCATTGCGCAAAGTAACGGGCATGCCGTCCACAACGCCGAGGTGTTCGGCGTCCTGCGGATGGATATAGACCTCCGACTCGCCCGCATTCCGGGCGAGTGTGGGGTCATTGGCGTAGGAGTCATTCATACGGTAATCCGACGCCGGGGTAATCAGGCGCAGCAGGCCGCCGTTGTCTCTGGTATCGATTGCCGCTTGTGGTATCCGCGGCAACCCCTGAGACTCCGCCGTGGAAGATGCCAATTCTATCCTTCCGCTCGGTGTCGGGAATTGCAGCTCCGACCACGGAATCACCGGTTCGTCGCTGATCGGTTGCCAGCCCCTTTGCTGGAATTCCCTGAAACCGCCCTGCACTCCCATCTGTTCCAGCATCGACGCAATCAGCACTTCATCTGATTCAAATAATTCCTCCTCTGTATAATCCATCCCTTCAGCCAGGCGACGGAAGATTTCCTGGTTCGGCAGGGATTCGCCCATGGGCGCCATGGCCCCGGACTGTACGCCGATATTGTAGTGGAAATAACTAAAGGTCAGGTCATCGAATTCCAGGAAACTCGCAGCCGGCAGGACGATATCTGCGTAATCCGCCGAGTCTGTCCGGAAGCAGTCTATAACCACGGTAAACAGGTCTTCCCGCTGCATGGCCCGGCGCAGTTGGATCTGGTTGGGCGCCGAGGCCACCGGGTTGGTGTTCCAGACAAACAGGGTCTTGAACCTGTCCGGGTTCGACAGTTGCCCGGCAAAGTCCATGTGGCTGATCGATACAGGTTCGGCAGAAGCAAGCTGCGCGCCGGCCATGGCGTCGAAATCCAGCCCGGCAAGGGCCGGGGTGATGGTAACGTAGGTAAACCCCGTACCGGGTTTGCCTATGTTGCCGGTAAAGGCAGGCAACAGGCCCACGGAGCGCATGCAGTTGCCGCCGTTGACCTGGCGTTGAAAGCCCTGTCCAAACCATAACAGCGAGGGACCGGCCGCATAACACCTTGCGGCTTCTTCAATCAATTTTGCCGGCACCCCGGTGTGCCGTGCGCCCCATTCCGGCGTACAACGCGCAATCACCGGCAATAGCTCTTCGCTTCCAAGGGTATGCCGGCTGATAAAACCGTCATCGAACAAGCCCTCCCGCTGCATTACGTGCAGCAGGCTGAACGCCAGGGCCGCATCCGTGCCGGGCCGAAGCTGCAAATGGTAATCCGCATCCCGGGCCGTCCTTGTGCGTAACGGGTCGACCACGATCTTTTTCGCCGATGACGCGGCAAACCAGTGTTTGTGGCTGTGCGGCCCCGTGTGGGACGGGTTGGCGCCCCAGATGAGCACGCAGTTTGAATCCTTTATCGTACGCGGGTCGAAGCCGACGTGGGATTCTCCGTATAACAGCGACAGCGCGGCGTGGCCGGCGGCGTTGCAGATGCTGTCGGGGTCGACTTCCGATGCGCCAAGTTTCAGGAAAAAACGCATGGGGAACAGCAACGCAATAAGCGACAGGGTCCCCGAATAATGGGTGTGTATGACGGATTCCGGGCCGTGACCGGCAATATCTTGTTTCAGACGGTCGGTTATGGCATCTATTGCCTCAACCCAGCTTATGTGTTCAAACTGCCCTGCCCCCTTGTCCCCGGTGCGTTTCAGCGGATACAACAGCCGTTCATTTTCATCCTGCCAGACGCCGTTGTAGGCAATCGCACACTTGTTGCACAAGCGGCCGCGGGAAACCGGGTGTGTGTCATCCCCCATTACCCGGTTGATTCGGCCATTAATCTTTTCAATACTGATGCCGCAACCGTCGTAGCAGTCACGCGGACAATTACTCTTTATGATTTCTGTATTTTCAGTCATGGTTTTCCTGTAAGGCCATTTGTTTGATGCGAGATTTCATCGTAACGTTCAAGCGCCTGGTGTGCGTGTTCTCTCAACGCGGGAAGCTATGCATTCCAGGCCGAACCCATCAGTCCCGCGGTTTCCCATCGCTCCAGGTCGTCATGTGCCTCCGGGACGGCGTCCAGCAACTCTCGTTATATAAAGGAAGGCCTGCGAATTAATCAACTACAGGACTTGCGCTCTCGGCAACTGCAACTATTGCATCCAGTTTTTCACTGATCTCGGGGGCAATTTCATGTTCAGGGACGTAATTTGCCAGTTCATAATAGCTCTTTTTGCTCATGAGATTCGGCAAGGATATCTTTTTGAAATAAGCTTTAAAGAGCGGAGTCAGAAATTCATCGCTGACCTTAATGTCCTCATCCCATGGAGACCCTTTATCCAATCTCTCCAAGGCAGTTTCAAGTTCCGCGATAGATTCATTTATGGCATTCAGCCGATTTACGATTTCCGCCCCGATAAACAGGGGACCCGCTACTGCTTCAGTCGCGGAAGTACGCGCATATTCCTGTAGAGTTGCCTTGGTACAGAGATAGTTCTCAATTTCACGCCTTTTCCAAACCAGGTGTTGAAGCTGCGGATTATCCGGCGCGCCGGCATCCAATCTATCAAACAGTGCCACCCCTTTGAGATTCGGAAGTGCTTCCTTAAGGCCGAAAAAATGTTCTGCGGCCTTTGGTGGACTATTTCCGACATAATGGACGAAAGCATTTTCAAGCAGTTGAACAGCCTGTTTTTTTTCAAGCCTCCTGGCAAAGGCCAGCAAAATCGCCAGATCTGTTGATCCCTCCAGATATAAAACCCAGCCCTTTTGTTCAGCCTGAATATATTGATCGAAACCGATCATCGTCAACGCTTTATGTACCTGTCTGGCCCCACCTCCAATCCGATGTGGCTTTCCAACAAAAGCGACGACCAGATCTTTTTCTGCGGCTTCATTCAGGAGCACCTCTGAATGACTTGCGGCGATGATCTGGCTGCCAGAGTCCGTAGCAACCTCAGTTATCAGTCGATAGATATGCCTCTGGCGAAGGATTTCCAGGTGCGCATCGGGTTCATCCATCAAGATGACTGCGCCTGGATTGGAATACATATATCCGAGTATCAAGAGCGTCTGTTGTAACCCCCTTCCGCTGGCGGAAATATCAAGAGTCGAGCCGCGTTCGTGATATTCCATGGTAATCTCTCCACGCTCCTCAATGTAACGGGGTCTGTCGAGATCTACTCCAAAGAGTTCATGGATTTTGGTTACCAGAGGCTCCCATTTATCGACATTATTCTGGCAAATTCGGAAACACAGGTTACGGAGAACCTCTGCCGTGCGCCCTTCTCCTACCCTCACGTTCAAGGCTCCCTGATCAAGCCGGGTTTCCGTCGCTGCCAGCCCGGACATGGGAGGAAGAAAGACTATACGCAATGAGCCTGCCTGCCCAGGAACCGGCATCCGTTCAGGATGTTTACTGTTATCAAGCCGTAGAGGACGACAATAAAACGATTCTTCATTAGCGTAGTCAAACTCAAGACCGCACGTCCATGCCTCGTTTTGAGTGATTCCTTCTACGATAAGGTCAATTCGTACGTTGCTGGTATGTTGATGGTTATTGATTTTCTGAAATTCCCGCGTGCGCAGGTCACGCCACATATGACTCGCAGTCGGATGTGGAATGGAGACCAGATCGCGCCGGTTGACGGTAACCCCCGGGCGTTTTTCCGGAGCGCTTTTCCCTGATCGCTTTTCGTTCCAACGTTTCACGCCAATATCCCACAATGCCAGCGCCTGCATGGCTGACGTTTTCCCCGAGTTGTTTGGACCGATGAAAACCACCGGATTCCCCAACTCGACTTCCACCTCGCCAAAACGCTTGAAGTTACGAATTGTAAGATTAGTCAGCATATAACACTGTCATGGTGTGCCTTTAAAACGATCAGTTGATAGCCAAGACTTCACTACTGATAAGGGAGTGCAACCCTTCAAGTTAACGACATCATAATCACGGCGCGTCTGGAAGACAATACCTCTGAAGCCAAGACATCATTTCTAGTCAGGGAACGCGCTACTCGTGGCTGACATGTCCGGCTAACCCTGTGTTTTGAACTCATCGGACTATGACCCATATTACAAGCCGGTCCCGGATGCCGCGCCAATGGCCAGGCAGCGCCTGACATTGAAGCGCATGTCAAGCAGGTGTTTGCGCAACAACGGATGCAGTGTTTCGGCATGGCTGACAGCCTGTTCAAGCTGTTCCAGGTAGCCTTCGTTGCAAATCACGCCGAGCAGGCCGCCGGTGATCGATCTGAAATATCCGGGATCGATGTTATCGCTCACGAATTCCAGCTCATCGAATACCTCACCGACAATCTGCAGTTGCAGATCGTGCTGGTGGACCGGGAACATTCCGCCGGCGCTGGCGCGTGCATCCGCCACGCGCAGGCCTGAACGGACGGCAGCAACAGGATTGCTGCCAGTGCGACGCAAAATTTCCTGCTCATAAATAGTCACCCATATGTTCCAGTTGTATCAATTTAAAAAGTTCAGGGTTACATCCACAAATCATCCGCGCGCAACCGGCATATTAATGACGTGAACCCTGTTGCCCGGGGTTATAGAGTAACAGAGAACCTCCAACCGCTATGCAGAGGTTGATAAACAATCCATAAAGGCCTGGATGGAAACCCCATATCTTGCCGCCAGTGACAAAGCCGAAAGGACCGAACGCAAGCGCCAGGGAAACGGCGAGGCCCGTTACCAGGCCCAGGACTACGGGGCCGGCCTGTAATTTCCCCCAGCGGATACCCAGCATGAACGCGGGCGCCAGTTGCACAAGAATATCGAACTTCCTGTCGATCAGGCTGATCAGCGATGCCTTGTCTTTCAGCATGATTGCCAGCCAGACGAGAAACACGATCAGCGCCCAGGAACACAGTTTTCCGACCCTGGTCAATTCGGCCTGGGATGCATTGCCGTGAAAATAACCGCCGTAAACATCCTTGGTGACCATGGACGAGATGGTCAGCAGAGCCGAATCGGCCGTGGACATCATGGCGGAAATGATGGCGGCAAACAATATGACGACCAGCCAGTAGCCGAACAGGGAGTCTTCCTGTATCAGGCGGAAAATACGCATCAGGGCCTGGTCGGCCTGCACGCCCTCAAGTCCCGGTATCAAGGCAATGGCATAAATACCGGCGATAACGGCAATCAGCGTTGCGAAAACCTGCAGAACAGCCATGCCTGCCAGGCTATGCCGTAATGTCTTGCCTGACCTGGACGCGTAAATCCGCTGTATCGCCTGCGGGTACAAGGCGCCGCCCATACCGACGAGCAGGATATAACTGAGCCACTGTCTCATGCTGTCGGCATCGGGTCGCATGACCTTTGCGGATGCAGGCGAATCCAGTATGCCTGTAGTGGCGACGGACAAGGGGCCGAATTTCACCACCAGGGAAGCAATCAGCAATATAAAACCGATAAACAGCACGGTGCCCTGCACCGCGTCAGGTAAAATCCCGACCGGGTTTTTTAACCTTTTATCCCTTGTAAAATCAATAAGTTATATGACTGTAACGGTTTTTATTGCATTTTACGAAGTAATAAACTATTCTGTAAATGTAACAAACAGAAAAACAAACCAACGAGGCAACGACAATGAAGAAACCAACAACCCTAAGCGCGAGATTCTGCGAGACCGTCCGACAGCCTGGCCGATACGGTGACGGTCGGGGCGGGCATGGATTGATCCTGAATGTTCACAAGGCAACCAACGGGCGCATAACCCGATCATGGATTCAACGTATAACGATCAACGGCCTGATAACGCATCTTGGACTCGGCGCATTCCCGTTTGTCGGGCTGGCCGAAGCGCGGAAAATGGCGCTTGAAAATATGATGATAGTGAAAAGCGGGCGCAACCCGCGAGCAGGCATTCCGACTTTTGCCGAAGCTGCCGAGATCGTGATAGGCATTTATGCCGCAAGCTGGCGAGACCAACGGACAGAAAAACAATGGCGATCCAGTCTGCGGACCTATGTTATGCCGAAGCTGGCGCAGAAAAAGATTAATAAGATAACGACTCATGACGTGATGAGCGTGTTACTCCCACATTGGCAAACCAAACGGGAAACCATGAACCGGGTACGTAACCGTATATCGGCGGTGGCAAAGTGGGCTATTGCCGAAGGGCATAGAACGGACGATCCCGCGGGCCCTGCGCTGACTGCGGCCCTGCCGAAGAACAGCACGCCACGCAAGCGGCACGCGGCTTTACACTTTAGCGAGGTTGCCGCTGCGATTGAAAAGGTAAGGGGATATGAAGGGTATTTGATACTGCCATATTTGTTTGAGTTTCTGGTATTGACGGCGGCGCGTTCAGGTGAAGTAAGGGGCGCAACATGGGATGAAATAGATCTGGATAATGCGGTCTGGACCGTCCCCGCCGAGCGCATGAAAAGCGGGCGCGAGCATAGAGTCCCATTATGCAAGCGGGCGCTTGCGGTCCTGATCGGCGTATCCCTGTATGTGGGCAAGTCCGGGCTTGTTTTCCCCAGTCCGACCGGCAAAGTTTTAACGGCAAGCCGTTTTTCCGACCTGTTACGCAAGATCGAGGTTGGCGCCGTGGCCCATGGATTCAGATCCAGTTTCAGACAGTGGGCGGCGGAACGGACAAACCACCCCCGCGAAGTCTGCGAATTGGCCCTTGCCCATGTAAACGATAACGCAACCGAAGCGGCCTACCAACGAAGTGATTTATTTGATCGGCGGCGGAAGTTGATGGATCAATGGGAGACATATCTAGCCGGGGAAAAAGCAACCCTGAAAGCGATTGCCGCCTAATTGAAGTTTGTAAAAATCCCTATAAGGAGACTACCACTATGACAGATATTCAACTGTTATCACGGAACGAAGTTTTAACCCTTCTATCCGTATCAAAATCTACCCTGTATAAGCTGCTAAGGGATTCAGGTTTTCCGAAGCCGATTCACTTATCCGACCGGGTGCGGGCGTGGAAACTGTCCGAAGTGACGGACTGGATAGAAGCGAGAAGCGCAGAGCGCGAACAGGCGGCATAACTAATAACTGCCGCCGTCCTACCCGGTCCCTCGACGGTACCGGGCAAGATGCGGCGGCGAGTGGTTGGAGCCACGCGAAGAATTGTATCATGGTCTTTGAGATATTGGAACGTTTCCCCGGTCCTGATGCGACCGCGTCAGAGATCAATACATGGGCTAACAAACATCCAGCATGTAAGACAAGGGCGGACCGGAACATCTTGTCGGCGGTATTCAAGCGCATGATTGATAAATCCAAAACAACCGGGAAGCTGGCGGCGGAAGTTGGATACAAGGAACTGGCGAAGCATTGTAAATGTGACGTGAAGACAGTCTATAATCGGCTGGCGCGCTTTCGTAATATTGGAGTCTTTAAATGTGAGACCCAAACCCACAAGGCCGGACAATCTGAGCACGCGGGCAAGCGGAAAAATATCTATCTTCCAGGGCCGAATCTGTGGGAAAAACCGATAGGGAAAACCGATAGGGAAAACCGATATGCAATTTTTGAAACCGATAGGGAATCCGATAGGGAATCCGATAGGGAATCCGATAGGGAATCCGATAGGGAACGTATTACCCATGATCCCAGATCCCAGATCCCAGATCCCAATACTACGTTCTCCGAAATCGCGAAATTCCCGGAATATCCTGAAAGCACGGCACACAGAATAATGGCGCGCCATTATCGCAAGGTTCAAAAATGGTATCTGAAATATGATCCTGAGAAAACGAAAGAGATTCGCAACGCGCGAAGACAAGAAATCTATCACGAACGCCGAGACTATTAACGATTTTTTTTAACAACGATGAGGTGAAAACATGATTATCAATAGCATTGAAGAACTGGAGGCGGCATTAAGAGCGCCTGCGACGTATCGGGTACATACCAAGAAGCCGAACCGAAAAGGCGAGATATGCGAATATACAAGTAACTGGCTTATCAGTAAGGAAAAGGCTGAACAGCTATTAGAAGCCGAGCGCGAAAGGGGCCGGGATGCGTGGCTTGAGACGACACCGAATAGCTGTGATGAAGCGCATATCCAGACACAGCTACAACGATTTAAAGACGGACAAGCCGACAAGAGGATTGAACCATGACATTCAGACACCGACCGGGCGACCGGAAACCATTGGACCCGCAACCTGACAAGCCGAGGGGGGGGGGCGTTGAGTACCGAAGCGCGGCAGAACTGCGAGACAAGCGGCGCGCCAGTCCTGAACTTGAACGACTGGCGCGAGCGTTAGAGCGCGGCTTTTGTGAGTAGAGCAGGCCCGTGGCCCCGGTCAAATTCTGCGAGTAGCAGGGGGGCGAGGGGGCTTCCAAGACTGTGTAACGATCAATGATTGATTTAAGGCCATTCCAAAAACGGTTTATCAAAAATGCGACCGCACCGGGGATTGATACTGCTGCGCTATCACTGCCACGCGGCAACGGTAAATCAGCCTTAGCGGGGCATCTTATAAGCCGCATTTTAAACCCTGATGATCCCCTTTTTCGGCCCGGTACCGAGTCAGTCCTGGGCGCGGCAAGCATCGAACAGGCGCGAATCGTTTTCAGATTCGCACGGGCCGACCTTGAACCAATGGGCGGGTATCGTTTCCTTGATTCCTACACGCGGGCCGGGATCCTGCACAAGTCTACCAATACCCGCCTGCGGATTATCGGTTCAAACGCAAAAACGGCTATGGGCTTAGTGGGCTGTCCGTGGGCAATTCTTGATGAGCCGGGAAGCTGGGAGACCCGCGGCGGGGAACTGCTGCACGACGCGATACAAACAGCAATGGGCAAACCGGGGAGTCCGCTGCGGGCGGTGTACATTGGCACATTAGCGCCGGCAGAGTCCGGCTGGTGGCATGATCTGATTGACGGCGGCAGTTATGGGCCGGTTTATGTCCAGTCCCTACAATGCAGATTGAATGAGGATGGCGATCCCGAAAAATGGGATCAATGGCCTGAAATCCGGCGCTGCAACCCGCTAACCGCGATATCACCGGAGTTTAGAAAAACCCTGCTGGCCGAGCGAGACAAGGCGCGGCTTGATAGCCGCCTTAAGGCGCGTTTCCTGTCGTATCGGCTTAATCTGCCGAGTGCGGATGTTTCCGTTGTCCTGCTGACCGTTGACGACTGGAAACGGGCCTTAGCGCGGCCAGTA
>MKWU01004385.1_pt1 | contig 16809 bp, 11 predicted proteins | sample 809101 | NCBI WGS metagenome assembly MKWU01 (sample SAMN05860141, study PRJNA318959) | sponge metagenome | host: Aplysina aerophoba | place: Slovenia: Piran, Adriatic Sea, Gulf of Piran | collected 2013-05-07 | reverse complement strand
GGGTTGTCCTCCCGGTAGCCCTGGGCGACGGCCCACTTCATCACCGCGCCGATGCGCTGGCGCAGCCGGCGCGCGGTCTGGCGCTTCGTCGTCCAGATCGGCACCAGCACCGCCATGACGTCGGCGGTGTCGATGGCGTCGACGCGCAGGGCGGCGAGGCTCGGCATCGCGTACTCGCGAAGCGTGGCCCGCCACTCGCGCTCGTTCCGGGCGCCCTTCCAGCTCTCGGCGTGGATGGCGATGACGGTCTCGCACGCCTGGGCGAAGGTGGGCACGCGCCGGGTGCGGCGCCGGGGGTCGCGGCCCTCGGCGACGGCGCGGGCGTTGTCGAGCGCCTTCTCGCGGGCCGCGGCGAGGGTCACGACGGGGTAGGCTCCGAGGCCGATGCTGGTGGTTCTGCCGTTGGGCCGGATGGCCTGCGCCCACGACTTCGAGAGCCCGCCGTGGGCGGCGGGCTTGACGAGGAGGCTCAGGCCGTGGCCGCCGTAGCCGTCCCCGTACCGGCCGGGCAGGTTGATGGTTCGCACGAAGGTGGCGGAGAGCCGCCGGGGTCGTTTTCTGTGGCTGGATTGCATGTTCAGGTACTCGCGTCGTTACGTGGATTGTGCTGTGATGCAGCGTATCGACGAGAGACCCGGAGAAGCAATTACCGCATGTTTATCAATGTGTTAAGTGGACTCTGTGAGCCCCCCCGGCACACCGAAACACCCCGGAAACGCCTCCACCGCGACCGCTTCGCCGTCGGCCTCGACCGCGAAGCGCTCCGCGCCGGGACCGGCCTCGTGGTCGAGCGCCTCGCTGAACCTCAGCACCACCGCCTCGCCCGAGGCCGCGACGTGGCTCGACGCACCGAGCACCAGGCTCGGCGGCGTGGTGTCGGGGGGCAGCGTGACGACCTTCACCGAGACCGTGTCGCCGGCCGACCAGGACTGGCCGGTGACCGAGCTCCATACGTAAGTGTTGGAAAATTGGGAGTTGTCTGCCTCGCTGAACGTCAGCCGGCTGGTCGCGCCGCCCTCGGTGAGCTCCAGAGCGTGCGCGCGCTCCACGGCATCCGGGAGACCGCCGCTCAGCTCCAGCACCAGCGTCCCGCTCGCCAGGATGAGCCGGTTGATTTGGTAGCTCACCTCGCCGATCGTGAAGCTTCTCCGGGTGAGCACGGTGGGGTTCTGGCAGGACTGCGCACTCGCCGAGTTGCCGATTCCGCAGCCGTCTCCGTCGGGGAAGCTCACGACCGTGAGCGTCGCCGAGAGCACGTCGCTCGGGTCCGCCGGGTCCGCCAGCGCCGGCGCGATCGTCCCCGTGGCCGCGGAGGGCGCGCTCGCGAGCCCCCCGTCCCCGGGGGGGGCAGCGCACGGCGGGGCGCGCCCCCGAGAGCCCGGCGCTCGGGCCCGCCGGGTCCGCCAGCGCCGGCGCGATCGTCCCCGTGGCCGGGAAGGTCGCGCTCGCGACCCCCCCCTCGTCGGTGCCGAAGTCGTCGGTGTAAAACACCAACACCCTGACCCGCTTGCCCTCTTCCGTCGTGTACAGCGTGTAGGTCGGCGACGTCGCCCCGATAATCGCCTCCACGCTCTCGCCGTCGATGCGCTCCCACTGGTAGGTGAACGTCGCGCCCGAGAGGCCGTCGCCATCGTGCAGCCCGTGCGTGAGCGCGGTCAGCGTCTCGTCCACCCGCGCCGTCCCCGCAATCTCCGGCGCCCCCGTCGGCGCGTGGTTCCCCGGCACGCTCATGCGCAAATGCCGCCGGACGTCGACGCTGGAACCAAGCCAGTTGGCCCCCGCGGCGGGCCAGCGGTAGGTGTGTCCGCCGACATACACCGCGTCGGCGAAGGGGAACGACTCGTCGCAGTCGTGCAGCACGAGCGCCGCGGCGTGCTCCGCCGTGAGCGCGCCGGTCAGGCTCAGCTCGAGGCGCCCGTTCCTGTCGCCGGCGATGTCCGCCCGGCCCCCGTCGACGGTGTACCGCCCCGTGCCGACCTCGAACGAGCCGCCGACGGAGCCCTGGCCCGCCAGCGCTCCGAATCCGATGCTGTTGCCTCTTCGATGGAGGACGAACACTTTGCTCCAGACCTGCCTGAGCCCGAAGAGATTGGGATTGGTGCAGGTGTTGCCCGATAGGGGGGCACTCGCGTCGAGAATCATCGCGGGAGCGCTCGACAACGGCCCCTCGGCGGTGCCCAGATCGTCGGTGTAGGCGACCTCGACGCGGATGCGCTTGCCCTCGTCGTCGTTCGCCACCCGGTAGCTCGACCCCGTCCCGACCTCGCTCTCCTCGTCCCCGTCGATGCGCACCCATCGGTAGCGGTAGGCGAACCCCGCCCCCCCCCCCCCCCCCCCCCCCCCCGCCCCGCCGATGCCCCCCCGTCGGTAGGGGTCGGCCACCCCCGCCTCGCCCTCGAAGGCCTTCGTCTTGCCGTCGGGGTCGAGGATGGTGTCGGTGCGCACCCGCAGCGTGCCGCCCCGCCGCGCCCTGCCCCGAAGCTCGGGCGCGCCGCTCGCGGGCGTGTTCACGATCGCGAGCGGCGCGCTCGCCACCTCCTCGACGAAGCCCCGATCGTCGGTGAAGCGCACCCGCGCGCGCAGCGACTTGTGCACGTCCTCGGCGGTCACGGTGTACTGACCCAAGTCGCCTCCGCCGTCAATCTCCGTCTCCACTGTCCCGTCGATGCGGAACCAGCGGAATTCGAGGGTGAAACCCGGCCTGCTCGTCCCGTCGGCGTCGGACATGCCGACCGCATTGGCAAGGAGGTGCTCGCCGATCCGGGGCGTGCCCGAGATCACCACTGTCCCGACCGGCGCGCTGCGCGTGGTGCTCAGACGGATCTCGCGCGTCGCGACCTGCGACCAGTCGAGCCCGGCGTGGCGCCAGGTAAACGCATGGCTCGAGGCGTCGTGCGCGGCGTCGGCGAAGGGGTAGCTCTCGCCGCACACGTGCAGCACGAGCGCCGCGCGCTCGGACGCGCTCAACGCGCCGTCGAGGTCGAACACGAGCGACCCGGTCGTGCCCGCGCGCACCCGCGCGGCGGGGGCCAACCGCGCGCCCCCGGGCGCCCCCCCCCCCCCCCCCTCCCCCGGTGCCCGCGGCCCCGCCGATGTTGACGGCGCCCGCCGCGCTGATCGCGCCGCCGGGCGAGAGGATCGCGTCGCCCTTGTTGTAGCCGTAGCCGACCGGCGTGCCCGCGAAACGCACCGCGCCCACCGTCACCGTGAGCGGCGCGAGCCAGCTCCGCCCCGCGGGCGCGGGCCCGACAACGGGACAGATCGCGGGCGCGCCCGCCGCGCGGATCGCCACCTCGGCGCTCGCCAGCGGCCCCTCGGGGAAGCCGAAGTCGTCGCGGAACGCGACCTCGACCCGCACCCGCTTGCCGATGTCGGCCGCCACCGGCTCGCAGAGAGCCGCGTAGGGGGCGCCCCCGGCCCCCTCCCTCCCCGCCTTGGTGCCCCACCGGTGGCTAGATGGCCGAGTCGGTCGCGACCTCGGCCTCCTCGCTCCCGTCGATGAGCACCCAGCGGTAGCGGTACGCGGCCCGCGTCAGACCGTCGGGGTCGGAGATGGCGCCGGTGGTGGCCCGCAGCGCCTCGCCGGCCCGGCCCGACCCCGCAATCCCCGGCGCGCCGCCCGCCGGGCGGTTGGCCTCGACGATCGTCGCGGTGTAGCGCGCCGAGGTGCCGCGCCGGCCGTCGGGGCCTTCGAATGCGACGGACCGCAGAGGCAGAATCGAACCCCTGTTGATTTCGAGGAACAGCGTCTCGGGGCCTTCCGCCTCGCTGTCCGCCCAGGCCGCGACGTCCACACGCCCCCGGCCGCGCTGGCGCCCGTCCGGACCGGGCGCGAAGCTCGACCTCGAAATCGCCGTCATCACACTGACGGGGTCGTAGTCCCGCACGTCCTCCGGCGTCGATACCGCCGTGTCCGGGAGGGTGCGGACGGCCACCACCTGGAGCTCGGTCCCATCGGAGACCGCCGACGGCGCCGGCATGTCGGGGGAGACCGCGACGAGCTCGATCTCCACCGCCGTGGTCTCGCCCTCGACGAAGACGGGGTGGGGCTCGACCAGCCGCGCGATCCACGCCGGGAACGGGACCACCACCACCTCGATCTCGGCCGTGTCGGTGGTGTCGTAGCCGCTCGCCGAGGCAAGGCGCGCGACCAGCGTGCCGCCGCGCGTCGCGTCCACGCTGAACCCGAGGGTGTCGAGTCCCGATGGCCGCAGCCCGAGCTCCAGCGTCTTCTCGCGCTCGCCGGCGCCGAACGTCACCTCGTGGCTGCGGTCGTCGGCGTCGATCCCCCAGTCGTTGCCCGCCGGCGCGTCGAGGCGCACCGTCACCGTCAGCGCGTTCCCGACCGGGCCCTCCCGGGCCAAGGTGTAGCGCACGAAGTCGAGCTTGCCCGTCGCCTTCGCCCGATCGGGGGTGATGGTGATTTTCGGGTCCGGGACCGGCAACGCGGCGATCGTGCCGGTCGCATAGCTGGTGCGGGTCTCCGCATGGCCCGCATCGTCGATGAAGCTCGCGCGCACCCGGATCCGCTTGCCCGCGTCGGCTGCGACCAGCGTGTAGGTCTCCCCGGTCGCGCCGGTGATGTCGGTCCGCTGCGAGCCGTCCTCGCGGATCCACTGGTAGGCGTACTCCTCCACCAGGCTCACCCCGTCGCTATCGTCGATATCCCCGGGCGAGGCGGTCAGCGTCTCGCCGACCCGCCTCGTCCCCGAAATCTCGGGGCGGCCGGCCGCGCCGGTGTAATCGGAGTTGTTGTACACATTCGTCGTGAAGCTGGGCATATCGTTCCCCGCTTCGTCCCGGAGCGCGCTGGCGTCGTCGCCGGAGGTCGGGGCGGTGTAGCTGACAATGACCGTCTGCCCCCGGGCTATTCTGTATGGGGAAACGGATAACGAAACGGTTCGGGTCCCCACCACCGATACGCCCGTTACCGTGACCGGAATGCCGTCGTCGACGATGACCGTGAAGGCGCTCGGGGGAGGAACGCTCGCCTGGTCGAGCCGTTCGCTGGCCTCCATCTGCACTAGCTCCCCGGCGTCTAGTACGAACCCACCCACGAGACCCGGCGGCGTGAGGTCGCTCGGCCCGCTCACGCGAAGCGTCCGGCCCGCCACCGCCGACCAGTCGAGGGCGGCCCCGGACCAGGTGTAGCGATGCGTGGCGGGGTCGTAGGACGCGTCGGCGAACGGGTAGGCCTCGACGCACGCATGCAGGACCAGGTGGCCGGCCTCGCGCTCGGTCAGGGCGCGGTCCAGCCCGAACACGAGGCTACCGCCGGCGGACACCATCGCGGCCGTGACCACGGCGCCGCCGAGTTCAGTCTCGAACTCCTTGTCGGACAGCGCACCGGCCGCGGCCAGCGGCCCCAGCGCCTCGGCGAATCCGTGCGCGATCGGGGTTCCCTGGAAGCGCACCGTCCCTACCGTCACGTCGCCGAGCCAGATCTCGTCGTGTCTCGCGGGGAGCGTCGGCGCGGTGCAGACCGCCGGCGCGCTCGCCGCGCGTACCCGCACCGCGGCGCTCGCGAACGGTCCCTGTTCGAACCCGAGGGCGTCGGTGAACGAGACCTCCACCCGCACCCGCGTGCCCTCGTCGGCCGCGCTCAGGGTGTAGGTGCTCGCGCTCGCCCCTGGAATCTGCGTCTCGCGCGCGCCGTCGACCCGGACCCACCGGTAGTCGAACCCGGACTCGCCGAGCCCGTCCTCGTCGGCGATGCCGTCGGTCGCCGCCGTCAGCGTCCTGCCGACCCGCGTCGTCCCCGAAATCTCCGGCGCCCCGGTCGCCGGCGTGTCCGGCTTGCTCAGATACAGCGTCCGGGTCCTGCCCACGAACCCCGACCAGTCAAGCCCAGTGGCGGGCCAGATGTACGCATTGGTCTGCGAGTTGAACTGCGCATCGGCGAGGGCGTAGGTCTCGCCGCACACCTGCAGGAGGAGGCTGCGCCGGCCCGAAGCCGTCAGGGGGGAGCCCAGATTGAACTCGAGCGCGCCGCGGCCATCCACTCTCACAGCCTCGACGGTGTAGCTGTCCGAGCCGACGGCGAAGTCCGTGTCATTCAGGCTGCCTCCACTCTCGGAGAATCCATGTGCGACCAGAAATCCGGACACCCGCAACTCCCCCACCGTGACCGTGCCGGTCCAGATGGGCACGTGCCCCTGCGCGAAGTCGGGCAGCGCGGGGCAGACTTGCGCCGCCTCGGCCCGGACGGTCACCGGGTGGCTGAGCAGACTGCCGCCGCCGCCCAAGTCGTCGGTGAACGACACCACGACCCTCAACTGCTTGCTGAGGTCCGCCTCCTGCACCTCGTAGGTGCTGCGAAACGCCCCCGGAATCGGCGTCTCGGTCGTCCCGTCGACGCGGAACCACAGGTAGCCGTACTCGACGTTGTCGAGCCCGTCAGGGTCGACAATCCCGCCCGTGTCGACGCCGAGCGTCTCGCCGATCCGCGCCGCCCCGGTGATGGCCGGCGCCCCCGTCGCCGGCGTGTCCTCGGTCTCGACCGCCGCGCTGGTCCGCTCCTCGGCGAAGGCCTGGTCGTCGAAGAACGACACCCTCACCTTGATGCTCTCGGGGCGGTCCTCGCGCACCACCGTGTAGGTCGCCGAGTCCGTGCCGACCCTGGTCTCGGTGTTGCCGTCGACCCGCAACCACCGGTAGCGGTAGCGGACGTTGTCGAGCCCGTCGACGTCGGCAATCGCGCTCGTGTCGGCGGTGAGCGTGTCGCCGACACGCGCCCGCCCGTGGATGACCGGCGCCCCCGTCGCCGAGGTGTCCGTCGACACCGAGGCGCTCAGCGCCTCGGCGAAGCCGAAGTCGTCGAGAAACGACACCGCGACCTTGAGCCGCTTGCCCGGGCCCACGTCGCTGCGCGCCACGGTGTAGGTCGCCGAGTCCCTGCCGACCTTGGTCTCGGTGTTGCCGTCGACCCGCAGCCACTGGTAGCTGTATCTGGGGGCGGTCAGGCCGTTGGGGTCGGCAATCGCGCTCGTGTCGGCGGTGAGCGTCTGTCCGGACCGCGCCATCCCGGTGATCACCAGGCCCGTCGCGGCGGCGTTCACGCGCTTTCCGAAGATTTGCATCTTTCTTCGAGCGTCGATACTCCAGCCCTCCAGTCCATCTTCGTCTTCGTCGTCGCTTGCTGCAGTCAGCCACCCGAGTGCCTCGCCGCTGCCACCTGAGTGAACGGCGGTGATGTAGTAGTACCTGCCGGGTTGCAGAGTCCCAGTGGCATCAGCAGGGACCTCGCACCTGTTGGTCCCGTACCTGATGCTGGGGCAGTCGACTGCGAATACCTCCCGCCCTGGCTGGAATAGTTCTGATCGCTCCCTGAGCCTCACCTTGAGTCCGCGCGTCCCTCCTCCCTTGTAGATGTAGAGCTCGACGGCCGTGATCCGGTAGAGATTGGCGTCCGACGGCGTACGAAACCTCGTTGCCACTTCACTATTGAAGGGATGGTAATTGGGGCCGTCAGCCTGGCCCAGGTTGCCGACCAGCACCGCCTCCCCCTTGTGGGGCAGACCCGGAATTGACGTCGTGCGCTCCACCGTCACCTCGCGGGTCAGCTCCTCGGCGAAGCCCGCGTCGTCGGTGAACGTCACCCTGACCTTGAGCGTCCTGGCGGTGTCCGCGGGCACCACCGTGTAGGTCGGCGAGTCCGAGCCGACCACGGTCTCGGTTTCGCCGTCGACGCGGAGCCACTGGTAGCTGTAGCGGACGTTGTCGAGCCCGTCACGGTCGGAAATCCCGCTCGTGTCGGCGCTGAGCGTCCGGCCGAGCCTCGGCGTCCCCGTAATCGTCAGCCCCGTCGCAGCCCGGTTCACCCGACGGCCCTTGATCTCCATCCTGAGCGCGCGGTCCGGATACCCCAACGTGTTGCCCAACTGCACGAGCCGGTTGTTGTCGATGCTCCAGCCGCTCAGACCGGTCTCATGGTTCCCGGCCGTGATGGCCCAAGGGCGGTTCCCCCCACTGCCTCCGGATTGCCGGACCCGGATGAAGTACTTGGTATTGGCGGCCAGCACCTGTCGGTCTTCGGACGCGACGGTGTACTCGTTCCTTCCGAGGACAATGTCTTCGCTTCGTCGGAAGGTGAGCACTTCATCACCGAGCGCTCCGTCCGACTCCGTCATCAGCTTCACCTCGAGTCCGCGTGTCGTCGCCGGCTGATCAGTAAAGCGTCCGATGAAGAGTACGACGGAGGTTATCTCGTAGTTTTGTTGCGAGCCGGTCGTGAACCCCTGGGCGACTGTCCTGTCCTGCAGAGTCTGCCCCTCGTTGCCGACGCTGAGGATGGAGGAAACCAGGGAAACGCTCTGCGCGACGGCCGCTCCCGGCGCGGTGAGCCCGGCGAGCACCAGCGCAAACGCGCCCACGGCGCCGATGCAACGAAGCAGGGACGACAGGCGCCCGCGCGCGGGCCGCGAACCCGGCGCAGCGGTCCCGGGCGCGCGGCGGCTCGCCGGCCGAGTGCCGCCGGTCACGTCAGCCGCCCTTCCAATCACGCGCCCCCGGAGCGGCAAACCGTCTTCTCCCGCCCGGCCCAGGGCAAAGGCCCGGCGTTCGCAAGACGACGCCCGGCCCGGGCGCCCGCGTGCTGCGTAGGGTGTGCGCACCCGGTGTGCGCACCCGGTGTGCGCACCCGGTGTGCGCCTGACGCATCCAGCGGCGTAGGGAGCGGGTACCCTCCCTCCGGCGCGGCCGTGCCACCCCAGTGCGGAGGCCCATCCCGGTCGGCGCGCCGACCCGCTCCCCATGTTCCGGACCTCGTCGTCCGACGACCACTCGCCATCACGACACCCTCCCGCCCGAAGGACTCTCGATAACTGTCTTTATCGAGAGTCGATCTCCGGGCCGCTGTCCCTGGACCGGGAGGCGTGACAATGCGTGTCGAAACGCTGAGCTCGGCATCGACGACCCGCGACGGTCACGACGAACGGGACCCGTTCGAGGCCTGCACGAGGGCCGCGCGCGGGGCGCTTTCCACCAACACCGAGCGCGCGATGCGCTCCGACCTCGCCATCTACGCCGCCTGGTGCGGCGAGCGCGGCGTGCCGGCGCTGCCCGCGCGCGCCGAGACCATCGCGGCGTTCGTCGACGCCATGGCGAAGCGCCGCGCGCCCGCCACGGTGCGCCGCTACGTGGCGAGCATCGCGGCTGCGCACCGCGCAATCGGGGCGGGAAAGACGGCGGGAAGCGAGACCGTGAGACGCGCGCTGCAGCGCATGCACCGGCGAAGGGGAAGGCGTCAGGAGCAGGCCGAGGGGCTCACCGGGGCGCTTCGCGAGCGCCTGCTCGAGGTCCCGGGCGATGGCCTCATCGACGCGCGCAACCGCGCGCTGCTCGCCCTCGCCTACGACACGCTGCTGCGACGGGGCGAGCTGGTGGCCCTGCAAGTCACCGATATCGTTGAGGAATGGGACGGGGCCGCAACCGTGCTGGTGCGCCGCTCCAAGACCGACCCCGAGGGGCGCGGCGCGACGGTGTATCTTGCGAGCGACAGTCTGGCGCTGGTGCGGGAGTGGCTCGCGCGAAGCGGGGTGCGCCGCGGCCGGGTGTTCCGCTCACTGTGCCGGGGCGCGCTCGGCGAGGGGCTCGACGCAAGCCAGGTGCCGCGCATCTTCAAGTCCATGGCCGAGCGGGCCGGATTGCCTGCCGAGGTCGTCTCGCGCATCTCCGGGCACAGCACCCGGGTCGGTGCGGCGCAGGACATGGTCGCGGGCGGCATCGCCATGGCGGCCATCCTGCACGCGGGTCGATGGAAGACGTCTGCGATGGTCAACCGCTACGGCGAGCATCTCCTTGCGCGGCGAAGCGGCGCGGCGCAGCTCGCCCGTCTTCAGCATCGCGAGTAGGGGCGCGGCGTCGTATCGGTTGGCGTCAACAGCTCGTTTCAGCCGGCGTGCGCGCGCCGGAATCGTTGCAAGGGGCGGTTTCCCACAGAATGGTCATCGCGAGTCCGTGTGGCCGCCCACCGGGCCGTCGGCGATTGGCGGCGCCGGGCGACGGCGGTCTCCGGACGAGCAGACATCCATTGAATCAGAAGGTTGCATTGAGGTATGGCGCGACCCGGATGTCGGGGATATAGTACGCAGAGGCTACCCGGCTGCAGGGTGCAGACGAGGAATTGACAACCGACTCTCGATAAAGACAGTTATCGAGAGTCCCTCGGGATCGTGCGACCGCGACCCGAGTCACTTGAAAGCAGCACCAAGCGATTGTTTTCACGTGCATGTTGAGACCCTGCACGGTCGCTCCGGCCCGCGCCGCCCACCCACCGCCTCCTGCGCCGCCACACCCCCCGCCGTCTCGACCCGCCGGGCGTTCGCCGTGCGCACTTCCCCGCCCTGATCGGGCGGCGCGCTGCCGATGCAAGCCATCTCGTTGCCTGCGCGTCGTGTCATGGCGTCCGACGATAGCCCGCTCCCACGCCCGGTCCAGATACGGTCCCCGGGCAATTCGACCGGACTGTGCAGGCCCGCCGGCACATACAGTGCGCGGCGATGGCCGCACCGGCGCGTGGTGTGCACCGCGTGCGGGCCGGGCGGGGCACACGGCGCGGGCGACAAGGCGCCCTTTCCCCGCAACCGGCGCCCGTTCGCTCCGGACCCGTCGAATGCGCCCGCCCGCTCGTGTGAACCGCTCCCCAACGTTCGACCCTCCCCGGCGCAGGCCGCCGTTCGGGAGAGCCGGCGGCGCGAGGACCCGGGGCCTGCGCCACTGCGTGTCCTGCCGCCTCCTTCCAGCCATTAACCGAGCGCACCGGGAAAAGAAAGTGCCGTTCGCAGGACATTCCATGCCCCGGCGGCATCGCGCGCCAGGCATGCCCGGACGGCTCGCGCCGCCGGGCCCGGCCACGCGCTCGCGCCACGCGTTTGCGCGATGCGCACGCCACACATGTCTCGATGCCGGGAAGACTGTTCTCGCCATCGGTTCATGTTGCGCGCGCGTGCGTTCCCGCGCTCCTTCCGGCGCGCCATCGCGGCGCCCGGACGCGACGCACCGGCGATGCCGGGCATGCATTGGCGCTCGCCCGGACCGGGCAGTGAATTGCATGAACCGTCCGGGACCCCGCTATCCCCTGGGCGAGAGGCGCCGCCGATGAACCGCCGCGATGCCTTCGACCGCATCGTGCAGTCGCTGCACGCGGCAGCGTTCGCCGATGCGCGCTGGACTGCCGCCTCCGGCCTGATCGACGAGGCGATCGGGCTCCATGGCTCCTTGCTGGTGTACGGCGACGGGACGACGCCCAACGACATCTTCTTCGCCCGGCTCTGCTCTCGCGGCGAGCGCCGCCGGGAGCTGGAACGCGCGTATTACGGGGTCTACTACCCGATCGACGAGCGGCTTCCGCGCATCAGGCGCCTGCCCGACGGCCAGCTGACGCATGTCCCCGCGCTCTCGACCGAGGCCGAACGCAAGACCTCGGTGGTCTACAACGAGCTGTTGCCGCGCATCCACGGCCAGGACGGTCTCGTCGTGCGCCTCGACGGGCCCGACGCTTCGCGCATCGTGTGGTCGATCAGCGATCCCGTCGACCGCGACGGCTGGTCGTCGGAGCGGGTCGAGACGCTCGGGCGGCTGCTGCCGCATCTGCGCCAGTTCGTCGCGGTCAGGCACGCGCTGCTCAAGACCCGGGCGCTCGGCGCGTCGCTGGTCGAGCTGCTCGACAACGTCCGCGCAGGCGTCGTCCAGCTCGACCGCCGCGCCCGGCTGGTCGCCGTCAACGACCGCGCCCGCGCGCTGCTGCGCCGCGGCGACGGGCTCCGCGATGAGGGCGGCCGCCTGCGCGCCGCGCTGCCCAGGGAGGATGCGGCGCTTCAGGGACTGATCGCGCGGGCCCTGCCGCTGCTCGACGGACCCGGCGAGGGCGGGTCGATGCCGCTCAGCCGGCGCCAGACGCCGTCGCGGCTGGTCGTGCATGTCAGCCCCGTGCACGACGCGGGCGTGGAGTCCGGCCGGGGCCGCGTCGGCGCGCTCGTGCTGGCCGTCGATCCGGGCGAGCGCACCGGCTTCGACCCGCAGCGGGTGGGCAAGGCGCTCGGCCTGACCCCCGCGCAGAGCCGCGTCGCGGTCGCGCTCGCCGAGGGCAAGACCATCGACGACATCGCAGCCGAGACCTGCCGCAGCCGGACCACCGTCAAGTGGCATATCCGCCACATCTACGCCGAGCTCGGCGTCTCGCGCCCGATCGAGCTGGCGCAGCTGGTCACGTCGCTCGCCGACGTCCCGGGCGTGCGGGGCTGAGCCGGTTTGGCGCGGCGGCGCTCGTCCCCCGCGCGCGCCCCGTGCCCATGACCGCTGCATAGATTCTCCTCGAATCCCCTCCCCGGGGAGGGGGAAAAGGGCGTCCTCTTCCCCATAATTCCACGCGCGCGTCGCGGGAGTATTCCGCCGCACGCGCCTGCGGCGACCGGAATCGGCCGGGCGCGGCCGCGATCCCGGAGGGATGTCGGGTGTGGGCAATCGACGCGGCTGGCGCATGTGAGAGCTCGCACCTGGCCGGCGCCATGGTCCGGGCGGACGCCGATTGATGCTTCTCCAGAGCCCGGCGTCACCTCCCGAGGCCACCGAGGCAGACCGCGCAGCCGCGGTCGAGGTCCTGCCCGGCGCCTGGGTCCAGGCTGCGCAGGGAGCGTTCAGCGCGAACACCGAGCGTGCGGTGAAGGCCGATCTCGGGATCTACACCGCGTGGTGCACCGGGCAGGGCCGCGCGGCGCTGCCGGCAAGCCCCGACACGATCGCCGCCTTCGTGGACGCGATGGCGGCCACGCGCGCGCCGGCCACGGTCCGCCGCTACGTCGCGAGCGTGGCGCTGGCGCACCGGGCGATCGGCTGCGCAACGACGCCGAACAGCCCGGCGGTGAAGCTCGCGCTTCAGCGCATGCACCGCGCCAAGGGACGCCGTCAGGCGCAGGCGCTCGGCCTCACCTGGCCGCTTCGGGAGTGCCTTCTCAACGCGACCGGAGACCGGCTGATCGATGCGCGCAACCGCGCGCTCGTGGCCGTGGCGTACGACACGCTGTTGCGCCGCTCCGAGCTCGCCGCCCTGCAGGTGCCCGACCTGGCAATGCAAGCAACCGGCGCGGCGACCGTGCTGGTGCGCAACGGCAAGACCGACGCCGAGGGCCGCGGCGACGTGCTCTACCTCGTGCGCGACACCATGGCGCTCGTGCAGGAGTGGCTGGTGCGAAGCGGCGTATCCCAAGGGCGGCTGTTTCGGTCGCTCAGCCGCGCAGAGCTGGGCGAGACGCTCCATCCGAGTCAGATCCCGCGCATCTACAAGGCGATGGCCAGGCGTGCCGGGCTCGAGCCGGAGATGGTCGATCGCCTGTCCGCGCACAGCACCCGCGTGGGTGCGGCGCAGGACATGATCGCCTACGGCGTCGAGCTGCCGGCGATGCTCCAGGCCGGGCGGTGGAAGACCACCTCCATGGTGAACCGCTACGGCGAGCGGCTGCTCGCACAGCAAAGCGGCGCGGCCCAGCTGGCCCGGATGCAGTCGCGGGAATGAACCGTCGCGTGACGGTTCACCCGCGCCGCCGGCAGGGAGCCGGCGAACCGCGCACGGTGGAGACGCGGCGAGTTCCGCTATCGGTCACATGAGAGGAGGACATGACGATGAAGCGACGCATCGGACGTCTCCGACGCCTCTCCTTGCCAGCGTGGCCCTCGGTCGTGGCGGTGGCCACGCGCTGAACCCCGGCTCTGTCGGCACAGGGTGCCGCGCTCGCGAATCCGCTCAATGACGCGGCCGACACAGGTGCTGCGTTCGAACATCGCGGCTTCTCGGTGACCGCCCATAGGGAGCCATTGCGGGTTCGCCTCGATGGCGCCACCCGATGTTCGCCCTATTGGAGCCACTGCGGCACCGCCGAGCCGAGGTCTCGAACCACCGTTTCTCGCCGGTATCCGGAACCATGACCGCATGGCGACAGGTCTCGCGGAGCAACGCCAACGCGCCGTCGAATCGGGATCGTTGCAGCAAAGCCCGAAGCGTCAACAATTGCCGGTCCGGTCCATCATCGCCACCGGCCCTGCGCAGCGGCTCGCCCGACGGTGGCCTGCGCGGGATTTCGTTGTCACACCCGCGCTCGTCGGCTCGCGTGCAGGGCGTAGATCGCGAGGCTCAGCACGATCACCGCGCCCGTGTGGTGCAACGCGGCGACGACCGGCGGTACGCCCAGGACAACGGTGAGGACGCCGAGCCCCGCCTGAACGGTGGCCATCGCGGCGAGCAGGTCGAACGCCAGGCGTTCGCCGCGCGGCGCGCGCCGCACCCGCCACCACAGGGCGAGGATCACCGCCAGCACCACGATCGCGAGCCAGCGATGGATGAACTGGACCGTCGCCGGGTTGCCCGTGAGGTCGGCGGTCCACGGCGCCGTCGAAAGCACCTCGCGCGGGACCAGCCGCCCGTCCATCAGCGGAAACGTCGCATGCACATGCCCCGCGTCGAGCGCGGCGACGAACGCGCCCCAGAGCACGGTGAGCTTGATGCCCGCGATCACCACGCCGAGATGCAGATCGTGCGCCCCGCGCGCCGCGCGCGCCCAGGCCAGGCCAAGCGCCAGCCACAGGAGATAGCCGTAGACCGCCAGACCGAGGGCAAGATGAACACCGAGGCGGTAGTGGCTGACATCGGCCCGCTCGGCGAGCCCGCCTGGCGCCATGTGCCACCCGACCACGCCCTGTGCGGCGCCGAGCAGCACGGCGATGACCAGCCCCGTCCCGAGGCGCGCGCCGATCCGCCCGCGCAACGCGAACCAGGCGCCGGGGACGACGAAGGCCAGCCCGATCAGCCGGCCCCAGACACGGTGGAGATATTCCGCCCAGAAGATCGAGCGGAAGTCCTCGACCGTCATCGCGACATCGACCCGCCTGAACTCGGCCGTCTCGCGGTACCGGGCGAACAGCGCCTCCCAGTGCGCGGCGTCGAGCGGCGGCAGCCAGCCGGTGAGCGGGCGCCACATCACCGTGGAGAGCCCCGAACCGGTGAGCCGGGTCACACCGCCGAGCACCAGCATCGCGAAGATCATCGCGCAGCACACGAAGAGCCACGAAGCGATCGCGCGGTCGGTCTCCCCGGCGGGGATCGCGCGGTCCGGGGCGCTCACAGCGTCATGCGCCGCGCTCGCTCGCCGCCCCGCGCGCCTCAGCAGCCCAGGATGCAGGCAGGATGGGACGAACGCCCGAGGAGCCGGTCCCACAGCTGCCCTCCCCAGCCGGGCGGGTAGTCGGAGTCGGGCTCTTGCCGCACCCGCGCCGGCTCGACCGCGCCGCCGTCGCGGCGGCCCACCACGAACGAGAACGCGTATTGCTCCTCGAGCCCCATGCGCAGATCGGCGATCACGATGTCCCCGCCCTCGCGCTCGCGGCCCGCGAAGAAGCCCCGGGAGAACCACATCAGCCGCTCGACCGAAGCCTCGGCGCGAAGCGGCTCGAGGAGCTCGCGGCCGTCCGGGCGCGACACGAACGAGAACCTGCGCTCCGAATCCAGAAGGGAGTAGTAGCCCTCGAGGAAGTGCCCGTCTGCGGTCATCGCCACCGCCCTCCACAGCACCGCGTTGAACGGCGTGGGCGTGGTGAGCCAGCGGGTCGCTCCCGCGTCGGCCAGGGACTCCTGCGCCACCCGGTCGACGTGCGCCTTGATGACGACCGTGCAGGCGAGCCACGCGACGGCGACAGCGAGGCCCGCGTTGCACAGCCTGTGCCCCAACCCGCCCCGGCGCACGATGAGCGCGCCCGCCACCCCGATGACGAGCGGCACGGTGAACGCCGGATCGATGATGAAGATCGTCCCCCACCCCACCGGCAGATCCGAAAACGGCATCAGCACCTGGGTGCCGTACACCGTGAAGCAGTCGAGGATGGGATGGGTGACGAGCGCGAGGAACACCAGCGCCAGCCAGCCCCGCCAGTGCGGGCGGGTCGCGGGGTGGATGCGCATCGCCGCCCAGGCAAGCACGGGCGTCGCCAGGGCAAGCACGAGGAATGAGTGGCTGTAGGCGCGGTGCCAGGTGAATGCGGCCATCGCGTCGGCGTAGGGCCAGAAGACGTCGAGGTCCGGCGCGAGCCCGCAGAGCCCTCCCCACACGGGCGCCCGCCGGCCCACTTTCCGCCCGAGGACCGCTTCGCCCACCGCGGCCCCGAGCGCTACCTGGGTGAGGGTATCCACGGGCTTCGGTCAGGACGGGCCGGGGTCGTGCGCCCGGGCGGCAAGGCCGGTCGCGGCCCCGCGACCCCGCACAGCCCGACGGTTTGGGGGATCATCGCCGCAGACATCGCACGACTAGGCGAGCGGCGTGCCGGCCTTGTCGAAGTACTCGCGTGTCACCTTGAACACCATCGGCGCGAGCAGCAGCAGCCCGATGAGGTTCGGCACCGCCATCAGCCCGTTGAGCGTGTCCGAGAGGTTCCACACGAGGTCCACCTTCACGTTCGCGAACGACAGCGCCGCCAGCACCCACAGCGCCCGGTAGAACAAGAGGGTGCGCTCGCTGAACAGATACTGCCAGCACCGCTCCCCGTAGTACGACCACCCGAGAATGGTGGTGAACGCGAACACCGCGAGCGCGATGGTGACGATGTACTGCCCTCCGGCAATCGACTCCTGGAACCCGGTGGAGGTGAGCACCGCTCCGGTCAGCCCCCCGCCGTCCGCGCCCGTCATCGTCCACGCTCCGGAGGTGAGAATCACCAGCGCCGTCATCGTGCACACCACCAGCGTGTCGATGAACGTCCCGAGCATGGCGATGATGCCCTGGCGCACCGGGCTGTTCGTCGTCGCCGCCGCGTGCGCGATGGCGGCCG
>MKWU01004384.1_pt1 | contig 16810 bp, 15 predicted proteins | sample 809101 | NCBI WGS metagenome assembly MKWU01 (sample SAMN05860141, study PRJNA318959) | sponge metagenome | host: Aplysina aerophoba | place: Slovenia: Piran, Adriatic Sea, Gulf of Piran | collected 2013-05-07 | reverse complement strand
CATCGGCCTTGGGCACCGCGGGGCCGAGGCGCCGGCCAAGTCGCGTGCGCTCCTCGGCCGAGCCGCCGATCGTGATCTGGTACCACTCCTCGCCCTTCTTGTCGACGCCGAGGATGCCGATGTGCCCCACGTGGTGGTGGCCGCAGGCGTTCATGCACCCCGAGATCTTGATGCGCACGTCGCCGAGGTCGTGCAGGTAGTCCATGTCGTCGAACAGCTCGTTGATCTGCCGGGCGACGGAGATGGACTCGGCGTTGGCGAGACCGCAGAAGTCCAGGCCGGGGCAGCAGATCATGTTGGTCAGGGTGCCGATGTTCGGGGTCGCGAGGCCGAGGCCCGCAAGCTGCTCCCACAGCGCGTGCAGGTCGTCGAGCGCGACGTCGGCGAGCAGGAGGTTCTGGTCGTGGCTGGTCCGGATCAGCCCGAAGCTGTACCGGTCCGCAAGCCCTGCGAGCTCCTGCATCTGCTCGGCGGTCATGTCGCCCGGCGGAACGTCGGGGGCCTTGAGCGAGACGAAGACCGCCCGGTAGCCGGACCGGCGGTGGGCGACGGTGTTGAAGCGCACCCACCTGGCGAAGGCGGGGTCTGCCGCCTTGTCGGCCTCGAAGCTCCCGACATCGACGAGCGGCCGGTACGGCGGCGGTCTGAAGTGCGAGCGCAGCGCCTCGATCTCCTCCGGGTCGACGGGCGCGACATGCGCCCGGGTCACCTCCCACTCGGCTTCCACGCGCCGGCGGAACGCCTCGATGCCCAGCGCGTTGACCAGGATCTTGATGCGCGCCTTGTACTTGTTGTCGCGGCGCCCCTCGAGGTTGTAGACGCGCATGATCGCCTGGAGGAACGAGAGGAGGTCCCGGTCGGAAAGGAACTCGCGCAGCACCTTGCCGATCACCGGGGTACGTCCCATCCCGCCGCCCACGAGCACCTCGAAGCCGAGCTGGCCGGCGTCGCTCCGCACGAGCCGCAGGCCGATGTCGTGCGCCTCGGTGACGGCCCGGTCGCGCAGCGCCCCGGTCACCGCGATCTTGAACTTGCGCGGGAGGTAGGCGAACTCCGGATGCAGAGTCGACCACTGGCGCAGCAGCTCGCAATACGGACGCGGGTCTGCGATCTCGTCGGCCGAGACCCCGGCGAGGTGGTCGCAGGTGATGTTGCGGATGCAGTTGCCGCTGGTCTGGATGGCGTGCATGTCCACCGAGGCGAGGTCGGCGAGGATGTCCGGCACCCGTTCCAGGGCGGGCCAGTTGAACTGGATGTTCTGGCGGGTGGTGAAGTGGCCATAGCCGCGGTCGTAGCGCACGGCGATGGTGGCGAGCATCCGCAGTTGGGCCGAGGACAGGATGCCGTAGGGGATCGCGACCCTGAGCATCGGAGCGAACCGCTGGATGTAGAGCCCGTTCATCAGCCGCAGGGGCTTGAACTGCTCCTCGTCGAGCTCTCCGGCGAGATAGCGCGCGGTCTGCTCGCGAAAGTCGGCCACCCGTTCCTGGACGAACTGCCGGTCGAAGGTGTCGTACTGGTACATGGTCGTGTCTTCCCGATCCGCAAACGAAAAAAAGCCGCCACCCGGAGTCCCGGATGGCGGCTTTCTGGTATCGGGTGTTGGCTGGATCAGGCCGGCGTCAGCGCACAGTCCTCCGAAGCAGAAAGCCCCATCCGGGACTCCCGCATACAGGTGCAGCAACAGATGACGTGCGCGTTGGGGTTCATCGGGACCGCTGGTCGCCTGCCTTGAATCAGGGCGGCGGAGTATCCGCCCGCGGGATACGGGCTGTCAATCGCTACGCGAGAGGGTTATCCGGCGGAGAGCCGGGCGCTCACGAGCCGATTCAGGCTCACGCCTTGTTCGGCCGCCCGAATGGCCAGGGCGCGGTGGGTTTCGGGGGGAACGCGCACCATGAACTTGCCGCTGTAGGTTCGATCGGCCATCGGCTGCGGTGGTGTTTCCCCGGTAACCTGCATGTCCGCGACGGAGTCGCAGACGAGCCGCCGGATGCCGGCCAGAGCTTCGTCCGGGGTGGCCGCCAACCAGCTCAATGACGGGAATTCGGCGCACAGACCGACATGTTCGCTGTCTTCGGCGGACCATGTAACCCTGTACGTGTAGTGGTCGGTCATTTCATGCTCTCAAGTCTTTCGAGTGCCTTGATGACCTGGCGGACCCGATATGGCTTGGCCATCCCCTTTGCGTTCTGGATGTTCACCCTTGGGTCTCCCGGCCATGGCGTGCGATAGACTCGATGGCTTGTGCTCTTCTGACGCGGTTCTCCGAAGTACCGTTCACACACTCTGGCGAGATCCGCGAACCGAACGCCTCTCGGATTGGCGCGCAGTGAATCGAGGACGGCCTGCGGTTTCTGCATCAATGGATGATATCTGTAATGGTATCAGAACACCGAGAGTCGGCCAGGTGTCGTCGTCGCTGGAGAGAATCTGCCGCGTGCACGGGTACGGTTCCCCGAGACACCACGACGTACCCCGCGCCGATTGGCCGGCGGATTCGGCTCAGACGGGGACCGACGGATAGCGATCGGACCGGGTACCCGGGATCGGCCGATTGTCGGCGGTGTGGTAGGTGAACACCGCGGAGAGCTTCACCTCGCCCGAACGGTTCTTGCCCGCCGCGTGGAAGAGCCGGCAGTGGAAGAAGAGCACGTCGCCCGCTTCGAGCTCCACCAGTGTCGAGGTGTCGATGAGCGCCCGGTTCTCGTCGAGCTCCGGGCGCAGGAACAAGTGTCGATCGAAGCGGCCCCGGTCGAGGTGCAGCCGGTGGCTGCCGGGGATGACTCGCAGGGCGCCGTTCTCCTCGCGCTCGGGGCCGAGCGCGACCCACACCGAGACGAGCTCCGGCGCGTCGAACGACCAGTACCGGATGTCCTGGTGCCACGCCGTCTCGCTGCTGAACCCGGGGTTCTTGGTCATGACGCAGTTGTGGTGGCACTGCGACATCTCGATCCGCTCCTCGCGCATCACGCCGCGGAGCGTCGACCCGAGCTCGGGCGCGGTGGCCCACCGGCGGAAGATCGGCCCGCGCGAGTACGCGTGCAGGAGCCGCCGCGGGGTGTTGCCGCCGTCCGCATCCCGGCTCGCGGGAGAGCCCGGGTATCCCACGTCCGTCTCGAACTCCGCCGGGCCCTGCAACGGATGGAGCGCGCGCAGCACCGTCTCGCGCATCTCCTCGACGCTCGGGCGGTCGACGAGACCGCGCACCACCAGGTAGCCGTCGCGCTGAAACGTGTCCGGCGAAAGATCGTGCATCGCGTCGACCATGGACCGCCGTTCCTCGCGTTGCGCGGGCCGTGCCCGCACCACAGTCGGAGTGTACGCCGATCGCGGACATCGACAATCCCGCTTCGCGTCCGGCGACGCGTGACCGAGGTGCCAGCCGCCATTGCTCACGGCGCCGGGTACCGAAGCTGCCGACCCTTGGGGAATCTCCGGCCGCGGCAGGGAATTGGTGAGATATGGAGGCTGGATTCAGCCACGATCTCTCCATCGCCCGCGCTGGCGCATCCTCTCGTGCCGGACCCGAACCGGTAAGATGCATGGAACGACCGGAGAGTCCCGTGACCAGCCCCGCCGCCTCGCGGATCTACCTCGACTACAACGCCAGCACCCCGCTTGCGCCGAGCGTGGCGGCGAAGATGCGCGAGGTCATGGAGGACGCGTTCGGGAACCCGTCCAGCCTTCACTGGGCCGGAGCCCCGGCACGGGTGCACGTCGACCACGCGAGAGCCCGGGTGGCGGAGCTGCTCGGGTGCGACCCCCGGGAGGTCGTGTTCACGAGCGGCGGGAGCGAGTCGAACAACCTTGCGCTGAAGGGCGTGTTCTTCGCGCGGGCGCGGGAGATTGCGTCCCCGCACGTCGTCACCACCGCGGTCGAGCACCCGGCCATCGTGGCGCCGTGCGAGTTCCTCGCCCGACAGGGTGCGCGGATCACGGCGCTGTCGGTGGACGGGACCGGCCGCTTCGACCCGGACGATCTGCGGCGCGCGATCACCGCCGACACGGTGCTCGTCAGCGTGATGCACGCCAACAACGAGGTCGGAACCATCATGCCGATCGAGGCGTGCGCGGCCATCGCCCGCGAGCACGGCGTGGCGTTCCACACCGACGCCGCCCAGTCGGTGGGGAAGATTCCGACTCGGGTGAACGAGCTGGGGGTCGATCTCCTGTCCATCGCCGGGCACAAGATCCATGCGCCGAAGGGCGTGGGTGCGCTCTACATCCGCGCCGGAACGAAGCTCGAGCCGCTGGTGCACGGCGCGGGCCACGAGCACGGCCTGCGGGCCGGCACCGAGAGCGCGATGCTCGCGGCAGCGCTGGGGGAGGCGTGCCGGCTCGCCGGCGATCTGTCGGAGATTCCGCGGGTCCGGAGCCTGCGCGACCGGTTCTGGTCGGCGCTCCGGCAGCGGTTCGGGGATCGCGTCGCGCTCAACGGCCACCCCGAGCTGCGCCTGCCGAACACCCTCAACGTCTCGTTCGTCGGCAGGGACGGCGGTGAGTTGCTCGCCCGGCTCGAGGGCGTGGCCGCCTCCACGGGGTCCGCGTGTCACGCGGGCCAGGTGGAGCTCTCCCCGGTGCTCGCGGCGATGCGGGTGCCGGAGCACATCGGCATGGGCGCGGTCCGGTTCAGCCTGGGGCGGGGCACGACCGGCGAGGAGATCGACTCGGTGGTCTCGCGGCTCGCCGGTGTGCTGGAGAATACGTAGGGACGCGGCAAGGTCCGGGATCGAAGGCCCCGGTCGGTCGCTTCGCCGCAATCCCGCCGGCCGTCACGGCCGCCCGCACTCGCCGCCGAGCACCTCCAGCACCGCGTCCTCCGGCACCGTGCCGTCGACGAACGGCGCCCCGATCCCGCCGAGCAGCACGAAGTGGACGCGGCCGCCGATGGTTTTCTTGTCGTGCGCCATGTGGCCGAAGATGGCGCCGGGGTCCCAGGCGCGGTTCGACGCGAGCGCCGCGATCCGATCGGGAAGACCGGTGCCGCGCAGATGGTTGCGCACGCGTTCGACGACGGAACGGTCGCAGTGGCCGAGCTTCGCCGAGAGCGCGGCGGCGGCCGCGAGTCCGGCCGCGACCGCCTCGCCGTGCGGGAGCGCGCCGTGTCCGGCCTCGGTCTCGACGGCGTGGGCGAAGGTGTGGCCGAGGTTCACGAGCGCCCGGTCGCCCCGGTCGCGTTCGTCCGATGTCACGATCCGCGCCTTCGTCTCGCATCCGAGCCGCACCGCCTCGATCAGCGGGCCGGTGTCGAGCGCGAGCAGGGCGGACGCGTTTCGTTCCAGCCAGCCGAACGCCGCCTCGCCGCGGATGAGGCCGCACTTCACGACCTCGCCGTAGCCGGACAGGAGCTCGCGGCGCGGCAGGCTCGCGAGCACGCTCACGTCGTCGAGCACGAGCCTTGGCTGATGGAAGGTCCCGACGAGGTTCTTGCCGTGACGGGTGTTGATCGCGTTCTTGCCGCCGACCGCGCTGTCGACCTGGGACATCAGCGTGGTGGGGACCTGGATGAGGTCGATGCCGCGCATGAACAGCGCGGCCGCGAACCCCGCAACGTCGCCGACGACCCCGCCGCCGAACGCGACGAGCACCGTGGACCGGTCGACTCCGAGGTCGAGGAGGCGGTCGAGCAGCACTTCCAGCTCCCCGAAGGACTTTGTCTCCTCACCAGCGGGAATGGTCACCGTATCCCACCGGACTTCGAGCCGATCGAGCGCCGCCGCGAGACGCGGGAGGTACGCGTCACGGACTGCGGCGTCGGTGACCACCACGGTGCGACGCCCGTCGATGACCGGAGCGAGCACGTCGTCGGCCGTCTCCAGCAGCCGCTCGCCGATGACGATGTCGTATCCGCGCTCCGCCAGATCCACGCGGACGGTCTGCCGTTCGTTCACGACGCCTCCATGCTCCGGGACTCCCTTCATCCGGTTTCCGCCGCATCGTTGGCCCGCGTGAGGCCAACATTCGCGCCGGCCTCCATTGCGGAGTCGCGGCGCGCCCTCAGCTCGGTCTCGGTCGCACCGTCGAGCCGATAGACGACCTCCTGATCCTCGCCGAGCGCGATGATGTCCCCACCGGCGATCCCCCGCGCGGCGGCGCGGATGAACTTGTTGACCACACCGTGGCAAACGGCCAGGGTGTCGCGGCCGGCCGCCTTGCGCGCGGCGAGAAACTCGTGCGCGCGGGCCAGCACGTCGGCTCCGCTCTCGCCGCCGGGAGGATGGAACCGGATCGGGTCTTCGAGGCGAAGCCGGGCAAGCTCGGGGTAATCGGCCGCCACCACGTCCCAGCCCGGATAGCCGGCGAGCACGCCGACGTCGAAGTCGTTGATGCGCTCGTCGGTTCGCACGTCACCGGCGTCGCGGCCCAGTTCCCCCGCGATGATGGTCGCGGTCTCGAAGGCGCGCGAGAGCGGGCTGGCGACGATGTCGATGCCGGGGTCGGGAAGGACCGCCCGCAGCATGCCGCCGAGCGCCACCGCCTGCTGCCGGCCCAGCGCGGTCAGCGGCGACTCGCTGCGGCCCTGGATGCGTCCGATCCGGTTCCACTCGCTTTGCCCATGGCGCACGAGGTAGAGCACGCTCACGCGAACGCCCCGCTCGGCAGCGCCGTTGCGGCGCAGTCGGCCGCGATGCGCGATCTAGACAAAGTGCTTCTCCAGCCCCTTGACCGCGCCGACCAGTGTTCGATTGACCGGGGTCGGGATGCCGTGCTTTGCGCCGAGGCGCACGATCGATCCGTTAATCCAGTCGACCTCGGTTCGGCGCCGGTTGAGGATGTCGACGCAGGCGCTCGACTTGGCGCTCCCGGTCCCCCCGCCCGACGGTTCGACGAGCTTGAGCAACACGGAACGCGCCTCGTCGACGTCGAGCTCGACACCTTCCGCCGCGCCGACCGCGGCAGCCTCGTCGACCGCCGCCAGCACCACCTCGCGCAGCTCCGGCACCGACATGATTTCGGTCTGGGTGAGGTTCGTGATCGCCGAGGTGGGACTCAGCCCGACGTTGCCGAGGAGCTTCTTCCACATGTCGCGCCGGATGTCGGCGCTCGCGTGGGTCGGCAGGCCAGCGGCGGTGAAGCCTCCCGCAATCCGCTCGGCACGCGGGGAGGAGCCGCCCTGCATCTCGCCCACGTACGTCGGCAGGTCGCCGAAGTTGTGCACCACCCCCGGCCCGATGCGGGTCGCGCCCTGCGCGGTCAGCCCGGCGAGCACGCGTTCGGGACCGACGATGCCGCCGATCACCTCCTCGTTGCCGAGCCCGTTCTGGAAGCTGATGGCGACCGTCTCCGGGCCGAACACCCGACGTACGCTTTCGACGGCCGCGGCGGTATCCATCGCCTTGGTCTGCACGAGCACGATGTCGGCCAAGGGCAGCTCGCCGGTGCAGTCGGTCGCGCGCACGCGTACGGTGCGCTCGCCTCCGTAGCCCTGAATCTTCAATCCGTGCGTGCTGATCGCGTCGATGTGGTCGGCGCGAACGTCGACGAGCGTCACCGCCAGCCCGCCTTGCGCGAGCGTGGCGCCGAACAGGGAGCCCATCGCTCCGGCCCCCAGAACGATGACGTACCCGATCTCGGCGACCGGCCGGTTCAAACCGATACCCTGTTCGACGCAGTCGGCACGGTCCATTCCGTGGCCAGGAGGTGGCAGAGAAGGATACGGACCGGAGAGATGCTCGGACGGCTCCCGGCAAGGGCGGAGCACCGCTTGTTCGCCGATCGATCGTTCATGCAGGTCTTCACAGCCTCGAAGGAACCCCGCGACGCTCCAAATCAGGCCTGGAGCGCCTGCCGGACCTCGTCGTCCTCCATCTCGCGCCCGAGGTAGGCCTCGATCACCGCGTGGTCGTTCTTGACCTCGTCCGGGCTCCCTTCCGCGATCTTCTGGCCGTGGTCGAGCACCGTGACCTTCGCGCAGGTGTCCATCACCACCCGCAGGATGTGCTCGACGATGACCACGGTGAGGCCGTAGCGCTCCTTCAGCCCGATGATGATCCGGAGCAGGTTGTCCACGTTGACCGGCGACAGCCCCGCCGCCGGCTCGTCGAGCAGCAGCAGGCGCGGGCGCATCGCCATCGCGCGGCCGAGCGCGAGCAGCCGGCGTTGCCCGACGGAGAGCTCGGAGGCCAGCATGTCGGCGAAGTCGGCGAGGCCGATGAAGGCGAGCAGCTCGATCATCTCCTCGCGCACGCGCTTCTCTTCGGCCCGCACCACGCGCGTGCCGAGCATCGACGCGATCGTGCCGTAGCTCACGTGGTTGTGGTGCCCGACCAGCAGGTTCTGGAGCACCGTCATCTCGGAGAAGACCCGCAGCAACTGGAACGTCCGGGCCACGCCCAGGGCCGCAATCAGGTGCGGCTCGAACCCCGTAGTCTCCTGCTCGTCGATCCAGACCCGGCTGCCCTCGTCGGGCTGGTAGATGCCGGAGACGAGGTTGAAGAACGTGCTCTTGCCGGAGCCGTTCGGGCCGATGAGCCCGCGCACCTCGCCTTCCTCGAGCTCGAAGTCGATCCTGTCGACGGCCTTCAGCCCGCCGAAGTGCTTCGACAGCTTCTCGGTCCTAAGCAGCATCGCCCGAACCCGAACGCGCCGCCTGGCTTTCGCGTATCGCGATGAAGCGGCGCGTGGCGATGAACCGGTCGATGATCCCGCCGATCCCCTTCGGCATGAACAGGACCGTGAGGACGATCACCGAGCCGAACAGCAGCAGCGAGTAGTGGTAGTAGTCCTTGGTGATGTCGTACACGATGGTGACGATGATGGCGCCGATGATGCCTCCCCAGATGTGCCCGAGTCCGCCGAGCACCACCATGAGCAGCAGGGTCACCATCTCGATGACGGTGAAGTTCCGAGGGTTGAGATACCCCGGAATCATGTGGGCGTAGAGCGCCCCCGCGAACCCGGCGTACCCCGCGCTGATCAGGAACGCCACCATCTTGTGCCTGCGGACGTTGACCCCCGCCGCGGCGGCGGCCACCGGGTCCTCGCGCACCGCCATGAACGCGCGCCCGAGCCGGGAGCGCAGGATCTGGAACGAGAAGAACACCCCGAACAGCATCACCGGCATCACGAGGTAGTAGTACTTCTGGTAGGTGTCGAACCGGAAGTCGCCGATGCGCGGGGAGGGGATGCCGCTGAAGCCGTTGGTGGCGCCGAGATACTCGGTGGCGCTGATGAAGATGCGCACCGACTCCCCGAGCCCGAGGGTGACCAGCGCGAGATAGGCGCCTTCGAGCCGGAACGAGGGGATGCCGACCACCACGCCCGCGAGCAGGGTCGCCATCACCGCGATGGGCAGGGACACCCAGAACGGCGTCCCGAAGTTGACCGACATGACGGCCGCGGTATAGGCGCCGATGGCGTAGAGCCCCACGTGCCCGACCGTCACCTGCCCGCAGAACCCCTTGACGATGTTGAGGCCTACCGACAGCAGGATCATGATGCAGATGAAGTTCGCCAGGAAGACGTGGTAGGTGTTGGCAAGCACCCACGGCAACAGCGCGAGCGCCAGGAGCGCGATGATCCACGGTGCGAGCGGGTGAATGGCGCGCAGTCGCGTGAGCGAGCGCTCCGTCGCGTCGATGAATCGAAGACTGGCCGCCTGTTCCGTCATGTTGTCCGCCTGAACCCCGTCCGAACCTGAAACCGCTTCGAGAACACGACGTCCGCGGGCGGGCGCGGTACCGCCCGCCCGCGGATTTCGGACCTTCAGTCTTTCGGCTCTGTGGCCGGCGCTAGTTATCGAGCGACTCCCGCAGCTTCATGGCTTCTTCCGCCATGCTCGCGAGCCCGAAGTCGGCGCCGAACGTGGTCTTGCCGATCACCTGCACCTCGGAGTCCTCACCCCCCTTGGTGTACTCGATGAGCACCGGGGTCTTGTTGCCGTCGCGGCACTCGGGCGTCGGGTCGGCGCAGAAGTCGACCACTCCGCCGCCCAGCGTGGTGTAGCCCTGGACGGTCCCGAGCGCGTCCCGGATGGCGGCCCGATCCGCGGCCAGCGAATCCTCGGTGAGGGTCAGCTCCGCCCGCTCCAGCGCGATCTTCGCGATCTGCACCAGGTCCCACGCCTGCGAGAAGTCGTGGTCCGGATTCGGGACGCCGTAGCGCTCGGTCGTCATCTTCACGAACTCCTGCGCCTTCGGATCCGGGTCCGCGTGCGAGAAGGCGGCGTGGTAGAACACGCCCTTGATCGCGTCGCCGGCGAGGATCGCGGCCGGCCGGTTGGAGGCGGCCGATCCGCCGATGCGCTTGACCGACGGCCCGATCCCGACCTCGTAGGACTGCACCAGCCCGCGCGCGAAGTCCTGCGACTGCGCGGAGATCATCAGCGCCTCGGGATTCATCGCCTTGATCTTCAGCAGGTGCGCGCGGAGATCCAGCTCACCCTCCTGGAACTGCTCGGCGTACAGCGGCGGCTCGCCGTGGTAGGTCTCGATGTACTCGTAGAACTTCTGCGCGTCGGCCTGCGAGGCGGCGTCGGACGCCCAGATGTAGGCGATCTTCGTGCCGATGTTCTCGGCCGTGAACTTCGCGGCCGCGGCGGCCGAGAAGCGCGAGGAGATGGGCACGCGGAACACCCACGGGCTTCCCTTCAGAGTGATCTTGTAGTTGGTGGAATGCGGAATCAGCATCGGCACGCCGGCCTTGTGGACGACGTCCACGATCGGCAGCGACACCGAGCTGCAGGTCGAGCCGACAAAGAGGTGGATGTTGTCCTGGTAGGCGTACTTGGTGGCGTTCGCCACGCCGATGTCGGACTTGCACTCGTCATTGAGCAGCTTGACTTCGATGGTGTGGCCGTTGACGCCGCCGGCGGCGTTGATTGCCTCGAGCTCGTCGACCACCATCTGGCCGTACTTCTCGCCGGTCTCGGTCTTCATCCGCAGGCTCGCCCCGATCTTGATGACGCCGGCGCTCGCCGCAGCCGACACCGTCAACATGGCGCCGGCAGCGAGTGCCACGACCGCGTTCCTCGGGCTGAACCCGTGCTTCTTCCAGTCTCCAGTCATGTTGTTTCCTCCCCTTCGGATGACGGCGCCGTGGCTTTCGCGGCCGACGGGCCGGTGGTACGGAACCCCGGCCCGGGAGCCGAGGCTCCTGCCTCGACTACACCCTCACGCCTTCACCTTCACGATGATTCCCAGCAGGCCGGTGGGCCGCACCATGAGAACCACGATCAGCAGCAGGAACGCGTAGATGTCCTTGTAGCTTGCAATCAGGTAGCCGGCGCACAGCGTCTCGAACAGGCCCACGATGACACCGCCGAGAAGTGCGCCCGGAAGGCTCCCGAATCCGCCGACCACCGCGGCGGCGAACGCCTTGAGCAGCATCAGGTACCCCATCTCGATCTGCACGTAGTTGATGGGGCCGATGAGCACCCCCGCCACCGCCGCCATCGCGCACGCCACGCCGAAGATGAGCGAGATCATCACCGGCACGTTCACGCCCATGAGGTAGGACGTGTCCTTGTTGTAGGCGACGGCGCGCACCGCGAGTCCGAGCTTGGTGCGGGTCAGGAAGGTGTGGAGCACCACCATCAGGATGAGGGCACTGACGAGGATGTAGAGATAGGACTTCGGCAGCGCGATGTTGCCGAGGAAGATGGGCATTCCGAAGCTCACCGGGTACGGGTGAGGCGCGGCGCCCCAGATGAGGTACGCCACGTTCTGAAGCGCGACGCTCATTCCGAACCCGCAGATGATCATGCCCATCCCGGCGACCGTGTAGCCGCCCCCACCCCGTGTCAGGCGCCGGTAGAACACCCGCTCGATCGCGACCCCGACGACGCCGGTGACGATCATCGCCCCCACCAGCGCCCCGAAGTACGGAACCCCGCTGATGCTGACGATCGCGATGCCGATGAAGGCCCCGATCATGTACACCTCGCCGTGCGCGAAGTGCACGATGTCGAGCCCCGAGTAGATGAGCGAGATGCCGAGCGCGACGAGCCCGTAGACGATGCCGATGGAGAGTCCGACGATGATGAAATCGAGCAGCAGGCCCATCCGGTGTCGTCTCCCGTGCTGCGGTCCGGCCTCAGTGAGCCAGTTCCGCTCCCGCGTCGGCGACGGTGCCCCCGAGGTAGGCGAGGCGCACGTTGTCGTCGCTGATGAGGTCGCGCGCGTCCCCCTCGATGTGGATCACCCCGTCGCGGATCACGTAGCCGTACTCCGCGAGCAGGAGCGCCATGCGCACGTTCTGCTCCACCAGCAGGATGGTGATGCCCTCGTTGCGGTTGATGCGCTTGACGTTCCTGAAGATGTCGAGCACGACGCGCGGGGCGAGGGCGGAGCTCGGCTCGTCGAGCATGATGAGCTTGGGGGCCGCCATCAGACCGCGTCCGATGACCAGCATCTGCACCTCGCCCCCGCTCAGGGTCGCGGCGAGCTGCCGGCGGCGCTCGCCAAGCACCGGGAAGTAGTCGTACACCTTGTCCATGTCGGCCGCGACTTCGGCCCTGTTGCTGCGGGTATAGGCGCCGATCCGCAAGTTCTCCTCCACCGTCATGCCCGGATACATGTCCTTGCCCTGGGTGACCTGGGTGAGCCCGCGGCGGACGATGACGTTGGGCTTGCGGTTCTGGATCTCCTCGCCGTTGAACTCGATCGTGCCGTCCCACACCGGGAGGAGTCCTGAGACCGCCTTGAGCAGGGTCGACTTGCCGGTCCCGTTGCCGCCGAGCAGGGCGACGATGCGGCCCTCGGGCACGGTCATGTCGACGCCGCGCAGGATCTGCACCTTGCCGTATCCGGTCTGGAGTTTGCGGATAGTGAGCACGGAGGCTCCTTCTCCCGTCGTACGAACTTCCCTCACGAGTCTCTGCCGATGGCGACCGGGCGCCGCCGAAACGCGGGGGGAACGAATGTCAGGGGCGTCGAGGGCGGAGGATACTATCATCGGACGTCGACGGGCATACGGGCGCCAATGAAGCCGTGTCGGCGATGAAGCCGGGGAACGACGCCGATGGACCAGCTCCCTGCGGCAGGCCGGGGCCGCGAGGCTGGCCAAGGCAACGAACCAGGCCCGGGCAGCATCGCGACTTGGGAGTAGCTGAACACGCCCGTGTCGCAGGACAATAGCCTTCCCGTGACCGAAGCACCGACGATGCCTCCCACTGTGAAAGCCCCTGTTGCCGACATTGGGCCAGTTGAACGTATCATCATGGTTGCCATGGGCGCGCCTCTCGACGTGACGGAGCTCCGATGACAAGTGACGGCGGACAACGCCGGACGGACACGGCAAGGAGCGCGGAGGAGAGTACGGACCGGTTCCGCGCAGACGACGCGATGGACACGGATCGACTGACGCTGGGCGCGTACGCGGCCGCCATCGACGAGGGATGGACCGAGTGCGAGCTGCTGCGAGCGATCCTCCACGATCTGCCCAGACGCTTCCACGCACTGAGCTCCGGGGGCCAGGCGAAGGTGCTGACCGACGCTCCGCCGCTTACCGAAAGCCGGTGGGACGCGTTGCTCGCAGCGACCGTCGAGCACATCGCCGTACTGCACGGGCACACGCCGCCCGCATGGGTCGACGAACCGGCTCGCTTCCTCGCCGAGACGTGGGTGGTCGCCGACATCCATTCCATGCGGATGGACGCCATCGCGTTCGCCCCCGCCGCGTTCATTCGCCACGGCGCCCTGCCGGACCCGAGGGATCTCGATCACAGGAGCGGTGAGCACCGTGCGTGGGTCCCTTGACCGGGAAACGCTGATCGAGCTGCTCGACGAGTTGTCAAGACGCCTCGAGCGGCGCCGGGTGCGCGCGCAGGTGTACGTGATCGGCGGCGCCGCAATGAGCCTCGCGTTCGACCGGGCACGAACCACGCACGACATCGACGCGCGAATCGACAGCGGGCACGGGGCATTGACCGAGGCCGTGCGTGAAATCGCGCACGAGCGGGGATTGACCGGGGCATGGCTCAACGAGCAGGCGACGGCCAACATTCCGAGGGCTCCGGACACCCGGGCGCAGACCGTCTATGAGTCCGAGTACCTGACGATCACGGGAGCCTCGGCCGAGCACATACTGGCCATGAAGCTCGAAGCGGGGAGGCGGACGGACATCGGCGATGTGGCGACCTTGATCAGGCATCTCGGGATCACCACCGCCGAGGAGGCTCTGGCGATCCACAGGCGGCTCTTCCCCGAATCGACACGAGGCGGCAAGGCGAGGGAGATCGTCGAGCACGTGCTCGCAGACGGAGACGGCGGCAGAAAGGGACCCGGATGAAACACCGACGGCGGGACCGAATGAAGCATCGCGCTGGCCGGTCTCGCCTTCGCTCTCAGGGCAGGATCTTCGCCGCCCGGTACTCGCCGATCAGCGCGAGCAGCCGCTCCTCGCTGTCCTCCCAGTCGTGAAAGCCGAACCTGCGCGCCTTGGTGGTGCTGAGAATCTCGTCCCAGGTCCGCTCCAGGGTAGCGTCGAGATAGCCCCAGTTCGCGACCTCCGACAGCGGCCGTGGCGCAAGCCCGAATCGCTCGCGGACACGACCCCACACCGCCTCCTTCCCCGGCATCACCTCCGCGAGCCGTAACGGCCGGACGCTTCCGCACGGCATGTCGAACGCGTCGGCGATGCGCGGCCACAGTCGGCTCCATCGGAAGACGTCGCCGTTGGTCACGTTGAACGCCTGATCGGCGCACGCGGGATCGGTGGCCATCCAGGCCATCGCCCGCGCCAGAAGCTCGATCGAGGTCACCTGGGTCAGGCTGCGGTACGCACCCTCCGGTCCCGGAAAGTCGAGCGCGCACCCGAGCTCCCGGCAGATTGCCGCGTACGCTCCGAGCGACGAGACGAGGTTGCGGGCGATGGCCGGAGAGAAGTGCAGCAGCGTGTTCGGCCGCGACGCCGACCAGGTCCAGGCCCGGCCCTCGGAGCGCTGCCGCAGCAGGTCTTCCTGGTCGTAGTTGAAGTTCTCGATGACCACCCGCGGGTCGTCCTCCCGGGCCGGGGTGGGAAACGGCCCGACATGCACGCCGTAGACCTTGCCGCCCTGCACCAGGTGAACGTTTCGCAGCGAGCCGCGCTCCGCCGCGCTCAGCACGTTGTCGAGGAGCGCGACGTTCGTCGCCGCATCCTCCAGCGTCTGCTCCCGGTGGGTCGCACGGCCGCAGTAGAACAGGTGCGTGGCGTCCCCGTGCCCGGCCAGGGCCTGCCGGCACCGTTCGGCGTCCGCGAGGTCCGTCGAAACGTATTCGACGCCGGCAATCGGATCCGCCGATGGACTGCGGGACAGACCGGCAACGGTCCAGTCACCGGAGGACGCAAGCTCGCGGGCGATGGCGCTGCCGACCGCGCCGGTCACGCCCGCAACGACGGCCTTCAACGCTGTCGACTCCTCGGCGCCATCCTTTCCCCCTTGCGAGCGCGCACCGCGAGAGGTGCCTGCCGCGGAACCTTCCGTCGCCGGGCCCGGACGAACGCTATTCGACGACGAACGTCGGGGTGAACCAGGCCGGAGCGAGCGATGTCCCGGTCCCCAGCTCGTCCACGTTGTCGAGATCCACGAGCCGGATCGCCGGTCCGGCGTGAACGAGGTCGAGCCTGCCTTCGAGCAGCCGCACCGCCTGCTCGATGCCCAGACGACCCTGAATGACCGGGAAGTCGGTGGGCGCGGCCTGAATGCGCCGGCGCTTGATGCCGCGGTAGACCGCATGGGTGAAGTAGTCGGCAAGGATCCTGATTTGACCCAGCAGTCCACGCGCGCGAAGCGCGCTCACCGCAGCTTCCGCGGTCACCGCGCTGCCGACGATGTAGTCCACGTCAGGTCTTTCCTCGAGCGCCTCCTCGAGCAGCAGGAGCTGAATCTCCCTGCCGGTGTCCCCGTACTTGGTCACGACGATCTCCGCCGAGCTCTCCCGCAGCGCATCGCGAAAGCCGGCTTCGACGAACGGCACCCAGCCGGACCCTTCGGGGCCGGGAAACCAGGCGACCTTCACCGGCGCCGACCCCCTCGGGTGCTGGCGCGCGAGATAGTCTCCGATGCTGCTTCCCATGATGGTCCAGGACACACCGGTCTTGGCGCTGATGCCGGGGTCCGCAATGTCGTTCACGACCGCGGTCACCGGCATGCGCTCGGCGATTTCGAGCACCGTCGGTGTCAGACCCTCGAAGCTCACGGTCCCGACCACGAGTATGTCGGTCCCCTCGGAAGTGCAGTCCCTGATCTGGGTGGTCTGACGGGCGAGATTGGGATACCCGCCCGCCTCCACCACCTGCAGCGCCACTCCGAGCCGTTCGGCTTCGAGCACCATGCCGTAGTTGACGCTCAGCCAGTACGAGTCCTTGAGGTGGGGGTAGGAGGCGCAGATCCGCCATTTCCGCGTCGCCCGTTCGAGCGGCTCGTAGCGCACGAGACGGGACGGGCTCGAATAGTCGAACGGCACCTCCCAGGTCTCGATCTCCCAGACGAGCTCCTGCGCGCCGGCGCCGAGCGCGGGAACCAGCCAGGCAAGCGCCGCCGTCGCCCACAGCCCCAATCTCTTCACGGCACCCTCGTTCTTGCGGTTGATCCGGGTGTCGTACGAAGCGTCCGTGGGAGCGCGGGCATCCTGTCCGCGGCAAACTGCACTCAGCCGACTGATTTAACAACGTTTTTATCCGTTTGTCCAGCGTGGATACTGGACTTCCTACTTGCGGTCACGCAAGGGTTCCGGTCGGGCTTCCGCCACTGGGCGGGGCCGGGTGGCCGCGGGCAGTTACCCACCCGCGGCTCCCGCAGTTCCGGACGTGCCCAACTAAGGCATCCGGCTCCTCGAACGATGGACTCGCTGCTCAACGGTACACACTGTGCACGACGCGCGTA
>MKWU01004381.1_pt1 | contig 16824 bp, 15 predicted proteins | sample 809101 | NCBI WGS metagenome assembly MKWU01 (sample SAMN05860141, study PRJNA318959) | sponge metagenome | host: Aplysina aerophoba | place: Slovenia: Piran, Adriatic Sea, Gulf of Piran | collected 2013-05-07 | reverse complement strand
ATCGACTTCGCCCGCCGGGCCTGGCTCGACGGCTGGCGTGAGCTGCCCGTCCACGAGATTGAAACCCTGGTCCCGAGCCAGCGGATCGAGGGTCCCGCCATCGTCGAGTCGGCGACCACCACGGTGCTGCTGCGCTCCGGCGATTCCGCGTGCACGACCTCGCACGGATGGCTGGACATCAGCATCGCCTCCGCATGACGCATCGCCGATTCACCGGCGGGTCTTCGCATCTCGGCCATGAGCATCGCCGCCGGCGGGACGAGGCAGAATTCCGTCTGGTCTTTTGGCATGCTGCGCATTCGACGGAGTGAGCCTCGCGACATGGCCGACACCCCTCCACACCGGCCGGTTCGGGCAAGACTCGCCGCCGCCGCCGACGCCGCCACCCTGGCCGGGTTCAACCAGGCCATGGCGCTGGAGACGGAGGCGAAGGTTCTCGCCGACGAAGCAGTGCTGCCCGGAGTGGAAGCGGTGCTGCGCGATGCCAGCCACGGCTTCTACGTGGTCGCCGACGCCGGGGGTGAAGTCGTCGGCTCCCTCCTCGTCACCTACGAGTGGAGCGACTGGCGCAACGGCCGGATCTGGTGGATCCAGAGCGTGTACGTGCGCCCCGGCCACCGCCGTCGCGGCGTCTATCGCGCGCTGCACGAATTCGTCCGTGACCGGGCACGCTCCACCGGAGGCGTCGTCGGACTGCGCCTCTACGTCGAGCGCGACAATGCCGCCGCCCAGCGCACGTACGCGGCGCTGGGCATGCACGAGACCCCCTACCTCGTCTACGAGGAGACGCTGCCGTAGCGCACGCCGCGGCAGTCGCCTCGAGGATACGCGCATGAAGATCGCCCGCATCGACACCATTCCTCTGGCCATTCCGCACGAGCACGGCGGGCCGCCGCCGGCCTGGGGCGGCCAGGCGTGGGAAGCGCTCAACATACTCCTGGTACGGGTCGAGACCGAGGACGGAGCGGTCGGCTGGGGAGAGGCGTTCAGCTACAACTGCATGCCGGCGGTGCAGGCGACGGTCGACGCGACGGTGGCGCCCGTCCTCATCGGACGCGATGCGACCGCCATCACCTCCCTGATGCGCGAGCTGCAGCAGGCGCTGCACCTCTTCGGCCGCTACGGGATCACCATGTTCGCGATATCGGCGATCGACATCGCGCTCTGGGACCTCGCCGCGAAGCGGGCCGGGGTGCCGCTGGGGCAGCTTCTCGGCGGACCCGCCGCGCCGCCGTCCGTGCCGGGCTACGCGAGCCTTCTCAAGTACCGCGACGCCGATCTCGTCGCGGACAGGGTGCGCGAGGCGCTCGGCGAAGGCTACCCGGCCATCAAGCTCCACGAGACGGGGGAGCCCGAGGTGGCGGCGGCACGCGAGGCGATGGGAGACGGCGTGCCGCTGTGCGTCGACACGAACTGCCCGTGGACGCCGGTGCAGGCGCGCGTGATGGCGCAGCGGCTCAAGCCACTTGACCTGCACTGGCTGGAAGAGCCGATCTTCCCGCCCGAGGACTTCGCCGCGCTCGCGCGTCTCCAGCGCGAGTCCGGCGTCGATCTTGCCTGTGGAGAGAACGCGTGCACCGCGTTCGAGTTCCGGAGCATGCTCGACGCGGGGGCGGTGCGCTACGTGCAGCCGAGCGTGACCAAGGTCGGCGGCGTGACCGAGTTCCTCAAGGTCGTGGCGCTTGCCGAGGCGCGCGGGGTGACGGTGATGCCCCACTCGCCGTACTTCGGCCCGGGATGGCTCGCGACGTTGCAGCTCCTGGCCGCGATGCCTCTCACCGGACGTTCCGAGGGAGGCTGGATCGAGCGCTTCTACACCCGGCTCGAGGCGACGCTGTACCCGGAGTTCGTCTCCCCGGTTGAAGGCGGCCGGTTCCGGATCCCCACCGGTCCAGGTCTCGGCGCCGAGCCGGACTCCGATGTGATGCGCGACTATCGGGTGCGAGCCTGAATCGCGTGCCGGCGGGCGCCGGCAACGGATTCGCACGTTCGGTGCCGCGCCGATCGGGCGGTGCGGCATGTCATCCCGGCGAGGCGCGCACGACGCGGTCGCGGCAATTCGTGCGGATTGCGTTCCGCTGGTTGCCGGTGCCTCGATTTTCTGGAGATGTCATCAGCCGCTCTCACTTCGCGAGCTGGTGAGAAATGCGGGTCGATGCGATTCCGATTGAGACGGACCTTCGCCCGCATTTCTCATCAGGCCGCGACTCTGGAGCCACCACCACCGCAGGGAATCTCGATCCGCAGCCGATAACCGGTGAGAAGTGCGGCTCAAAGTGGATCGGATTTCAACGGGCCTTCGCCCGCAGTTCTCACGGGGCCGGGTACCGAAGCCGCGGATCCCTGAGGAATCTCCGGCCGCAGCAGAGAACTGGTGAGAAGTGCGGGTCAGGATTCGAGCCTGGCCCCGTACGCGAAGATCGCCGGCAGGCCACCGGTATGGAGGAACAGCGCGCGGCTTCCGGCACGGATTCGCCCGGAGCGGACATGCGCGATGAGGCCGGCCATCGCCTTGCCGGTGTACACCGGGTCGAGGAGCAGCGCCTCCAGCCGCGCCGCCATCGAGATCGCCTCGCGTATCGCATCGTTGAGCTTGCCGTAGCCGGGCGAGTGCACCTCGTCGCTCACGTCCACGTCGCTCTCGTCGAGCACGATGTCGGCCCGGCCCATCATCGCCGCGAGCTCCGCCGCCCTCTTCGCGACCCGCGGGCGCTGCAGCGACACGTCGCGCCGCACGCAGATGCCGTGCACCGGCATCGTCTGGCCAATCGCCCGCATGCCCACGAGAGTGCCCGCGTGGGTCAGCGCGCTCCCCGAGGCGCAGACCACCGCGTCGACCCCGAAGCCCCGCGCCCGTGCCTGCTCCATCACCTCGTCGGCGGCGAGGACGTAGCCGAGCCCGCCCAGGGGCGGATGATCGACGCCGAGGTGAATCACGTACGGCTTGCGGCCCTCGTCGGCGAGCGATCGGGCGAGGCGCTCCAGAGCTGCGTCCGCCGCCGTCTCGTCCTCGCCCGCGGGAAACGAGTGAAGCGTCGCGCCGAGCAGCCGGTCGAGCAGCACGTTGCCCGAGTCGCGGTAGAGGTCGTCGACATCGTCCACCCGCTCCTCGAGCTGAATGTGGATGTCCATCCCCATCTGCCGCGCGCCGGCCGCGGCGAGGCGCACGAAGTTCGACTGCACCGCTCCGGTGATGAGCACGGTGTCGGCGCCGCGAGCCCGCGCGTCGCCGAGGTAGAACTCGAGCTGGCGCACCTTGTTTCCGCCGAAGGCAAGCCCGGTGCAGTCGTCGCGCTTGATCCACAGCCCGATGCCGAGGGCCGCCCCCAGATTCGGGGCCGCGTCGAGCGGAGTCGGAACATGGCCGAGCCGGATTCTCGGAAACCTGTCGATTCCGGCGAGCGGTCTGGGCATGAGGCCTCCGGCGGTGCGCATCGGCGGGGAGGCGCGATGATACCGAACACGCCGGTTTCCGAGTCCGGGTTTCGCGCGGTCGGCCAGGCGCGGCCGCGATGCGGTCTCGCAACGAGAATTCGAACGCCTTCCGGTCGCTGGTGTACATCGCCTCGGAGGTGGCGGCCGGTTGCGGGCGTCGATCGATGCGCGCCGCTTGCGAACCCGCGCGGTCAACGGCTTTAATTCGGTCTCGGAACCGGGGAGGGATGGCGATGTTCGACGTCGAGCGATTCACCGAAGACTGTCTCGAGGCCAACGCGGAGGCGGATGCGCACAAGGCGGTGCTCGCGCTCGTGGAGCGCACCTGCTCGGACTCGGCCGCGGTGATCGCGGGGCTCGGCGAGCCGTCCTGCGCCGGGGTCACCCGGCTCCACCACAGCGACGATCTCACGATCCTCAACATCGTCTGGGGTCCGCACATGACGCTCATGCCGCACGACCACCGGATGTGGGCGGTCATCGGCATTTACACCGGGCGCGAGGACAACATCTTCTGGCGCCGCCAGCCCGGCCACGACGACGGATTCCTCAAGGCGCAGGGCGCGCGCTCGCTCGGCCCCCGGGATACCGTGCCGCTCGGGAAGGACGTCATCCATTCCGTGACGAATCCGCTGCAGCGCCTGACCGGAGCGCTGCACGTCTACGGCGGGGACTTCTTCGGCGCCGAGCGCAGCGAATGGGACCCCGAGACCCTCACCGAGGGCCGCTACGACGTCGAGAAGAACATGCGGCTGATCGCGGAGTCGAACGCGCGTCTGGCCGGCTGAGGGCGGGTGGCGCCGATGTGGACGGCCGGCGCGGCCGCACGCCGACGCTCCGAACGCCCAGGGTCAATACCGCGGCCTGCCGGGCGTCCCGGGGCCAGCCCGCCGAGGCGAAGCGCGGGCTGCGCGGCAGCAAGGCCCGAGTCGGTCCCGCCATCTCATCGACCGGTCAGGCCGGATCGCCCCCGTGCTCCATGAAATCGCGGTCGATCTTCGGGAGCGGCCGGTCGTTGATCGCCGCCTCGAATGCCTGGAGCCGCTTGTAGATGGAGAGGAGCTCGACGATGGTGGTCCAGGAGTTGACGAGGTACTGGAAGGAATTCTCCACCCGGCCGAATGCCCGCACGATCTGCTGCATGACCCCGAGGGTGAAGCCGGCAGCGACGATGGTGGGGCCGAGGGCGATGTAGGGGAGGAGCACCCCCACCTGGAGATACCCGTAGCGCGCAATGTTGAAGTAGAGATAGTTGAGGTAGAGCCGGAAGTAGTTCCGCCGCACGTTGTCGAAAAGCTCCGCGACGGTCGGCGGCTGCGCGCGCTCGGCATCGTCCTCGCCGTAGACGAGCTCCTTGCGGTAGGGGGCCTCCCCCCCCCGATTGTGGGATTTGGGGGCCGGCAGGCGGGGGGCCCCCCCGGGGGGGGGGGCGGCCGCCACCCGCTGATTGCGGAATTCGAGGCCCGGAAGCCGGATGCCCGCCAGGGCGAGGAGGCCGGTCCCGAAGATCGACCACAGGATGGCGACGAACACGAGGGCCTGCGGCACTTCCCCGACGATCGGGAGATGGGTCACGAACGAGGACAGTCCCCAGAGGATCGGGAGGAACGCGATCAGGGTCATCATCGAATCGATGAGGCTCACCCCGAGGCTTTCCATGATCCCCGCGAACCGCATGGTGTCCTCCTGCACCCGCTGGGACGCGCCCTCGATGTGACGCACCCGATGCCACAGCGACATGTAGTGGTCGTTCATCGCGGTCCGCCAGCGGAAGATGTAGTGGCTGACGAAGAAGCGGGTGACCACCGCGACGGCGATCGCGACGAGGGCGATCTTCGCGAAGGTGAGCAACTGGCCGAAGTATTCCCCGACCGACACGCTGTGCGGCTCCGCGAGGGCCTGCTGGATGAGGTCGTAGAAGGTCCCGAACCACTCGTTGATCATCACGTCGAGCTGCACCTGGAACCAGGTGACGAAGATGATCGCGGCCGATCCGAACACCGACCATCTCGCCCACTTGTGCGGCGAGTACCAATACCAGAACGTGAGAAACAACACGTAGCAGAGGACCATGTACTGGTAGAGCCAGAACGTCCCGGCGCCCTTCGCAGCGGCCTCGTGGGCGGCGCGGGCCGCTTCTTGCTCGCCCTGGAGGGCCGCGTGTGCGGCGCGGGACGACTCATCCGCGTCCTCGGCCAGCTCGGGCAACTCCTCCCACTCCGGCGGTTCGGGGGGGAACTCGTACCCGAACCACCCCCCCAGGCTGAACGATTCCCCGGCCTCCCGCGCAAGCGAGAACCAGAACGCGACGCAGACAATCGACCAGATCGCGAAGGACAGGAAGAAGAGCCTGGGTTTCGGAAAGAAGGATTCGAACACGGTCGTGCCTCCCGTTCGTCCGGCAATGGGAAACGGCGGCTTCCGGCTGGAGCCCCGCCGCCGGGTCAGGGGGATACGGCTTCCGATCCCGGAGCCGTGGCGACCTTCCTCCACCGTGGCCGCCGGCCGGGCGCGGATGGTACGACAGCGCCGCGTTTCCTTTCGACCGCACGCGCGCGGAGTCCGCACCGTCGCTCCCGATGCGGACGTCTTTCCCGCCGCGGTTTCGGCCTGTCTGGACGCCCTCGAATATTCGAGCGGCATCGGTCGCAGCGCAAAGCGTGCGGCCGCGATGGACCGGGGACGCCGTCCACGGGTTTCATACCAGTCGGCGACCTCTCCAGGGGACGCCGTTCCGCGATACGCGGACAGGCTCCCCCCTTTCGTCGATACAATTCAGCCGGCGGATTGTCCGCCACGACGAGGAGCTTCACGATGAGCCGCAACGATGGTCACGGCGCCGGTGTGCCCGACGAGCGCAAGCGGGCCTGGGGCGAGAGGTACCAGCCGCGCTACTCCGGCGTTGCCACGTTCATGCGCCGCCCGCTACGCGAGGATCCGGATGGGTGGGAGGGCGTCGACGTCGGCATCGTGGGGGTCCCGTTCGACGGCGGCGTGACCAACCGTCCGGGCGCCCGGCACGGCCCGCGGCATCTGCGCGATCAGTCGACCTTCATGGGCATGGTGAACCACCAGACCGGGGTGCGTCCCCACGACCTCGCCAATGTCGCGGACCTCGGCGACGTCCTCATCGAGGGCGTGTACCGGCTCGACGAGGCCATCGCGGACATCGAGCGTCACTACGACCGGATTGCCGCAGCCGGCATCGTGCCGCTGTCCGCCGGCGGCGACCACTCCATTACCCTGCCCATCATGCGCGCGCTCGCCCGTGCCCGCGGCGGACCGCTCGGCCTCGTCCACTTCGATGCCCACTGCGACACCGGGCCCGAGCTGTTCGGGCACAAGCACCACCACGGCGGGCCGTTCAAGGTGGCGGTGGAGGACGGCGCGCTCGACCCGAAGCGCACCATCCAGATCGGCATCCGCGGCCCCGCCGAGCCGCTGTGGGGGTTCAGCTATGAATCGGGCATGACCGTCATCCACATCGAGGACCTGTACGCGATGGGGATCCCGGCCGTGGTGGAGAAGGCTCGCGAGGTCGTCGGCGACGGACCGGTGTACGTGAGCTTCGACGTGGACGGGCTCGACCCCGTGTTCGCGCCCGGCACCGGGACGCCCGAGGTCGGCGGCTTCACCACCTACGAGGCCCAGCAGATGCTGCGGGGCCTGCGCGGCCTCGACATCGTGGCCGGCGACGTGGTGGAGGTGTCCCCGCCCTTCGATCCCTCGGGCACCACCGGCCTGACCGGCGCCCAGATGATGTTCGAGATCCTGTGCCTGCTCGCGGAGACGGTGGGGAGGAGGAAGGAGGCCTGAGCCGCGCGTCGCGGCGACCCGGGGCCGGTACGGGCGCCAGGGCAAGTCCCGCGTTCCGGGACGCATCGCCGCCGATTTCCGCCGGCGATGCGACGGCTGGTGAGCGTACCGAAGCCGTCGCGGACTGCGGGCGGCGCGTGTGCGCCGGACGTGGCGCGGCTGGTACGCTCGGGGTGCGGCCGAGCCACGGAGGGGAGCGGATGACCGACATCGAGCGCTGGCAGGGAGACGCCCGCGGGCGCAGTCGCACGACCGCCTGGGGCGATCTGGTGTTCACGGTGGCCACGGCCTCCGGACCCACCGTCGCGGCACAGACCCGAGCGAGCCTCGCGCAGATCTCGGCGAACCTCGCCGAGGCCGGCACCGACCGCACCCGGCTCCTCTCCGCCACCGTCTACCTGACCGACATCGCGAGCAAGGCGGAGATGGACGCGGAGTGGTGCGAGTGGATCGGCGATGCCTCGAACTGGCCCCAGCGCGCCTGCGTGCAGGCCGACCTCGCACCCGGAACTCTCGTCGAAATCACCGTCGTGGCGGCCCGCCCCTGACGGCCCGCCCGCGAGCGCGGGAGGACGCCTCGCCATGATGTCCAGGCCGTTTCCCATCATCCGGCGTGCGCCGAAGGAGAGCCGCGTTCCGGTGGTGGTGAGCGTGCCGCATTTTGGCATCGAGCCGCTGCCGGGCATCGGGACGGAGCACTATCGCGAGTCCGGCTACGACACGTTCCCGCGCGGCTACACCGATGCGTTCGCAGCCGACGTCTACGGGGAACTGCACCACGCCGGCGCGAGCCTGGTCGCCACCCCCTACTCGCGGCTGTTCGTCGACGTGAACCGGCGCCGCGACGACTTCGAGCGCCGCGGCGGCGAGATCGTGTCCGGACGTGGAGTCGTCCGCACCCACGTGCGCGACGACCGCCCCATCTTCGCCCAGCCCCTCGCCCCCGCCGAGATCGAAAATCGGCTGCGTCGCTTCTACGACCCGTACCACACCGCCCTCGACATGCTCGTCGACGAGGCGGCAGCCCACTTCGGCACCGTGGTGGTGCTGGATGCGCACACCGCGAGCCCGCGCCGGATCGGCGATCACGAAGTGGTCATCGGCTCGCTGCGCGGCGATACGGCCGATCCCCGCCTCGTGGACGAGGTCGTGGAGCGCTTCCGGACACACGGCTTTCGCGCCGAGCGGGACGTCCCCGGTTATGCCGGCGGGTACATCACGCGACGGTTCGGGCGCAAGTCCCGCGACGATTCACATGCGGTCCAGGTCGAGATCAACGCCGGCATCCTCATGTCGACGACAATTGCAGAGCACCGTGAGCGGCTGCGCATCGGACGCCCGCCGCTCCCCGACCCGGAGGCGGTGGAGCGGGCGAGACGGTGCGTGGAGGAGGTGGTGCAGGGACTCGCCAGAGTAGTCCCGAACCTGGGTGCCGGGCCGTCGGAACGGGTGGACGCCTGAGAGACGGGCCGGGAACGCGATTCCGCTCCTTGGCGATTCCATGATGGTGGTCTCGTCGTTCGTCGCGGTACCCAAGGTGGGCTTCGCGAGCTCGAGCCGGCCGTGAAAGAAAATTCCGAAGGGGCAGCACCGCAGCCCGACTGGATGGCTCGACGATACGGACAGCCGGGTTTCGCTGTTGATTCGAAGCTTCGCGTGTGTAGTAATGTGTAGAGATGGGACATGGGCAGCGGTGAAGTCATCAAGCGGCTGGAAGCTGAAGGCTGGATGAAGGTTGGTGGCAAGGGCTCCCATCGAAAGTACCGGCACCCCGACGTGAGAGGTCACGTTACGGTGCAGCATCCCAGAAGGGACATTCCTGTCGGGACGTTGAGGAACATCTTCCGCCAGGCGGGATGGGAGTGGCGTCCTTGATGCATGCGCCTTGATGAAGGACGAGAGAGGATTCGACGAATGCTGTACCCCGTATGCGTACACCAGGCGGACGGCGGCTCGCTCGGAGCGACGATTCCTGACTTTCCCGGCTGTTTCTCCGGCGCGGACGACTGGCAGGATCTTCCCCGCAACATCCAGGAGGCAATCGAGGTCCACTGTGAGGGCGAGGACATGGAAATTCCGGCGCCCAGTCGCCTGGAGGAATTGCGCCGCAGTCCGGATTACGAAGGCGGTCAGTGGGTGTTCATCGACGTCAATCTCGACGCCCTGGATACCCGCAAGGAGCGCATCAACCTGTCCGTCCCGGTCTATGCTCTGCGCGAAATCGATACCTACGTCCAATCCCGCGGCGGCAACCGCAGCGGCTTCATGGTGTCTGCGGCCTTGTCCGTTGCCCGGGGCGAGGTGCGCTGACGGACTCGAGTCGTGCCCGAGGCCGCTGAGGCCGCTCAGCCCGAGAGCGACGCACACGCGCGCTGAATGCGCATGCAGGCTTCCTCCAGCCGATCCGTCGCGAGCGCGTAGGAGATGCGGAAGTAGGGCGAGAGGCCGAACGCATCGCCGTGCACCACCGCGACCTCCTCGCTTTCGAGAAGGTATTTCGCGAAGTCGGCGTCGTTCCCGATGACGCCGCCGTCCGGGGTCCGCTTTCCGATGGTCTCCGCGCAGTCGACGTAGAGGTAGAACGCGCCGTTCGGCGAGTTGCAGGAGAGGCCTTTCGCCTGGTTGAGGATCGAGACCCCGAGGTCGCGTCGCTCCTCGAAGACCGCCACGTTTTCCCCGATGAACGTCTGATCGCCGTCGAGTGCCTCGACTCCGGCCCACTGGCTGATGCTGGATGCCCCGCTCGTGGTCTGCGACTGGATCTTCGACATCGCCGCGATGAGCTCCTTCGGCCCCGCCCCGTATCCGATGCGCCAGCCGGTCATGCAGTACGCCTTCGAGAGCCCGTTCATGGTCAGGGTGCGCACATGCAGGTCGGGCGCGACCTGCGCCACCGTCGCGAACGGCTCGTCGCCGTAGACGATGTGCTCGTAGATGTCGTCGGTGAGCACCCACACGTGTGGGTGCCGGCGCAGCACCTCGGCGAGCGCCTCCAGGTCCGCGGCGGAGTAGAGCGCGCCGGACGGGTTCCCCGGGTTGTTGAGAATCAGCCACTTCGTCTTCGAGGTGATCGCTCCGTCGAGCTGCCCGGGCGTCAGCCGGAACTCGTTCGCGCCTTCGGTCGCGACCACCACCGGCGTTCCGCCCGCGAGCAGCACCATGTCCGGGTAGCTCACCCAGTACGGGGCGGGGATGACGACCTCGTCGCCGGGGTCCAGCGTCGCGGTGAGCGCGTTGTAGATGACCTGCTTGCCGCCGTTGCACACCAGCACCTGGTCGGGGGTGTAGCGCAAGCCGTTCTCGCGCTCGAGCTTGCGGCAGATCGCCTCGCGGAACTCGGGGACGCCGGTGATCGGCGGGTACTTCGTCTTTCCCTCGATGATGGCACGCATCGCCGCGATCTTGATGTTGTCCGGGGTGTCGAAGTCCGGCTCACCCGCGGAGAGCGCGATGACGTCGTGACCGGCTCTCGCCATCTCCATCGCCTTCGCGGAAATGACGATGGAGGGGGACGCCTTGATACGGCTCATGCGTTGGGCGGCGATGGACATCACGGGCTCCTGATGATGTTTCGAGGGGGACGAACGGGCCCCGGCGGGCGGCGCGGAAGGTAGCATGGCCGCGCGGTGGCCTTCGAGCGCGATCGAGGATCGGCCGGGGTCGCAAGACGCCCTCGGGGATCTCCGCGCTGCGACTGCGTGCCGGTTCCGACGGCCGGACTTCGGACGGTCCTGCTACGGTCTCGTGGGCCGTTGCCGCGGTGCGGGCCGTGTCGGACGAGAACTCGGAGGCGTCAGCCCCGGCGCGCGTAGTCCGGCCTGCGCTTCTCCCTGAACGCGGCGACGCCTTCCGCGTGCTCCCACGTTGCGGCACGTTCGATCTGGGTCTCCGCTTCCCGGCGCAGCGCCGCCCGCAGCGCCTCGCGGTCCTCGGTCATCGCCTTGACCGCGGCGTATGCGCCGAGCGCCGATGCGGCGAGCCGGCGCGCCTGCTCCAGCGCGACCTCCATCACCCCGCGTTCGCCCGCGAGCACGTCGACCAGGCCGAGCCGATACGCCTCCGCCGCGTCCACGCGCTCCCGAGTGAGCGCGAGGCGGCGGGCGGCGGCCCATCCGATTCGCCGCGGGAGCGTGTAGCTCAGGCCCCAGTCCGGCACCAGCCCGACGTTGAGGAACGACACCGTGAACTTCGCGGTGTCGTCGGCGACCACGACGTCGGCGAGACAGGCAATGCTCGCGCCCGCGCCCGCCGCGTGCCCCCGTACCGCGGTGACCAGCGGCTTCGGGAAGGTGATGACGATCTCGGCGACGCGGGCCATCTGCGTGAGCCGCTCCCGCACCGCGTCCGCATCGTGGCTCCCCATCGTCTTCACGTCGCCACCGGCGCAGAAGTGGTCGCCGGCTCCGGTGACCACCACCGCCCGGACCGACTCGTCCTGCGCCATCGAGGTGCAGTGCTCGGCAAAGAGGCCGCGGGTCTCCGGCGAGAGTGCGTTGCGCGCCTCTGGCCGGTCGATGGTGAGCACGGTGATTCCGTCGTCGAGGTCTTTCCGCCGAAGGGTCATGGTCGATTCCGTCCTGTAACGAGTTGCGAATTTGAAAGCGCGCCCGTCCGGGGCCCGATGGAGCCTGCCGCCGAAACCGGTGGGCCGAAGAATTCGTGCGGTTCAGATCGTGCAGCGTGCGTGGCGCTCGATGTGGTAGTCCTCCCGCGACCACTCCACGCCGTAGCGCCCGACCGCGTGTTCGAACCGTTCCATCAGCGCTCTTGTGTCGGCGTTGGCCGCGGCGAGCCGTTCCGCCGCCGCCTCGGCATCCCGGGCGAGCTTCGCTTCGTCCACGGTCAGCATGCGCCGGCCTTCGAGCACCATCCGGCCGCCGATCATGACCGATTCGACGCCGGTGCCGTCCTCGCCGTGCACGATCTGGTTGACGGGATCGTTCAGCGGCACGTAGTTCACGTGGGCAAGGTCGAGGAACACGATGTCGGCCTTCCGCCCGGGCTCGATGGCCCCGATCTCGTCGTCGAACCCGAGCACTCCGGCGCTCCCGCGGGTGGCCATGCCGAGGATCTCCTCCGTCGCAAGCCAGCGTTCGTAGTCGAGTTCCTGCACCCGCGAGACCATGGATGCGATTCGCATCGCCTCGAACATGTTGAGGTTGTCGGAGCAGGTGCAGGCGTCGGTGCCGATGCCGACCCGGACCCCGGTGTCGAGCAGGGCGCGTGCGGCGGCGAGGCCGTTCCCGAGCCTCGCGTTGGAGCCGGGATTGTGGGCGACCGCCGCCCCGGCGTCGGCGAGGCGGTGCATGTCGTCGCGGTCGAGCCACACCGCGTGCGCGGCGGTGAAGCGCGGGCCGAGCACCCCGAGCGAATCGAGCCATGCGGTCTGGGTCCTGCCGTAGAGCCTGACTCCGGCGAGTGCCTGGACCTTCGACTCGGCGAGGTGGATGTGGAAGCCCGCCTCGTGCTCGGTGGCGGCCCGATTCGCGGCCCGCAGGAACGCCTCGCTGCAGTGATGGGGAATCGTGGGGGCGAGCGCGAGGCGCACGTGGTCGTGGGCGAAGGGCCAGGTCGAGCGGGCCTGCTCCCAGGCGGCCATGCTGGACTCGAACGGTTCCAGCGACATCGCTTCCGCCTCGTGCCGCAGGCCGGCCGGCAATGCGTCCAGGAGGCCCGGGATGGCGCGATGGAAGGTGCGATCGGCCATCATCGGAGCCACCACCGCACGCATTCCGGAGTCGGCGTAGGCTTGGCCGATCGCCTGCAGGCCTTCCGGCGTCGGGGCAGGGAACTCGAAGCTCAGGTCGTAGGCGGCGGTACATCCCTTGCGCACCATCTCCACCGTACCGATGAGCGTGGAGAGGTACTTGTCCTCGAGCGTCCGCCCCCCGGTGACCCAGGGCGCCGCGTTGAGCAGCAGCTCCAGGGTCCAGCGGTCTCCGACGCACTTGGCGAGGTTGTTGTGGCCGTGGGTGTGTGCGTTGACGAGGCCCGGCATGAGCAGCCGGCCGGAGGCGTCGAGCGTGGCCGCGTCGGCGGGGGCAACCATGCCCGGCGGGCCGATCTCGCGCACCGTGTCGCCCGCGACCAGGATGTCGGCGGGCTCCGCCGCGTGCTGCTCGATGTCGAGCAGGCGTCCGCCCCGGATGATCCTGTTCATGGTTTCACCTCGTCTCCGGCAGATGTGTTTCAGGCCGCACGTCGTCCGCCACGATAGAATCCATGCCCTTGCGGTTCAATCCAACCCGCGCAAGTCGGTGGTCATGGCGCGTTGCCCAATCTCGGTCGGTTGTCTCGCAGGGCTCGTGCTGGCCGGTGCCGGTTGTGCCGCCGAAACCAACTTCTCGCAGCGTCCGGGGTTCAAGGAGTTCTTTGCCGCGAATCCTCCGGCGGGCGTCGCCGGACAGGGCGATCGGGAGTTGCTGCGACGACATGCGCCGCGCTTTCATCTGCCCGCCGGACACGAGGGTCCAATCGACTTCTATCGTGACTACATCGCCCACGGCTACCTGGTGACCGGCGACGGCGTCCGCATCGACAGTCCGACCCCGGCGGAGCTGAACCGGCACCGCGACGACGCCGGGGCCGAGTTCGTTCACGTCCCGGACGCGGAAGCCTCGCGCTCCGTCCCCGTCGTGTACGCCGGGGTCGAACGCACGGATCTCCGGGCGCCCCGGCAGCCGGGCTCGAAGGGTGAGGAGTTCACTGTCGCCATCTACCACCTGGTGTTCCGCGTGAGCGGTCTGCCGGCCGGGTTGTCCGGGCTGGCGGAAGCGTCCCTCGGGCTGGTCGCGGACCTGGACGACTGGCACCAGCTCGACCACTACACGGCCGCGTTCGTTGTGCTCGGCGCCGGCGAGCGCCCCGTCGCCCTCACCTTGCAGCAGCACAACTATCTGCGCACGTACCTGGTCGGGGAGTCGGTGGAGACCGGCCGCGACGGACGGTTCGACATCGACGTCGCCATCCGGTCCAACGAGCTCTATCCGCACGTCCCGGAGCGGCGGTTGCGTCGAGCGGTGCGATTCCTCACCCCTGAGGGAGCGGCCTTCATGATGGGGTACGGAGCACGGCCGATGATGTCGGCGGACGACATCACCGATCCGGACCGCCCCGTGGCCTACGAGCTTGCGTTTCTGTCCGGTGACGATGCATTCCATACCTTCGAGGGGTATCTCGGCGAGCGCCGCCTGCTGCCGGGCCGCGACGGGCCGCCGGGCGCACGCTACAACACCCTGCCGCAGCTCAAGCCGTTGCCGGCCCAGATTCTCGGGGGGTACTGGCGTGAACGAAACGAGGGCGACTGGCAACGGTATCGCCGCAGCCGGGAGCGAAGTGACGATCCGGCGGAGTTTTCCCGCGCGCAGGGGCCGGTGTTCCATCGAAATCTGGACTGCCTGCGGGGGGAAAAGGATGGCGTTAGTCTGCACTGCGGGCGGCGAAAAATGGCTGACTGTACGCTGCAGTGACGCACTGCGATGCCGATGGTCTGCCTGACGAGCCTGCGGGAAAATTGCGGAGCGTGAACTGCCAGCGAGAACCTTGTGGTCCGGCCCCCTGCATAGCTGCGATCCCGGTTTCCGCCGGGTATGATCCTACGACTCGCACGGACGTCCTTCGCTCGGGCCGTTAGCTCAGTCGGTAGAGCATCTGACTTTTAATCAGGTGGTCGTTGGTTCGATTCCAACACGGCCCACCAATAAAATCAGTTAGTTAAGAGGATATCGAGGTGCCGGCATGACACCCATGTCGGCACTATGTAGGCAAATCGCCCAGCTCATGAATCACGGTCAATCTGGGTGATGGAATGTTCGTCGGGTGCAATGCGCTTGAGCGAAGTCCCTGTATCCGGTCGAATGCCACATCGATTGGAGAAGGCGGGAACCTCCGGCCGCCTCGTTCAAACGGTCTCATTGGCGTAGGACGATGGAGTACGCAACCGGAGTGGAATCGTCAGACTTCTCGTGCGCCGGTTGCTGCGACGCGCGCGGTCGGTCGGTTCTCGGCGAGCGCGAGGGAGTGCTGCTCGTCGAGGTCGCGGCCGAGGCGCGCATTGAGGAGGTTGCGGTTGTTGCGCAGCGCGAGCCAAATCGCATCGTCGAGGGTGCCCTACGCGACGTGGTGTCGTCCCGCGAGAGCGCCGTCGTCAACGCACCGCACTGGCCGGAAGACGAGGACAGATTTCGCGATCGCCCATCGGCTGTTCAAGCAATTCCTTCCGCGCCGTAGTTGAGCAAATGACGAGGCTCGACGGTGGTCGAATCGCCTTGACGTAATCTATCTGCCAACTTCCTCGCTGTTACGGCTCGTCTGTGATTCACCCCACGCCGACCTGAGTCGGCTCTTGTCTGTCTTCGCTGTCCCCAATCACACGTCACTCCTGCCACGGACCGAAGATACATTATCCAAGGATTTCGAGCACCAACGACGACGCCAGTTCGAATTCGGCGTCGGTCGTGAAGCGGCCGAGGCTGAAACGGATCGACGCGTCGGTCTCTTCGGCGGATCGACCGAGAGCACGCAGCACATGGGACGACTCTGCAATGCCGGAGGCGCAAGCGGCGCCGGTCGATGCGGCGAGGCGAGGCTGCAGCCGGTCGAGGAGATCACGTGCGTCATATCCATCGAATAGAAGATTGGCGTTGCCCGGATGGCGGGCCTCCGTTGGGGGACCGTTGAGTGTCACCGCCGCCCCGTGCTCGCGAAGACGGGCGATTCGCTGGCGTTCGGCAAAGGTATTCTCACCCCGGAGGAGTCGAGTGGCGGTGGCCATTCCGACGCACAGCGGTACCGGTACGGTGCCCGAACGCAGACCATTCTGTTGTCCGCCGCCATGGATCAGGGGGCTCATGCGAACCAGCAGGGTGTGGCGGACGAACAGCGCACCGATCCCTTGCGGCCCGAAGATCTTGCGGCCTGAGAGGCTGATCAGATTCGCATGGTTGGCGAGGCCGGACACGGTCATGGCGCACGGTGCCTGCACGGCGTCGCAATGCAGCGGGATATCATCCTCGGCGAGAATCGCGCCGAGTTCCGCGGAGGCGAACCATCCGAACCTCACCACGCAGAAGACCCTGTACGTGGGAATCTCCCGCGCGAGGGGCCGGGCCGAGCTCGTCACCGACGACCGGGCGGCGCTCAAGGAACAGCTCGAAGCGGTCACGGGCGAGCGTATCGCGGCGCTCGAAGCGGTGGAGCCGAAACGCGCGAAGGACCGCGAGGCCTGAGTCGATGCGGACCGCGAGAGCGGCCCCGCCGCATCGAGGCAGCGCGAGAGGACGCCGGAGCCGGATATGAAGAATGCGCGGACGCCGAAGAGCGTCGATCGCGATCTCGGATTGTAGAAATACTCTGGCCCGCACCGGAGCATTCGGGACCGGAGCATTCGCTTGCGGGTGGGAATCATTGGGCGTAACGTATCCGCAGTTACTCGCCGGCAGCGTGCTGTCGGCTCAAGGGCTGCTCTCTGGAGCGGCCCTTGCTTTTTCCGGGGGCGGACGTGAGAACGCGGGTCTATGTCGACGGATTCAACCTGTATTACGGCGCGCTGAAGGGAACGCCCTTCAAGTGGCT
>MKWU01004378.1_pt1 | contig 16831 bp, 9 predicted proteins | sample 809101 | NCBI WGS metagenome assembly MKWU01 (sample SAMN05860141, study PRJNA318959) | sponge metagenome | host: Aplysina aerophoba | place: Slovenia: Piran, Adriatic Sea, Gulf of Piran | collected 2013-05-07 | reverse complement strand
CTGCACCGGCAGGCCGCCGAGCGCCTGGCCGCCCGCCTGTCCGGACTGGATTTTCTCGACGAGTTGATCCGGAGCGGCGACTTCACCGACATCAAGATCAACGCGGACGGCCGCGTCTGGACCCGCGCCAAGGGCGTGGTCAACTTCCGGCCGCAACCGGACCTGAACCCCGACCCGGTCATGGTGGAACGCATGGCCAACGCGCTGCTGGCGCCGATGCTCCGGGCCTGCACCGAGGCGACGCCCAGCGTCGATGCCAAGATCCCGCGCGGCGGCCGCTACGGCGGCGCCCGGGTCAAGGTCCTGCACCCCGTGATCTGCGGCGGCCGCAGCCACCACATCGACATCCGGCTCTTTGAGCCGAAGCCGGTCGATCCGCAGCAAATCCTGGACTGGGGCATGTGCCCGAAACCCGTGCTCGACTTTTTGCTGCAGGCCGTGCGCGAGGACCGGCGCATCATGATCTCGGGCGGCACCGGGACCGGCAAGACCACGCTCCTGTCGGCCCTGCTCAAGGCCCTGCCCCCCGCCGCCTGCGTGGTCAAGATCGAGGACCCGGAGGAAATTTGGCTGCAGCATCCCAACGTCGAGACGCTTGAGCGGCGGCCGGCCCCGCCGGGTTCCGCGACGCCGCCCTACGAGGTCGACAACGCGGTCGACGACGCTATGCGCATGTCGCCCTCGCACCTGATCGTCGGCGAGGTCCGCACCGGCCAGGCCGCGTTCGCCCTCTTCCGGGCCCTGATGTCCGACCACGCGGGCGGCACGACGTTCCATGCCTCCAGTGCCCACGATGCGCTCGGCCGCCTGGGCCTGATCATGTTCGCCGACAAGGGCGTGGCCATGCATGCCGGGCGGCAGATCACCCTGTCGGCCATCGACCTGATCGTGCAGATCGGCATCCGCGATGGCGTGCGCCGCATCCTCAACATCCACGAGCTGCGCCACCCCCGCGACCGCAAGCAGGGCGATGGCGACCTGCTACCCCTCTGGCACCTCGGCGAGGACCCCGAGCGCATGCCCCCGATCCGCCGCCAACGCGACGGGACGGCGCCGACATGAGCACCGTGCGCGACTTTTTGGCCGCGGCCGACCCGGACACGGTCCGGCAGCTGCTTGCCCTCCTGGTCGCCGCCCTAGCGGCCTTCACCGTGCAGCAGGCCGGCCTGCTGCTGCACCGCGCCTGGCCGCGCACTTCCAGCCGGCTGGCAACCCTGGCCGGCCGGGTCGGCCGGCGGCAGACCACCCGCATTTCGATCGGCTCCGAACGGCCGATGGAAATGGAGCCCGCCAACATCGTCCTCTCCAGGCTCGGCCTGCCGGCCGGCATCACCCTCGTGCACCTCCGCATCGCCGGCGCGGCCTGGCCGCTGCCCGCCCTGTTGCTGGGCATGCCCCCGCTGCCCGTCCTGGCCGTCTGCGCCCTGTCGGGCATCATGGTGCACAGCTGGCTGGCCCAGCGCTGGGCCGGCTTCGTCACCCGCCTCGAGGCGGAACTGGGGCCCTACGCCGGCCGCCTGCACGCCACCCTCCAAGTGACGGAGTCGGTGCGCATCGCCCTCGAACGCTCGCTCGACACCCTGGAGCCCGGCAGCCCCCTGCACGTGTGGATGGACCGGCTGGCCCTGGGCCTGACCAGCCAGGGCACGCCCTTCCTGCTGGCCGCGCTGCCGGCCGCCCGTTCGATCTCCCCCTCCCTGGCCCTGATCGTCCTCCTGCTGGAACGCTGCGCCTCCGCCGGCGGCAAGACCCACACCCGGGCCATCATCTCCGCCGCGCGCCAGATGGGGGATGTGACGGAGGCGCGCACGATCGCCCATGCGAAGGCCGGCAAGGCACGCGGCACGGTCACGATTTTCCTCTTCCTGCTGCTTGTGCTCGCCGCCCTCACCGCCGCACAACCGCAGTTGCGGGACGGCTTCCGGCTGCCGATTGTGCAAATCGCGATCGCCGGCTCCCTGGCCCTGCTGGTGGTCGGCTACCTGTTGATTCAGGCCATGATCCGCGATGCCCTGGCGGCCTGAGCATGGCGCCCGAACTCCTGTCCCTGCTGACGCCCCACCTCTGGCCGGCCGCCGCCGTCGTCCTGGCCGGCCTGGCCGGCCTCTGCGCCTGGTTCGGGCTCAACACCCTCTGGACCGCCTTGGCCCGGGCCCGGCCGCGCACCCGGGTGGCCCGCTACGCGGCCGGCGCGCGGACCGATGCCGCCCAGCGGATTGGCGCCCGCCTGGCCGAACGCGCGGGTGCGGGCCCGACCCGCCAACTCGGGTACTGGTGCGCCTGGGCCAACCTGGAAAAGGCGGACCCCCGCGACCACGCCAACCCGGCCCAGATCCTGGGCCGGTGCGTGCTGTTCGGCGTCCCCGTCGCCGCCCTGAGCCTGCCCCTGCAGGCCTGGTGGATGCCGCTGATCGGCCTGGTCGTCGCCCTGGTGCCCCTCGTGCGGGTGCGGGAAGCGGGCTCCGGCGCGGTTCGGCGCCTGCGCCGGTCGTTGCCCGAACTGCTGGCGGTGATGGCCGGCGAGGTCGAGGTCGGCACCTCCCTGCCCCAGGCCCTGGCCCACGCGGCCGGCTGGGGCGTGCCCGCCGCCCCCCTGATCGCCGCCGCGGTCGCCGCCGAGGCGGCGGGCGACGACCCCCTGTTCTCCCGCGCGGGCAACGGCGGCGCCGGGCGGGCGGGCACGCTGCGGCAGGGGGCCGACGCCTTCGGCGACCGCGACTGGCGCGCCCTGGTCATGACCCTCGACACGGCCAACCAGCAGGGCGGCGGCCAGGCCTCCATGCACGAATTGGCCGCCCACCTGGCGACGCGCACCAAGGCGGAACTGATGGAGGCCGGCGAGAAGCTGGAGGACCGGCTCCTGCTGCCGCTGGTCGTCTGTTGCTTCCCGGTCATGCTGAGCGTGTCCGTGCTGCCCATGGCCATGCCCCTTCTCGACCTGTTCAGGCTTGCGCCATGAGCGCCGCGCTCGCCGACCTGATCCTGACCTGGTGGCGCCCCCTGTGGCTGCTGACCGCGCTGCCGGCCGCCCACAGCGACTGGCAGACGCGCACCGTGGCCCGGCTGCCGGCCCTGACCTGGGGCCTGACGGGCCTGCTGCTGGGCGCCGCCGCCTGGATCGCCGGCGATCCCGTGCCCGCCCTGCTGATGCTGTTCAGCATCCCGATCTTCGGCTGGGCCGTCCGCACCCGCCGGGCCGGGCTCGGCGACCTCTACTACGGGTTGCCCGTCCTGCTCGATCCCGCGGCCTGGCTCCTGGCGGCCGCCGCCGGCCTGGCGCTGCGCCGCCACACTGGCGCCTGCCTGCCCCTCGTCTCCCTGATGTGGCTGGGCCTGTTCGTCCTGCACCTGGCCGCGCCGCTGTGGTCCGCATGACCGCCGACACCTGCTACGGCCCGAAGTGCACGCGCGCCGCCGTGGCCAAGGGCCTGTGTGACACGCACCTGCACCAGCTCTACCGCACCGGCCGCCTGTGGGAGATCGGCAATCCCCCTCCCCGCCGCATCCGCTGTTCCGACTGCGGCTCGGAGGGCCCGCACTATGCCCTGGGCCGCTGCAACCCCTGCTACCGGCGGTTCCGGCGCCGGCGCCACGCCCGCCTGGCCCGGCCGGCCGCCGCCTAGTAGGGCAACGAAGTTTTGAGAGATAGAATTACGGTGTACGGATTCCCTCAGTCTCCGCCTCGCCATGACCTTAGCCGCGGCCCCCGTCTCCCAGCCCGACGTGTCCGTGAGCCGTGCCGACATCGCGTCGGTGCGGGGGCGGCTGTGGTCCTACCAGGCGCGCTACGCGCCCTTCTTCGGCCGCCGCGAACTGCGGAGACACGCCCGCGCCTATCTGCGGGGCCTGCCCGGCGACGAGCCGCGCAAGTCGATCGAGCGCATGGTCCTGCGATGGCTGGTTCAATGGAGTGGGATACCGGCACGGGACCGAACGATTGCCCAACACGACATTTCCGGGGGCACTTTGCGCCGCGCAGACATCCCGGACTGACGCGGTGGCGCTGCGCGCCAATCGCCCCCTGCACACGGGGGCACACAACCCCCGACAGGGGATCATCTTGATGGGCAAATCGGCCGCTTTGGGGACACCGCCTATTTGGCATCAGTTCAGACGCACGTCCACCTGCCGCCGCCGGCGGTCCGCAGCCGCGGCCAGGGCCGCCAGGTCGGGGTCGAAGGCCGCGGAATCGACTTTCCGGCCACCCCTCCCCCCGGCCCCCCTCCCCGTCCGTTGATTCCGGCTTGGCCAGATCCGATTCGGGCTTGGTTTCCGCGGCCGGACACACAGACACACCAACATCGGATTCGCTGCGCTTTCCGACTCTATCTTGGGTTGGTTCAGTTCCCACCCGATCCACCCCTGTTTTGGCGGCCCGGATTATGCGGATCACCTGCCGCCGGCTCACGCCGTGCGCCGCGGCAATTCTGCGCTGGCCGATTCCGTGTCCGTGCATCGCCAAAACGGACGCTTCGCGTTCGCGCTCCCTGGCAGCCCGACCGGGTTCCAGTTCCGGTTCCGGGCGTTGCGCGCCGGTCCGTTCGAGTACCTTCGCCACACCCTTATGCGTCATGCCGACTTCCTTCGCAATCTGGCGCTGGCTCAGGCCCTGGCCGTGCAGGTCCACGATCTTCCGGTCGCGGTCCGCGGTCTTGATGCGGCGCGCCTGGCCGGACCGCTGGCCGCGGGCGCGCTGGCGGCCGAAGAAGTCCGGCCGGTGCCAGCCCTTCGCCAGGTCGCGCTGCCGCTGCCGTTCCACGCTGCGCGCTATGCCCCGCACCTCCGCTTCCGGCAGCGGATGCAGGTAGTCCGCGTTCAGCGACCGCAGGTAGTCCAGCACCGGCCGGTCCAGGTTGTACAGGTAGCCCGCCCACTTCGAGCCCAGGCGGTACAGCTCGCAGTTGCGCCCGTACTCTGTGCGCGGCTGCTTCGGAATGCGGAAGGTCGCCGGCACGAAGGCGTACAGGGCCGCCAGCGCGTAGGGCTGCTCCTCAAGCCAGAAGGTGCGGTACAGGCTGTCGAACACCGGGTTGTGGGTCAGGAAGGCGTTGTAGCCGGAGTCCGCGTTCGTAACGTGCGCCAGCCATTCGGCAATCCGGCCGCTGTAGCGCAGCGGCCGGGCCCGCGCCTGCGGACCGGTGTGGACGGGCGTGCGCAGCCCCCAGGCCACATGTATGTGTCCGGTTGCTTTCGACTCGGCCACCCAGTTGGGCCAGGCCATCAGGCCGTCGAGCACCAGGCCGCATGTTTCCTCGTAGGCCGTCGGCCGGTCAATGTCCAGCAGCAGCGCGGTACAGGACGAGCCGGTGCTGCCCAGCTGCATTTCCGGATAGTCCGCGAAGGCCGTGTGCGGCGCCACGCGGATCACCGGGCCAAAGCTGCCGTCGGGCCGGCGCCCCCGGCTGACCGCGGGCCGGCGGTGCATTTCGACCAACCGGGCGCGGACCGGCGGCGGCGCAAAGTCGATGCCCGGCAGCGTGGGCTGGAACTTGCCGGGTTGTTCGGCTTGGGGTTGTACACTTCTAGGTGCCACAGGATCCACCTCCTGTTGGCTATGCGGCATGGGGTGCGTCAACACCGACATGACGGGGGAGCCTCGGCACGCTTTTGCCGAGGCTCTTCGATTCTAACGGATCCGAATTGCCCGCACGCGGGCGCAAACCAGTCCGAGCGGTCGAAATCGAACACTTTTCCTCGGCCGGGCTCAAACTTATCTGCAGGCCGGGCGCGCCGGTGGATCCGTGGGGCCTCAGCCGGAAAGCAGCGTGGGCGTGCAGGTCAGGAAGTAGCCGCATTTGTTGGCTATCAGTGACCGGGGATCATCCACCGCCAGTTGCCGGCGCAGGGCCAGGACCGTCATGCGCACGGCGGACTCACTGGTGAGAACACCCCGTTCCGCGTGCATGCGTTGTGCCAGCCGGGCGGCGGTAAGAGGTCGGGGATGATGCCGGGCCAGGGTCACCAGCAGATCCATGCCTTGTTCGGACACCGTGTGTCGGCAGCCCTGGACTTCCACCCGGCCGTGGTCCGGGTCAAGGGTGATCCCGGAATTGGGCTCCGGCAGCAGTTTGTCCACCAGCGGGAGCAGGTCGCCGGGTTCAACGGGCTTGGGCACGAAATACGCGGCCCTGGCCAGATGGGGCGTCCTGAGACCGGGCGTGGAGGCCATGGGTTCGCCGGCCACCATCAGGATGGGGCTGGCTTTGTGCTGCCAGGGATTGTCCGTCAGGGGACCGGTTGCCCGATAGGGATCCACCAGGGGCAGTTGGACGTGGACGAAGGTTTCATAGGCCATGGCCCCGGGGGTGTAGTCCAACAACAGCAGGTGGGGGGACCAGGTGTCTATTTCCACCAGGGCCGCTTCAAAGCTGTTCACAAAGCACAGATCCAAATGATGTGCCCGGAGGAAGCGTCCGGCGTGGTCCAAGGCGGATGGTTGGGCATCCACCCACAACAGTCGGCGTGGGTGGAACCAGGCAGTGGTAGTGGTCATTGATGTCCTTGCGCGGGGCAAACAGGTGGTAGGCTTGAGGGTGCCCCCGCGGCCTGAGGGTGCCCCCGCGGCCTGAGGGTCGGCGGGTTCCGGAGACAGGTCGCGATGGACGGGGGCAGACTTGTTAATGATATTAGCACATATGTTCTGATAAACAATGTCGCGACCGTGGGCTTTATGGAGGGCCCACGGCCTGTCCCAGACCTCTGAGCGTGTCTGGCTGGGCCCGCCAGACGTGAAATCCGGATGGGCCCAGCCCCATTGGCGGTCGTTGCGGGTGCAACAAGCACCAAGACAGGGAACAGGCACGAAATCAGGGCGATGCCTCATGTGGGCCACGGGCAGGCCCTGCGCTAGGCCGCGCCAGGCTTTCCCCGGGGGCCATTCGGAACAGATCCGGCATCATCACGCAGCCAACCATTGCCGGAGGCGCCGGATCCCGCGGCCGGCCGCGGACCGGCAGACCGGCCATGTATGGATATTGGGACGGTTTCCTCCTCACCGGATGCGCAGGGGACCCGGAACCCCAAGGCCCCCTCTTGTGCCTAAGTCTTTCGTCGTGGCGGTGGTGCGGCAGGCTCGGGGGCCAGCAACTGGAGCAGCTGGGCCTCGCGTTGCTGCGCGGCGGCCTGGTACTGCTCCACGCGGGTCTCGACCCGTTGCAAATCCGCCTGGTGCTGGTCTCGCAGGTGGTGCAGTTCCGCCAGCAGGCCGGCGAGGCGCTTCTCGCTGCCGGCGATCACCTGCTCGCTGAGCGCGCGGGAATGCTCCATCTGCTCCTTGCGGCTGCGCTGGCACCGGCGGTCGGCCGCGGCCAGTGCCTTCAGGTGCTGGCGGTAGCCATGGATCAGTGCGGCGCCCAGCAGGACCACGGCGGCGCTCTGTTCCAGCAGCCAGGCTGTGAGTTCGTGTGGCATCGCGGGTTCCGGCTCGTTGGGATGCGTCGGGACGGGTCTTCCGGGTGTCCCGGGCGGCACACCCCTATCCGGCGATGGGCAGGGGCTTCAGGCCCTGATCCGTAATCCAGCCGTCGGGGGTCCGCAGGCGATGCCAGTCGTCCTGCCGGTCCAGGACACAGACGGGCGTGCCGGGTCGGAGCACGGCCACCACGTCCGCGGTCGGGTCGGGTTGGACCCGCACGTGATACCACGCGCTCGTGACCGTCTGCCGGGGATGGCACACCGGGTCCGGAGGCCGGTCGGCCGCGGGTGTGGGGGTTGGGAAAACGGTCAGGGGCTCGGTTTCCCCGCCGGGTTCTGTCCGCGTCGTCTGTTCCAGCGTCGCCAGGCGTGCCTCCAGGACCGAGAGACCCTGGTCCAGGCGTCCGGCCACGGGGTCGGTCTGCGTGGTGACGAGGGGCACCACGGCCTCCTCCAGCAGGCCCACAATCTGAGCCGGGGTAATCACCTGGGTCTGCCAGAGGGTGAAGCCCAGGGAGAGGATCACCAGGGCTCGGCGCAGCAGGCGGTTGCCCTCGTAGCGCATCCCCTGCAGGGCCGGCCGCACCGCGGCCGGTGGCCGGAGCCGTTGCCTGAGGGCTGCCGCCTTCGAATTCTGCGGCGGCGTTGGCCCGGGATGCCGGGGGAAGGTCCCGGGATGGGGATCCGGGGCCATCGCCGGGGGTACGACGGGCTCCGGTGGGGGCGAGGTGGGAACGGCCGATGTCTCAACCTCTCCCACCCGCTGCAAGGCGTTCTGGAAATTGGGCAGCCACTGGGGATGGCCGCCGTTGTAGAGGTATGCCAACTGGGCCCAGTCCCGGTTCTGGATGGCGTCTGCCACGCCGGGTTTGGCCAGGCAGAAGTGCACCAGGGCTTCGTACTCGTGGGCTGGATCGGCCTGCAGCCAATCCCGAAAGGCTCGGGCGTTGGCGCAGCCGAAGGTGGCGTGGGCCCAGCCCATGACTTGGCCCACCCCCCAGGAGGTGACGTAACACTTCTCCGGGGTCCAGGTGGCGGGCGGATCCCCCAGCGTGTTCCGGAAGAGGCGATCCCACTGCCGGGGTTCAAAGCGGCATACCAGCTCCCCGCCGTTGTCGCGTGCCGTGCGGGCTCCGCTTTCGCAGAGGGCGATGGCCATCAGGGCCCGGGTGTGGGCGGCCAGGGGCGTGCCCTGCGCCGCCGCCATCAGTTCGGGCGCCACGGCCACGGCGCCTTCGGGATCGGGGCGCACAGGGCGTTCCGCCAGGAGTTCCCGGGCGATGTAGGCGGTGTGGTCGCCGTGGCGGATGGGCAGCCAGTGGAAGCCGTCCGCGGCCAGGGTCGCGTCGGTGTCCGCGGTTACCGCCTGTCCGCGTGCCAGTTGGGTGAGCACGGGATGTTGCAGGCCGGGGCCGGACCGTACGCGGACCCCCGGTTCCCGCACCCAGTACAGACGCTCCCCTCGTGTCGTGTTGTGCAGGGGATGCCGGTCCTCGCTGCGTGCTCCCCTCGTTGTGTTCGTGTCCTGATACATGCTTGCTTCTCCTGGTCGGTGTTTGTGGTCCTTGGTCCACATCCATCCCGGATCCGTGCCGCAGGCTGTCCACGGGCAGGATCCAAGTCGGTTTCTGCTCCGAGCGTTGGGCACGGGCAGCCATGTGTGCGGGACGGCCCTTTGGGCCCCGGTACAACAGGGCCGGCGGGGGACGGAACTGCCCCCCACCGCGTGTGTTCGGTTTCGGTTCAGCGGACGGGTACGTCGCCGACGTCGCCGTGGGTCCGGACGTAGTTGCCGTGGACCCAGCCGATGACGGTGTTGCTGAACCGGATCTGCCACCAGACGGGGGTGGCGGCATCCTTGCCCAGGATGTCGTAGCGGGTGGCGGAGCCGCCGGGGATGAAGCCCACCTTGCCATGGGAGGTGCCGGGCCCGGAGCGCACGTTGAGGTTGTAGGTGGTGGTGGCCTTGAGGCTCAGCTGCGGGGGGTTCCAGGTGACAGTGAGCCCGAAGAGGTCCCCGTGCGTCAGGACAAAGTCCTTGTGGACCCAGCCGGCGACGGTGCTGCTGAATTGGATTTGGTACCACGCGGCCGTGGCGGCATCCTTGCCCAGGATGTCGTAGCGGGTGGTGGCACCGCCGGCGATGGCGCCCACGATGCCGTGGACGGTGCCGGGTCCGGAGCGCACGTTGAGGCCGGCCGTGACGGTGGCCTTGAGGCTCAGCTGCCGGGTCGCGGGTGCCGGAGCGGCCAAGGACCAGCTGCCGGAGACGGTGTACCTCAGGTAGCCGATGTCGCGCAGGCCCTCGTCCGCGTAGTGGACGTCGCCGTTGGGCTGCACCTCCAGCTTGAGGGTGCGGTCGGCGGCCCCGGGGCGGAGGGTGCCGTCGCGGTCCACCTCGCGGGCCGCGGTGGTGGTCAGGACGACCTGGGCCTGCGGGCGCAGGGCGGGGGCGGCGATGCGGAAGACGGGTGCGCGGCCCTGGTCGGCGCGGGCAAAGTACTGGACGGGGGAGGAAGTGGAGGCGAAGGCGGCGGTCAGGGTGTTGCGGCTGCGGTTCAGGGTGTAGGTGCTGCCGCGGTGCGAGGCCTGGTTGAGGGAGGTGCCCCGTTCCCGGGTGGGCCGCGCGGGCGCCGGCGTTGGCTGCGGCTGCGGACTCGGCGCCGGGTCGGGGGTGCCGGTCGGCGGAGGGCTGGCCTCCGTGCCCGTCTCCTCGGCGGCCGGGGTCCAGTTGCCGGCGATGCTGTAGCTCAGGTAGCCAATCCGGCGCAGGCCCTCGTCCACGTAGTAGACGTTGCCGTCGGTGTGCACCTCCAGCTTGAGGGTGCGGACCAGGCCGCCGGTCTTGGTCGTGCCGTCGCGGTTGACCTCCTGCGCAGCGGTGGTGGTCAGGACGACCTGGGCCGCGGGGCGCAAGGCCGCGGCGGCGATGCGGAAGACGGGTGCGCGGCCCTGGTCGGCGCGGGCGTAGTACTGGACGGGGGAGGAGGTGGAGACGAAGACGGCGGCGACCTCTGCGCGGCTGCGGGTCAGGGTGTAGGTGCTGCCGCGGTGCGACACCTGGTTGAGGGAGGTGCCGCTTTCCAGGGTGGGCCGCGTGGGGGTCGGTGCCGGCGCCGGTGCGGTCGGGGTCTCCGTGGTGGCGGCCAGGGGCCAGCTGCCGGCGGCGTCGTAGCTCAGGTAACCGATGTGGCGCAGGCCCTCGTCCACATAGTAGACGTTGCCGTCGGTGTGCACCTCCAGCTTGAGGGTGCGGACCAGGCCGCCGGTCTTGGGCGTGCCGTCCTGGTTGACCTCCTGTGCGTCGGTGACGGTCAGGGGGATCTTGGCGGCGGGACGCAGGGCCTCATCCACGATGCGGAAGACAGGCGCGCGGCCCTGGTCGGGACGGGCGTAGTACTGGACGGGGGAGGAAGAGGAGGCGAAGACGGCGTGCACGGTGTCATCGCGGACAGTCAGGGTGTAGGTGCTTGCGCGATGGGCCTCCTGGTTGAGGGAGGCGCCGCGTTCGCGGGGCACGGCCGCGGCCGGGGTCCAGGTGCCGGCGACACTGTAGTCCAGGTAGCCGATGTGTCGCAGGCCCTCGTCCACGTAATAGACGTTGCCGTCGGTGTGCACCTCCAGCTGGAGGATGCGGGGCAGGCCGCCGGTCTTGGTCGAGCCGTCGCGGTTCACTTCGCGGGCGGTGTCGGTGGAGAGGACGACCTTCTCCGCGGGGCGCAGGTCCGGGTCGACGATGCGGAAGACGGGCGCGCGGCCCTGGTCGGCGCGTGCGAAGTACTGGACGGGGGAGGAGGTGGAGGAGAAGACAGCGCTGACGGTGCCGTCTTCGAAGTTCAGGGTGTATTTGCTGTTGTGGTGTGACGCCTGGTTGAGGGAGGTCCCGCTTTCGGCGGCGGGATCCGCGTCGACGTTCGGGTCCGATGTCCGGATGATGGGCAGGTTCCCCAGGGGTCCGCGGGTCTGCACGTACTCGCGGGGCACCCAGCCGATCAGGAGGGCGCCCACGCGGATCTGGTACCAGGCGGCCGCGGCCGCGTCCTTGCCCAGGATGTCGTAGTGTTGGGTGTCGTCGGCCGGCAGCGTGACCAGCACGCGGTGGTGGGCGCCGGGACCGGCATGGACGTTGAGGCCTCCGGTCTCGGTGGTGTCGGTGGCGGTCCTGGGACGCAGCTGCGGGATCCAGGTGACCTCGAGGCCCTCCAGGCTGCCGTGCGTCAGCAGGTGGTCCTTGTAGACCCAGCCGGTGACGGTGTCGCTGAAGCTGATCTGGTACCAGGTGGGGAAGTCGGCGTCCTTGCCCAGCAGTTCGTAGCGGACGGTGGAGCCGCCGGGAATGGAGGCGATCCAGGCATGTGCCTGTCCGGGTCCGAAGCGCACCTTGAGGCCGTCCGTGACGCTGGGCTTGAGGCTGGCCCGGGGCCGCGGGGCGGTGACGGGCAGGTTGCGGCCGTCGCCGTGCAGGCGCACGCAGGCGGCGGACACCCAGCCGGTGACGGTGTCGCTGAAGCGGATTTGGTACCAGGCGGCCGGGTCGGCGTCCCGCTCCAGGACCGGATGGAGGTCGGTGCTGCCGGCCGCAATGGTGCCCAGCTCGGTGCCGGTGGAGGAGGGTTCCGTCCTCACCGTGCAGGCCTGTGTGGGGTCGGCCAGGCCGACCCGGGGCGGCGGGGCCGAGTTGAGGTTGCCCTCGATCTCGACCGCGTCGTCGGCTTTGACCCAGCCGCTGACGGTATTGCTGAAGCGGATTTGCCACCAGCCGGGATAGGCCGCATCCCGTCCCAGCAGGTTGTGCCAGGCGGTGCTGTCGGCCGCGATCGTGGCGCGCACGGTCTCGCCGGCCGCGGGTCCGCGGCGCACCGGCCCCGCGGCGGTGTGCCCGGACCACCGCCGCAGCCGCGGTGGGGCGGTGTTCAGGCTGTCCGTGTTGTATGCCGTCACCTGGCCGGCCCGCACCCAGCCCCGGCGCGCGCTGCCAAACCGCACCTGGTACCAGGTGGGCGACAGGGAGACCTGCGCCGTGGCCTCCGCAAAGCCCTCCAACGCGGCCACTTGGTGGGCACCGTCCCTGGGTTGGTCGTGCACCAGGGCCACGACCTCCTTCTTCGACTCGACGCCGGCGATGGTGGGACTCTCGGGCACCACGGGATCGATGCCGGCAAAGGCCGCCGGTATGGTTGCTTTTTCCTCTTCCGACAGAAGGCCCTTGATCGTCACCACATCCCCGCGCACCCAGCCCCGCGCCGAGGAATCATCGGTGTCGTATGGAATCTCGTACCAGAGGTAGTCCCCCGTGGTGGCATCGCAGGCCAGTTTTGTAATGGGCACCCAACCCGCGAGGCGCGGCCGGATCCGGATACGATTGCCGTCGCTGTCCAATACAAGATCGCCCTCGGTGCCCCAGAATGGATCATTCCCGTTCTTGCCCTGCCGCCGCAAAATGGTGTTCGAGCCATCCGGTACCAGTTCACCGTTCTGATCCTGCTTGCGCGTGTGCGCAGTGCTTCGCACATTGGTGCTGTCATCCTTTTGCAGGTACCGGGGCAGGTTCGCCGGCCGGAATGGCGAGGCCAGTGGCACTTTGTGCAGGTTTCCAATCTCCCTGGTGTGTGCGCGATGCACCCAACAGACCGGGAATGACCGGTTGATCTCGATTTTCCACCAGTCTGGAGTGGGAAGGGTCTCTGCGAAGGGGTGGGGCAGATCCCACACGGCATTGTCCTTGCCGACCACGGCGTTTCCGGGGAAGGGCCGGCAGGGGTACCGGAACCGCGCGTCCGCCCGCGGGATCATGTAGACGGCTCCGTCGCGCGTGACCCGGAGACGCGGCTTGTTCGGGTCGGGCTCGCCCCGCAGGGCATTGTCCATCCACTGCTCGATCGCGTCCACGAGGCCGGCCCGGACAGACACCGATGCGTCGTTGATTTCGGCTTCCAAAGCCGCGATGTCGGGCCAGTGGTAGATACCTGCCGGCAGGTACTGCTGGAAGTTCACGGCGCCGCCGACGTGTTTGTGGCCGGTAGGAATATCCGCAATGTAGTCAGGCTTCAGGTGCGCATGGAGATGCACGCCGGTGGAGTTGCCGGTCGTGCCGGGGAGCCCCAATGGGGCATTCTTCTTCTGGTCTGGCTCGGTATTGTCCTTCAGGCTTGGGTCGTAGGGGATGACTTCGGCACCCTTGGCGACCGCCACCGTTGACAGGTGGGCATACGTGATTCGGAAGCCCGAGGATTGGACGATGACATGGTTCCCCAAGGGATCGACTTTACCGTCTTCTTTAATCTCGGGTTTGACTGCGGTGACCCTCCCGGGCGCCATGGCGTAAACAGGGTGTTTCTCTTTCATGGCCCAGTCGATGCCGTTGTGCGTGCCTCCCAAACCTGTATACAAGTGACGAGTACGGAAATCGTCGAACAAGTTGGTAATGGCGATTGGCGGGATTTCCACATTGGGCTCCGCCAGAGTGTCCTTGAAGGGCAGGGCCAGGCTGCCCGTCCGCAGGGTGGCCGTGTAGGGCTGCCAGGTGGTGCGCACGCCACTGACATCGCCTTCGGTCTCCACATTGTCGCCACGCACCCAGCCACTGGCGACGTCAGGGTCCGGGCGCTCGATTTGCCACCAGGTGCCGATGTCCCCCGACTGGCCCGTGTGGTATTTGCCCAGGACCTTGTAAGGGTTGTCGTCATTGATACCCGCGACAATTTCATAGGAGAGACTGGGCCCCTTACGCACATTGACTGCGCTGGTGGACGCACGTCTGAGTTGGGGGCTCTGGGTAGCCATGGAATTCCTCCCGATGGATGATGGCAGCGGTACCGCGTCCGCAGGTCGGGTGCGGCACGGGGGCATTCTGGCCGTCGGGAACGGTGGTGACCATATGCACCGCGTCAGGCGCGCGTCAACAGTCCGTCAAGCCGTCTGTGCATCCGGAACCGGGGAGCTGCATAGTCGGTCCAGGTCCGAGGGCCCGGCCCTCCGGTTCCCAAGGCCCGACCACCCCAGTCCGGTGCCCGCGTGTGTCCGCGCATCGCGGAGCCCTTGGTGTTCGCCGTTGGGACCAGGCGCGGGATGCACTGTATGCCCAAGTTGCGGGCCACCTGAGCCCTCCCGGCGGGGCGGTTGTGCTTGATTGGACAGGCTTCCCCGGGCAGCGGGTCCGCGCGTCGGGGCGGCCCGACGAGACAGCGGCATGCCGGGCCGAAGGGCCAACTGCCCGGTGGGGCTCTTCCCGGCCTACATCGGTCTCCGGGGCCACTTGCGGCGGGTTCGGGAACTCAACCGGCTATGGGCCTGGACGCGCGCGGGCGCGGTAGGCAAAGGCGGGCTGGCAAGCCGCAGCTGGCCCGGCACATGTCGGAACGGGCGCTCGACGCGAGTTGCCCGCGGCCCAAGTGTCGGGCGACACCGTCCGCGCCCCTCGCGGGAACTGCGCCGCTGGCCGGGGAACGGGGGCTGTACCGGGTTCCGGCAGGCACCGCTACGGGCGGTGTACGGGGTCTGTGAGCGGCAGCGGCCGGATCCGGTCCGGCCTGGTCGCACAAGGGGGAAGGAGTGTCGGGAGTCAGGCCCGCCTTTGTGGTTGACTGCGTCGCTCCGAGCTTGGCGGCCACCTGCATCCGGAATCACTCCGCTCCGGGATCGGCGGCCGGTGGTGAAGCCTCCGGCCAGGGCACACGCTCCTGCTTCTCAACCCCGGAACGGAACGGGCTCCAGAGGCTTCGGATGGCGGTAATGGTCCCTGACAGGGACACATGCATCCGGCTCGGGGTCGGCTGCGCAGACGTCCAGGGTGGGTTCGGTAAACCGGGCGTCGATCAGGTACGGACAGGAGCCGTATCCCCAGAAGGTCACCGAGAGCTCGCGATCCCGCCAATAATTGATTACCCTCAACAGCCTGCGGTCGTGGTCGTCCCGTGCGTGTTCCCAAACCTCCAAAATGTCTCCGACCGCCACGTCAAAATGGGACAGGGGAAAGCCCTCACACAAGTCACCCGCATCGGCAACCAGGAACAAGACCGGATCGGGCCGGGTCACCTTCACGCGAAGACTGGCGGCCTGCAGCGTGTCCCACAGGCGATGGCCCGGCGCCAGGGTCGGTTCCAGCAGGGGCATGGCCAGCCCGAGCGTGTGGATGTGGGGCGCATGGGCCAGAAAGTCCGGGGGCAGGGCCGTCAGGCTGAGCGCGCGCAGGTTCAGAAGCTCCAGATGGGGTGTGTGGGTCAGGAAGTCCGCGGGCAAGATTTCGACCCGATTCACCCCGAGTTCCACCTGTTGCAGGCGGAGTGCCTGCGTGAGAAAACCCTCGGGCAGGGCTTCCACCTGTTGCAGATCCAGCAGCAGGGACCGCAGGTGGGGGGACCGGCCCAGGAAGCCGCGGGGCAGGTCCGCAACCCCGTTGGCCAGGAGCCGGACCGTCTCGAGCCCGGGATGGTGGACCAGGAAGTCGGGTGGCAGCGATGTAGCACCATTGGCATCGAGGCTTAGGTGTCGGAGTTGCGGGGCATGGGCCAGGAAATTATCGGGGAATGCCGTGACCAGTCCCAGTTCCAGCGTGAGTTGCCGCAGGCGGGGGACGTGGCTCAGGAATCCCTCGGGCAGGGACGCAAGGGGCGTGACCTCTTTGACGAGTTTTAGAACATTCCCAAACCTGTAGTCGAGCTCGTATCTCGCATAGTCCAGTTCCAGGGTTTCCAGATGGGGCGTGTAGGCCAGGAAGCCCGGCGGCAGGGCCTGCAGCCGGGGCACATGCAGGCGGAGTTCGACCAGCCGCGGCGCATGGGACAGGAACCCCGCGGGCAGGGGCTGCCCGGACCACGAGTCCAGGTGGAGGGCTTTGAGGCGCGGGGCATGGGACAGGAAACCCACCGGGAAGGCATCCATGTCGACGGACAGGCGCAGGGACTCCAGATAGGGTGCCTGCGTCAGGAAGTCCGTGGGCAGAGACGGCGTGTCTCCTGTGTGGATCCGCAATTCCGTCAACTGCGGCACGGGGTCCAGGAGCCGTGCGGGCAGGGCGATTGTGTCGGCCACGTGCAGGGTCAGGGAGGTCAGGCGCGGGGCATGCGCGAAGAAACCATCCGGCAACGCCAGGCTGTGGGCGTTTAACGTGAGGTGGGCCAAGGCGGGGACTTGGGCCAGCAGTTGTTCGGGCAGGGCGGTCGCGCCGGCCACCTTCAGGGTGAGATGGGTGAGACGGGGCATGGCCCCCAGCAGTTGTTCGGGCAGGGCGGTCGCGCCGGCCACCGTCAGGGTTAGATGGGTAAGACGGGGCATGTGGGCCAGCAGTTGTTCGGGCAGGGCGGTCGCGCCGGCCACCGTCAGGGTTAGATGGGTAAGACGGGGCATGTGGGCCAGCAGTTGTTCGGGCAGGGCGGTCGCGCCGGCCACCGTCAGGGTTAGATGGGTAAGACGGGGCATG
>MKWU01004377.1_pt1 | contig 16832 bp, 12 predicted proteins | sample 809101 | NCBI WGS metagenome assembly MKWU01 (sample SAMN05860141, study PRJNA318959) | sponge metagenome | host: Aplysina aerophoba | place: Slovenia: Piran, Adriatic Sea, Gulf of Piran | collected 2013-05-07 | reverse complement strand
GATTGTACCATTTGACCGTCGCGGAAATGCGCACGCCGGCGTCGGGACGTGAAAACGGATAGGTCATGTCGAATGGCTTTCCCCTTATGGCGGAAATTCGTATCGATGCATTTCTAACGCTCGCACCAAAGGCGGTGAAGGTCTTCGGACGCCGATGAAGAATCGGCCTGGCAGAGCGGGAGACAGGGAGACGGGTCATGGCCCGAAGGCCGGGAAGAGAAGACGCGCCGCGGCAGGCGCCGGATACGCCCGCCCCCAGCCCCGGTCTCGACAGGCAGCTTGGCAAGTCGAAGATCGCCCTGCCGGCCGACCTGGGCCGGTCCCTGCGCCTGCTGGACGACGCACAGCTCGACCGGCTGACGAAGGCGGTGACCGACGAAGTCCGGCGGCGCGGACGCAATCCGCCGGACAGTCCATCGGTGGGGGGCCGGTCGGCAAAGCGCACCCCAGTGAAAGCGGGGCGTGCAAAACCGGATGAGCCGGACAGGGCCGCTACAGTGACCCCGGGACAGGAACGGTTGATCCTCGCCGCATTCGATGCCGGCCTCAGGCCCGCGGCGATCGCGAAGGAGGTCAGGGTCTCGCGGTCGACTGTCCAGCATGTTATCACCGCCGCGCAACGTGATCGCCGCAAGGCGGAGCGATAGATGGTCAAGGGACACAGGCGGACAGACATGCCCTGGAGTTTGAACGCGCCCGCTTCCGGTGCGAAGACCGGCGTCGCGACCCATTCTTTCGAGCGGACCGGAGAATCGAGGCCTGGCTTGGGATTGCGGAGGTCAGACGGCCTCCGATCAGCTCGTTACGACAGAACATGCAGAAACATGAAAACTTAACTGAATGCAGACATTGGCTTCCAACAAGCGATTCTGTAAGTTTGGTTCCGCAGACTAATTATTTGGTTCCACCTAATTGGATTTAACCCTATGAAAGTGCTCGCCGCTTTCCTCACATTCGATCAAGTTTACATGCTCGGGTTAACTGAACAATGAAACCACAGGAGAGGCAACTCATGCCGAGGATATTGGTAATCGTCACGGCTTACACTAAATTCCCGTCACGGAAAGAGAATACACGAACTGGTCTGATTTTGGACGACGCATGATGGCACGAAATACTATAACTTCCAGGTTTAAAGAGCTTCGCGGAGAATTTTCCGCTAATACAAAGAAAACGTTCTTGCGTGATATAGAAGGTCAAATCGAGGATGATTCAGAAATTCAGGAAATCTTGGAAAAGCCGAGAAAAAAACAACGATACGTGGCAGTAACGTTTGATCGAAAATTAAATGATAACAGATTTTCCTATCAGTATTTTGACTTACTCCTAGTCACATTGGACATGCTCTCAGGTGGAAGTGGTATCTACAAGCCGGCAAATCAAATTCGTGTATTACAGTGGAACGCAAGTAAGGGAAAACTGCTAAGAGTTCTCAGATACTTTGCGCGCAACAATGCGCAGGTCCGGTTTCGACGGGTTGTCATCTTGCCGTTTCCTATACCCCCGGTTGGCCATAGAATAGACAATTCAATTCATAAGAAGTGAACGAACCATTCGGAGGTCTACGATGAGGTAAGGCGAACGGTCCAGCCTTTGATTGGCTCGGTCCGTGCGCCAAGAAGCCGGAATATTGATTATGGGGCCTTACCAACTCCAGTAGCTACCGACGCATTAGGCGGGACACCATCAAGTGCGATTACCTTCCAGCCAGCCCACGCTAAGCTCCCAAAATCAATGTCTGTGGAACGAGTGGACGCGATAGTTTGAAATCGGCACGCAGGTGAACCGAGAAACTCTCCGTATCGTTCTAGCCATTTGGTATTTATCTGCCAAGAGTTAGCATCAAGGATTAATATACTTGGCCCCGTCATGGATAACTTATTTGCCGCTATGATTCCTAGCTCCATCATTAGTCGCTCGCGCTCAGAGCTGGCCAGCATACTAAGAAGTCTTTCTTCGATGCCCGTCTTGCCGTTAACCTGAACATGCATATACGTGCCTTCTTCACTCCTCTCGAAATGTGCTCCGGCGAAGAGGTCGCTATTATTCTTTAGCTGGTCACATAGTGCCCTAATTTCATATGGATGTAGCTTTATTGAATTCACAACAGTTTCGAGATCGTTGGGTGTTTCCTGATACAGCGGCTCGATACTCTCAGGAAAAGTCACCCTTACAGAATTTGTCGATACGTATGTCTCTTCGCCATCCAACTTGTATCGGGGATATTGATTGGACGATAAGTCTACCTCTATCGAATGTCGATTCGGATTGAAGTATTCGACTCCAGCACACAAAGGGCGAAGATTGTCTGGAGAAAACTCCTCCCATCTCTCGAAATATTTTGGATCGGACACGCCAGCAATCCATTCACATAATGCAGTCTTTCCAACACTGTTTTCACCTACGATGAGATTTAACTTGGCAAGATCAATTCTAAAACTGTGAGAAAATAAAGGAGATGACTCCACAGTAAAATTATGTACCCACCCAAATGGTGTATGTATTCCAGCCACCTCGTGAGCTATCCGCGTTTCATGTAGAGCCTTATAGCTATGAAGAATGCCGGGAGGGAAATCTGAGCCCTGGTTCTTATCGATCAACGTGGAATGATGCGCGCATAGCCAAATAGCGTTCTGTGGGGATTCTAGCTCACTCTTGCTAAGTCTACCTGATCCTCGGGGTCCTTGGCCAGAGAGAGCGGCACCATATATGTGCGCGGCTATTCCTGAGTTAACGGATTTATGAGGATCGATTGCGGGGCCAATGGTTATTCTACCACAAGTAGGAAAGCTGCACTTATATCCGGCTCGTTCCGCAACCAGCTGACGAGTCGAGTTAGAAAAATTGGCGCGCATCACTGGTACATTAATTTCGCGGCATCGATCTATCAGCTTCTTTTAGTTGTAATCGATGAATACTGGGGTAGTAGCTATTGTTCATGGCGAAACGGGGAGTTCGGCTGCATACCCTTCTGCATGTAACTTGCCCAATATCTCTATTACTCTAGACGATTGCTTGTCGGTCGGTGTCTTGGTTGGAACGCGAGTGGCAACGCCGAGAATTCCGGTCTCCGTGGACGAGAGCAAGCGTTTCGCTTTGCCCCACTCAAGCGCATCCAGCCAGAATTGCGCACCGGCGTTGACGACGGCAATCTGCGCTTCGATCCCGTTGAGCTCGCGCTGTTCACGTCGAGCGGTTCGAGCGGTATTGCGCTGTTCCTCGGCAGAAATCAGCCCTCCAATGAAGGCGTGGGGCCAGTCGATGTCGAGATTTCGAACTCTTTCCCAGCATGCCTGCTTCTTGGCCCACTCGGTCACGTTGCTGATGCCGGTTGGTGGCTGAACAAGGACCTCATGGACCCTGCCGGCGGCGATGGCCATGGCGTCTTCGAGGGTGCTGCTCGGTGACTGCTGCCTCCAGGTGGCTTCAAAGTCCACTGCGCGGTTCAGTGCCGCGACGTCATGGGCCAGCTTCGCGATCGTGTAGGCAACGATGTTCGCGCGATATCCACCCTGGTACCAGGTTTGGTCAGACACGATGCGTTCGGCGGACTTGAAGATGATCGCCTTTGCGACGGCGACGCGATACCAGGCTTCGTTGAAGTCGTCCTGCGATTTTCTCCAGGCCTGACCGATACGTCGCGCAAAGGCTGCGAAGTTCTTCTGTGCGCCCAGGCTCACCTCGTGCGGACGTTGTTCCCAGACATTCAGGAACTTGGCGAGATCAGTCTTGGTGAAAAGCTGCTTCCTGGGATTTTCCAGATCGAATTTCTTGCGCTGAGCTGCTGTGAGATTGGCGCGGGCATCTGCATACTGACCGCGCGCCCGTTCGTAGAACCACTTGCTTTGTCGAAAGGTGCCGTCCGGAGAAGGGGCAAGAATTCGGCGGGAAAAGCCTTCGATGCGAACGTGGAAAGGATGGTTGGCGAAGAAGTCGGCGGCACTGACCCGGTTCTGGCTGTTCGCATATTCGGAGATTCGTGGCACCAGCTCAGTCGCCTTGTCGGGCGTCACGACGGAGAGCTTCATCTGGACGAATGTCCTGGAGAGATCGAGCTTGCGGAGCTTGGCGACGTGAATGGAGGCAGTCGTCTGTCCGCCATTGACGATCTGGAAGTTGCGGAGGCTGTGGAGCAGGAGCTGTCCCCCTTCGTTTGCAATATCGACCTCTTCGGCAGTGGCCGTAATGCCGTTGTTGTAGGCAAAGAACATCGATGGCTCGTTTTCGAGCGTTATCCTGATACCGCGGTTGACCTTTCCACGCGCTTGGAGAAATACCCGCACGTTCTGTTCGAGAAGGCGAGCTCCCCATCGGTCGTAGATTTCGGCGAGGACCTCTCCGGGAAGGATTGCGAGGTATGACTGATGGTGGTCCTCCGACTGTTGGGCAGGCAGAATTGGGAGTGCCCCTCCGAAGTCTTCCTCCAGATCAATTTCGATGTCTTCGCGACCGTAGCCCACGGTGGCCTGGGCGTGGAGGCGTCGGATGTCCCACACGCTGTAGGTAACCTTTCGTCCTTCGATGTCTGCGGCGGATCGACCGTCAACACGTTCGCTGAGCTCGCGGTTGCTAACCAGCAGAAAGCGAATTCTGGCAATGCTTCGCCAGCGCTGTGAGATGAGGTCGGCCAGTCCGAATGCCGGACTGGTCTCTTCCAGCGCATCCCGCCAGCGCTCGTCGAGGGCTTGGCGCAGATAGTTGGACAGGCGCCGGAAGGCGGCGTCCATCTCGGTACCGGTGAGACGACCAATATCTTGGGCAGGCTGAAAGTCGAGAACGATCAGATTCAGGGTTCCTGCTGCCTCGGCAGGGTCGCCTCCGTAGCCGTCGACGCGAATTCCTCGAGCAGGGGCGCGGTAGGGAACCCTGTCGGCCGCATCGAGTTCTCCGGCTTCCATGAGCTGTTCGCAGGACTTCTGGAAGAACACGTCCTCCACGAACTGGCCGTCCGCATCGGACTCCGCGAGCACGTCCTGAAGAAACTCGCGGGCAAACTCCTCAACATCCATTGGCTTCTCCGGATATGGCCTGGGCCAGAACCGTCATGTCGACGCGAAAATTCTCGCAGCGGGACAGGCTGACCGAATATTGCACATCTTCGACTCCCGGCAGAAACATCGGCGGCGCTATTCGCGGAAATTCTTCGAGGACTTCGTACAGGGAGATGTCTCCGATCAGAAGCGGGTTGTCGGAATAGTCGTCGTTCCAGTCGAAGCCAGTCGCATTCAGGCGCTCCTCGAACTGGATGGTTGCGGAAATGTCGAGGGAAGCAATGGTATCGCGAACTCGGGAAGCCACATCCGTGATCGTCTCTGACGCTGGATCGCCCGGTGCTCCGGATACCTCGACGACATGAAGGAACAGGCGTGCGGTTCCCGCGATATCAAGCTGTTCGGCCGAGGAAATCCTTATGCTGGGCACGTGGGGAGAGTGGGTCTTGGCTTCGATACCGATCCGGCCGACCTGAAAATCCTTCGGTGCGCCGACCGGGCCCGTCCATGCCAGGACGGCATCAGCGGGTCCGATGGCGGGAATGAGCTGACGCTCCAGTATGCAGAGCTCGCCAATGAGGCCTTTCTGCTCCTCCTGACTCAGACGCGAATCGCCCCCGCCTCTCAGAAGGCGGTGCCAGCGCCAGGTCCGGACGAGAAAACGTTGTACAGCCTCTTCCTCGGTGCGCGAGGGTCGCGTGGCGTCAACGATGTCCATGCAGAAACGGTGGAACACCTCCCTCTGCTCGCCATCGGTGAGACGAATGATGAGGCGTTCACCCGATTGATCCTCCGTCGTCTGGGCCTCGACGCGGAGGCCACGCAGTCTGGGGAGACGTCGCGAACGAATATCCCCGGACTGATGCTGGAGAATGAGGAGGCAGTGGCGGTGGCTGTCCAGGGCCCAGTAGAGTCCCCAAGCGTGGGTTCCCGTGTCCGGAATGCGTCTTGCGCTGATCCCGGCATCCCCGGCTGGGGGATCGATGCCTTTCCACGGGTCATCAGTAGTCATCGTCGCCGTTCTCGTCGTCGTCCGCGTCATCGTCGCCGTAGTGTTCCTGGAACCAGGTCGTGTTGACGACGTATTCGACCGTTCTTTCAGGGAGCCCTGTTTCGGGGAAGCTGATGCTCCAGGCAGCTGCCGGGGTAGTCTTGCTCAGGTCGTCATTGTCTTCGCCGATCGCGAGAAGATGGATGACGAGCAGGGGCTTGGTGCGGATCCTCGTGTAGATTCGGTCCGGATAGTTCGTGCTGCCGCCTGGAGATGGCGACCTGTTCGCGTCGTATTCGTTCTCGGCCGTCTGGACTTGCGATTCGGTCAGGCCGACCTTGGTTATCCCGCGCGAGCTCACCCTCTGCTTGCTGGTCACCATCAGCATCGATCTGTTGCTTCGCTTGCCGGGAGTACGGCGCTGACATACGAGCGGGAAGCCCAATCGGTGATCGACGAGGGATCGCTCGGTGCGTCGCTGGACGCCGGCGAACAGAACATCCCACCGGCTCAGTTCATCTTCGGCCCTGAGACCGATATAGCGACGGACCGGATCGCTTTCGGTGGCAGGTGAGCCAGGGTGATTCCTGAAGCTGCCCAGAAATGCGTCAACCAGACTAGCCGGAACGTCTCGCACAAGGCGTCCACCCTGGACAATCTCTCCGTCCTCTGGAGCATGGCCTTCGGCGCGCATGGCGTCGGCGAAGCGAACGGCAGCTCGAAGGTTCGCATCGAGGGTTGTTTCTTCTCGATGAAGGATGGCGGTTTCCACGAAATGGTTCGCAAGTCCGATCAGGACCGTGTGGCGCTGGCCGGCTCCCATCTTGTTGCGGGCGGTGACCACGAGGGTGTCGGGATGACTGCGTACCTTGAGACCGAAGTCCCTGGGCGTCGCGTTGGCGCTCTGCATGCGCGCCATTTCATCACGAAGTTCATCGATGGAGTCGGCGATGTGGTCGTACCAGCCCTGGGCCTCTTCGGGCATCCAGACCCGGCAGAGATCGTCATATCCGTCGCGATACCCGAACCAGCGCCCCATCTGGAACAGCGTGTCGTACATCATCGACCGTCGGAGGAAGTAGCTGACGGTCAATCCTTCAAGTGTGAGGCCGCGTGAAAGGGAGAGCCCTCCGACCGCGATAACGTTGAGTCCCGAGGCCTCGTACTCGGAATAGTCGAGTGATCCTGCGGCGCGGCTGTTTATTTCGACAATGCTGATAGCACTGACACTCGCGTGCAGGAGAGTCTGAAGCTGTGACCACGACTTGCCGCAAACGCTGTCGTAATGCTCGTGGTAGACGCGGCGCAGTTCCGCAATCTCGGGATCTTCAAGGGCCTCGTTGACCGGTCTGGCACCGTTGATCCTGACACTGGACGAGATTCGATCAACGAAGGCCTGTATCTCGTTTCGGACCTGCTGCTGTACTGCCACGAAACGCGACACGTTCACGAGCATCGAGTTGTGGGAGCCGTCCTGCCCGCGCGCCAGCCTGATCGCCCGCGCCAGAACGAAGACGCGTATCGCTTCCTCCAGGCTCTCGGGCAACCCGGTGACAACGTGATCGATCTTGTGTGACGTAGGCAACAGGTCCTCGTGGTCGTCGACATCGCGGAGGACCGTGTCCGCAGAGTCCCCGAACACTCGTGCGGCGCCGAAATAGTTGGTGGGCGGATCGAGACTCACGATGAAATCGCGGGGGAACAGGTCATGCCCCGCCATCTGGTCTTCGGAGTCCGGGTCGATGAAGATGTTGGCGAAGGGGGTGGCCGTGTAGCCGACGTAGTTGCTGCGCTCGAACAGGTCGAGAAGTTCCCGGATCTGACCGTTGATCCGGGAGATTTCGTCCATGCGGTGCTTGATGTTGATCGAGGCGTTGTCCGCCTCGTCATCGATCAGAAGCATGGGCTCCTGGATCGTGTTGGTGCGCAGCTGTGCATTGTGGGTCTTCAGCCAGTCGATGAGATTTCGGAGCGTGCTCGGATTCTTCTTGATCACGAAGACGGCAGGCTGGCCGAGATTCTGCAGCGGGATATTGAGGCTCTCGGCGATGCCCTTGTGAAAGTCCCTGTGGGAAGTGGTGAAGGCATTGGGCCGGAAACGGGAGTCATATCGGCCTACACCGAGGACTGTCTGCTTGAGGGATTGGCGTCGCGGCCCCGCAGTGCTGCTGAATCCGATGAATCCTTCGTCCACGCGTCTCTGGGTCTGGTCGCGCAGCTTGTTTTGCAGTCCGGCGATTATGATGATTACCCGGTAGCCGGCATCGGCAGCCTTGGTGACGACGCCGATGTAGTTTGCCGTCTTCCCGGACTGGACATGGCCCATGACCATGCCCCGTCGATCCCATCTCCCCGGCTTTTCGGGGTTTTCGAGGAGCCCGAGGATCCTGTCCGTCACGTTGCCCAGTCCGCCGAGGACCTGACCGGACAGGCCCTTTTCGGCCATGAGACGGCGATAGCGGTTCCAATAGTAGAAGTCGATTTCGGAACGAGCGCCGTCCAGCCAGGGCTCGAACTCGGGATCCTGCAGCGCGGCACCGTCGGTCATCCGGACGCCGTGAACGGTCTCGAATTCGAGCGCCAGATCTTCGGCCTCGGCATCGGTTACACCGGGGCAGGCCGGACGAGCTTCGGTGATAATCTCCCGGATGCGGGACTGCGTAGGCAATTCGCGAGCCAAAAGGCCCTCGACCATTACCCTCAGTCGGTCGATGTCGTTCATCGATCTTCAACGCCCCCAGCGCTCTTGCAGATATCCGTCAACACCTTGGAGGTCTCCTCCCAGCGGGTGCGGAAGGGATCGGCAGAGCGCATCCATTCCTTGATCTGGGTTGGCGCTTGCCCGCGACTTCGAAGGATGTGCCACATCGACGAAGCGATCATTCGCAGATCTTCCGATCCGATCTGGGATGACCTGACTTCTTCCGGACTGGCACTGACATCGACATGCAGCGCCTCCAGAGGGAAGGTCGAGGCAAGCAGGCGGAGAACACGCTCGAATTCTCGCGCCTTTCCCGGGTCGAGACCGTCCCGGAATGCGGCGAGTACGGGATTTTCTTCGTCGATCCGATAAGAGATGTGGTTCTTGTCCTGCACTCGCCTCCACACGGGAAGCCGGCTGGCCTCGGTCAGCCTGGTGCCTCGTCCCGTATAGGTTCGACGGGATGGGACACCGATACGTTCAATGATCCTGCGCAGGCGTTCGCGGACGGGTGCCGGCGGCTGGGCGGAAGCCTTTTTTACGTCGATCTTCCATTCGGCATCGAGGGTGTTGGGAATGTCGATGCCTACACGGGCGAGCTTGGTCAGTTCCAGCTGGCGGGCAAGTCGGAACCAGGTGCCGTGAACGATCAGGCGTCGATTGCGATAAAGGTAGAATCCCTGATTGCTTACATAGCCCTCAGGCCCGGCGAACCTTTTCCATTCCTCAGCCGTGACCTTGTCGTGGTGTGGCAGGGTAACAGGCCATATCCTGATTTCGCCGCTGTCGAGCCGGATCGTTTCCTCCGGGTGGTGCTGGGTTGCGGGATGGTTCGAGTGAAAGGGATCGAACGGCCGCAGTTCACGGTCGTTCATTGAGATCGCCAGACGTCCGCCTTGCCGACCGGAGAGGAAGCGATGGAAGACGAACTCGACGTGGGTTGCTGCTTCGTCGAGCTGTCGCACGAGATCGTGCCTGCCATCTTGTCGGTCAGGACTGACGAGACGATCGAGTTTTTCCCAGACGACCAGCGTGCCGCTGTCCCGCAGTCGTTCTGACCAGCGGACAGAGTCGGCACTGTCCGGGATTTCGACGACCCACCGGTCTCGCTCCGCAACCTTGTCTAGGTCCCATGTCGCGCAGGAAACTGCCGATGCCTTCCGTGTCACCGCCGTAAGGCGCCGGCATTGCGAGAAGGATGCTGTCTTCAGGCCGAGTCCGAAACGCCCGAGATCGGTGGCTGAGCGCGTCTCAAGAGGGTTTCGCGTGCCGGGCCGCATCGCCTCCAGCAGCTCCTGCGCGGTCATGCCGACGCCATCGTCGAGTACGCCGATTGCCGGCGCCACGTGATGCGTGTCCGCGAGAAGTTGGATGTTGCGGGCTCCTGCGGTTATCGAGTTGTCGATGACATCGGCCAAGGCGGTCCGCAGGGAGTAGCCCATGTCCCGGAGGCTCTCCACCAGGGAAGACGCGCGTGGAGGGAGCTCCATTTCCTGCTGTCGAGGACCTTCAGTCACGAGCCGACTGAGCTCGCGAGCGGGACGGGGATTGGCTCGGCACCCGACCGCCTGATGACTCTCGCCGACCGGTCTGCCATGTCCTTATCGGCGGTGGAATCCCGATGCTTGAGCACCTCGCTGAGTTCTCGTGCGATCTGCCACGCGAGATAGGGCGGGACGGCATTGCCGACCTGCACGTACTGCTGTGTGCGACTGCCGTGAAAAAAGTAGTTGTCGGGAAACGTCTGAAGGCGGGCAGCCTCGCGGACAGTGAGACTGCGGCACTGGGCCGAATCGGGGTGAATGAAGTAGTGCCCGTCCTTCGAGATGTGGCTCGTGATTGTGGTGGAGGGATGATCGGGCAGCTGAACCCGGAAACGATCGTCGAACTTGCCCGTGTTCCAGCTTTTGTGCCTGGCGGCCAGAGCTCGCGGGAAATCACGGGCTCTTGGCGACCTGCCGGAGGCAAATGCGTAGGCGGCGGCATAGAGGTATCGGGCGATGTCCTCGTCGATGTGGCCCCTGGTCTCGTTGTTGGGAAGTCGAGTGAGGTTGGGGTCGACGATCCACTCGCGCAGGGCGGACGGGCACGTGTCGGGGAAGGCGGTGTCCCCCTGCACCTCACGACAGGGTAGCGCTGCGCCCGTCGTCGAGGTCAAGGCGCGATCAAGCGCCAAGCGGAACTTGTTCTCCATTTCTGGCGCCATGGAAGGCATGTGCCGAAGAGCCAGCCTGTGCGCCTTCTTGAGGACCTGCTGCCACGAGAAATCGTCGTCGTCCCAGCTGAGTCGGCTGCGAAGCATGGGCATTGCGCCGATGACGTCATGTACCGACACCATGCAATCGCTTTGACCAACTGCCGGTCGGAGGTCACTTTGCACGGTGGCAGCGACGTCGTTACGAATGCAGACGACGAATACGCGGTGACGTTTCTGCGGTATGCCGTGCTCCTCCGCGCGAACGAGAAAATCCTTCGGGTTCAGTCCGTCCTTCCATGATCGGCCTGCATTGTGGGGAGCAAGGGAATAGAGACGGTATCGGTCCTTTCCCCCCGCATTCGCAAGAGAGTCCATGACGTCGGAGAATATCTCTCTGCCACCGTGCTTGGCGGAGAGCATGCCTCTGACATTTTCCATGACCGCGACGGCCGGCTGGAGCTGCCGCAGGACCTTGGCGTATTCCAGATAGAGCGATTGTCGCTTGTCGTTCGCAGGGTCATAGAGGGCGTTGCCGACATTCCGGGCCCTTCCAGCCACCGAATAGGACTGACAGGGAGGGCCGCCGAGGAGCACGGTATTGCCGCCGTACAGGGCGCGAATCTCCCCAATCCGCTGTCGGACGAAGGACCTCGCGTCGGATGAGCCCAACGTAAGACACCGAGTCTCGTCGCAGGCTTCCTGCCATTCGCGCGGGTAGAGGCTGGCCCAGTCCGGCTCCCTAGATTCGTTTCTGTTGAGGAAGTCATAGTATTCCGTCGGAAATCCACACCGAAATTTGCGAAGGAAGCCGCGCAGCAGCAGCGTGCGATGGGCAGTTGGTTCCATTTCGACAGAGAAAACGACATTGAAGCGGGCGCGTCCACTAAGGTCCTTGAACGACGCGAAGCCTTCGGCAAGACCACCGGGGCCGGCAAACAGATCGACGACGGGTATCTGTTTAGTCATGCCTGGCCCGCCGTCCAGCGGCTCCGTCGACCCACGTTGTTCGGGGATCAAAGCGTAAAAGTTTATCTCCCGCGCCACACTGCGAGATCGGCCGGTGCAAATTAAACTTGACGCGCGCCGCGTCGAAACCGATAGAGCGTCCAAGATTCGCGTGTGTATTGAACCGCCCAAACATGCTATCTTCCTTAACCTCCCAACCGCCGTATTGTGAAGTCCGCGATATTGCTATTTTCTCTTGCAAGGCATACCCACTCATGATTGACATCGTTGATCCACTGGTCCGTTCCCGGATGATGGCACGAATCCGCGGAAAAGATACAAAACCTGAACTAATTTTGCGGCGGGCGCTGCATGCACAAGGTTTCAGGTATCGTCTCCACGACCGCAGGCTTGCGGGTGCGCCAGACATTGTCCTCCGAAAATTCAAAGCCGCCTGCTTCGTGCATGGATGTTTCTGGCATCGACATGACAGATGCTTATATATGACCAACCCCACCACTCGAACCGAGTTTTGGCAAGAAAAATTTCGGGCCACCGTGGAGCGCGATCGTCGAGTGAAGAAAATGCTCCTTGCGGACGCTTGGAGGGTGGCCATCATATGGGAATGCTCACTGCGCGGAAAACACAAGGAAAAAACTATCACCGAATTTGCCAGTTGGCTTCGCAGCGATAAATGCGTGTTCGAGACAACTCTTATTTTCCCATCCAAATGATGTTCCATTGTCAAGACCAACGGTTTGCCCGCAGGCACCGGTCTGCCCGACATAGTCCTTTCATTTTGCAGGCTCATTACAATACAACGACCGCTTATCGCCAACGCTAGCTTTAACTGACCCAATCCCAGTTGGCGCATTTGGGAACATTGCGCTTCAACAACTACCTCCAACGTTGCGAAATTCATAAGCCGAACACTTGTCCAAATCCGAAAACTAGTACTCTAACAGACGAATACTCAGAATACAGAAAGCTGGATGAAGCGCCTCGTCCGACAACGCGCATGGGAGATCCCTTCTCGTAATGTAGGTAACTTCAACCGTCTTCTCCCTTCCGGTATAACGCAGCTCACCGGGATCAAACTCCCTCAGCCGGACCAAGTCTCCTACTCTAAACTCCCGATCATCGGCTCGCCTGAGGTCATGCTTCTTTCGCCCGCTCACGATCGCGTCGTAAAACTCAGGCCAACACTTTAGGTCATGAGAAACCATATGGCCTTTGTCCCCGGTCCGAAATTCGACATCGGATTTTTGCATATCCGTTCTCCTATTGTTGCTCGGCAACCGGCTCTACACGACCTGTAGAGGCGGGGTCTGCATAATCAAAATTCACTGCAAATGGTTGACTAAGAGTGGGGGCCATGTTCGGCGGCAAATACTCAATGACGTCCGTCACGTCCTCACGAACCCCCTTGGGTTCTTGTTTGCTACTAGATATCTCTGTGAACGGAATATTTCTAACTCCTAGGAGCAACCTTTTGGATTGAACCGCAAGGCTAGAAGCCGCTTCGCTAACAACTACACCGATCTTATTGACATCAGATTCCGTCATCGAAAAATTCTTCTCTGTGCTATCCAGGTACACTATAGCAGCCACGCGGCTAGGCTGATGATATTGGGACGTTGGCTGCAAGATCGGTAGTGCTAGCACATATGATACCTCTGGTGCCATATTGCGTGCCGCTTCGTGAAGTCCGAGTTTAGCCATGGTTTCCGCTATCTTCGCAGGAGATATGCCCTCGCGGGTATGTACAGGCCGATGACTATTGTAGGCTAGTCCTATCATTGCATTTTCCGCTGGAAAGGTGCGGCCTCGTGTGGAGTGGTCCTCGCAAATACTCAAACCCTCGTAGTCACATGTTTGCTGAAGCAGTTTCTCATCATTTAATAGTAATACTCTATGCATGGTTACACGAAGGTGACTCAGCATCGGCCAGTTCTCCTTTATGACGCCCACAAGAGCGCTGCATATTGTAGCAGTTACGAGTGTCGTTGGGCCGGGCAAGTATTCCTTGCGCCACCTGGATCGGATTTCATCGTCATGGATATTAGCTCGCTCCGAAGACGGTCCTGGATAATCGAAATAACCTCCAGGCCACATAACTTTCGACACCTGTTCGGAAATGTGCCGTTCAGCCTTAGACCGTTCCTCAATGTTATCTATAGTGAGATTAGGGCAAACCCTCTTGAGTTGATTGCCTCTGTCTGTTCCGTGGCGTCTAACTATAAAATCATTTGGTATAGAATATTTTTCCACTATTGCGTCTTCTTTGTCACAAGACGGCGCAAAGCCTCCGACACGGTAAAGGAGGTAAGTTAGTAAAGCATTTTGAAAAGATATCTTGCTGGTGTCGTCACACAAAAGCGTTGCGATGTCTGGCACCTTGATTCTTAGTATCGCATCTGTATCACGGCGAAGTCGTCGGGATATAAGGTCCAATACTGATTTACTCTCCTCTTTACAATCCTCATCATGCAAGAAAATTTGATCGAAATCTTTGAATAAAGATGTGGAGTTTCTCTCCGAGCTTCCTTTCTTTGCCGCGGAAAGTCGTTGTAAGATCTCCCTTTTTTCAAAAAACACCTCTTCTAAGATACGGTCTTGTCGATATTGAGACAATCGCACTCGGATCAAATCAATTAGCGCGCCATCGCCTTGGCCGGAAATCAAGTATGTCTTACGAGATTGGTTAAGAAGTGGTTGGCCGATTATTTCATTACGCCAATAGGAGGAGGTTTCTTTTTCAATTCCAAACCCCACAGCCAACACGGCCAAATCAAATTTGTCAGAATGCCCTTGGGAAAGAGGCGTAGAATCTTGAATAGTGCCGTCTAGGGGATTGCGGGGTTCACCGATCCATTCAATGCGGCATGATGTCGGATTATCGTGATCCTTGGTGAGATGAATATGCCGAGTGTTGCAATAGAGTGCGACGTTGTCCTTAGAGGTTGCTGTTTGTTTCCATTCCCTTAGCACTTGAACAACGACGTCAGATGCGCGGGCAGCAGTCCAGTTCATGATTGGAAGCATAGCAACGTCGGCTTCACTACCTCGATCTGGCCATTCATAAATGTGTGGATGCAACCAACGGGAATCACTGCCCTGCTGGAGTGGAAGGAGAGTATCGTGTTCCTCAAATAGGGTTATTGAGCATGCAATTTCCTTTTTCAATAGGGCGGCGACAAATGTTAATCCAGAAAAACCAGCGCCTACGACAGCGATTTTTCGAGCGTCTCTGTCGGAAACACTCAGTATTCCTTGCTCGATTAGTGTGTAAGCAAGATTTAGCGCTCGAATTTGTTGACTTCTAACTGTCACTCCGGAGCTAAACGCGCCAACGGAGTAAATGGATGGTACATTGGTTGGGCGGTAATGGTTCAGGATCTGACTGTGATCATTTGATGACATTGGAACGGTCTCGGTCGGTTGGCTAGGTGCTGGTGAGGTAGCATGTACACACAGACACGGTTGGATAAATGAGAGTGGTTGAGCCCCGTATTAGATAGCGGAGAAATCGGATGATTTCGGTATATGCGTGTTGGTTGCGCAGACTTGAGGCGAGTTGGTGGCGATATGGACGGTGTTGTCCAGACGGAGGGGTAAGGAGTAGAGAGCTGGTGCGCTTGCAGGTCAGTGGGTTTGGCATGGCGTGGGGTAGTGGACAGATGCCTAGGGTGGGGAATGATAGCAAATGTGGAAGTAGGGGACGAGGCCGTGCGTCTGTGGGGTGTCTTTGACATCGGCGTACGCGGTCGATGGACGTAGGGCCTGGGCATCGTGGCGGCTCCGTGGCCGAGTAAGTCTACAGCAACCGGTTGGGTCCGGCGTATCCGGAAACTGAGTATCCGGGCGTTGTCGACGTTCGCGTCGCTGTCCGCCGGAGGATGTCGGCGGGCCGGGCGGCTTCATGGTGCTCCTGGAAGCGATCCTTGATCCGCCGCATGTGGAGTATCGGGCGAAATTCGACTGGTGCGGCGGGCGGTTCGATCCGTCCGGCCTCGACCAAGCGCGCGCCCGTTTCGGCACGGAAAACATAGCGCGAAGGCGACGCGGCCCGCTCGCCGGTCACAGCAGTGGATTGAGGCGTCGGAAACGATGAGTGCAGTGCATCGAGTATGGGGCCGAAAGGAGGGCGCACCGATCCCGGATGACCGGAGGCGATGAAATGCCGGAAGCGCTCAGAATTCCGGCAACAAGGACATGAAGGGCCAGTCATGCTCAGCAGTTGAAATTCACCCGCTTCCGGCACGAAGACCGGGTATGCGCCGACGGTGGGAGCACCACCATAACACACTGAAAAGAATCGGCTTTTCGGGCCTCCGCAAGGATCGCCGCGAATCCTGACAGAAGAACATAAAACGCTGATTTGGCAGCGGGACGGCACCGGTCTCAGCGGCGGGGTAGATGAGGATCTCGGCGACCACCGTGGTCGTGCCGTGGGGCATGACGTCAAGCAGTAAGACGTCATGAAAGGCCAAGCGCGGTCTGGAGTTAAATGCAACCGCTCCCGGAATGATGACGGGCGGCCGCGCGGATTTCGGGGTCTGCGTCCGTGCCGGATTGCCGAAGCACGGCTGGCGGCGAGCCTGGGGATCGAGGCGCATCGGTAGAAGCGTCGTCGAGAGCACGTTCCGTGCCGTGCTGGCGCCCGGCGATGATCATTTGCGCCCGCTCAGGCGGGCTCGGCCTCGCGCGGCTCGGGCTGTTCGAGGATATCGGCTCCGATGCTGTCGGCAACCCGGGCCGAAGACGCCTTGATGGAGTCCCGCGACAGATGCGCATAGCGCGCGGTGGTGTCGATCTTGTTGTGACCGAGCAGCTTTCCGATCATCGACAGGCTCTCGCCGAGCGCCAGGGCCCGACTCGCGAAGGAATGTCTTTAATCATGTCGCTTGGGACTCCTCCGGCGCAGGGAAGATGTCGGCGAGCAGGCTGTCGGCGGGGACAAGTATTGCGGAAGGATGCTTCTCGACGGGGTCGATTGAAATGTCG
>MKWU01004376.1_pt1 | contig 16833 bp, 16 predicted proteins | sample 809101 | NCBI WGS metagenome assembly MKWU01 (sample SAMN05860141, study PRJNA318959) | sponge metagenome | host: Aplysina aerophoba | place: Slovenia: Piran, Adriatic Sea, Gulf of Piran | collected 2013-05-07 | reverse complement strand
CGGCCTCGACGTCGACGCCGCCGAGGAACGCCGCCGGCACGGGCACGAACGGCAGCAGCCGGCCCTCCGAAGCGTCGGCGGCGTCGAGCAGGTAGTCGGCGTGTACCCCGCAGAGCTCAGGCGACTCCCACCCGAAGCCGGCGACGACCGCGCGGTCGACGCCTGCCTCGTCCATCGCCTCGATCACCTCGCCCCCCGCCGCCCCCCCCCTGCCTCGTCCATCCCCGCGACCCCCGCGGCCGCCGTGGCCATGCGCGCGTCCGGGTCCGAATAGAGCGCCGCGAAGCCGGCCTCGGCGGCGGCGAGGCGCTCGCGCGCCGCGATCATCGCGGGCGGGAAGGCGTGGGTGTGGACATCTACGATCATCCGGCGCATCGTACGGGACGACGGCGCATCAACGGCGATCGCCGCCGTACCCCACCTGGCTCCCCCCCGCGCCTCGGGACCCATGCCGGACGAACCACTACCACCGTTCGACGAGCCGACCACCGAGGAGATTCCCGCGCTCCTCGAGGCGCTGCTCTTCGTCGCCGACGGCCCGGTGACCGAGCCCGCACTCGCGCGCTCGCTCGGCGTGACGCCAGGCAAGGTGCGTCGAGGGCTCAACGAGGTACGCGATCACCTCGATGGCCGCGGCATCCGGCTCCAGAGCGGCCCGGAGGGCGTGCAGCTCATCACCGCGCCCGAGTCGGCCCCGATCGTCGAGCACTTCCTCGGCCTGGAGTCCTCGCGGCGGCTCTCGACGGCCGCGCTCGAGACGCTGGCGGTGATCGCCTACCGGCAGCCGGTCACGCGCGCCGCCATCGAGGCGATCCGCGGCACGAGCAGCGACGGGGTGCTCGCCACGCTGCGCGCCCGCGGACTCGTCGAGCGCGTCGGACGCGCCGACGGGCCGGGCCGGCCCGGCCTGTACGGCACCACGCAGCGCTTCCTCGAACACTTCGGGCTGGAGCAGGCCGACCACCTCCCCGGCCTCGAGGAGCTCGCCGAGCTGCTCGGCCTCGACGAGGGCGTGCAACGCGCGCTGCCCGTTGACGAGGAGCCCGCGACGTCACCCAACGGGGAGCACGCCGAGGCGCCCAGGCCTGACGACTCCGGCCCGGCGGTCCAGCCGCGGCTCGGCCTGTAGCCGCCCGTGATCACCATCAGCGTGGTGCTGACGCTGTACCTGCCCGCCGCGCACAGCCTCAAGGAGAAGCGCGCCGTGGTGCGCTCGCTCGTCGAGCGGATGCGCGCACGCCTCGACGTCTCCGCCGCCGAGGTCGGCGCACAGGACCTCACGCAGCGTGCCGAGGTGGGATTCGCCGTCGTCTCCGGCGACCTCGCGACGGCACGCCGGCTGGCCGACGACGCCGAACGCTTCGCCGACCGCGAGCTCCTCGGCCGCGCCGAAGTCATCGACCGCGCCGTCGAGGAGTACGTGCTGGAGTAGGACTAAGTGGAGCCCTCTCCGATCCGGCCCCCTCGCCCGCGAAGCGGGAGAGAGGGCGGGGGGTGAGGGTCTGCGGGCTCCTCGACGACCGCTCGCACCCATCGGACCCCCTCACCCTCACCCTCTCCCCCGCAGACGGGGGCGAGGGGATCGGACCCTCTCCCCCCGCAGGGGCGAGGGGATCGGACCCGCTCACCCTCACCCTCTCTCCCCCGCGGACGGGGGCGAGGGGATCAGATACGGGCGGCCCCTCTCAATCCCTGGGAACGGGCGAGGGCGAGGGGATCGGACTCAGAGTCTCGAGAAGGTACAGAGCGACGGGCGGCTTAAGCGCGGATCGGCTCACCCGCCGGCGAGCACAGCAGGTCGTACGGCATCGCGCCGTCGACGCGGGCGCGGACGATTGTGCCGGTCGGGAACTCGCCGCGCACGAACGCGAGGCCGTCCACCTCCGGCGCGTCGCGGACGCTCCGCCCGACGACCACCAGGTCTCCACCGACGCTCGCCGTGGGCGCCTCGGACTCCACGAGCACGTCGAGCTCGCTGCCGACGAGCTCGCGGTTACGCTCGTGCGAGATGTCCTGCGCCAGCTCCATGAGCGCGGCGTAGCGCTCGGCGACCACCTCGTGCGGCACGGGGTCGGCGTAGCCGGCTGCCGGCGTGCCCGCCTGCGGCGAGTAGGTGAACGCGCCGACGTGATCGAAGCGCTGCTCCTCGACGAAATCGAGTAGCTCCTCGAACTCCGCGTCCGTCTCGCCCGGGAAGCCGACGATGAATGTCGTGCGCACCGTGACGTCCGGCATCGCCGTCCGGATGGCGTCGAGGCTCCGCCTCGCGGTGCGCAGGGACGGGCGCTTCATGCGGCGCAGCATGGCGTCGGAGCCGTGCTGCAACGGGATGTCGAGGTACGGCACCACGTTCGGCAGCGCCGCCATGGTCTCGGCCAACCGCCGCGTGACGCGGCCGGGGTAGGCATACATCAGCCTGATCCACGGCACCTCGGGCGCCTCGGCGGCGAGCTGTTCGAGGAGCGTCGCGAGGCCGTCACGGTCCCGGCGGTCCTCGCCGTACGCCGTCGAGTCCTGCGCCACGAGCACCAGTTCGCGCACGCCCGCCGCCGCGTACATGCGCGCCTCGCCGAGCAGGCGCTCGGTGGGCTCGGAGCGCATCCCGCCCTTGATGGTGGGGATGATGCAGAACGTACACGGGCGGTCGCAGCCGTCCGATATCTTGAGGTACGCGCTCGGCCCCATCGGCAGCACCGTCTGCTGCGGGATGTCGTACGCCGCGTCGGCCGGGCCGAGCGAGGCGGCGATGTCGTCCCACGCCTCGACCCCGAACGTCGCGTCGACGCCGGGCACGGCGGAGCGCACTTCGTCCTCCGCGATCTGGGTCATGCAGCCCACGACGTACAGCCGCTGGTCCGCCGGCCGGTTGCGGTCGAGCTCCGAGACGACCTCGATCGACTCGGCCTTGGCGGCGTCGATGAACCCGCAGGTGTTCACGAGCACGAGGTCGGCATCGCTAGGCTCGTCGACCGGCGCGTGGCGCGCGTTGCGCAGCGCACGCTCCAGCCGCATCGAGTCGACGGTGTTCTTGGCGCAGCCGAGGGTGACGAGGTGGTACCGCACGATCGCAGGCTGGGGCCGGGACGCGGTTGGCGTCAACCGCTCTGGCGCGGCCTATTCCTCTGCATCCGCCGCATCGTCTGCCGCGGGTTCCATCGAGATGAACAGGTTGACGACATCGTCGGCGGCGAGCGCTTGTCCCGGCGAAGGCGAGTGGCCGAACACGCGGCCCGGCGGTATGTCGTCGATCGCGAACTCGAACTCAAGCACGTCCGTCACGCCGATCTCGGCCAGCACGCGCTTCGCCTCGGCCAACTCGACGTTGCGGAGGTTGGGCATCGTGCCTTCCTCGAACGGTCCCACGGTGGCCGCCGGCTCGACCTCCTCGACCTGCTGGTCCGCGCCGTCGCCTTCGTCGCCCGTGGCGCCGCCGAGACGCGGCAAGCCGATGAAGAACGCCGCAACGCCGGCCACGACGACGACAAAAGCCACCAACACCCAGAGCCGCGGCACGGCCGGGATCGCGGCCGGCCCCTCGCGGCGACGCAGGCCGGGTAGCGGCTCCAGCCCCGGCGGCTGCGGCAGCTCGCCCGGCATCCGCTCCAGCGCCTCCTCCTCATCGAGGCCCAGGTACCGCGCGTAGCTGCGCACGAACCCGCGCGCGTAGACCGGCGCCGGCAGCAGGTCGAACTGCTCCCGCTCGATCGCCTCGATGTAGCCGCGGCCGATGCGCGTGTCGCGCTCGACGCGATCGAGGTCGTAGCCGCGCTCCTCGCGCCGTTCGCGCATCCAGGCGCCGAGCCCGTCGTTCGATCCGCCCGCGACCGTGACGCGCGTCACCTCGTCGGTCGTGTCGTCGCCGTCCCCGCGCGCGCGCCAGCCGCCCAGGAAGCTCAATGTCGATCCACGCCCGGAAACTCGACCAGCGACTTGAGGCCGTCCAGTTCAAGCCGCGAGGCGTACGCCCGTGGCGCATCCTCGATGTGGTAGCGGTTCGTGACTACCTCGTCGATGTGGGGCACGTGGCCGAGCATCGCCACCGTGCGCCGGTACTGGTCGCTGGTGGCGTTCTGCGAGCCCGTGAGCACCACCTCGCCGTAGTGCACGAAGTTCGGGTCGAACGGGACGGGATTGCCGGGCGGGAACCCGGCGAACAGGTTCACCACGCCCTGCGGGCGCACCGCCGCCAGCGCCGGCTCGACGAGCTGCGGGACGCCGACGGACAGCACGACGCCGTCCGCGCCCGCGCCGGAGGTCGCGTCCTTCACGGCCGCCGTCACGTCGTCGGCCTCGGGGTCGAGCACCACGTCGGCGCCCCATCGACGGGCGGTCTCGCGTCTCTCGGCGACCGGCTCGCTGACGATGATCGGCGCCGCCCCGGCCGCACGGGCCATGAGTACGTGCATCAGCCCCATAGGCCCCGCGCCGATGATGAACAGCGAGTCGCCGATGCCCGTCCGGCACAGCTCGAGCGACGCGGTCACGCAGGCCGCCGGCTCGGTCAGCGCGGCGACGTCGAGCGGGAGGTCGTCGGGCACGGTGAAGACCTGCCCGAGGCCAACGATCGCGGCAGGGACGAGCACCGACTCGGCGAACCCGCCGTCGATGTCGTAGCCGAGCGTCTGCCGGCTGGTGCAGCGGTTGCGCTTGCCGGTCTGGCAGAAGCGGCAGTGCCCGCACGAGACGATGGGGCAGATGATGACGCGGTCGCCTTCGGCGACGCCCGCGACGCCCTCGCCCACCTCGTCAACGACGCCGGCGATCTCGTGGCCGGGGATCACACCGGCCCGCGCGTACTTCTCGCCGCGGTAGACACGCACGTCAGATGCGCACAGCGACGAAGCAGCGACGCGCAGCCGCACCTCGCCGGGGCCCGCGTCGGGTGTGGGGCGGTCCTGGACGGACACCTTGCCGGGTTCCTCGAAGATGGTGGCGCGCATGGGGCTCCGGTCGTGCGGTCGCTGGGTCGGGGTGAGGTCATCAGGTTCGCGCCCGCAGTATCGCAGCGCGCGAGGGGTGCTGCTACTGCAACTGAGGGGGCGCAGCGTCCGCTGGCCCATGATCGCGATCATCGGCACCGGCTGCCGAGCGATGCACACGCCATGAGAAGCAGGCGACGCACATACACGCCGCCGCCCGTGCGCTGAGATGTGTGAGTCCGTGCAGACGGTCGCCTTCCCGGTCGAACTTCGGGAGCAAGATCTTGAAGTCCCGACCCAACGATTTCTCGTACTCGCCGTACACGGCGTTGACCACCAGGTCTGCGGCTTGGAGCAACCGAGTGCGCGCGGAACGCGTGAACAGCGGAACGTCCGCAAGATTTCGGGTGCGGCTCCATTGCGTGCCTTCGCGCAGGATCCGATCGCCGAGCGTTTCAAGGCGCTCCCGGTAGTTCGACTCCGCAACGATGACTAAGCCGCGTTGCGTATCCCCAGCGCTATGTCGCCGACTGAGCATCAGGTCGAAACGGCTGATCACGTCTTCAAAGGCAACCTCATACGGGTCACGTGGAGCGACGTACTCCTTGTCCACAACGGTGGCGATCAGCACCGGGTGTGGCGACGCGCCGATCGCCTTGTAGGAGTCAAGGAGCATCTGATGACGCCCTCTCGCCCCGAGTTGGTCATACGGCGAACGAGCGCGTTCGCCCTCGGGGACGCGGAGTGGCGAGGCATGGATCTCGACATTCTCGGGCTCGTCCTCGAAGTAGCGCTGCACCACTTCATCGAGGTCATGCTGCAGCCAGTACGCACTGCGCTCAAAGACAGCCGCACCCCCAACAACGAGGTGATCGGACGTTGGATGTGTGCCGGATTCATCCAGGTAAAGCAGGTACACGGGAGCACCGTCCCTTCACGGGATCTGAAACGGGCGGCTCTATGGCCGCCCGCATACGCTGAGAAAAAATCTTTGGAAGGCAGCCGGCTGGGCGAGAAGCCCTACAGACCAACGGTACCCGAGCAGTCCTGCCAGCTACGAAGATCATCGAAGGCTGACCCGCGGTTGTCAAGTGGACTGGGCACGCCGCTAGAGTAGCGATCGTGGAACGTGCGCAAGGAAGCCTGGGGTTACGCCTCGGCGGTCTGTAGCGCCTTCAGTTGCGCCGCGAGGCGCGACTTCTTGCGGGCCGCCGTGTTGCGGTGGATGATCCCGCGCCTCGACGCCTGATCGAGCGCCGACTGCGCCAGGCGCACCTGCTCCGCCGCGTCAGCATCGCCGTCGTCGACCGCCCAGCGGGCGTCGCGCAGGCGTCGCGTGGCGCGCGTGCGGTACGGGCTGTTGCGAGCTGCACGCACCTTGTTCTGGCGCGCGCGCTTCTTTGCCTGTCTCGAGTGGGCCATGCCCCATCCTCCGTCGCGGCCTTCTACGGTAACGGCGCCCCCTGCGAGCGTCTATCCGCGCGCGTCGCCGACTGATCCCCCTCGTGGGATGATGCCGCCGATGACCGAGGGACGCGAACACTCGCGAGGGGCCCGATGGCGTCGGGTGGCCGGCGCGGCCCTGCGGCGAGCGTTGTCACCTCGCAGCGTCGCCGGCGCGGCCGGGCTCGTCGCCACGGGCTTCATCGCCTCCCGGTTGCTCGGACTGCTGCGCTCGGTCGCCATCGCCGACGCCTTCGGGACCGAGCCCGAGCTCGGCGCGTACTTCGTCGCGTTCCGCGTGCCGGACCTCGTCTTCCAGCTCCTCGCCGGCGCGGCGCTCGCCTCCGCCTTCATCCCCGTATTCAGCCGCGTCGTGCTCGACGAAGGCGAAGACGACGCTTGGCGGCTCGCCTCGAGCGTGCTCAACCTGATCAGTCTCGCCACGTTCGTCCTCGCCGCGCTTGCCTTCGTCCTCGCCCCGCTCATCGTGCCGCTCCTCGCGCCGGGGCTCGGCGAGGAGGCCGGACGCGCCGACGAGCTGCACACGCTGGCCGTGGAGCTGACGCGCGTGATGCTGATCTCGCCGCTCATGTTCGGCGTGTCGGGGATGCTCACGGGCATCCTCAACGCCCGCCAGCACTTCCTCGCCCCCTCGATCGCGCCGCTGCTCTACAACCTCGGCATCATCCTCGGCGCGGTCGTGCTCGCGGACCGCTGGGGGGTGCACGGGCTGGCGTGGGGCGTCGTGATCGGCAGCGTCGGCCACCTGCTCGTGCAGATCCCGGCGCTGTGGGCCGTCGGCATGCGCTGGCGGCCGAGCCTCGGCTTCGCCTCGGCCGGCGTGCGCGAGGTGCTGCGCCTGATGGGGCCGCGCGTGATCGGCCTCGCCGCGGCGCAGGTCAACCTCGTCGTCGTGATGTTCTTCGCCTCGTTCGTCTCCGACGAGGCGATCAGCGCGGTCAACTTCGCCTTCCTCGTGATGCTGCTGCCCGTCGGCGTGATCGGCATGGCGATCTCGACCGCCGCCTTCCCGGCGCTCGCGAACCTCGCCGCCGAGGAGGACTTCGATGGCCTCGGCCGCGCCATCGACGCCACGCTGCGGATGATCCTGTTCCTTGCCATCCCCGCGTCGGCCGGCCTCGTGCTGCTCGCCGACCCGGCGGTGCGGCTGCTGCTCCAGCGCGGCGCCTTCGACGCCGACTCGACCTCGCTCGTCGTGAGTGCACTGGTCGTCTACGGGGTGGCGGTCTGGGCGCACGCCTCGGTCGAGATCATGAGCCGAGGCTTCTATGCGCTCTCCGACACCCGCACCCCGGTCGCGATCGCCGTCTTCGGGATGCTGCTCAACGTCGGGGGATGCGCGGCACTGGTCGAGCCCTTCGGCATCGCCGGCCTCGCCGCTGCGACATCGGCGGCGGCGGTCTGCGAGTTCGCGCTCCTGTGGTGGGCGCTGCGCGCGAGGCTCCGCCGCCGGGACGGGCCCGCCCTCGGACGGCCGACCCTCGGCCGCTCCCTGCTCCGCACCATCCTCGCCACGGTCGTGATGTCGCAGGTCGTGGTGCTGCTGCTCATCCTGCTGCACGAGGCAGGCGCGGACGCGGGCGAGCTACTCGGCGCGCTCGTGCTGGTGGCGGTTGGCGGGGTCGGCGGGCTTGCGGTGTTCGTGGTTGTGTCGGCGACGCTGCGCAGTGATGAGTACGAGGCGGCTGTGGAGTGGCTGAGCGAGGTTGGGGGTAAGCGGGAGGAGTAGCCTGGTGCGTCAGAAATTCCGGTCACCGAAGAGACGCTCGTGGAGTCAGAAGTGATCACGGATGCCGCCGGTTACGGCGCGAGAGATCGCGTGCCGGAGCCAGTGGCCTCGGCTCAGCGTGTGCTGCATTCGCACCGGGCGCCGGGGCGGGACCATCTCGACCAGCCCGGACTGTGGCCTGTTACCCGGTCTCCGCTCGTCAAGCTCATGCACTACCCTCAACATACGCACAGCCTCGCGGTGAGGGCCCCGTGCGATGAGGACTGTGCCGGTACGGCGACGGCGTCGCGCCGATCGCCCGCTTGCGGCGGGCAAGCCCAAAAGCCTCAGCATGGAGAGGTGATGGCCATGAAGACGCTGGACAGGATCACCGTCGATCCCGAGGTCATGGGCGGCAAGGCGTGCATCCGCGGGCTGCGCGTTACCGTGGCGACCATCGTCGGCCTGCTGGCGGCTGGCCGCTCGCGGGCGGACATCCTCGACGCCTATCCCTACCTCGAACCGCAGGACATCGACCAGGCGCTCGCCTACGCGGCGTGGAGACTGGAGGAGCGAGAGGTTCCCCTCCCGACGCCGTGAGGCCGAAGCTCGTCATTGACATGAACCTGTCGCCCGAGTGGGTGCAGACGCTGCTGGCGCGGGGGTGGGAAGCCGTGCACTGGTCCACCGTTGGCGACCCGCGAGCCACCGACAGGGCGATCATGGATTGGGCGGCTGCCAACCAGTACGTTGTGTTCACCCACGACCTCGACTTTGGCACCATGCTCGCGCTCTCGCACGAAGCCGGCCCGAGCGTGCTTCAGGTTCGAGCCCAAAACGTCCTGCCGGATCATCTGGGGGCGGCGGTCCTAGCCGCACTGGGACAGCACGAGGAAGACCTGTCGTCTGGAGCTCTGGTCGTTGTCGACGAAGGCCGGAGCAGGGTCCGAGTTCTGCCGATATGAGGGCGCTCTCACCGCTCTCGCGATGACCCCGCATATCCCGCCATATCCGCCGCCAAGCCGGGTGCGCAGCGCTGATGAGCTATGACGCACGTCGAGTAGGCTCCCGACCCTGCTGCCCCTGCTATACTCGACCCCGGCCCCACACCCACAAGGCCACACACCGGACGCGACGCGCGACGTCGTGCGTGCCGTGCATTGCGAGGAGATCCAGATGGCTAGCGACCGGCAACTGAACTGCCGCGACTGTGGTTCGAGCTTCGTCTTCACCGCCGGCGAGCAGGAGTTCTACGCCAGCAAGGGCCTGCAACACGACCCCGTGCGCTGTCCCTCCTGTCGCGCCAACCGCAAGGCCATGCGCCCCGAGGACCGCTTCGAGGCGCCCTCGTACGGCACCTATGTCTCCTGGGGCGGGCGCACGCCGCGCCAGCTCAACGTCGCCACCTGCGCGCAGTGCCACCAGACCACCGAGGTCCCGTTCCTGCCTCGCGGCGACCGCCCGGTCTTCTGCTCGAACTGCTACAACGCCGTGCGCGAGCGCCAGGAGGCCGAGGAAGAGGCCGCCGCGCAGCGCCTCGCCGCGCAACTCGCCGGCGGCGCCCAGTCCGAGCGCCCCGAGGGCGAGGGCCCTGCAGCCGAGCGCACCGAGACCCCGAGCGGCTTCGGGCTGTAGCGCCCGCCAAGCCTCGACCCTCACACCGCCCCTCTCCCTCGCAGGAGAGGGGCAGACCTCGACCTTCGCCCCCGCTGCCGATTGATCGGGCGGCGGGGGCGCACCTAGACTCGACGTACAGGCTGAGACGGAGCGAGTAGCCCGTCGCCAGCGGCTGCTGAGCGAGCCCGGGACGGTGTGAGCCGGGCGCGGCCGTGACGAGCGAAGATCCCTCCCGAGCCGCCGACCGAACGCACGAGGCCCCATCGCGGGGCGCTCGATGCCAGTAGGCCCGGCCGGAGCGCCCACCGTTACCAGGGGCAGCGCCATAACCGGCAACGCCGCGCGAGCGGCCCGGCGTGGCGCGGTGAGCGGCGTCGCGGGCCTCGACGGTGGGGCAGCGGCGCAACGCGGGTGGTACCGCGGGCGCATGTCGCCCGTCCCGTGAGGGGCGGGCGTTTTCGTGCCCGTCCCGCAACACCGGTACGAAGTCAGGCGGCGCTCCCGCGTCGCATGGAGGTGAAACCGTGGTCGACGCCGAGGTGCGGGGAGACCCCTCCGGGGCCGGGGTGCGGGCGCGCTTCGAGGCGGCGCCTTCGCGGGTCTCGTTCCCCGATCTCGAGCAGGACATCCTCGCGTTCTGGCGCGAGCACGACGTCTTCCGGCGCAGCATCGAGGAGCGCCCGGCCGACAAGCTGTTCTCGTTCTACGAGGGCCCGCCGACGGCGAACGGCACGCCCGGCGTGCACCACGTGCTTGCGCGCGTCTTCAAGGACCTGATCCCGCGCTACAAGACCATGCGCGGTTACCGAGCGCCCCGGAAGGGTGGCTGGGACACGCACGGCCTCCCCGTCGAGCTCGAGGTCGAGCGCGAGCTCGGGCTGCGCAACAAGCGTGACATCGAGGAGTACGGCGTCGCCGCCTTCAACGCGCAGTGTCGCGAGTCGGTCTTCCGCTACGTCTCCGACTGGGAGCGCATGACCGAGCGCATCGGCTTCTGGATCGATACCGACGACGCCTACGTGACCTACTCGAACGAGTACGTGGAGTCGTGCTGGTGGGTGTTGCAACGGCTGTGGGACAACGACCTGATCTTCCGCGACTACCGCGTGACCCCGCACTGCCCGCGCTGCGGCACGAGCCTCTCCAGCCACGAGATCGCGCTCGGCTACCAGGAGGACACGCCCGACCCGAGCGTCACCGTCCTCTTCACGCTCACCGCGGGCGAGGCGAACGCCGGGGCCGACGAGGCGCTACGCCTCGCCGACGATGTCCCGACCTCCGTCCTCGCGTGGACCACGACGCCGTGGACCTTGCCGGGCAACACCGCGCTCGCCGTCGCGCCCGAGGCGGAGTACGCGCTCGTCGAGGACGGCGACCGGCGGCTCATCGTCGCCGAGGCGCGCCGCCGCGCCGTGCTCCCCGAGGCCCTCGACGACGCCGTGCTCGCGCGCTTCGAGGGCTCGGCGCTCGTCGGGCTGCGCTACCAGCCGCTCTACGAGTCGCGCGAGTGGGACGGCGTGGAGACGCTGGCGTTCATCGAGGGCCGCTCACAGTTCGTCGAGCCCGGCGACGCGCCCGCCCGCCGCATCGTCGGCGCGGAGTTCGTCGCGACCGACGACGGCACGGGCGTGGTGCACATCGCCCCCGCGTTCGGCGAGGAAGACTACGAGCTCGGCCGGGACGAGGGGCTGATGTTCCTCGAGCCCGTCGCGCTGGACGGCACGCTCACGGGTGGGCCGTTCGACGGGCGGTTCGTGAAGGAGGCCGACCCCGACATCACGGCGGACCTCGACGCCCGCGGGCTGCTGCTGACGAGCGAGACGATCCACCACACCTACCCGTTCTGCTGGCGCTGCGACACGCCGGTGCTCTATTACGCCAAGCCCTCGTGGTACATCCGCACGACCGCCGTCCGCGACGCGCTGGTGGCGAACAACCAGGACATCCACTGGGTCCCCAACCACATCCGCGACGGCCGCTTCGGCGAGTGGCTCGACGGCAACGTCGACTGGGCGCTGTCGCGCGAGCGCTACTGGGGCACGCCGCTGCCGTTCTGGACCTGCGCGGAGTGCCGCCGCACGGATTGCATCGGCTCCTACGAGGAGCTCGCCGAGCGCGCGGGCCTCGACGCGCCGCCGCCGGACCCGCACCGCCCGTTCATCGACGACGTGACGCTGCCCTGCCGCGACTGCGGCGGCGAGATGCGTCGAACACCCGAGGTCGCGGACGCGTGGTTCGACTCGGGTGCGATGCCCTACGCGCAGTCGCACTACCCCTTCGAGAACCAGGAGACCTTCGAGGAGCGTTTCCCCGCCGACTTCATCTGCGAGGCGGTGGACCAGACGCGTGGCTGGTTCTACACGCTGCACGCCCTCGCCACGCTGCTGCACAGCACCGGCGACGTGTCGGCGGGCGTCTCGTATCGCAACGTGATCTGCCTCGGCCTCATCGAGGACGCCGAGGGGCAGAAGATGTCCAAGTCGCGCGGCAACATCGTCGACCACTGGGAGGTCCTCGACGCTTACGGCGCGGACGCGCTGCGCTGGACGATGTACACGGCCGCCCCGCCCGGGAACTCGCGGCGCTTCTCGCCCGAGATCGTCCGCGAGTCGCAGCGGCGTGTGCTTTCGACGCTGTGGAACACCTACTCGTTCTTCGTCACCTACGCCAACATCGCCGGCTTCGACCCGGCCAGCGCGCCCGCGCCCGAGGCGCGCACCGAGCTCGACCGGTGGGTGCGTTCCGAGCTGCACCAGGCCGTGCGAGCAGTCACCGAGGCGCTCGACGACTACGAGCCGCTCGAGGCCGCGCGCCCGATCGCGGAGCTCATCGAGCAGCTCTCGAACTGGTACGTGCGGCGCAGCCGCCGCCGGTTCTGGAAGTCGGACGACTCGACCGACACGCGGGCGGCCCTGCACACGCTCTACGAGTGCCTCACCACCCTCGCGAAGCTGATCGCGCCGTTCACGCCGTTCCTCGCCGAGGCGCTGTACCGCAACCTCGAGGCCGGCCAGCAGGCCGGCGCCCCCGACTCGGTGCACCTCGCCGCCTGGCCCGAGGCCGACGCCGCCGCCATCGACGAGCAGCTCTCTCGCGATGTCGCGCTCGTGCAGCGCATGGTCTCGCTCGGTCGCGGCGCGCGCTCGCGTGCCGGCATGAAGGTGCGCCAGCCTCTGGCGAGCGCGGTCCTGATCCCGCGCTCGGCCGCCGAGCTCGACGCGCTCGAACGCCTCGCCCCCCAGATCGCCGACGAGTTGAACGTGCAGCGGGTCGAGGCGGTCTCGGACGCCGGTGAGCGCCTGGTCTACTCGCTGCGCCCGAACCTGCCCGCGCTCGGGCCTCGATACGGTCGTGAGGTGGGCCGCATCCGGGCGGCGATCGCAGACGCCAACCCGCGCGACCTCGTCGCGACCATGCGAGCCGAGGGCTCGCTGGAACTCGACGGCTTCGACCTCTCGGCCTCCGACATCCTCGTCGACGTCGAGGCCGCCGAGGGCTGGAGCGCGGCGGAGGACGCCGGGTACAGCGCGCTCGTCGAGACGGCGCTCACGCCGGAACTGGTCGCCGAGGGCATCGCGCGCGACGTCGTGCGACGCCTGCAGGACCTGCGCCGCGAGGCTGGGCTCGACATCACGGACCGCATCCACGTCCGCTACGAGGGCGGCGACGACCTCCGCCCCGTGCTCGATACGCACGGCGAGTACGTGTCGGGCGAGACCCTCGCGCTCTCGCTCGAGCCCCTCGATGGCGACGCGCCCGACGGCGCCGCCTCGACGGAGGCGAGCATCGAGGGCATCGAGGTGCGATTGGTGCTGTGGCGCGCGTAGGGGAGCCCTAGTCCTCGCGCCCCGACCCCTCGCCCATCGGTTCGGGGCGCGGGTCTGCCCATCGCCGCGGCTGCGGCCGCTCCTCGGCCGGCCCGAGGACAAGCCCGCGCGCCAGCAGCAGCACCGACTCGCGCCAGCTCATATCCGGCGTGCCCTCCTGGCCGTAGCGATCCTGGCCCTCCAGCACGCGAGGAATCTCAGCGGACACCTCCGCGCCGAAGATCATGATGTTCGCACTCAGGAAGACCCACACGAGCAGCGTGATCAGGCCGCCGAGCGAGCCGTAGATCACGTCGTAGTGCCCGAAGTTCGCGAGGTAGAACGCGAAGGCAAGTTTGAGCACCTCGAACGCCACTGCGGTGAGCAGCGCGCCCGGCCACAGGTAGCGCACCCGAAGCGGCGAGTTGGGCAGGAGCCAGTACAGGAAGAGGAACGCCACAAAGCTCAGCACGCCGGCGATCCCGACCGCGCCCAGTTCCCACACGAACGGCTGGTTGCGCAGGATGCCGAGGTCCACCGCCTCGGCCTGCGCCACGCGCCATACCGTCGTCAGCACGAACGAGGCGAACAGGAGCAGGCCCATCGCCGGTGCGATCGTCAGGTCGATCAGCTTGCCGATCACCAGTGGACGGCGCTGCTCCACGTCGAACACCACGTTCAGCGCGTTCCGCAGCGCGGCGGCCAGCGCGCTCCCCGTCCAGATCGTGGCGCCCAGCGCGAGCAGCCCGATCGTCACCCCGCCGTCGGCAAGGTGCTGGATCGCATCCTCAACGAGCGGCGCATCCACCGGGATGCTGGACACGAGCTGATCGAGGACGCGCGCCTGGAGTTCCGCGTCGCGCAGAAACAGCCCGAACACCGAGAACGCCAGCAGCACCAGCGGAAACAGCGAGATCAACGCGAAGTACGAGACGGCCGCGGCAAGCTGCGTCGCGCGGTCCTCGATGAAGTTCGCGGTCGCGCGGCGCAGCACTACCGCCGCAAGCACGAGCACGCGCCGCCACGGCCACTCCTCGAGGGAGCCGGGCTCGGCCGGTGTCGCTACCTCGGACACGTGCTGCTCCTCCCCACCCGCGGGCGGCTCGACCCACAGCGGCGCGGTAGTGATCCTATGATCAGCCCTCGGGGCGAAGCTGACGAGGTCGAGCGTGGTCGAACAAGGGTCCGCGAGCGGTGAGCGCCGGCGACGGCGTCTCGTCGTCAAGTGCGGCACCAACCTGCTGACGGCCGGCACAGAGCAACTCGACCGCGACGTGATGGCGACCATCGCCGCCCAGATCGCCGACGTGCGCGAACTCGGCTGCGAGGTGATCCTCGTCACCTCGGGCGCGATCGCCGCCGGGCGGGCGCGGCTCGGCCCGCGCGCGTCCAGGCCCCAGCACCTCACGCGCCGCCAGGTGCTCGCCGCCGTGGGCCAGGCGCAGCTCTTCTCGTACTGGGACGAACTCCTCGCGGGCCACGGGGTCACGACCGCCCAGGCGCTGCTGACGCGTGGCGACCTCGCCGACCGCCAGGGCTACCTCAACGCACGCAACACCCTGCTCGCCCTCCTCGACCTCGGCGTGGTGCCGATCGTCAACGAGAACGACGTCGTGTCGATCGAGGAGATCCAGGACGCGGCGATCGGCGACAACGACAACCTCTCCGCCCAGGTCGCGAACCTCGTCGACGCGGACCTGCTGCTCCTGCTCACCGACACGCGGGGGCTCTACACCGCCGACCCCACGACCGACCCCGACGCCCGGCTCATCGAGCACGTCGACCACATCGGCCCCGCGATCGAGGAGGCCGCGGCCGGGCAGGCGGGCCGGCGCGGCACCGGCGGCATGGCGACGAAGGTGGAGGCGGCGAGGCTCGCGACGCAGTCCGGCGCGCACGTCGTGATCACGGATGGGCGCCAGCCCGACGTGGTGGCGCGCGCGGTGCGGGGTGAGCCGGTCGGCACGCATTTCCTGCCCACCGTCGACCGCCTCGAGAGCCGGCGGCGCTTCCTGCTGTCGGGGTTGCGCGAGCGCGGCCGCATCACGGTCGACGAGGGCGCGGTCCGCGCGCTGGTGCGCGACGGCAAGTCGCTGCTCCCGGCGGGCATCGTCTCCGCCTCGGGCGGCTTCGCGCGCGGCGACGTCGTGCGCGTCGAGACGCGCGACGGCGAGCACGTCGCCAGCGGAACGACGAACTACGCGGCGAGCGATGTCGAGCGTATCCGCGGCATGCACTCGGACCGCATCGAGCAGGTGCTGGGCTACGACTACGGCGACGAGGTCGTCCACCGCAACAACCTCGTCCTGGTCTAGAGCGGAGCGAGCCCCGTGCCTGCTACCTTCCGCTCGATGAAGACGCGCCTGGCCGTCGCCGTTGCCGTTGCGCTCCTCGGGCTCATCCTCGCCGGGTGCAACCTCCTCGGCGGCGACGACGAGCCCGAGCCGACCGCGACCACTGGCCCGGCGCGCGTCACGCCGACCGCAACCCCCACGCCTCCGCCCACGGCAAGTCCTACGCCGGTTCCAACCCTGACACCCGCCGAGGGAACGCGGTTGGCAGGCGAGCTCGCATCGATGGTGCTGGTGGAGATCGCCGAGGAGTTCGATGACAATGAGCTCACCGCTCGCGCGCTCGACCTCGGCGTGAGCGACGCGGACGGCGGCTACTGGGCCGTCATCACCGACGGCCCCCAGCCCGTCTACCTCAACGACGACGGCGATCCCGTCAACTTCTTCCACATCGTCGCCGTCTACTGGCTCCACCCCGATCGCTCGTGGTCGTCCGAGATCGCCCGCGTCCAGATCGAGTCGGCCCCGCAGCGCACCGCGGACACCGAGCTGGTGTCCGTCGCGCCGGGCACCGCCTGGATCGTGGTCCGCGCGGGCACGGGCGCCCACGCGGGCACGCTCGACGTCATCCAGTTCGAGGCCGCCCGCGGCGTCCTCTCGACGGCGCTCTCGCACGTCAGCTCACGCCCCAATGCCGGCGAGATCCGGGACCTCGATGGCGACGGGTTCCCCGAGTTCGTGCTCAACACCTCGAACCCGTACGTCTTCTGCTACGTCTGTGCCGTCGAGGAGCACTCGGTCAGCATCCACCGCTGGGACGGCTCGGCACTCGTCGAGGTCCCGTTGCGGGCGCCGTCGGGCCTCACCGGAAGCGTCGCGACGGCCGCGGCCCGCGTCGTCTCGCTGGCCGAGGCGGGCCTGTGGCGGCAGGCCGCCGCGCTCGCGGTGGCGACCGTGAGGCGGTCGCCGGGCGACGACGGCCTGCGCTGGCTCTCGATCCTCGTGAACCAGACGGCGGCGCTGCGGCT
>MKWU01004373.1_pt1 | contig 16843 bp, 17 predicted proteins | sample 809101 | NCBI WGS metagenome assembly MKWU01 (sample SAMN05860141, study PRJNA318959) | sponge metagenome | host: Aplysina aerophoba | place: Slovenia: Piran, Adriatic Sea, Gulf of Piran | collected 2013-05-07 | reverse complement strand
AGGTTGTTGAAACTCTCAATCGAATCCGGGAGGTCTGGGATCCCCAAAACCACTGGCCGTGTCACCGATTCGTACGCTCGGCACAAACCTTCCCGGACGTGAGACTGGTTGCGCACAACAAGGATATTGTCCTCGGTATCGAGCTCAAGGGATGGTATCTCCTGTCAAAGGAAAGGGAGCCAAGCTTCAGGTACACTGTGACCCCATCCGCTTGTGCATCGCAGGATCTGCTGGTTGTCGTTCCCTGGCACCTCAAAAACGTTTTGTCGGGAGAGCCTGTCGTCTACACGCCCTATATTGAGCAAGCTCGCTATGTGGCCGAATTGCGCAATTGGTTTTGGACAAACGGCAGGAAGACAAACGACCCATGGGAGAAGCGTCAGGTGAAGCCGCCAGATGCGCAGGTCAGTCCTTATCCGACACCCAAGACAAGAATTGCGGATCGGCCCGCTAAGGATCAAGGGAACAACTTCGGTCGCGTCGCACGGCTTGCTGGTCTCATGGACAGTTACACATCTTCCTTGCAGGAGCAGCGGATCGCCGGAATTCCGGCTGATCACTGGATCCTGTTTTTCAAGCGACATGCGGAAGCAAAAGACCCGGCCGAGATTCTCGTTCACCTGGAGCGTGATCTGAGAAAGATGGGATTGCACAAGGACGTGGCAGCCGACTTTGCCGAAATGATCCCTCGGATTGTCAAATGGTTCAGGTAAGGCGCCCGCACACCGTAACGGCAGTGGTCAGGTGTGCCGCAGCCTCCTCCGGAGCCAAGCCAGAATGGACGTCACCTGCTGTGGCTTCACGTCCCATGTGCATCTGTGTTCACTGCCACTGGGTGGACCGTTGCTCTGCATATCACGCCGTAGAAACCCGGCATGGCGTCAAGCATCTAACCCCGACACCGGACTTTGAACCCCTCCAGCCTCGCATCAACGTTCATTTGCGGTCCCAGGGGGCAACCACCACGGTGGAGTGGGATGTGGTGGCTTGCAACAGCTTCTTGACGGACCTTGGCCATTGGCAGCGTTTGCGGCCCCGGGAGGCCGTGCCTACTTGAGCATGGCCTCTGTCATGGGTGCTCAGCCGATGGATCCGGGTTTGGCGCTCGCGATCCACACCTCCAGCCCTGATCTGGCCATGGCGTTGGCGCCGTTCCCCTGGTCGGGGGATGCACCCGTGTCCCTTCGCTGTACGGCAACCGGAAGAGGCCTTGCCAACGTATTGCACCAGGAATTGTTGCGTCTCTTGCCAGCTTCCCAATGGCGCCGGCTGGCGGCTCTGGCTGTGGCCACCGGACCCGGGGGGTTCACGGGTACCCGTCTGGGAGTGGTCCTGGCCCGAACCATGGCCCGGGATTTACAAATCCCCTTGTTTGGCTGTGGCAGTTTTGTCCTCATGGCACGGCGTCTGGCACAACGTCTGCTGCGGGAGCATCCCGAAGGTTGCGCCGTTCAGTTGGAACAGGCGTTAAGGAAACGTGGCTGGATCCGGGCCCGTTACCGGATCACGGCCCATGGCGGTGTGGAGGAGTGTCAAGCCCCCCGACTCCTGACAACCGCGGTGTCCCATGGAGGGGAATCACCATGGCTTCGTCACCCTGCCGTAGTGGAGCCCGCCGCCGATGTGGTGGAGTTGTTGCGGGTACTGATGGAGTGTCACGCCTTGGGTGATCCCGGTCGGTGGCAGGATGTGCTGCCATTGTATCCGGCCACTGCTGTGGAGCGCCCATGAGAGACCTGATCGTCATGCTCAAGTTGGTCGGTGCTCTGGGCATGGGTCTGGGCATGTGGTGGCTGCTGCGAACGGCAAGTCAACACCCTGTCCAACCACCCCAGTTGATCTTTGTGACGGGAGGATTCGAGTACCGGGAACGGTATGCGGCCCGATTGGCCCGGAAACACAACCTGCCGGTGCTGGTGAGCGGGGGGCTGAGCGCCGACTACGGCAGAGCGGTGTTTTTCGAGGAAGGGGTGCAGGGATCCCAGCTCAGCCGCGACGACCAGGCCAACGACACCTTGGAAAACTTCACCACCCTGTTGGCGGAACTGAAGCAACGCCAGGTGCGCCACCTGTTGTTGGTCACCGGTGTGGACCACATGCCCAGGGCCTCTCTGGTGGGACGCATTGTGGCGGGAAGCCGTGGAATACAGGTCACGCCTGCCCCTGTGGATTGCGCGGATGCTTGCGTCTGGGAATCTCCCGTCAAGGTGGCGGCCGATGCCCTGCGAGCCGTTATCTGGGTGGCGAGCGGCCAGGATGTCAAGACGCTTGTTTTGGCCCGGATCAGGGTAGGGGCGTTCCCGTGAGCAAGCCGTTGATCACGGCGGCACACTGTCGGGACGTGGCCTCCATGGCCCGACGGTCGCGGTTGGTGGGCGCAGGGATGGGCGTGCCGATCCGAATGACGATGGGCACCAGCCGGAGGCCCTTGCTCCCACTGGCGAGGGCGCGGTGGCTATTGAGAATGGCCACCGGTAGCAGGGGACAACCACTGCGCTGCGCCAACAACACGGCTCCATGGCGAGGACGCTCCACCATGCCGGTGGCACTACGGGTGCCATCGGGAAACACCCCCACCAGCCAGCCCCGCCGGAGTTGGGCCAGGCAACGATCCAGGGCACGGCGATCCACGTGGCCGCGGCGCACAGGCACCGCCCCAAGCCCGCGAATCAGGGGCGCCAACACAGGCACACGAAACAACTCCTGTTTGGCCATGAAGGCCACAGGTCGACCCATGGCACAACTCAAGAGGGGAGGATCCAGGTCACTGCCGTGGTTGGCCACCACCACATAGGGGCCTCCCCGGTATGGTGGTGGATGCCCCTCAACCCGACCGCAAAAGGCCCAGCGGAAGAGGGGATTGATCACCAGGGTGCGCAGTAGCCAGTAGCTGATCCGTGCGCTCCGGGGTGCAACGTGGGCGGGCTGCAGGGCGTTGACTTTTTCCACGGCCGACTCAGCGGGTCAAGTCCGCCATGGTGTTGATCCGACGGATGTGGAGGTTCGGCAGACTCCGCTTCAGCAGCCCCGAGAGCACGGCCCCCGGTCCGATTTCCAGCACGGTGTCGATGCCCGAACTGGCCATACGGTCCATGGTTTCCCGCCAGCGCACCCCGGAGACCATTTGTTGCACCAGGTTGGCCTTGAGGGTGGATCCATCCAGGCTGCTGCATGCGGTGGCGTTGCTCACCACCGGCACGTTGGCATCGGTAAAGGGGATGGTCTCCAGAATCCGGGCAAAGCGAGCCGCCGGCTCCTTCATCAGGGGGGAATGGAAGGCGCCGGAGACAGCCAGGGGGACACTGCGTTTACAGTCAAGGATTGAGCAGATGTGCCGGACTGCTGCTGTTGTGCCGGAGAGCACCACCTGGCTGGCGCTGTTGTCATTGGCGATGACCACATCCTGTTGCGCAGCCACGGCAGTCTCCAGATCAGCCCGCACAAAGCCCATGACGGCCACCATGGCGCCGCCACCTGCCGCAGCCATCAACTCGCTACGTTGCTTCACCAGCGTCAGGCCTGTTCGGAAGTCGAAGCACCCTGCCCCGTAAAGAGCCACCAACTCCCCCAGACTGTGCCCTGCCAGCACGTCGGCCTGGTGACCCTGCTGCTTGCAACGATCCAACAAGACAGACTCCAGGACAAACAGGGCCGGCTGGCTGTTGCGGGTGTCGTTGAGGTCATGGTCCGGACCGACGGCAGTGCCGTTACAGATGGCCAGCAGGTCACGCCCCAAAAGCGCACTGGCCTGGGCAAACCGATCCTGAGCCAGCTCATCCTGCAGCACCCCTGTGGTCATGCCCTGCTTCTGTGATCCCTGACCGGGAAACACCCAGGCTGTCCCCATCACCTCTGCCCTGTGACTACCGGAGAGCCTAGGGTGCGCCGGATTGTCCCCCCCAACGCAACAGGGCAGCTCCCCAACTCAGGCCGGCCCCGAATCCACTGCTGGCGATCAGGTGACCTGGCCGGATCCGCTGCGCCTCCACCGCCTCGTGGAGCATGAGGGGAATCGTGGCGGCCGAGGTGTTGCCATAGTTCGCAAGGTTGCTCAGCACCTTGGCGGCAGGGATACCGAGGCGCTGGGCTACGGATGCCAGAATTCGCTCGTTGGCCTGGTGGAGCAGCAACCAGTCCAGTTGCTCTGCAGTGATCCCGGCCTGCTTCAGGGCTTGGTTCAATACCAGTGGCACCTGCTGGACAGCGAACTTGTACACCTCCTGCCCATCCATGGCGATGGGGTGGAAGTCGCCGGAGCCAGCTTGAAGCTGATCGTGGAGGATCCGTGGTGTGACCTGATGGGCCATGGTGAGGCAACTGCGCCGGCGGCCATCCGTGCGCATGACCATGGTCAGCAGACCGTCCCTGCCCTCGGGAGCGGCTTCCATGGCCACGGCGCCCGCCCCGTCACCAAATAACACACAGGTGCGCCGATCCTGCCAATCCACCCAGCGGCTGAGGAGATCAGCGCCCACCACCAGCACCCGCTGATAGGTGCCGCTACGGATGTACTGCGCCGCGGTGATCAGGGCAAACAGGAACCCGCTGCAGGCCGCGGTGAGATCAAAGGCCACTGCGTTGTCGGCCCCCAAGGCTGCCTGCACAGCAGGTGCAGACCCAAAAAGATCCTCCGGACTGGAGGTGGCCAACAGGATGAGGTCCACCTGATCTGGCCGCCAGCCTGCCTGCTCCAGTGCCTGTCTTGCCGCCTGGCTGGAGAGGGATTCCAGGCTGTCTTCAGCAGTGGCAATTCGTCGTGCAGCGATGCCGGTGCGGCTTCGAATCCAGTCGTCGCTGGTATCCAGCCACAGGCTCAACTCGTCGTTGGTCACCACACGAGCCGGCGTGGCAGCACCACTGCCAGTAAGGGCGATGCCAACCGCTGCAGACACAGAAAAACTCCAACCGTGGGCAGCTAACCACAGAGCCCACTACGCCAGTGTAGGGGGCTGTGGTTCCTGCACGGGACTGTCAACTGGAGACCGCACGGGGATCTCCGGTGAGCGAACCAACTGCCTCAACTCGTCCATGATGTTCTTTTCACAGGCGGAGAGAGCCAGGCGTAGTGCAGCAACCACCGCCGTCGTGCTACTGCTGCCGTGGCCAACAATGCAGATGCCGTTGACGCCCAGCAGCAAGGCGCCACCGTGCTCTGCGTGGTCGAGGCGTTGCTTGATGCGGCGCAGATTCCCCCGCAGGAACGCGGCTCCCAGCTTGCCGCGACGGCCGCGGGGCAGTTCTGCCTTCAGCACGTCCAACAGCACCTTGCCCACGGATTCAAGAAATTTCAGGAGCACGTTGCCCGTAAACCCATCACAAACCACCACGTCAAACTGTCCACTGAGCACATCGCGGCCTTCGCAGTTACCGCGGAAGTGAATGCGGTGTTCGTTCCGGAGCAGGCCGTAGGTGGCCAAGGACAGCTCGTTCCCTTTGCAGGCCTCTTCGCCGATGTTGACGAGTCCCACCCTGGGTTTGTTGACGCCCAGAACGGCGGCGGTGTAGATGCTGCCCAGCAGGGCGAACTGGTGCAGATAGGCGGCCTTGCAATCCATATTGGCGCCCACGTCCAGAACCAGCACCTGACGGGCCGGGTCGTTGGTGGGGAAGAGGGCGCCAATGGCAGGCCGATCAATGCTCTCAAGCCGACCCAGACGAAAGACGGCCGAGGCCATCACCGCACCGGAATTGCCAGCGGAGTAGACCGCATGGGCGCGGCCACTGTTCACAAGATCCATGGCCACGTTGATGCTGGCCTTGCGTTTGCGGCGCACAGCGGTGGCCTCGTCGGCCATGGTCACGGAAGGACCGGCATCGACAACTGCGATGAGCCCATGGCTGACGGAGCGCTCGAAATCCTGCAAGAGGGCCTCGTCCTGCCAAAGGCTGTCCAAGGCCTGGGGCTCGCAGCAAAACCACAGCCGCACAGGCAAGCGCTGCACCGCTTCCAGACAGCCCCGCAGGATGGCCTCCGGTGCATGGTCGCCCCCCATACCGTCCACTGCCAACCAGACCCGACGACTCAGGTCCTCCTCGGAGCGTTTGGGGAGATGACGTGTGGTGCGGAAGTGCCGCAATGTCCCCACGTTGTTGAGCAGGGACAGCATGAACCGGGACTGACGCGACAAACGCCGGATGCGGCGGATGCGGCGGATGGCCCGGCGGCGCGCCCAAGGAGAGTCGGATCCTTTCGTTGCCACCGCTTTCGGCAATCCACGGATAAGTTTAGCGGGTTCCGGCGAAAATGAAGACAGCCTGCTCCGTACAGGGTCGGAACGCCGACGGTCGGGAGCAGTGGGTCAGACGTTGGCCTTGCTGGCGGCGGCGACCTGGGCCGGGACAGGTGAAGACATGGCCATGGGCGCGACGCCGTAACCGTTGCGAGCCGTTGCTGCCGGCTGAACGGCGGCGAGCGTCTCCCGATCAATAATCCGCTGGAACAGGTAGCCGGTGCCACGGGCGGTGAGGATCAACTCCGGATTGGCGGGATCTACCTCCAGCTTGGCCCGCAGCCGGGAGATGTGCACGTCCACCACCCGGGTGTCCACATGGCGTTCAGGGGTGTACCCCCACACCTGCTTGAGAATCTCGGAGCGACTGAACGGTTCCCCTGATCGACTCACCAACAGTTCAAGCAGGCTGAACTCCATTCCCGTGAGACGAATGCGCTCGTCTCCTTTGAACACCTGGCGCTTGTTGGCGTCAATGTGCAACTGGCCAATACGGATCAGACCCGAGTTCATTGACCCCGGTCCCGAATCCTTATCAATGCGGCGCAGTACCGAACGAATGCGCGCCTCCAGTTCTTTTGGACTGAAGGGCTTGATCACGTAGTCGTCGGCACCAAGCTCAAGGCCGGTAATGCGGTCCGCCACGTCCCCCAGGGCGGTGAGCATGATGATGGGCACGTCGGACTCACGCCGCACCTCCTGGCACACTCCGTAACCATCCAGCTTGGGCATCATCACGTCCAGGACCACCATGTCCGGTTGGTGCCGATGGAACAGATCCAGGGCCTCCTCCCCGTTGCTGGCGCTATGCACCATGTAACCAATCATGGAGAGGCGTGCTTCCAGAATCCGGCGGATGCTGGCTTCGTCATCCACAACAAGGATTTGTTCTTTCGATTTGCTCCCGGCAGACATGGGCAAAGTTCATGCTTGCTTAATAATCGCAAGCGGGGGATCGGAACGACAGCATGAACCTGGCCAGGCCGCTATTTTTCTTCACAAAGAGGATCCTGATTCTCATGGAACGCTCCCCGTCCATCTTCCTGCGCTGAAGTGCCCAGAGTTCAGCCGGTTTACCGTTGCCAAGCCTGCGGTTCCCAGGCCCACCAATTCTTTGGTCGTTGCCCCTCCTGCGGCGCCTGGAACACCCTGGTTGAGGAGTTGCCCACAACCCGCTCCTTGCCGTCACAGCGGGGCCAACCATCCGCAACCACACCGCGCTCCCAGCCCATGGCGGCGGTGGAGCCCATGGAGGCGGTCCGCATCGGCACAGGCTCCAGCGAGTTGGATCGGGTGCTGGGCGGAGGGCTGGTTCGGGGATCTCTGGTGCTGGTTGGCGGTGATCCCGGCATTGGTAAATCCACCTTGCTGCTCCAGACCGCCCACCACATGTCCCGGAAGGTGCGTGTGCTCTACGTCGGTGCGGAAGAGTCGGCCCAGCAGGTCCGGCTGCGCTGGTCACGGTTGTGTGGTTGCCGTCTGGAGACGTCCGATCATGGCTCCACCGCCGCCATGGGGTTGCGTCTCCAGGCGGAAACCGATCTGCACCTGGTCTTGCAAGAGTTGGAGAGATTGGCTCCCCATGTGGTGGTCATTGACAGCATTCAAGCCCTCCACAACCCGGACCTGAGTTCCGCAGCGGGTTCGGTGGCCCAGGTGCGGGAGTGCGCAGCGGCCCTGCGGCAACTGGCCAAGACCATGGACATCGCCACCCTGCTGGTGGGACACGTGACCAAGGAAGGAATGCTGGCCGGCCCCAAAACACTGGAGCACCTGGTGGATGCCGTTCTGAGCTTCGAGGGGGACCGTTTCGCCAGCCACCGTCTCCTGAGGTCGCTGAAAAACCGGTTTGGCGCCACCTTCGAATTGGGGGTCTTCGAGATGGGGGACGGGGGACTGACAGAGGTTGCCAATCCCAGCCAACTGTTTCTGAGTCAAGGGGAACCCACCAGTGGCACCGCCGCCATTGTGGCTTGCGAGGGTACCCGTCCCCTGGTGGTGGAGTTGCAGGCCCTGGTCGGTTCCAGCAGCTACGCCAGCCCCCGCCGCTCTGCCACGGGGATTGCCAACAACCGACTTCATCAGATCCTGGCTGTGCTGGAAAAACAGTTGGGGCTGCCCCTATCCCGCTTCGACTGCTATCTGGCCGTGGCCGGTGGTCTGGAAGTGGCTGAACCGGCGGCAGACGTGGGTGTGGCGGTGGCCGTGGTGGCCAGTTATCGGGACCTGCTGATTCCCCCCGGAACCTTATGTATCGGGGAGTTGGGGTTGGGGGGGCAACTGCGTCCCGTGGCTCGGATGGAACAGCGCCTCCAGGAAGGGAGTCGTCTGGGGTTTCAACGGGCTCTGATTCCCGCCGGCAGCGAGATCACTCCCCCATCCACAATGACCGTCGTTGAAGCGGGGACCATCCGTCAGGCGCTGGTGGCTGTCCTGCAAAACGATCTGGCCGCAGTAGACGAGAAGGAGATCTCAAGCCGGGTTTGAGGCCCTGAGCCAGGTTCGGCCGCAATCAAATCAGCACGTCAACGCTGCCGCGCCCGCTGGTTTTCAGCCAGTTCTGGGCTTCCAGGTAGTTGTTGGGGGCCAGGCGGATGGCCCGGGTCCAGTACTCCGCGGCCTGGCTGTAGTAGCGGTCCATGTCGTCGGTTTCTCCTTGCTGCTCGGCCTGGTTGCCAAGATGGTGATAGATGACGGCAATGTTGTTCAGAGCCTGGGGCATCCTGGCGTTCAAGGCCAGGGCTTGCTCGTAATACTCCAGAGCCTGCTGGTGCTCACCGTTGCTGGAATGAACCAGGCCCATGTTGTAGAAAATCCAACTGCGGTCGTTGGGGTCGTCCTCCAGCCGCAGCGCCTCGGCAAAGTTTTCCATGGCCTCGGCATACTCCCCGTCGGCTTGGGCACTCATCCCGTCACGGTAATAGGCAAAGGCCTCCTTGGCGCGCCGGTCCGTGGGTAATACCTTGAGGATCAAGTCTGCCATCACGGTGAAGCTTTTATCAATGAAGTTGTCGTTCCGTTGGCTACGGGCCATGGTGATCCGGGCAGGGATGGGTGGTCATCTATCCTGCCTGGTCTTTAGGCTGACGGGATGAACACCTCGGCCCGTTCCGATCATCTCCTTCTGGAGATTGAGGGAATGAAGTGTGGCGGCTGCGTCCACGCGGTGGAACGCCGTCTCACGGAACAACATGGCGTGAGCGGAGTTGCAGTGAATCTGCTCACCCGTACCGCTGCCGTGAGCCTGGATCCCCACGCGCCGGCGGAGCCCCGGCAGTTGACCGCGGCGCTGCAGGGCATTGGCTTTCCGGCGCGGTTACGGGATCAGGGGCAGGCCATGGTGGAGTCCACGTCCCTGAACCAGGGTTGGTGGAGCCGCTGGCGACGCCTCATGGCGGCTCTGGTGCTCATGGCCGTCTCGGGTCTGGCCCATCTGGCTACAGCCCAGCAGTGGACCGTACCGCTGCTGGACTCCATGGTGTTCCATGGGGTGGTGGCCACCGTGGCCTTGGCCGGTCCCGGTCGCGCCATCCTCACAGGCGGCTGGAGAGCCTTGCGCCATGGAATCCCCACCATGGACAGCCTGGTGGGGTTGGGTATCACCAGTGCCTATGGCTCCAGCCTGGTGGCCTTGTTATGGCCTGCGGTGGGCTGGCCGTGCTTTTTTGACGAGGCAATCATGCTGCTGGGCTTTGTCCTGCTGGGCAGATTCCTGGAAGAGCGGGCCCGCCGCCGCACTGGCCTGGCTCTACGACAATTGATGAACTTACAACCGGAGACCGCCCGCCTGCTGGTGGGGCCGGAGGCCACCTCGGCAGATCCCGACCGGCTGTTGGCCTGCAACCACCGGTCTGTGCGGGCTGCGGCACTCAGGGAGCAAGACCGCCTGCTGTTGCTTCCGGGGGATCGGATCCCGGTGGACGGCGCCATCCTGGCCGGACGCTCCAGCCTTGATCTGGCCAGCCTCACCGGCGAACCCCTGCCGGTGGAGGTAAGCGCTGGGGACGGGGTCACCGCTGGGTGCCGCAACCTCACTGGCCCGCTGGTGGTGAAGGTGGCGCAGGCCGGCGCCAAGACCAGTCTGGCCCGTCTTGTTCAGCTTGTGGAGCAGGCCCAGAGCCGCAAGGCACCCATCCAGCGGCTGGTGGATCAGGTGGCGGGACGATTTTGCTACGGCGTGCTGGCCTTGGCTGCGGCCACCCTGTTGTTCTGGTGGCTCTGGGGGGCCCGTCTCTGGCCCACGGTGTTGGCCACTTCCATCCAGGCCCATGGCCATGGGGACATCAGCATGAATACACCCCTGGGGCTAGGGCTACAACTGGCTATTGCCGTGTTGGTGGTGGCTTGTCCCTGTGCGCTGGGATTGGCCACACCAACGGTGGTGAGTGTGGCCACCGGGCGGGGCGCCAAGGCCGGTCTGTTGTTTCGCGGTGGCGACGTGCTGGAAACTGCTGCCCGACTCGACACGGTGGTGCTCGACAAGACCGGCACCTTGACCATTGGCCGACCCCTGTTGCAGGCTGTGGCGCCATCTCCGGGGTGGAAGCAGGACGCCGGCGCCGAAGTCAGGGAAACGCTGCTCTTGCAGTGGGCCGCCAGTCTGGAGCAGCAGACCCAGCATCCCTTGGCCCATGCATTGATCCAGGCCGCCCAGGAGCGGGGAATCCCCCTCCTTCCGGTACAGGACAGCCGCACGGAAGCGGGTCTCGGGGTGCAGGGAATTGTGGCTGGCGAGAAGTTCACCCTGGGACGGCCAGACTGGCTGGAGCAACAGGGCTTGACCACGGACCCGTCTCTCCGGGAGTGTCTGCGGGAGTGGGAGCAAGCCGGTCAGGCCGTGATGGCTCTGGCCGACACCACCCGGATCCTGGGACTCCTGACCGTGGCGGACCCCCTGCGCCAGGATGCAACGGTCACTATGGCGCGGTTGCAGGCCATGGGCTTGGAGTTGCGCCTGCTCAGCGGGGATCGCCGCGCTGCTGTTGAACACCTGGCCCACCGTGTCGGCCTCGGGTCCCGGGATGTGATTGCCGACACCCGTCCTCAGGGCAAGGGTCAAGTGATTGAGCAACTGCGCGCCCAGGGCCGCTGTGTGGCCATGGTGGGGGACGGGATCAACGACGCCTTGGCTCTCGCCTGCGCGGATCTGGGCATTGCGGTGGGCACCGGCACCCAGATTGCCCAGGACACGGCTGATCTGGTGGTGATGGGTGAAGGACTGGCCGGTCTGGCGGATGCCCTCCTTCTGGCCCGGGCCACCATGGCCAAGGTGCGTCAAAACCTGTTCTGGGCCTTTGCCTACAACAGCCTGGCCTTGCCCCTGGCCATGGGCCTGCTTCTGCCCAGCCTGGGCTGGGTGCTGCTCCCCCCGCTGGCTGCTTTCCTGATGGCCGTCAGTTCCATCAGTGTGGTCACCAACGCCCTGCTTCTGTCCTGGCAACCGTCGCGAGAGAAGGACCCGGGGATCTGCACCGGGTAGATTGGCCACCCAACCCGGATCGGCACAAAAAGCGTGGGACAACTCATTGATGTGGGCCTGCCACTTGCCCTGGCGTTCATCATGTTCAGCCTGGGCCTTGGCCTCACGATTGACGACTTCGTCCGTGTTGCTCGGCAGCCCAGGGATTTTCTTGTGGGTATCTTCTCCCAGATGTTCCTCCTGCCGATTGTCGGTTTTGCCTTGGCCAGCACATGGCCGCTGGCGCCGGAGTTGGCGCTTGGGGTGATGCTCATCGCTGCAGTGCCTGGCGGTGTCACCTCCAACGCGCTCACGGCTTTTGCGGGTGGCGACGTGGCACTGTCCATTTCCCTGACGGCAGTCACCAGCGTGGTGAGCGTGGTCACGGTTCCCCTGATTGTGGCGCTGTCCCATCACCAACTCACAGGTGGTGACAGCCTGGGTGATTTTTCCGTCACCAGCACGGCGCTGAAGGTGTTTGCCATTGTCACCCTTCCGGTGATTCTCGGCTTACTGACCCACCACCTGGCCCAGCCTGCTGCGCGACGGTTGATGCCACCGGCACGCAAGCTATCCATGCTGCTGTTTGTCCTGGTGCTGGTGGGAGCGGTGCTTGGGCAGTGGAGCGACGTTGTTCCCTACTTTGCGCAAGCAGGACTGGTGACACTGGTGTTGAACGTGGTGATGATGAGTTTGGCCTGGGCCATTGCCCGTTGTCTGGCGTCCGGGCCCAAGCAGCGCATTGCCGTCACCATTGAATGTGGACTGCAAAACGGCACCATGGCCATTGCGGTCGGTGTCCTTCTTTTCGATGGGGGCCTTACCGTTGTGCCGGCAGCTACGTATAGCCTCACCATGTTTGCGACGGCGCTCCTGTATCTTGGCGCGCTTCGCTGGAAGGCTAAAGTGGCCTAGCCCACTGGCAACTTTTATCGTCTGTCGTCGCAGGGGGATGGGGACCGCGCCATGGCTGGTCGCTTTTTGGTGGTGGAAGGCATTGACGGTTCAGGCAAGTCCAGCCAAGTGGAGCGCTTGCGCCACTGGTTACCCCGCTCCGGGCTCATGCCCGCTGGCGCCCAGCTTCTGGTGACCCGGGAACCTGGTGGAACCCGGCTGGGCGAGCAGTTATATCCCATCCTGCTCAGTCCCCGGTTGGCGGTCCACCGCCGGGCAGAATTGCTCCTGTTTGCAGCGGACAGAGCTCAGCATGTGGAGGAGTACATCCGTCCAGCCCTCAACGAGGGGCACTGGGTGGTGAGTGACCGCTTCAGCGGCTCTACAGTGGCCTACCAGGGCCATGGCCGGGGCTGTAACCTGGAGCTCATCCACACGTTGGAGCAGGTGGCCACTGGTGGTTTGACCCCGGATCTCACCCTCTGGCTGGATCTGCCCCCCCAACAAGCCCGTGCCCGCAAGCCCCCGGGACACGACCCTTTCGAGAGGGAAGGGTTGAACTTTACGGAACGGGTGGCCCATGGCTTCCAGCAGTTGGCAAGGGAGCGCGGCTGGTGGCGGGTGCCCGCCGGGGGGCCCCAGGGCTCCCGGCGTGGGCCAGGGGGGCGGGGCTGGTGGCGGGTCCCCGCCGGGGACCCCTGCGCCGTTGTGGAAGCTGCCGTTCAGGCAGCCTGCCACAGCACCTTTGCGGCCTGAAGCAGAATGAGCGCCTCAGCGTGTGGAACCGTGTTTGCCGATGTGATCGGGCAGGCGCAAGCTGTGGACCTTCTGCAGGCCGGCCTGGAGAAACAGCGCCTGGCGCCGGCCTATCTGTTTTGTGGTCCCCACGGGGTGGGTCGCCGACGAACGGCCTTACGGTTTCTGGAGGCCATTCTTTGTGGCCACCTGCAAGGGGATCCCGTCCAGCGGCGGCGGCTGGAGGAGGGCAATCATCCTGACCTGCTCGTTGTGGAACCCACCTACAGCAGCCAAGGTCGCCTGCTGACCCCTGCAGAGGCTGATGGTCAAGGCCTCAAAAAACGGGGTCTCCCCCAGTTGCGTTTGGAACAGGTGCGGGATGTGAGTCGTTTTCTGGCCCGCAATCCTCTGGAAGGACAACGCTCCTGCGCGCTGCTGGATGGGGTGGAGCGTCTCAATGAGGCAGCAGCCAACGCTCTCCTCAAAACCCTGGAGGAACCCGGCGGCGGTCTCCTGGTGTTGCTGGTCCCCAGCCGGAATCATGTCCTCTCCACCATCCTGTCCCGATGCCAGGTGGTCAACTTCCGTTCCCTCTCGCCAGCAGTGCTACAACAGGTGTTAGCGGGTTCAGGGGACACGACGGAGGCAGACCCTCCGGAGCTGTTGGCCTTGGCAGCCGGCAGCCCGGGGGAACTGCTCCGTCACCGTCAGCAACTGCAAGCCCTGGATACCGACCAACGGGAGTTGCTGGAACAACCCCTGGAGACTCCTCGGCAAGCCTTGACACTGGCCAGAGACATTGCTGAGCGCCTGGACATCGAACAGCAGCTTTGGCTCATTGGCTGGTGGCAGCAGCATTTGTGGAGGCAGGGGTGTGGGCAACCGTCCTTGATCCAGGCGAGAGTATGGGATCTTGAGCGCCTTCACCGACAACTCAGAGGCTACGTGCAGCCTCGTCTGGCCTGGGAAGTCACCCTACTGGGTGCGTTGGTGAAGCACTGAAACCGGAGCTTGGCGCTGCCTGGCTGACACCTTCTGCGCTTGCCTCCCGCCTTTCCTCTTGTGCCAGGGCCAGTTCACTCCGATAACGCTCCACTGCTAGGGAATGTCCAGGGAGTTCCAGGCAGTAGCCAGCCCCGTAAACGGTCTTGATGTAGTTGGGTTTGCGGGGATTGGGCTCCAGCTTGGTGCGCAAATGGCGGATATGGACGCGGATGGTCTCGATGTCGTCGTCCGGTTCGTATCCCCATACGTCTTTAAGAATCACGGAGGGGGCCACTGTCTGGCCGTGGCGTTGCAGCAGGCAGTGGAGCAACTCGAACTCCAGGTGGGTGAGGCGCACGGCTTGCTCGAACCAGATGACCTCGAAGCGTTCCGGGATCAGGGTGAGGGGACCGAAACTCAGGATTTCCGTGTTCTTGGCTACGAACGGCGAGTGGTCACTACGCCGCAACAACACCTTGACCCGGGCCAGCAACTCATCCAGCTCGAAAGGCTTGGTGAGGTAGTCGTCCGCGCCCGAGTTGAAGCCGCTCACCTTGTCTTTGGTGTTGGCCAAAGCCGTGAGCATGAGGATGGGTATTTGAGCGGTGCGGCTATCTCGTCTCAGACGCTGGCAGAGGGTGAGGCCGTCCACCAGGGGCAGCATCAGATCCAGGATGATCACGTCGGGAATGCTTTGCATGGCCAGGGCCTGACCCTTCACGCCATCCTCGGCAAGTTGCACCTCGAAGCCAGCATGCTTCAGGCTTCCCGCCACCAACTGGCGCATATCACGGTCGTCTTCTATGAAGAGAATGCTGGGCTTCATGATCAGAGGCAAGGGAATGAGGGGAGTCGACCAGGATTGGCAGACCGAGCTGTCAGGATTTTCCTCCATGAGATTCTAATGGTCCTGGCCGGTTCACGGATCACGGGGGTCTCCAACGAGAACGCCCCTCCCCGTGCAGCAGCCCCGATTCCCGAGGCCGGAACGCGGCACGAAGTCATGGAAACCCGATGCGTCAGGCGCTGGCGCCTGTTCCTGCAGCAGCAGAAACAACCAGTTCGTCAGTTTCCCCTGGCTCAAGGCCCTGCCACCCCGTTCTTCAATGAACGCGAGCAGAAGGCGTTGCCGCTCAACCATGCTGTTCTGCCAAGTTCATCTTGATGTTGTCGGCAAAACTCCCCGGACTGGATTCGAACCAGTGACCAATCGATTAACAGTCGACCGCTCTACCGCTGAGCTACCGAGGAATATGGGGAAGAGCCTAGCTTGCCTGCTGTCGTTTGAGCAACCCTTCCTGATCGGAATCAAACAGTTGTCATGGCTGGCCCGATGGTGCCCTGGTCCATGGGAAAAGCCCCATCGCAGCAGTCCAACTCCTCCAGCCTATGGGTGACCCAGAGTGCAGTCAGGCCCTGCGAACAGAGATGACGCACCAACCTCAGCACCTCCTGCTGGTTCCGGGGATCCAGCAGAGCTGTGGGTTCGTCCAGTAGCAGTAGACTACTGTCGCTGGCCAAGGCAGCGGCAATGGCAAGGCGTTGTTTCTGACCACCGCTCAGGGTGTGAACGGGGCGTTGAGCAAACCCCTGAAGGCCCACCCGCTCCAGTGCAGTTCCGAGCCGCTCCTGGCGCTGCGCGGGAGACAGTTGGCCAGGCATCCCCAATTGGAGATCGGCCCCGCAACTGGGCAGCAGGAGTTGACGATCAGGATTCTGAAACACCAAGCTGGCTGGATGAGAACAGTCCACCCGTCCGGAATTTGGCTGGATGAGGCCCATAATCACCCGCAGCAGGGTACTTTTGCCGCTGCCGTTGGCCCCCACCAGCATCCACAAGCCATGGTGCGGCAACTCCAAACTGCAACTATCCAGGACAACCGCGCCGCTGGGCCAGCGCAGCCGTAAATCGGCAATCCGCAGGGGAACACGGGGAGATGGGGATCGAGAGGGGTGGTTCCTGATCTCAGGCATCCCGACTGAAGCCGGGTTGCCGGGCGCGTCCACTACTGCCACTGGAGCGCTCGTACATCTGTACGGAGGCAATCTCGTCGCTCAGAAGAAGGATTTTGCGCTCACTGCTGGTGTCGCAAGCGATGTGGAGCAACTGGGAGTGCTGGGAGGTCATCGCTCCTCCCAAGGTTTGCAGAAGAGCTTCTGCATCCGCTTGTTCCCGTCGTTGGACGGTGAGCGGGAGCGGGTTGCGTTTGAGGGAGATTTCGACGGTGAACACCGAATGAATCAGCGCTTTCCGAGTAACTGTACTGAGCCAATGACAAGTTCAGCGCGGTGATCCCGGACCAGGATCCTACCCGAACGGATTTTTATGTCGCCCGGAGAAAATTGGGTACAAATGCTCACCAGTCCATCCTGGAGACGTGTCTAGGGTGATTTCGCAACAGTTTGAAACCTTATGACCATTGCTGTAGGTAGCGGGCCATCAGCACGGGGTTGGTTTGACGTTCTCGACGACTGGCTCAAGCGCGACCGCTTTGTTTTTGTGGGCTGGTCTGGTCTGCTGCTGTTTCCCACGGCCTAT
>MKWU01004372.1_pt1 | contig 16851 bp, 11 predicted proteins | sample 809101 | NCBI WGS metagenome assembly MKWU01 (sample SAMN05860141, study PRJNA318959) | sponge metagenome | host: Aplysina aerophoba | place: Slovenia: Piran, Adriatic Sea, Gulf of Piran | collected 2013-05-07 | reverse complement strand
GCGTCGAGCGGGTGGTCGGCGAACCGCCGGAGTTCGACTTCGACGCGAAGGCGCACTGGGACCTCGGGCCGGAGCTGGGAATCCTCGACTTCGAGCGCGGCGCCAGGCTGGCCGGCGCCCGGTTCACCACCTACTTCGGCTGGGGGGCGCGCCTGGAGCGGGCGCTCGGCGCCTTCATGCTCGACCTGCATACCGAGGAGCATGGCTACACCGAGGTGCTGCCTCCCTACCTGGTCAAGCGCGAATGCCTGTTCGGCAGCGGCCAGTTGCCGAAGTTCGAGGAGGACCTGTTCCACGTCCAGCCCGATTCGCGGTACCTGATTCCGACCGCCGAGGTGCCCCTCGTCAACCTGCATGCGGGCGAAGTGCTCGACGAGGACCAGTTACCTCTCCGCTACGCGGCGCTGACGCCCTGCTTCCGCGCCGAGGCGGGGTCGTACGGTCGCGACGTGCGCGGACTCATCCGACAGCACCAGTTTCACAAGGTCGAACTCGTCCAGATGACCATCCCCGAGGCGAGCTTCGATGCGCTGGAGCAACTCACCCGTCACGCTGAACGCGTGCTGGAGCGACTGGAGCTTCCCTACCGCGTGGTCACTCTCTGCACCGGCGACATGGGATTCGCCATGGCGAAGACCTACGACCTCGAAGTTTGGCTTCCCGGCCAGCAGGCCTACCGGGAGATCTCGTCGTGCAGCAACGCGGAGGCCTTCCAGGCGCGGCGCGTCCATACCCGCTTCCGCCCCGGGGAAGGTGGCTCGTTGCGCCATGTCCACACCCTGAACGGCTCCGGCCTGGCGGTCGGGCGGACGCTGATCGCGCTGCTGGAGAACTACCAGACGGCGTCAGGTTCGATACGCATTCCGGCGGCGCTCCAGCCCTACGTGGGCGGAGCAGAGGAGATCGTGTCAGGCTAGGAGCCTGCGGTCTCGCAGGCCATCCGGAGGGGTGGCTGAGTGGTCGAAAGCACCGGTCTTGAAAACCGGCGTGGATTAACAGTCCACCGTGGGTTCGAATCCCACCCCCTCCGCCACTACTCAATCCCTAAAGCATTGAATAATTGGAGTTTGTCTTGTCCTTTCCCTGTGTAAGTCCATCATTATGTCCCACACCGGGCACTAGAGGGCGTAATTCAGGCGCCGAAGTCTTGGCGATCGATGGTAGCCCGGCACGGTTTCCGCAGTTCCGGTTCGGACGAGGGGCTCGACCGGCCACTGGGCGGGACAGCCCCTGGCTCACGCGGTCGGGAGCCAGGGCGAGCAGTGCTATTCGCGAAGCGACGGGTGCTGTTTCGTCGGGGCGATCATGGAGTCCTGGGGCGCGTTCCTGGTGGAGTGATCGTCGGCCCAGACGTGGCACGGCCATGGCGGTGCTCAGTGATCCGTCAGCCTCTGAGCCTTCCCGCCGGTCCGGGCCAGGCAGCGGGCGGCGACCCGCCCCGCTCGGCCTAGGCCCTCCAGATCCGCGCGGCCGCCGATGGTCAGCAAAGATCACGCTACCGCACCTGCTCACAGTGCATCGGCGTATAGAGTCCCCCGATGATCGTCGCCACCCAAAGAAACCCATAACTTACGGCGCTTGATGACCACCGATCTCGCCCGGAAAGTGACAGAGGCGATCCAGCACGCCGAGCGGTGTAGCGAGCGCCTCGTCCTCCTCGTCGGTCCCGACGGCCGGGGTAAGACCGCCGCGTTGGAGGAAGTCGCAGAACAGGCCGGCGCTCCCGTCGTCAACGTGAACCTGGAACTCTGTCGCCGCCTTCTCGACTTGGCCGCGTCACAGCGGCCGCTCCAAGTCCGGCGACTGCTTGGAGAAGTGCTCGCCGAACTTGGCAGCAGCGTCGTCCTGCTCAACAGGCTGGAGCTTCTGTTCGACACCGCACTCCGTCAGAACCCGTTCCGTCTCCTCCAGGATCTCTCGCGCCAGTGGACCGTGGTCGCTGCCTGGAACGGATTCACCGACGGCAACCACATCCTCTACGCCGAACCCGGCCATCCCGAGTATCGGCGCCATCCGACCGACAACGTCCAGATCGTCGACGCCGAAGCTGCTGCAGGATGAAGTACGAAGATCTCATCCAGTTCGACCCGATCGAGACCGTCGTGCAACTTCGCGACGCCGACGAAACGGAAGCGGCCGGCCGTCTTGTGAGCACGTACGTCATCTCCGACGAGATGGCCGAGAAGCTTACGTCGGTGGTCTTTCCGCAGCTCCAGTACGACACGCCGGCCGACAACAAGGGCATCCTCATCGTGGGCAACTACGGCACCGGCAAGTCCCACCTCATGTCCGTCATCTCCGCGGTCGCCGAGCATGAAGACTTGGCGACGGCTCTCACCCACCCTGGTGTCTCCGAGGAGGCCGTCGCAATAGCTGGCAAGTTCAAGGTCGTTCGAACGGAAATTGGGTCCACCACGATGCCTCTGCGCGACATCGTGGTCGACACCTTGGAGGAAGGTCTCCGCACCCTCGGGGTCGCCTACTCTTTCCCGAGCGCCGCCGAGGTTTCGGGCAGCAAACGCGCCTTCGAGGAGATGCTCGCTGCCTTCCTTGCGGAGCATCCCGATCACGGTCTGTTGTTGGTAGTCGACGAACTCCTGGACTTCCTCCGCAGCCGCGACGATCAGCAGATCATCCTCGACCTGAACTTCCTGCGCGAGGTTGGCGAAGTCTGCAAGGACCTTAGGTTCCGGTTTGTGGCCGGCGTGCAGGAGGCCGTCTTCGACCATCACCGTTTCGCCTTCGTCGGCGAGAGCGTAAGGCGCGTACGCGACCGCTTCGAGCAGGTCCACATCGCCCGACAAGACGTGAAGTACGTCGTGGCGCAGCGCCTGCTGCGGAAGTCCGGCGAGCAACACGCCCGAATCCGCGAGTACCTCTCGCCGTTCACCCGATTCTATGAACGGATGAACGAACGGTTGGACGAGTTTGTGGACCTGTTTCCGGTGCATCCCGACTATGTCGACACGTTCGAGCGCGTAACCGCCGCCGAGAAGCGGGAGGTGCTGAAGACCCTCTCGCTGTCGATGAAGGGGCTTCTTGCGCGCGAACTACCGGCGAAACACCCCGGGCTGATCGCCTACGACGACTACTGGTCCACGCTGCGCGGCAACCCGTCCTTCCGCGTGATTCCCGACATCAAGGCCGTCATCGACTGCAGTCAGGTGCTCGAATCGCGAGTGGAGCAGGCTTTCGGTAGACCGCACTACAAGCCGATGGCGATTCGCATCGTCCATGCCCTCTCGGTCCACCGACTGACTACCGGCGGTCTGGACACCCCTCTCGGCGCCACACCGGCGGAACTGCGGGACAGCCTCTGCCTCTACCAGGAGGGCATCGAAGACCTAGGGGGCGACCCCGCCGACGACCTAGTTTCTCAAGTGGCGACAGTGCTGCGGGAGATTCATCGCACCGTCAGCGGCCAGTTCATCTCGTCCAACCCGGAGAACGGCCAGTACTACCTCGATCTCAAGAAGACAGACGACTTCGACGCCCTGATCGAGCGACGGGCGGAGAGCCTCGATCCGGCTCGGCTCGATCGGTACTACTACCAAGCGCTTCGCCAAGCGTTGGAGTGCACGGACGAGACCTACGTCACGGGCTACAGCATCTGGGAACACAATCTCGAATGGCGCACCCGCAAGGCGGCGCGCCAGGGCTACCTGTTCTTCGGCGCTCCGAACGAACGGTCCACGGCGATACCGCCCCGGGACTTCTACATCTACTTCATTCAACCCCACGAGCCGCCGTCCTTCAGGGACGAGAAGAAACCGGACGAGGTCTTCGTCCATCTGACGGGCGCGCACGACGAGTTCCAGGACATCCTGCGCGGCTACGCGGCGGCAGCCGAACTCGCATTGACTTCCTCGGGCCACGCCAAGGCCACCTACGAGTCGAAGGCCTCCGGTTTCCTTCGCAGCCTGGTGGTCTGGCTGCAAGAGCACATGGCAGCGGCCTTCGAAGTGGTCCATCGGGGCCGGCGCAAGGAGCTGCTCGCATGGACCAAGGGCCAGGCTGTTCCCGGGCTTTCCGCGACGCCATCTCCCTCACGGATCAACCTCCGCGACCTGATGAACGCGGTTGCCGGCATCTGTCTGGAGGCCCACTTTGCAGATCAGGCGCCGGAGTACCCCAGCTTCTCCGTGCTGATCACACCGAAGAGCCGCCCGCAGGCCGCGCAGGATGCGCTGCGGCGCATTGCCGGAGCATCCAGAACGAGGCAAGCCGCTGCCGTGCTGGACGCGCTGGAGCTACTCGACGGCGAGCGGCTGAGCCCCGACAACTCGCGGTACGCAAAGCACATTCTTGATGTCCTGAACCGAAAGGGCCATGGCCAGGTCGTCAACCGCTCCGAGTTGATCCGGGAGCTGCTCGGCGTAGAGTACATGGCCCCGCAGACGCTCCGCTTGGAACCCGAATGGGTTGTCGTGCTGCTTGCGGCGCTGGTAGACGCCGGAGCCCTCGTCCTCGCGGTGTCGGGCAGGAAGTTCGATGCTTCGGACCTCTCGACCATTGCCGCCATCTCGGTCGATGAACTGGCCCGCTTCAAGCACGTCGAGCCCCCCAAAGAATGGAACGTCCCCGGTCTCCGCGCCCTGTTCGAGCTGCTGGGCCGGAGCCCGGGCGTCGCCGCGCTGGTCACCCAAGGCAAGGAGGCGCCGGTTCGGGAGCTACAGGTCGGCGTCCGGCAGATGATCGACCGCCTCGTCCGCGCCGAACACGCTGTGCGGGGCGGCCTTCAATTCTGGGGGCAAGCGCTGGTTGGCAAGGGGGAGGCTGCACATCCCGTGCTCGACCTGGAGCGGACCAAGAACTTCCTGGAGACGGTCCAGGCCTTCAATACGCCCGGAAAGCTCAAGAACTTCAGGCCGGACGCCCGCGACGTCAGGAGCCACAAGACGGGGATCCGCGCCCTTGACGAGGCCGAGAGCGCCCAACGCCTGGCTGTGGAACTTGCCCCCGCAGAGACCTACTTCGCCGCAGCCGAGGCCGCTCTTCCTCACTCGGGCACATTGTCCGAGGAGTGGATGCAGAGGATGCAGGCGACACGAAAGGAAATCCTCGGGGAACTGGCGAACCGCTCGACCCAGGACGCCGCCGCGGTCCGCCGGCGAGTGCTCAGCACCCTGGACGAGTTGAAGCGGGACTACGTCGAACGGTACCTCGCCCTCCACACAAAGGCCCGGCTCGGCGTCAACGACGACCGCCGGAAGACGGCCCTGCTGCGGGACGAACGACTCGCCCGCCTCGACACGCTCGCGGCAATCGACTTGCTGCCGACTCGGCAGTTGGACGACCTGCGAAAGGAGCTTGCGGGGCTGAGGACCTGTTTCGCGCTGACCAAGGAGGACCTAGACGCCAGGCCGACGTGTTCCCACTGCGAGTTCAAGCCCTCGATGGAGGAGTTCTCTCGGGGCGCAGGCACGACTCTCGCGAGCGTTGACGACCGCCTGGATGGGACACTGAAGGCATGGTCCGAGACCTTGCTGGCGAACCTGGACGCTCCCTCGACCAGCGAGAACATCGCCTTGCTCGATCCGGAGCGCCGGGCGCCCGTCGAGGCTTTCCTACGGGCCGGAGAGTTGCCCGAGCCGCTGACACCTGAGTTCATCGACGGCGCCCGCGCCGTGCTCTCTGGGCTTGTCAAGGTGGAAACAAACATCGATGATGTCCGCACGGCCCTGCTCGACGGCGGGTCGCCCGCTGCTCCCAATGAGATGAAGCAGCGGTTCGCGACGTACGTGGACGATCTCACCAAGGGAGAGGATCCGGCCAAGGTCCGGATCGTTCTCGAGTAACATCGTATGGACCGCGAAGAACTCATCGAACCCCACGTCAAGGCCGTCCTCGACCGGCTGACCGCTGAGGCGCTGATCTTGCCGCTTGACGGATCGGAGGCTCCTCTGTTCGTTCCCGCAACTCACCTTGAGGAGCAGCTTGGCGACGTGGGCCGTGCCGAGGCTCTTCGGTCCACCGACCATCCCTCCATCGCACAACCGTCGGGAGACTTGTCCACTGCACAAGCTGTGCGGCCAGCGGCGAGCTTGTCCACTGCACAAGCTCCAGCCTTGGCCAAGATAACAGCCGTTCAGGACCGGATCATATTCGGCTCAGCGATAAGCCCCGCCGCTTGGCCGAGATGATGTAGGCAGCGAGAATGAATCGGGGCTACTTCCAAGCGCGCCATCTGAATCCCTGCTGGAAACGAGGGTTCTCCGCATGACCCATCCAGACCAGCCGAACCACCCGCGTAAAGCCTATCTGCTCACCCCGGCCGGCACCGCGATCAGGGCTCGTCGCGTGAGCGATGCGGCCAAGGCCGCAGCATCGACGAACGGAGACCGCCCCGATGCCCAGTGACGAGTGGACGGGCACCATTCGCGGTGGCCGCGGCGAGCCGCCGACACAAGACAAGCTGTACAAGGCCTCTGCGACGAGCGGCTCGACCCACGGACCGGTCGAGTGTCTAGGCCTGACCTTCGAGAGCGAGGACGAACGCCGGGAGCACTTCCTGGGCAGGCTCAGGAAAGGGCTGGAGGAACTTCACACGCGGCTCGACGGTGTTCCCTGGGACGGTGCAGAACATGCCGCGGCTCGGCTCTCGGCCATCCGGCACTGGCCCATGGGAAGCCAAGCGCAACTCCGTACACTCGTCGAACGGATGCGCTCGGCGGATCGCACCAAGGACCTGTTCCAACGCTGGAAGGATGAGGTCGGCTTCCCCCAAGGCGAGATCGAGGACATCCTGAACCTGTCCGACCCGCCCTGGCACACCGCCTGCCCGAATCCGTTTCTGGACGAGTTCGTTGCAACCTACGGCCAGCCCTACCACCCTGACGAGCTGTACCGCCGCACACCCTTCGCCGTCGACGTCAAGGAAGGAAAGACACACGCTGTCTACCGCGCTCACGGCTACCACACGAAAGTGCCCCATCTGGCGATCATCCCTTCCCTCCTCCACTACACCGAACCGGGGGATCTCGTTCTCGACGGCTTCTCCGGCTCTGGAATGACCGGCGTCGCAGCCCAATGGTGCGAGTCGGCGCCGAAGAGCTACCGCAGAGAGCTCGAAGCGATCTGGACAAAGCAGGGCCTGGGGAAGCCGAAATGGGGCCCTCGCCGGGCTATCCTGAACGACCTTTCCCCGCTGGCGGGTTTCATATCAGCGAACTACACGCTGCCCTTCGACGTGGACGAGTTTGCCGAGGCCGGTCGCAAGCTGCTGGACGAAGTCGATGCGGAACTGGGCTGGATGTACGAGACCCTGCATACGGACGGCAAGACGCATGGTCGAATCGACTACACGGTCTGGAGCGAAGTGTTCGGCTGTTCGAACTGTGGTGGCGACATCGTCTTCACGAACGAGGCGCTCGATCAGAAGACCGGCCGCACCCGTGACACGTTCCCCTGCCCACACTGCCGAAGCGAACTGACCAAGCGACGCTTGGAGCGGCAATTCGCGACGCACATCGATGTCTCCACGAACACGACAGTTCAGGCGCCTCGTCGGAGGCCTGTAATCCTCACTTACTCCCTAGCTGGCGAAAAGTACCAGAAAGACCCAGACGCTACAGACTTGGCGACGCTCGAGCGGGTGGCTCACTTGCCCCTACCCACCCAACACCCATCCGCGCTCATTCCGCCCATGCACATGACCCACCAGCGAGCGCGGATGGAGAGCTTCGGCATTACGCACATCCACCATTTCTTTCTGCCACGCGCTGCCCACGCGCTCGCGACAGCGTGGCGACGCGCCGCCTCTCACGTGGACCTGCGCCTCCGGCACATGCTGCTCTACTTCGTCGAACAAGCTATATGGACGATGTCCCTTCTGAATCGCTTCAGACCGACGGGGTACTCGCAGGTCAATCAGTATCTTCCTGGCGTCTACTACAGCCCCTCCCAACATGCAGAATGCAGCCCGTGGTACGTCTTGGAAGGCAAGCTACGCCGGCTCAAGAGGACCTTTCACGAGTCAGCGTGCCGAACCAACAAAGCCAACGACCGCGGTGCGATCGTAGCGACCGGCACCACAGCCCACCTTGGCCTTCCGGCCGGCTCGGTCGACTACATCTTCACCGACCCTCCGTTCGGCGAGAACCTCTACTACGCGGACCTGAACTTCCTCGTCGAATCTTGGCACGGCGTGCTGACGAACGCGATGCCAGAAGCCATCGTCGACCGTTTCAAGCGTAAGTCGCTGCCCACGTACCAGCGTCTCATGCAGAGCTGCTTCGAGGAATACCGTCGCGTTCTCAAGCCGGGCCACTGGATGACTGTCGTCTTCCATAACTCCAGGAATGCAGTCTGGATCGCCATTCAGGAAGCCATGCTCGCAGCAGGATTCGTCGTCGCTGACGTGCGAACCATGGACAAACAGCAGGGTTCCTACCGGCAGGTCACGAGCACGGCCGTCAAGCAGGATCTCATCATCTCTGCCTACAAGCCGAACGATGGCCTGGAAGGGCGGTTCCAACTGACAAGCGGCAGCGAGGAAGGCGTTTGGGACTTCCTCCGAACGCACCTGAACCAACTTCCCGTGTTCGTCGCCAAGAACGGCAATACCGAGATTGTCCACGAGCGGCAGCCTCACGTCCTGTTCGACCGCATGGTTGCCTTCCACGTCCTGCGCCGTGTCACTGTGCCTTTGTCAGTGGGGGAGTTCCTAGCCGGCGTCAGCCAACGCTACCCTCAGCGCGACGGCATGGTTTTCCTGCCGGATCAGGCCGCTGAGTACGACCGGAAAAGGAGTGCCACTGGTGATGTCTCCCAAATGGAGATCTTCGTCAGAGACGAAGACTCCGCGATCCAGTGGCTCAGGGAGCAGTTGCGCAGGAAGCCCCAGAGCTTCCAGGATATCCACCCTCGCTTTCTGCGTGAACTCCGGGGCCAATTGAAACACGAGAAGCTGCCCGAACTGTCCGAGATGCTCGATCAGAACTTCCTTCACTACGACGGCTCGGGCGACGTTCCGAGTCAGATCCACTCCTATCTTTGGACGAACTACAAGGACTTGCGGAACCTCGCAAAGGACCATCCCGCTCTCCAGGCAAGGGCAAGGGGCAGATGGTACGTTCCAGACCCGAGCAAGGCGCTCGACGTTGAGAAGCGCCGCACTCGCGCTCTCCTCCGTGAGTTCGAGGAATACCGCATCTCTTCCCAGCGTCACTTGAAGCTCTTTCGCTTGGAGGCGATGCGCGCCGGCTTCTTCCGGGCCTACCAGGTCCGGGACTATGAGACGATCATCCGTGTGGCCGAGAAGCTTCCACCCACCGTCCTGCGGGAGGACCAGAAGCTCCTGCTTTGGTACGACCAGGCGGTGACCCGCACGGCCACTCCATGACACCCTCGGCTACAGCGGCGCGGCCCTTTCGCGCTTCTCAACCCCTGGGCAATGCGGGACTGCCCGGAGCGATCACTCTTCCGCCCGTCTCAGCGCCGGAAGAACCGCCACGCCACCGGCACCAGAACCAAGAACGATGATGAGTAGCTTCGCTGATGGTACGAGCGGCCCGGGCCAACGCGGTGCGCGGTTCTACCGTTGCGCCCTGCAAGTGAATCCTCATCACTACGGCTCCACCTTTCGAGGTCAACCATCGAACGGAAGCCCGACGGAGCATGCGAGGGCCGTTATCGCTAAAGCCGTCGAGCTGCGAATCGAAGTTCTGGCGATCACAGACCACAACAGCGTGGGTGATGTGCCGGCATTTCGGGCAGCCGCGGAGAGTCAGCCGATTAGCATCTTGCCAGGATTCGAGCTGACGTCGCACGAAGGTGTTCACATTCTCTGCCTGTATCCGTCTGAAACAAGCAACGATCAACTTGAACGGTACCTCGGAGAGTTCGCCATCCGCGACACGGAACCATCCTCAGTACCTTCGGAAAAGAACTTCTGCGATGTGCTGCCGCATGTCCGCAGTCAGGGAGGGATCGCGATAGCGGCCCATGTGACCAACGACGGCGGTCTGTTCAGAGTTCTGAAGGGCCAACCGCGAATTCGGGCGTGGCAAGACGAGAATCTTCTAGCGGTCCAGATACCTGGATCGGTTGAAGATCTACCTGCGGACATCCGCCCGATTTTCAAGAACCGCAATAGCGACTATCGGCGTATGCACGCCCCCGAAGAAGGGCTGGCCATCGCGGTTGTCAACGCGAAGGACGTGGCCAAGCCGGTCGACCTGGAGAATCCCGCAGCCACCTGCTGGATCAAGATGGACGAAGTCAGCATCGAGGGACTCAGGCAGGCTTTTCTCGACCCCGGCTCCCGCATCCGTCTGCACTCGGACAGGCGAAGCGGAAGGGCGGATGAGCACATGGAGCTTCTTGAACTGGGATGGGAGGGGGGCTTTCTCGACGGCGAGGTCGTGCATCTGAACCCAAACCTGAACGTGCTGATCGGCGGACGCGGCAGCGGCAAGTCCACGGTGATCGAGAGCATTCGCAGCGCACTAGGCCTCGAAGCGACTGGGGATGACGCGCGCAAGGCGCACGACGGCATCGTGAGGCAGGTGTTGCGCAGCGGCACAAAGGTCTCCCTGCGGATACAGGTTCGCCGGCCCGGCGCCCGGGTGTACAGAGTGGAGAGAACGCTTCCCAATCCGCCGTTGGTTCGCGAGGCAAGCGGCGAAGTCTCTCACTTAGCGCCGCTGGACATCCTGCCGAGAGTCGAGGTCTACGGCCAGCACGAAATCTCGGAGCTATCGAAGAGCCCCGAGAAACTCACTCACCTCCTCCATCGGTTCGTTGAATCCGACGAATCGCTCGGAAAGCGCAGGGACTCGCTGCGCCGGGAACTTGCGAAGAACCGACGGGCGTTGTGCGACGCGCGCGCTGACATCGCGTCGATCGAAGAGCGTCTGAGCGCGCTTCCAAGCCTTGAAGAAACGCTCCGGCGCTTCCAGGAAGCGGGGCTGGAGGATCGGCTGCGGGAGCAAAGCCTGCTGGTGCGCGAGGAACGTGTGCTCGACTCCGTTCCTCGCCGCATCGCGCCTTTCCGCGAGGCCCTCGACACTCTTCAGCGTGAACTGCCAATCGACCGGACCTTCCTGTCGGAGAAGGCTCTTGAGGCCTTGCCCGGCAAGGGAGTCCTGTCCCGCGCGAATCAAGTGCTTGCCGACTTGGAAATGGACTTGGTGGGCATATCCAAGCAACTGCAGGAGGCCTTGGAGCAGGCGGACGAAGGCGTCGAGAGTGTGCGCGCAGATTGGCGAGTGCGGCAGCAGCAGGTTCAGGCTGCCTATGAACGAATCCTGCGCGATCTTCAGCGATCGAGCGTGGATGGAGAGGAGTTCATGCGACTTCGCCGTCAGATCGAGGACCTGCGGCCGCTTCAAGAACGCCTGACGGCGCGCCGGCGTCACGAGGCGGAGCACTCCAGGCAGCGGCGTACTCTTCTCGCTGAGTGGGAGGACGTGAAGGCGAGCGAGTTTCAAGCTCTTGACCGGGCGGCCAAGAACGTCAGTCGGAGTCTCCAAGGCCGTGTCCAGGTCGAGGTCAGGTCAGGAGGCGAGCGCGAGCCGCTGTTCAAACTGCTGCGGGAGAATGTGGGGGGCCGCCTGAAGGAGACGATCGACCGGCTGGATGCCGAACCGGACCTCTCCCTGACGCAGTTCGTCGACGCCTGTCGGGACGGAGCGGACGCAGTCAATCGGGACTTCGAGATCCCATTACCTCAAGCTGAGCGTCTCGCCAAGGCCGAGGCGGAAGGCCTCATGCGGGTCGAGGAGCTGGTGCTCGGAGCGACCACGACAGTAAGGCTGAACACGGCACCGGAAGGGGCACCGCCGTCCTGGCAGGCTTTGAAGGACCTTTCCACCGGCCAAAAGGCGACCGCCGTTCTTCTACTGCTGCTCCTGGAGTCTGACGCGCCGCTCATTGTGGATCAGCCGGAAGACGATCTAGACAACCGCTTCATTACCGAGGGAGTCGTGCCCCGCATGCGCGAGGAGAAGCAGCGAAGGCAGTTCATTTTCTCTACTCACAACGCGAACATCCCGGTACTTGGCGACGCCGAGCTGATTCTGGGGCTCTCGGCCACGGGTGAAGCAGAGGGCGGACGCGCTCGCATCGCGCCAGAGCATCGAGGATCGATCGACTCGCAGCCCGTCCGCGAAGTGGTGGAGGAGATACTCGAGGGAGGAAAGGACGCCTTCGAGACCCGGCGCCGCAAATACGGATTCTGAGGAATGAACAGGACGGAACTACTCGAACTGATCGCCGGCGGCGAGGACTCGAGGGTCGACTTCAAGCGTGATGACTGCCGACCGGAGAGGCTCGCAAAGGAGATGGCGGCGCTGCTGAATCTCGAAGGCGGATTCATCCTCCTTGGGGTGGAGGATGACGGACGGATTTCCGGCTTGACCCGAAGCACGCCGGCAGCCGAAGAGTGGGTGATGAACATCGCGCGGCAGAACCTGGAGCCAGCAGCAATCCCCGTCTGGACCTCCATCGCGATGGAAGACGGCAAGACCCTAGGCGTCGTTGAACTCCCCGTCGACAGCCCGGGGAAGCCCCACAAGGCAAGACGAGGATCTACATGGACTACGTATGTCCGTGTCGGCAGCACCTCCCGGGAAGCGACGCGCGAAGAGGAAGGAAGGCTTTATCAGGCTGCGCGTCTCGTTCGCTACGAAATCAAGAGCGTGCCGGATACCGGACTCGATAGTCTGGACCTCGACCGAGTCACCAACTACTTCCGCAGGATCCTGAAGCGGACAGCGCCCGCAATCGCGGATACCGAGGGCTGGCGGCGTCTGCTGCTCAACTCGGACCTGCTAGTCGGCACCGCAGACCCCATTCGCGCTTCCGTCGCGGGTCTCCTGCTATTCGGCAGGAACCCGAATCGGCGCCTGCCCCAGGCTGGCGTCACGGCAGTTGCGTTCCCGGGCATCGCCAAGGGGTACGACACTGTCGATGAAGAGAGAATCCGGGGGCCGCTGACGCCGCTCGCATCTAGGCGGGGTTCGCCACTCGACAAGGGCGTGATCGACCGCACGGTGGACTTCGTCAAGCGCAACATGGGGACCGTCGCGTGGCTCGAGGGCGCTCGGCGCCGCCGCAAGACATCCTTTCCCGTCTCCGCGATCCGGGAAGGCGTTGTGAACGCGCTAGCTCACCGCGACTATACACAGGAAGGCACGGATGTCGAGGTATCGCTCTACGCCGACCGGCTCGAACTGATTTCCCCCGGCCGCCTTCCCAACGGAGTCACCGTGGCGAAGATGCGAGAAGGCATCGTCCGCGTCGCCCGCAACGAACTGCTCAAGGAGATCCTGCGCGACTACGGTTACATCGAGCACTACGGCATGGGAGTCCGCAACCGAATCATCGAGGGGATGCGGACCCACAACGGGACAGAGCCCGATCTCCTGGAGGAAGAGGATCGGTTCCTCGTCAGGCTCTGGAAGAAGCGGCCCGAAGCGGACCGCAGCGCGGACGGGTAGGCCGTCATGGCGGAGCCGCACGGCTGGCGCGAGCGGATCCTCGCCGAACTGGTCTCGGGAATCGCGCCTGTAACGCTTGCCGCAGACCCGGACGGACTCCTGCTCGACGAAGAGCTGCTCGAGGCGATCTGCGGCAGGGGCTTCGAGCTCCTCACCTTCGAGGATCCGGTCGCATTCCGCCTTGCCCACGAGGTGCGGTTCCGCCACCGCCGCGCCTCGGGCAATGTCGACGGCAGTGAGGTGGAACTGCTCCTACGTTTCGACAACGACGATCTTGCTGCCGTCCCCTACGATCTTTTACAGGCTGGAAGACCGCTGCGTTTCGGCCTGTCCGAGCTGTTCCCCGACCTCAGCTATGCGGTTCTCGCAGCACTGGACACGGCCGCCCTGAACGCGGTGGACCGCGCGCAAAAGGGACGCAAGCCGAAGGCACTTGGCGAGAACGAGACGAAGGACTTTGTGCTGCAGTACGCCTTCGGCATCCGGCCGGCTGAGATCAGAGGCACGGCCGACCTCCTGCACATGCTGCTACGACGGCACTACTCCGGAATCCGAACACCGCACTTGCTGGATGAACGACTCCTCGACGTGCTCCAACGCAACGAGGCGTTCGCTTCCTGGCCGCTTGAGGCGATCGTCCCGGATCGGGAGGCATTCTTCGCATTCCTGCAGGAGCGCTGGCCAGTGTTCCTCGACGGCGGCACGAGGGAAGACGAGCCCCACGTTCATCCGGCAAAGGCGAGGCGCCGCCTTAGCAGGGCCGGACCACCTGACCTCCCTTTCGACCACGCCGATGTCAGGGTCTACGTCGACAACCTGTTCCTTGAAGGGAAACTCGCCCCCGTTCCACACGCGGCGGGAGTGGACCTTCCCAGCGACTGGGTCTCGGTCGGAATCCGCTGCGATCCTCAAGCAGACCGCTTGCGACGGCTTGAGAAGCTGATAGAGCACGTCGAGGGCATGGTCCCTCAATCCGACGCACGCCACCCGGACTGGCTTTCGTTCGCGTGGCTATGGGCGGAACTAGGCTTCCTGTGGTGGGCGACGGTGGCCCCGGCCCGCCAAGAGCTGGGCGCACGCCTGGCCAACCTACGCCGCCGGGTGGACGTGGCCTTTCTCGCCTGGGTCGAGAGTCGCTACGCCGGTCTGCACAACCAGCCGCCCGACCCTCCTGTGATGGTCCACCATTTGCCGCGCTATGTCTCCCGACGGCTCGAAGACGCGCCCGAACGGAAGATCGCCCTGGTCGTCGTCGACGGACTGGCGCTGGATCAGTGGCTCGTGCTCCGCGACGTACTTGCAGATCAGCGACCGGCTCTCGGTTTTCGCTCGAATGCCATCTTCGCGTGGGCGCCGACGATCACCTCCGTGTCGCGCCAGGCCATCTTCGCCGGCAGACCGCCCTTCTACTTCGAGGCAAGCATCCACACGACCGAGAAGGAAGCCTCACTGTGGAGCAGATTCTGGGCCGAGCATGGTCTGAACGAGCACGAAGTCGCATACCTGAAGGGCCGGGATGACAGCGAAGTCGACGAATTGAGGCAACGCATCTCAGAGCCGCTACTCCGCGCGGTCGGCCTTGTTGTTAACAAGGTGGACGAAATCATGCACGGCATGGAACTCGGCGCTTCAGGAATGCACAACCAAGTCCGGCAATGGGCCGAGGAAGGGTACCCGGCTACCTTGGTGGACACTCTGCTCGATTCCGGCTTCGTGGTCTTCCTCACATCCGACCACGGGAACATTGAGGCACGAGGTTTCGGCCGCCCGTCGGAGGGGGCTCTCGTCGGCACCCGGGGAAAGCGAGCCCGCTTGTACCCCGACACCACGCTGCGAGACCGCGTGCTGGAGCAGTACCCGGACGCCGTAGCGTGGCCTGGATCCGGGCTCCCGGACGACTGCCACGCACTCCTGGCGCCGGGCAGGGCGGCCTTCGCGTCCGCGGGCGAGCGAACGGTGGGCCACGGCGGCGTCTCCCTCGAGGAACTCGTCGTCCCCTTCATCGAGATCGAGAGGCAGAGACAATGACGCACCTCCGCCAGATCGGTTTCAGTCAACGCATTCAGCTCGACTGGCTAGAGTACACGGCGAACCTCGCTCTCGCTGGAAACACGAGGGCCGAGATCGCGGCCGAGCTCAACGAACGTCTGCGCGACAAGCTCTCCGTAGGCAGCGATCCGAAGCGCGGAACCCGGCACAAGGCGATAACGATCCTGACCAAAGTGTGGATTAGTGTCCCTAAAGGCCGAGAGGACCTAAGGAACCAAGCCATCGAGCTGCTTCGGCGCGCATCGCCAACCGACCGCATCTTCATCCACTGGTGCATGTGTATGGCGGCGTACCCGTTCTTCGGGCGGGTCGCGTACACCACCGGTCGGCTCCTCCGCCTCCAGGGAACAGCCGGGGCAGCCCAGGTTCAGCGCCGGCTCCGCGAACAGTTTGGTGAACGGGAAACCGTGGCCCGTGCGGCTAGGCGGATTCTCCGCACGTTCATCGATTGGGGCGTTCTTCAGGAGACCCACACCAAGGGTGTTTACTGTGGCACCGGGAAACGTGCGGCGGGCAGCAGCGAAGCGCTCGGCCTGTGGGCAATCCAGGCCGTCTTGGTCGCCACGCGCGGCAAACGGCAATCGCCTGACGTCCTGATGAACGGCCCCCACATGTTCCCGTTCGACGCGACTGCTCCGTCAGTCAGGGAGATGGAGATGTGCGACGCACTCGAATTGACCCATCACGGGCTGGACAACGATGTCCTGGTAAGCCCTTACCGACCGCGCCACAAGGTCACCGGTAGGCTGAGTCACGACTTGGCGCCGGGCACCTAGAGCAGCATCGTCAAGGCCGGACTCAAGGGAGGTCGAGGGCTCGTGAAGTACACGATCGTCATGGAGAAGGCGCCGAAGAACTACGCTGCGTACGCGCCCGATCTCCCCGACTGCGTGGCGGCGGCCAAGTCGCGTTTCCGGTCATCCAGCTGGTGCGGGAAGGTATCGCCCTTCTTCCCCAGGGCCGTCACGACGGGGGGCAGCCGGTGCCGCCGCCTCAAAGCGACGGCCACAGAGGTAGAGGTCGCCTCAGCCGTAGGCCCGTAAAGAAGAGAGGCTCACTCTCGTCTCCTCCTGTGGTCAGCAGCCGCCATCTTCGGCCTCATGAACGGCGACTTGTATCTTCATCGCCTTGCCTCCCGCATTTCGTCGTAGGCTAGCACCGTTGCGGTGCTGGAGCACGGAGGCTAGCAGCGGCGGTGGCGGAAGTCGGATGTCTCGCCCGCCGGGTGTTGGAGCCGTAAGCTAGCAGACCCCACGTGCTACGCTCGCTGCGCTCGCTCCGCCCGTGGAGCTAGCGAGGGAGGGCCAGCGGCCCCCCCTTCGAACCCCCCGCCCAGACATGGCCACGCCGCAACGCACAG
>MKWU01004371.1_pt1 | contig 16854 bp, 4 predicted proteins | sample 809101 | NCBI WGS metagenome assembly MKWU01 (sample SAMN05860141, study PRJNA318959) | sponge metagenome | host: Aplysina aerophoba | place: Slovenia: Piran, Adriatic Sea, Gulf of Piran | collected 2013-05-07 | reverse complement strand
GCTGCCGCGACAGCAAGGCCCGCAGTTCCTGCTCCTGCGCGCGCCAGCGCTGATCTTTTGCCATGCGCTGACGACAGGGGGTAATCTGGTCGGCCGTATCAAAGAGAAATTTCGCTGCGGTGCCCAGTCCCCTCACATCCTTGTGTTGAATGCCTCGTTCGTTCAGCAGGGCGTCCGGCCAGCAGGACAACAAACGGATACAATGCGCCAGCTGACTAATGCAGGAAGCATTCATGAACCCACTTTCCTCCATCGCAAGGACGCCAGACCGTATCGCTTGTCCCAGAAGTCGTGACTGTCCAGGAGAAATGTCCGGTGTTGTTCGCAGTTCACTGAAATAACGAACACTCAGACACAAGTGCGGTTCAAAACCGGAAAAATGACGGACTTCGAGCCGCAGCGCATCAAATTCTGGCCAGTTTTCTCGCTCGATAAACAAGGAGGCCAAAGCCAGCTCAATTTCCTTGTCATTACAGGGGGTGTGGGGCCTTCCGCCGGCTGCCCGCGTGCGCAGCCGGGTAAAGATAGCCAGAGCCTTTTCCAGATTGTCCGTGCCTCCCATCATTTGGAAAGCGGAACCCAAGCCCAGCTCAATGTCTTTGTCATCACAGGGGGTGTTGTCCTGCCCGCCGGCCGCCCGGGCGCGCAGCCAGGTAAAGATGCCCAGCGCCTTTTCCAGATTGTCGGCTCCCCCCATGATTTGGAGATGTCTGCCAAGGGTCAGCTCAATGTCCTTGTCATTACAGGGCGTGTTCATCCGTCCCCCCGTACAGCAGCTGCGCAGCCTTGTATAGATAGCCAGAGCCTTTTGCTGATTGGCAGCTCCCCCCATGATCTGGAGATGTCTGCCAAGGGCCAGCTCAATATCCTTGTCATTAGAGGGCGTGTTCACCCGTCCCCCCGCATGCCAGGTGCGCAGCCTTGTATAGATAGCCAAGGCCTGTTCCAGATTATCTGCTCCCCCCATGAGTTGGAGATGTCTGCCAAGGGTCAGTTCAATGTCCTTGTCATTACAGGGCGTGTTTGTGCGGCCTCCGGCGGCCTGGGTACGCAGCCTTGTATAGATAGCCAGGGCCTTTTCCCTATTTTCTGCTCCCCCCATCAGCTGGAGAAGTATGCCAAGGGACAGCTCGATTTCCTTGTCATTACAGGGGGTGTTCACCCTTCCGGCTGCACTCCATGTGCGCAGTCTGGTAAAGATAGTCAGGGCCTGTTGCAGATTGTGCGGGCCGCCCATGAGCTGGAGATGTCGGCCAAGAGTCAGCTCAATATCCTTGTCAACACAGGAAGTGTCCAGCCTTCCGGCAGCAGCCAGGGTGTGCAGTCTCGTAAAGATAGCCAGGGCTTTCTCCAGATGTTGTGCTCCCCCCAGTCTCTGCAGGAATCTGCCAAGGGTCAGTTCTATTTCCTTGTCATTACAGGGCGTGTTAACCCTGCCGCCAGCCATTCGGGTGCGCAGCCGGGTCAAGATAGCCAGAGCCTGTTGCAGATTGTCCGCTCCCCCCATGAGCTCGAGATGTCTGCCGAGGGCCAGCTCAATTTCCTTGTCATTACAGGGGGTGTTCATTCGTCCCCCCGCACGCCAGGCGCGCAGCCTTGTAAAGATAGCCAGTGCCTTTTCCAGATTGTCAGCTTCCCCCATGAGCTGGAGATGTCTGCCAAGGGCCAGCTCAATTTCCTTGTCATTACAGGGGGTGTTCATTCGTCCCCCCGCATGCAAGGCACGCAGCTGGGTAAAGATAGCCAGTGCCTTTTCCAGGTTCTCTGCTCCCCCCATGAGCTGGAGATGTCTGCCAAGGGTCAGCTCAATATCCTTGTCATTACAGGGGGTGTTCATCCGTCCCCCCGCATGCCCGATGCGCAGCCTTGTATAGATAGCCAGGGCCTTTTCCATATTTTCTGCTCCCCCCATGATCTGGAGATGTCGGCCAAGAGTCAGCTCAATATCCTTGTCATCACAGGGAGTGTTCATCTTTCCGGCAGCCGTCCGGGCGCGCAATTGGGTAAAGATAGCCAAGGCCTTGTCCAGATTGTCCGAGCCACCCATAAGCTGGAGAAGCCGTCCAAGGCCCAGACCCTGTGCCTTGTGATCTTTGTAGGCCAGCTGGTGATTGACATAGAGACGCTGGAAAAGTGGCAAGGCTTCATTGAAACAACCCTTGGCTTGTAATGCGCGGGCTTTGGTCATCAAAAAGGCTTTGTCATTCTGCGTTCTCGTTTTAAGGGAGTTGATGAAAGCAAGACAGTCGTCAATTTTGTTCAGATGAAACAATGCTCTCGCTTTTAATAGAAACACAGAGACACAATGGGAGGGATGTGTACTGTATCTATCCACTAGAACTTCAGCGGCATCCAGAGCATGCCCAGGATGGGTGCGCAGCAGTCTGAAAGCGCGGCCAATGTCGTCTGGTTCCGGTGCGCGGCCCGGCCCCGGGCAGGGGCGGGAGGACCTTTGGCTCAGTGGTCGCGGTCTACCACCACTATCCGCCAGCTGGGGGAAAGAGCTTCGTTGGCAAGGCTCCGAGTGCCCTGGTTTCTGCTCGTTGCCACGTAAGGAGGAGGCTCGGTTATAGCTCCGGCCTCTCCCACAATATCCTGATGGATTCATCATGCTGATTCCGTTGCGATGCTGTGCCTGCAGGCCGCTGATGTTGAGAGACGATGGACGTAAGCCCTGGATGGCAACGCATTGGATGGCGATGGAGAGGATTTTGTTCAGAAACTGGTCAGGACAGCAGACTCCATCGCCAGAAGAACTGACGATGGATGCTTGTCGCAGCACCAGGTTCGCTCCAAAGAGCAAGGGCGTGGATGCGAGGCTGTTCTTGCAGCTGAAAGCCGCAACACAGGTTAGTGAATCAGCTGATATTGCTGTCCCCGGGCAGTCTGCTGCCGCGACAGCAAGCCCAGCAGGGCCCGTTCCCCGGCTCGCCAGCGCTGATCTTTTGCCATTTGTTGACGACAGGGATCAATCATCTCGGCCGCATCAAAGAGAAATTTTGCGGCCGCGCTTAATCTCCTGACGTGCCCGGGTTGAATGCCTCGCTCGTTCAGCAGGGCGTCCGGCCAGCATGACAACAAACGCATACAATGTGCCAGCTGACTGATGCAGGAAGCATTCATGAACTCGCTTTCCTCCATCGCAAGGACGGCAGAGCCTGTCGCTTGTCCCAGAAGTCTTGACTGTCCAGGAGAAATGCCAGGGGTTTTCAGAAGTTCACTGAAATAACGAATGCTCAGACACAAATGAGGTTCAAAACCAGGGAGATGACGGATTTCGAGTTGCAGCGCATCAAACTCTGGCCAGTTTTCTCCCGCGCTGAACAAAGTGGCCAAAGCCAGCTCAATTTCCTTGTCATCACAGGGGGTGTTGGCCTTTCCTCCGGCTGCCCGCATGCGCAGCCGGGTAAAAATAGCCCGGGCCTTTTCCAGATTGTCCGGGCCTCCCATCATTACGAAAAATGAACCCAGGGACAGCTCAATGTCTTTGTCATCACAGGGGGTGTTGTCCTGCCCGCCGGCGGCCCGGGCGCGCAGCCGGGTAAAGATGGCCAACGCCTGGTCCAGATTCGCCGCTCCCCCCATAAGCTGGAGATGTCTGCCAAGGGCCAGCTCAATCTCCTTGTCATTACAGGGGGTGTCGATTCGTCCTCCCGTACGGCAGGTGCGTAGCCTTGTATAAATAGCCAGGGCCTTTTCCATATTTTCTGGTCCCCCCATGATCTCGAGATGCCTGCCAAGGGTCAGTTCAATATCCTCGTCATCACAGGGTGTGTTCACCCGTCCCCCCGCATGCCAGGTGCGCAGTTTCGTATAGATAGCCAGCGCCTGTTCCAGATTGTCTGCTCCCCCCATGAGCTGAAGCTGTTTGGCAAAGGTCAATTCAATATCCTTGTCATTACAGGGGGTGTTGGTGCGGCCTCCGGCGGACTGGGTGCGCAGCCGGGTAAAGATAGCCAGGGCCTTTTCCCTATTGTCTGCTCCCCCCATGAGCTGGAGCAGTCTGCCAAGGGCCAGCTCGATTTCCTTGTCATCACAGGGCGTGTTCACCCGCCCCCCTGCATGCCAGGCGCGCAGCCGGGTTACGATGGCCAAGGCTTTCTGCAGGTTATCCGGGCCTCCCCTGGTCTGGAAATGTCGAGCAATGGCCATCTCGATCTCCTTGTCATTACAGGAAGTGTTTGCTTGTCCGGCGGCCGCCTGGGTGCGCAGCCTCGTGTAGATAGCCAAAGACTTGTCCATATTCTCCGCTCCCCCCTTGATCGCGAGAAGTCTGCCAAGAGCCAGTTCAACCTCCTTGTCATTACAGGGGGTGTTCACCCGTCCTCCCGCATGCCTGGTGCGCAGCCCGGTAAAGATAACCAGGGCTTTTTCCAGATTGTCTTCGCCCCCCATGAGCTGGAGATGTCTGCCAAGGGACAGCTCAATATCCTTGTCATCACAGGGCGTATTCACGCATCCCCCCGCATGCCTGGTGCGCAGTTGGGTAAAGATAGCCAGGGCCTTTTCCAGATTGCCTTCTCCCCCCATGAGCTGGAGATGTCTGCCAAGAGACAGTTCAATTTCCTTGTCATTACAGGGCGTGTCTGTGCGGCCCCCGGCGGCCTGGGTGCGCAGCCTCGTATAGATAGCCAGGGCCTGCTCCATATTGTCCCCTCCCCCCATAATCTCGAGATGTCTGCCAAGGGTCATCTCAATATTCTTGTCATCACAGGGGGTGTTGATCCTTCCGCCCGCACGCCTGGTGCGCAATCTGGTGAAGATAGCCAGGGCCCGGTCCTGATTGTGTGCTCCCCCCATAAGCTGGAGATGTCGGCCAAGGCTGAGTTCAATATCCTTGTCATCGCAGGGAGTGTTGACCCTTCCGGCGGCAGCCTGAGTGCGCAGCCTCGTATAGATATCCAGGGCCTTTTTCAGATTGCCTTCTCCCCCCATGATCTCGAGATGTCTGCCAAGGGTCAGTTCAATATTCTTGTCATTACAGGGGGTGTTTGTCCTTCCGCCGGCCGCCTGGGCGCGCAGCCTCGTATAGATATCCAGGGCCTTTTCCAGATTGCCTTCTCCCCCCATGATCTCGAGATGTCTGCCAAGGGTCAGTTCAATATCCTTGTCATTACAGGGGGTGTCCACCCTTCCCGCTGCACGCAAGCTGCGCAGCTGGGTGAAGATAGCCAGGGCCTGTTGTAGATTGTCCGAGCCGCCCATGAGCGAAAGATGTCTGCCAAGGCTCAGCTCAATATCCTTGTCATCACAGGGGGTGTTTGCCCTTCCGCCCGCACGTCGGGTGCGTAGCCGGGTAAAAATTGCCAGGGCCTTTTCCATATTTTCTGCTCCCCCCATGAGCGTGAGGAGTCTGGCGAGGGCCAGCTCAATGTCCTTGTCATCACAGGGGCCGCCTCGTCCTCCAGCCGTCCGGGTGCGCAGTTGGGTAAAGACCGCCCGGGCCTTTTCCAGATTCTGTGCTCCCCCCATGAGTTGGAGCTGCCGTCCAAGGCCCAGCCCGTGTGCCTTGTGATCTTTGTAGGCCACTTTGTAGTGGGTATAAAGATGCTGAAAAAGTGGCAAAGCTTCATTGAGGCAGCCCCTGGCTTGTAATGCGCGGGCTTTGGTCATCAAAAAGCCTTTGCCATTGCGCACTCTCGTTTCCAGGCCGTTGATGAAAGCAATGCAGTCGTCAATTTTTCCCAGCTGGAACAAGGCCCTCGCTTTTAATTGATAAATGGAGACACAGCGGGAAGGGGGGAGAGCGTTGCTGTCCAGGAGAAATTCAGCAGTAGCCAGAGCATGCGCAGGGTTGGTGCGCAGCAGGCTGAAAGCCTTGTCAAGGTCGTCGTGTTCCGGCGCGCGAGCCTGCCCCGGGTAGTGCCGGGGAATTCTTTGGCTCAGCGGTTGCTGTCTGTAACCTCGCTCTTCCCCCCGGGAGAAATAGTGTCGTTGGCCAGAATCCGAGGTGGTGTGCCCCGGCTGTGGCTGTTTGCCGCGTAAGGAGGAGGCACGCCTGTAGCCACTGCCTCGCCCACAATAACCTGATGGATTCATAGTGTTGATACCCTTGCGATGCTGTGCCTGCCGGCCGGCCGCTGGTGTTAAGCGACGACGAAAGCATTGGATTGCAATGGAGAGGCGTTTGTTCAGAAACTGGTCATAGCAGCAGACAGGGTTGCCAGAGGAACGGACGCTGGATGCCTGACGTGGCAGCAGGCCCTGTCCAGGCAAGCCGGGCGGGCAAGCCATGCCTGGCTGGCAGGTGACCGCGTCAATGCGCAAGTCCGTTCGTCAACACAAACAGCGGGGCCTGGGGCCCGTGCTGCTATGACAGCAAGGCCAGCAGTGCCTGTTCCCTGGCTCGCCAGCGCGGATCTTTTCCTTTTCGCTGACGGTAGGGATTAATCATGTCGGCCATATCAAAGAGAAATTTTACAGCCGCGCTGAATCTCTTTACTTGCTTGTGCTGAATGCCTCGTTCGTTCAGCAGGGCGTCCGGCCAGCACGACAACAAACGAATACAATGCGCCAGCTGACTGATGCAGGAGGCATTCATGAGTCCACCGGCCTCTATGGCAAGCACAGCAGACTTTGTCGCCTGTCCCAGAAGTTTTGAGCGCCCAGGAGTCATGTCGGGGGTTCCCAGCAGCTCACGGAAATAACGAATACTCAGACACAAATGGGGTTCAAATCCTGGGAAAAGGCGGGTTTCGAGTCGCAGTCCATCAAACTGCGACCACATTTGCTTATCGCTGAGCAGGCTTGCCAGAGCCATTTCAATATCCTTGTCATGACAGGGTGTGCAAGTCTTGCCTCCGGCGGCCCGGGAGCGCAGCCTTGTAAAGATAGCCAAGGCTTGATCCAGATCCTGCTCGCTCCCCTTGAGCTGGTGAAACCGCCCGAGTGTCAACTCAATTTCCTTGTCATCACAGGGCGTATTGATTCTTCCGGCGGCCCGGGTGCGCAGTTGGGTAAAAATAGTCAAGGCCCGCTCCAGATTGTCGGCCCCTCCCCGAAGCTCAAGAAGCCGCCCGAGTGACAACTCAATCTCTTTGTCATGACAGGGCGTATTTTCCCGCCCGCCAGCCGCCTGGGTGCGCAGTCTCGTATAGATGGCCAGGGCCTGTTCCAGATTATTCACGCCCCCCATGAGCTGGAGATGTCTGGCAAGAGTCAGTTCAATGTCCTTGTCATTACAGGGGGTATTTGCCTTTCCGGCGGCCGTCTGGCTACGCAGCCGGGTAAAAATAGTCAAGGCCTTTTCCATATTGGCTACGCCTCCCATGAGCTGGAGATGCCTGCCAAGAGTCAGTTCAATGTCTTTGTCATTACAGGGGGTGTTTGCCTTTCCGGCGGCCGCCTGGATACGCAGCCGGGTAAAAATAGCCAGGGCCTTTGCCATATTGGCTTTTCCTCCCATGAGCTGGAGAAGTCTGCCAAGAGCCAGTTCAATCTCCTTGTCATTACAGGGGGTGTTCGTTCGCCCTCCCGCACTCCAGGTGCGTAGCCTTGTAAAGATAGCCAAGGCCTGTTTCAGATGCTGTTCGCCCCCCATGAGCTGGAGGTGTCTGCCAAGGGACAGTTCAATCTCCTTGTCATTACAGGGTGTGTTTGCCTTTCCGGCAGCAGCTTGGGTGCGCAGCCTCGTATAGATAGCCAGGGCCTTTTCCAGATTGCCTTCTCCCCCCATAAGCTGGAGCAGTCTGCCAAGAGCCAGCTCAATATCCTTGTCACCACAGGGGGTGTTCGTCCGTCCTCCCACACTCCAGGTGCGCAGCCTTGTAAAGACAGCCAGGGCCTTTTCCAGATTGTCCGCTCCCCCCATGAGCTGGAGGTGTCTGCCAAGGGTCAGTTCAATCTCCTTGTCATTACAGGGAGTGTTTGCCTTTCCGGCGGCAGCCTGGGTGCGCAGCCTCGTATAGATGGCCAAGGCCTGCTCCAGATCCTGCTTCCCCCCCTTGAGCTGGAGAAGCCGCCCGATGGATAACTCAATATCCTTGTCATTACAGGGGGTGTTCATCCGTCCTCCCGCATTCCGGGTGCGCAGCCGTGTAAAGATAGCCAGGGCTTTTTCCAGATTTTCTGCTCCCCCCATGAGCTGGAAATGTCTGCCAAGGGTCAGCTCAATTTCCTTGTCATGACAAGGGGTGTTCAGCCTTCCGGCAGCCGCCTGGATGCGTAGCTGCGTAAAGATAGCCAAGGCTTTTGTCAGATGGTCTGAGCCCCCCACGCGCTGGAGATGTCTGCCAAGGGTCAGCTCAATATCCTTGTCATGACAGGGGATGTTCACCCGTCCCCCCGTGGCCTGGGTGCGCAGCCTCGTGTAGATAGCCCCGGCCTTTTCCATATTGTCCGAGCCCCCCATGATCTCGAGATGTCGGCCAAGGGTCAGTTCAATATCCTTGTCATCACAGGGAACGTTCACCCGTCCTCCCGCAGCCTGGGCGCGCAGCCGGGTAAAGATAGCCAAGGCCTTTTCCAGGCTGCCTGCTCCCCCCATGAGCTGGAGATGTCGGCCAAGGGTCAGCTCAATACCCTTGTCATCACAGGGGCTGTCCGTCTGTCCGCCGGCCGCCTGAGCGCGCAGCCTCGTATAGATAGCCAGGGCCTTTTCCAGATTGTCTGCTCCCCCCATGAGCTGGAGAAGTCTGCCGAGGGTCAGTTCAATATTCTTGTCATTACAGGGGGTGTCCGCCTGTCCGCCGGCCGCCTGGGCGCGCAGCCTCGTATAGATAGCCAGGGCCTTTTCCAGGTTGTCTGCTCCCCCCATGAGCTGGAGATGTCTGCCGAGGGTCAGTTCAATATCCTTGTCATTACAAGGGGTGTTCTCTCTTCCCGCTGCACGCAAGGTGCGCAGTCGGGTAAAAATAGCCAGGGCCTGTTGCAGATTGTCCGAGCCGCCCATGAGTGCAAGATGTCTGCCAAGGGCCAGCTCAATATCCTTGTCATCACAAGGCGTGTTTGCCCTTCCGGCCGTACGCCGGGTGCGTAGCCGGGTAAAAATTGTCAGGGCCTGTTCCAGATGTTCTGCTCCCCCCATCAGCGTGAGAAGTCTGCCAAGGGCCAGCTCAATGTCCTTGTCATCACAGGGGCTGTGCGGCTGTCCTCCAGCCGTCCGGGTGCGCAGTTGGGTAAAGACCGCCCGGGCCTTGTCCAGATTGTCTGCTCCCCCCATGACCTGAAGAAGCCGTCCAAGGCCCAGGCCGTGTGCCTTGTAATCTTTGTAGGCCACTGTGTGCTTGTCATACAGGTGTTGGAAAAGTGGCAAGGCTTCATTGAAACGGCCCCTGGCTTGTAAAGCTCTGGCTTTGGTCAGCAAGAAGCCTTTGCTATTACGCACTCTCGTTTCCAGAGAGTTGATGAAGGCAATGCAGTCGTCAATTTTTCCCAGGTGGAACAAGGCCCTCGCTTTTAATTGATAAATGGGCACACTGCGGGCAGGGGGGACACCCTGTCTCCCCAGGAGTACTTCAGCTGCTGCCAGAGCACGCGCAGGGTTGGTGTGCAGCAGGCCAAAAGCCTTGTCGATGTCGCTTTGTTTTGGTGCGCGAGCCTGTCCCGGGTAGTGTTGGGAAGACCTTTGGCTCAGCGGTCGCTGTCTATAACCTCTCTTCGCCTCCTGGGAGAAATAGTGCCCTTGGCCAGACGCAGAGGTGGAGCATCCCGGCTGTGGCTGAGGTTGTGTGCCGCGAAAAGAAGGTGCACGCCCATGGCGTCTCCCGCAATATCCTGATGGATTCATGGTGTTGACAAGCCTCGTTTCGATGGGGGCTGGCAGGCCGCTTACGCTGGCAAGTGACGGGGCATTGGACCGCAATACAGAAGAATCTGTTCAGAAGTTGGTCCAGGCTGCGGACGCAGGCGTCAGATTCGCCAACGATGGGTACCCTTGCAGGACCTGGAACAGGGAAAGGAATGCCTTTACATGTCGGTGACAGCACCAGAACCGGTCAGCGCGTCAGGCAAACAGCGGGGCCTGGGCCCGGTGCTGCTACGACAGCAAGGTCAGCAGCGCCCGCTCCCTGGCTCGCCAGTGCTGATCTTTTTCCATTCGCTGACGGGAGGGAGTAATCTGGTCGGCCGTATCAAAGAGAAATTTCGCTGCGGTGACAAGGTTCCTCATATCTTTGTGTTGGATACCTCGTTTTTGCAGCAGAATGTCCGGCCAGTACGCCAACAAACGAATACAATGCGCCAGCTGACTGATGCAGGAGGCATTCGTGAACCCGCTTTCCTCTATCGCACGGACGGCGGAACGCAGCGCTTTCCCCAGCAGTCTTGAGTGCGTGGGAGCAATGCTTTCTGCCTCCAGAAGTTCATGCCAGTAACGGACACTCAGACACAAATGCGGTTCAAATCCAGGAAAACAGCAGGCTTCGAGTTGCAGTTCATCGAACTGAGGCCAGTCTTTCCTCTTGATGAACAAGGCGGCCAAAGCCAGCTCAATCTCCTTGTCATTACAGGGCGTGTTTTCCCGCTCGCCGGTGATCCGGGTGCGCAGCTTCGTATAGATGGCCAAGGCCTGTTCCAGATCCTGCTTGCTCCCCTTGAGCTCGAGAAGCCGCCCGAGAGACAACTCAATGTCCTTGTCATCACAGGGCGTATCCTCCCTTCCGGCGGCGGCCTGGGTGCGCAGCCTCGTGTAGATAGCCAAGGCCTTTTGCAGATTGCCCGCTCCCCCCATGAGCTGGAGATGTCTGCCAAGTGACAGTTCAATATCCTTGTCATTACAGGGGGTGTTTGTGCTTCCGCCGGCTGCCTGGGTGCGCAGCCGGGTAAAGATAGCCCAGGCCTGTTTCAGATTGTCTGCTCCCCCCATAAGCTGGAGATGTCTGCCAAGGTTCAGCTCAATCTCCTTGTCATTACAGGGCGTATTGATCCTGCCGCCGGCGGCCTGGGTGCGCAGCCGGGCAAAGATAGCCAGGGCCTTTTCCAGATTGTCTGCTCCCCCCATAAGCTGGAGATGTCTGCCAAGGGTCAGTTCAATATCCTTGTCATTACAGGGCGTATTGACCCTTCCGGCGGCCGCCTGGATGCGCAGCCTTGTAAAGATAGCCAGGGCCTTTTCCAGATTGCTCACTCCTCCCATGAGCTGGAGGTGTCTGCCAAGGGTCAGTTCAATATCCTTGTCATTACAGGGCGTGTTTGTGCGGCCCCCGGCGGCTTGGGTGCGTAGCCTCGTATAGATAGCCAGGGCCTTTTCCAGATTGCTCACTCCCGCCATGAGCTGGAGATGTCTGCCAAGGGCCAGTTCAATGGCCTTGTCACTACAGGGGGTGTCCGCCCGTCCTCCAGCAGCCTGGCTGCGCAGCCGGGTAAAGATGGCCAAGGCTTTTTGCAGATGTTCTTCTCCCTTCATGAGCTGGAGAAGTCGGCCCAGGGCCAGCTCAATCTCCTTGTCATCACAGGGCGTGTTCACCCTTCCGCCAGCATGCCAGATGCGCAGCCGGGTAAAGATAGCCAGGGCCTGCTGCAGATTGTCCTCTCCCCCCATGAGCTCCAGATGTCTGCCGAGGGCCAACTCAATATCCTTGTCATTACAGGGGGTGTTCAGCCTTCCACCTGCATGCCAGATGCGCAGCTGGGTAAAGATAGTCAGGGCTTGTTGCAGATTGTCCGAGCCGCCCATGCGCTGGAGATGCCGGCCAAGAGTCAGCTCAATATCCTTGGCACCACAGGAGGTGTCTCGTCCGGCAGCCGCCCGGGTGCGCAGCCGGACAAAGATAGCCAAGGCCTTTTCCAGATTGGGAGTTCCTCCCAGAACCTGGAAAAGTCTGCCAAGGCTCAGCTCAATATCCTTGTCATCACAGGGCCTGTTCACCCTGCCGCCAGCCGTCCGGGTGCGCAGCTGGGTAAAGATAGCCAGGGCCTTTTGCAGATTATCCTGTCCCCCCATGAGCTGGAGAAGCCGACCAAGGCCCAGACCGTGCGCCTTGTGATCTTTGTAGCCCAGCTGGTGATTGACATAAAGATATTGGAAAAGTGGCAAAGCTTCGTTGAAACAGCCCTTGGCTTGTAAAGCTCTGGCTTTGGCCATCAACATGCCTTTGTCATGACGCACTTTCGTTTCCAGGGAGTTGATGAACGCAATGGAGTCGTCAATTTTTCCCAGCTGGAACAAGGCCCTAGCCTTTAACTGATAAATGGAGAGACAGCGGGAAGGGGGGACAGCCTGTCTATTCAGGAGTATTTCAGCTGCCGCCAGAGCACGCGCAGGGTTGGTGCGCAGCAGGCTGAAAGCCTTGTCAAGGTCGTCTTGTTTCGGTGCGCGAGCCTGTTCTGGGTAGTGTTGGGACGATCTTTGGCTCAGCTGTCGCTGTCTATAACTTCTATCCCCCCCCTGGGAGAAATTCGCCCCCCGGGAAAAATAGTGTCCTTGGCCAGAAGCAGAGGTGGAGTGCCCCGGCTGTGGCTGTGTGCCGCCAAAAGAAGGCGCACGATCGTAGCGTCTCGGGCAATATCCTGATGGATGCATGATGTTGACAAACCTCGATCCAATGGGCGCTGACAGGCCGCTTGCGCCGGGAATTGACGGGGCATTGGACCGCGATACAGAAGAATCTGTTCAGAAAATGGTCCAGGCTGCGGACGCAGGCGTCAGATTCGCTAAAGATGGGGTACCCTCGCGGGACAGGGAAAGGAATGCCTTTATATGTCGGTGACAGCACCAGAACCGGTCAGCGTGTCAGCGCAAACAGCGGGGCCTGGGCCCGGTGCTGCTATGACAGCAAGGTCAGCAGCGCCCGCTCCCTGGCTCGCCAGCGCTGATTTTTTTCCTCTCGCTGACGGGAGGGAGCAATCTGGTTGGCCGTATCAAAGAGAAATTTTGCGGCCAGGCTTAATCTGTGTACTTCCTTGTGTTGAATGCCTCGTTTTTGCAGCAGAACGTCCGGCCAGTACGCCAACAAACGAATACAATGCGCCAGCTGACTGATGCAGGAGGCATTCATGCGTCCGCCGGCCTCTATGGCAAGCACGGCAGACTTTATCGCCTGTCCCAGAAGTCTTGAGTGCCCGGAAGAAATGTTCAGTGTTGCCAGCAGTTCACTGAAGTAACGGACACTCAGACACAAATGGGGTTCAAATCCTGGAAAAAGGCGGGCTTCGAGTCGCAGTTCATCAAACTGCGGCCACATTTCCTTATCGACAAGAAGGCTTGCCAGAGCCACTTCAATATTCTTGTCATTACAGGGTGTGCCAGTCTTGCCGCCGGCGGCGCGGGTGCGCAGTCTCGTATAGATGGCCAAGGCCTGTTCCAGACATTGCTCGCTTCCCTTGAGTCGGAGAAGCCGCCCGATGGACAACTCAATATCCTTGTCATTACAGGGCGTATTGACCCTTCCGGCGGCGGCACGGGTCCGTAGTTGGGTGAAAATTGTCAAGGCCCGTTCCAGATTGTCAGTTCCTCCCCGAAGCTCGAGAAGTCGCCCGAGTGCCAACTCAATCTCCTTGTCATTACAGGGCGAGCCAGTCTTGCCGCCGGCGGCGCGGGTGCGCAGCCTCGTATAGATGACCAAGGCCTGTTCCAGATTGTCAGTTCCTCCCCGAAGCTCGAGAAGTCGCCCGAGTGCCAACTCAATATCCTTGTCATTACAGGGCGAGCCAGTCTTGTCGCCGGCGGCCCGGATGCGCAGCCGGGTAAAGATAGCCAAGGCCTTTTCCAGATTGTCAGCTCCCCCCATGAGCTGGAGATGTCTGCCAAGTGTCAACTCAATATCCTTGTCATCACAGGGCGTATTGATTCTTCCGGCGGCACGGGTGCGCAGCCTCGTATAGATGACCAAGGCCTGTTCCAGATCCTGCTCACCGCCCTTGAGCTGAAGAAGCCGCCCGATGGACAACTCAATATCCTTGTCATCACAGGGCGTATTGATTCTTCCGGTGGCACGGGTGCGCAGTTGGGTGAAAATAATCAATGCCTGCTCCAGATCCTGCTCGCTTCCCTTGCGCTGGTGAAGCCGCCCGAGTGACAACTCAATGTCCTTGTCATCGCAGGGCGTATTGACCCGGCCCCCGGCGGCACGGGTGCGCAGTTGGGTGAAAATTGTCAAGGCCCGTTCCAGATTGTCAGTTCCTCCCCGAAGCTCGAGAAGCCGCCCGAGTGCCAACTCAATGTCTTTGTCATGACAGGGCGTATTGACCCTTCCGGCGGCACGGGTGCGCAGTTGGGTAAAAATAGTCAAGGCCCGCTCCAGGTTGTCGGCCCCTCCCCGAAGCGCGAGAAGCCGCCCGAGGGACAGCTCAATCTCTTTGTCATGACAGGGCGTGTTTTCCCGCCCGCCGGCCGCCTGGGCGCGCAGCCTCGTATAGATGGCCAGGGCCTGTTCCAGATGTTGCTCGCCCCCCATGAGCTGGAAAAATGCGCCAAGGGTCAGTTCAATCTCTTTGTCATCACAGGGCGTGTTTTCCCGCCCGCCGACCGCACGAGCGCGCAGCCTCGTATAGATGGCCAGGGCCTGTTCCAGATCCTGATCGGTCCCCTTGCGCTGGTGAAGCCGCCCGAGTGTCAACTCAATATCCTTGTCATCACAGGGCGTATTGACCTTGCCTGCAGCACGGGTGCGCAGTTGAGTAAAAATCACCAAGGCCTGCTCCAGATCCTCAGCTCTTCCCCTGAACTCGAGAAACCGCCCGAGTGTCAACTCAATCTCCTTGTCATGACAGGGTGTATTTCCCCGCCCGCCGGCCGCCTGGGCGCGCAGTCTCGTATAGATGGCCTGGGCCTGTTCCAGATTTTGCTCGCCCCCCTTGAGCTCAAGAAGCCGCCCGATGGACAACTCAATATCTTTGTCATGACAGGGCGTGTTTTCCCGCCCGCCGGCCGCACGAGCGCGCAGCCTTGTATAAATGGCCAGGGCCTGTTCCAGATCCTGATCGGTCCCCTTGCGCTGGTGAAGCCGCCCGAGTGTCAACTCAATATCCTTGTCATCACAGGGCGTATTGACCTTGCCTGCTGCACGGGTGCGCAGTTGGGTAAAAATAGTCAAGGCTTGCAGCAGATCCTCAGCTCTTCCCCTGAACTCGAGAAGCCGCCCGAGTGTCAACTCAATATTCTTGTCATGACAGGGTGTATTTTCCTGCCCGCCGGCAGTCTGGGCGCGCAGCCTCGTATAGATGGCCAAGGCCTGTTCCCTATTTTTCTCGCCCCCCTTGAGCTCAAGAAGCCGCCCGAGGGACAACTCAATATCTTTGTCATGACAGGGCGTGTTTTCCCGCCCGCCGGCCGCACGAGCGCGCAGCCTCGTATAAATGGCCAGGGCCTGTTCCAGATCCTGCTCGCTCCCCTTGCTCTGGTGAAGCCGCCCGAGTGATAACTCAATTTCCTTGTCATCACAGGGCGTATTGACCTTGCCTGCTGCACGGGTGCGCAGTTGGGTAAAAATAGTCAAGGCTTGCTGCATATCCTCAGCTCTTCCCCTGAACTCGAGAAGCCGCCCGAGTGTCAACTCAATATTCTTGTCATGACAGGGTGTATTTTCCTGCCCGCCGGCCGCCTGGGCGCGCAGCCTCGTATAGATGGCCAGGGCCTGTTCCAGATTTTGCTCGCCCCCCTTGAGCTCAAGAAGCCGCCCGAGGGACAACTCAATATCTTTGTCATGACAGGGCGTGTTTTCCCGCCCGCCGACCGCACGAGCGCGCAGCCTCGTATAGATGGCCAAGGCCTGTTCCCTATTTTTCTCGCCCCCCTTGAGCTCAAGAAGCCGCCCGAGTGTCAACTCAATATTCTTGTCATCACAGGGCGTGTTTTCCCGCCCGCCGACCGCACGAGCGCGCAGCCTCGTATAGATGGCCAGGGCCTTTTTCAGATCCTGATCGGTCCCCTTGCGCTGGTGAAGCCGCCCGAGTGTCAACTCAATATCCTTGTCATCACAGGGCGTATTGACCTTGCCTGCTGCGCGGGTGCGCAGTTGGGTAAAAATAGTCAAGGCTTGCAGCAGGTCGTCAGCTCTTCCCCTGAACTCGAGAAGCCGCCCGAGTGTCAACTCAATATTTTTGTCATGACAGGGTGTATTTTCCTGCCCGCCGGCCGCCTGGGCGCGCAGCCTCGTATAGATGGCCAGGGCCTGTTCCAGATTTTGCTCGCCCCCCTTGAGCTCAAGAAGCCGTCCAAGGCCCAAGCCGTGTGCCTTGTGATCTTTGTAGGTCACTTTGTGCTTGTCATAAAGGTGTTGAAAAAGTCGCAAGGCTTCATTGAAGCAGCCCTTGGCTTGTAATGCTCTGGCTTTGGTCATCAAAAAGCTTTTGTTATTGCGCACTCTCGTTTCCAGGGAGTTAATAAAAGCAATGCAGTCGTCAATTTTTCCCAGCTGGAACAAGGCTCTAGCTTTTAATTGACAAATGGGGACACAACGGGAAGGGGGGAGACCCTGTCTATCAAGGAGAAGTTCGGCTGCTGCCAGAGCACGCCGCGGCTTGGTGCGCAGCAGGCTGAAAGCCTTATCCAGGTCGTCTTGTTCCGATACGCGCGCCTGCCCCGGGTAGTGTTGGGGAGATCGGTGGCTCAGCGGTCGCTGTCTATAACCTCCATAAGTCCCCTGGGAGAAATAGTGTTGCAGGCCAGAAGCAGAGGTGGAGTGCCCCGGCGGGCACTGTGTGGCGCGAAACGAAGGCGCACGATCGTAGCGTCTCGGGCAATATCCTGATGGATGCATGATGTTGACAAACCTCGTTCCAATGGGCGCTGGCAGGCCGCTTGCGCCGGGAATTGACGGGGCATTGGACCGCAATACAGAAGAATCTGTTCAGAAATTGGTCCAGGCTGCGGACGCAGGCGTCAGATTCGCTGGCGATGGGGTACCCTTGCGGGACATGAAAGCAGGGAAAGGAATGCCTTTACATGTCGGTGACAGCACCAGAACCGGTCAGCGC
>MKWU01004370.1_pt1 | contig 16858 bp, 17 predicted proteins | sample 809101 | NCBI WGS metagenome assembly MKWU01 (sample SAMN05860141, study PRJNA318959) | sponge metagenome | host: Aplysina aerophoba | place: Slovenia: Piran, Adriatic Sea, Gulf of Piran | collected 2013-05-07 | reverse complement strand
GAATGCACCGTCCAAAGGAAAAGGAAAATAATTGCTGATAACGGTTGATTGATAATATTTTGTTTATGATGTAAACCCTTTTGTCAATCGTTTCGTTTGATGTGTTGATACTGCAAATTTTGAGGACCTAAGTGCCTCACCGAATTAATTTTATAGGGGTTGATTCACAATATCCGTTGATTGTCGCAACCTCACAATTTACATTTTTTATATTCGTTGATGCGTCACACCCCGCGGCTTAATAGCCGCACCCTTGATCCCTTTGGGATTGTGAAATGACGTATCCTTTCAGGTAGAAAGCCAATATCAATTGAGAAAGGATTAGACATGTCAATAACGACTGGTCACCCTAATTTTTCGTCGAAAGTCCCATCCGTCAACTACCATCTCTGGGAACCCTGCAACATGCGATGCGGGTTCTGTTTTGCCACATTCCAAGATGTGAAACAAGAGATGAACCTCCCTAAAGGTCACCTACCCAAAGAAGATTGTATCTCAGTTATCGATCGGATTGCCGAATTCGGCTTCGAGAAGATCAACTTTGCTGGTGGCGAACCCACGCTTTGCCGCTGGTTGCCGGACCTAATTGCAAGGGCAAAGGAACATGGAATGGTTACCTCTATCGTCACGAATGGCTCAAGAATCACTGACCAATGGCTAGACGCTCTGAACGGCAGCCTTGACTGGGTGGGTCTGAGTATTGATACTGTTGACCCAGAAAAACTGATAGACCTTGGGCGTGCAGTGGGTGGCAACATTCCTATCACCGAAACTGAATACTTGGACATCATTCGTGCGATAAAGCAGCGTGGGATCCGCTTGAAAGTCAATACTGTCGTAACTTCTGTCGCATGGCAAGAGGACTTTACTGCGTTCATCAGGTTAGCGAAACCTGAACGTTGGAAATTACTGCAAGCCCTTGCTGTCAAAGGTCAAAACGACGCGTCTATCGCTGACTTTACAGTTACAGCAGAGCAATTTGAGGCGTACGTCCAACGCAATCGTATCGTTGAAGACGACGGAATTGATGTAGTCCCAGAGAGCAATATGGCAATGACAGAAAGTTACGTTATGATTGATCCGGCGGGACGCTTCTTTGATAACGCGCAAGGCTTCTATGAATACAGTACTCCAATTTTGGAGGGTGGTGTAGAGGCAGCGTTGAAGCAGGTATCCATTGACCCCGAACGATTTCGCCAGAGAGGTGGACGATATGACTGGTAAATTCATTGTCATTGAAGGGCTCGATGCGACGGGCAAGTCTACTTTGGTAGACGAGTTAGCGAAATCCCTTGATGCAACGCTTCTCGGATGCCCTCCGCGATTGGAGGCACCTGAACTTATAGATGGCGATCTCCGTGAATATTTTGACGCTCGTTCGGCGGTGCAGCGACGCGCTTACTATCGGGCAACGAACCTCATCGCGAGTGAGCAGACGGAGATAGCCTTACGGAAAGGTCATGTCGTCATGGACCGCTATTGGACGAGCACAGTCGCGTTTGCAGCGTTGGATGACGATTCAGATCTTAATCAAGAATGGCAGGGACGGTATCCACCAGAACTCCGCAAGCCGGATGTCGTTATCCTCCTGACAGTTGACGAGGAGAATCGCGCCAAGCGGATACAGGGACGCGGTGAACCTGTTACGGCTGAGGAACGAAACCTCGCAGCGAACACTGCACGCCGCGAAACTGTGCTACAGATTTACCGCATGTTCGACCCGATTGAGATCGATACCAGTTCTCTCACACCGGATGCTGTCCTTGAAACTGTTCTCGCGACACTACGCAGTTCTGGATTGTGTTAATCCTGTTCTTGAAAGAGGAAGTGCTCCAGCAAATCGTTGGGGCACTTCATTTGTGGGTCAATAGCCATACTTTTGATCGCTTTAATGATTTAGGACTTACGCAGCATCTTCATAAGTCCCTGATTTGCACAAGTCCTGATAATACCATTTATGAAAGGTTTATAATATGGGAGCAATACATCACTCTTTACCTCTACCCCCTAAGTCTACCGAAGTGTCATTCAGATCTTCCAAAGTCGAACCCGAAAAGATTCGCGTTGTCATCCCAGTGCACAACGATTGGGAGGGTCTGAAAATCACGCTGGATAGTTTGCAAGAATTGAATCCGCGTCCAGGGAATATTACTGTTGTAAATGATAATGCGGATGAGACTACACCGGAATGGTTAGCGTCTTATCCCGTAGAGATAGTCAACTATGAGGGCAACCGAGGGCCCGCATACGCGCGTAATAAGGGATGTGGGCATCCGGATCTGAAATTTGACTGGTTCTATTTTACGGACTGCGGATGCAGGCATGCCAAAAACCTCATCATGCATTTTATGGATGCCCGGGAGAAAAGAGATGATTCCGTAATCGCAATTTGTGGTTCTGTTACCGGTAAAGGTTCAGGGATGATAAATCGGTATATGACCGAAATGAACATTCTCAACCCTCCCTTTGAGAATGAACTCGGTCCCCATGGAGAAGAAATTCCACAAGCGATTATCACTTCAAACGCTTTGGTATACGCGCCTGCCTTCCATCGATTAGAAGGGTTTTCAGTAGATTTTTGCGAAGCCGGCGGTGAGGATCTGGATTTAGGAATTAGACTGAGAGACCTTGGTACGCTCGTGTATGTCCCTGATGCCACTGTTTCTCACGAATTTGCGGAGGATATCCAAGATTTTAAAAAGCGGTTTGAGCGGTATGGTAAAGGAAATAGATTGCTTGAAAAAACACATAAATTGCCCCCCCTTAGAGCACAACACTTTCCTGTAGCCAATGTAGAGTTTGGCGAGTTAGCGAAACTGCAAATTGAATCACTACATAAAGGCTATGAACAAGCAAGAAAAGAGGGATCCACGCTTGACCTATCTAACGATACTTCAATTGGAAGTACAGACAGACCGGATAACACGCAAAATCGAATTGCAAAGGCTGTTAAATCCACAAAATGGCATCTACCCGAAGGTGCTAAACTCCGTCTCGGCAAAGGTAAAATCAATGACGTTCAGTATTCTCCAAATGGCAATCAGCGTGCCGTGGCAAGTTCCATTGGGGTTTGGATCTATGACGCGCATACGGGAGAAGAGCTCATTTTTCTTGCGGGGCACACAGGGCGTGTTCTATCTGTCGCCTATTCCCCTGATAGTCTGACACTCGCCAGTGGGAGTGAAGACAAGACCATCCGTTTCTGGGATACACAGACCGGATCTCATAAGTTTACGCTGACGAAACATAAAGAAAGTGTTACCGCACTTGCTTTCAGCCCAGACGGCAGCCGATTAGTGAGCGGAAGTGCTGATAGAACCGTACATGTTTGGGATGCATACACCGGGGACCACAAATCCACTCTCCCTGCCCCCAAAAAAAATATAGAAGCACATATAACTACGCTTGCTTTCAGCCCTGACGGAAGTAGGTTCGCATGTGGTGAAACTCACATATCCAAACAGGAGAGAAATTATAGAGATAAACAAGACACTTGCCTTCTTCGTTTCTGGGAAACCGAAACCCGGTTTGGACAAAACCAATGCCTTGAGACTCTAAATCATCCTGGCGGTGTCGCTGCGCTTGCTTTCAGTCCTGATGGCAGCAAGTTCGCAAGTGCCAGTACCGGTGGAAACATTTATCTACACACAAGCGACAGGAAAGAAACGCTTGAGAGTCACAAATCCGGCATCCAAACCCTTGCCTTTAGTCCGGATAGTCGCACACTCGTAGGTGGCAACAAGAACGGTTCTATCTATGTGTGGGACACGGGCACCTGTCAACACTTCGCGACCCTCAAAGAACATACCTCGCTTGTTTCTTCAGTAGGGTTCAGCCATGATGGGGCAACACTTATTAGTGAGAGTGAAGACGGGACACTCTGTTTATGGAAGACCGATACAAGGCAAAGCAAGACGATTTTCACAGAACATTTGGCAAAGGTTCGGTCTATTAAATTTAGCCCTGATGGCCAAATGCTCATGAGTAGAAACGGTAACCGCAGTGGTAATAATGACACGCTTCACATTTGGGATGCCGGAACTGGGATTCGTAAAGCAACATTCACAGCACGTAGTTACCATATCAATTCTGCTGAATTTAGTCCTGATAGCAGTAAACTCGCCATTTGGAGCAAGACAGGTACGATCGAGCTTTGGGAAGTGGAAACAGGGCTTCCAAAAACAATATTCACAGAACAGGTTAAGAATGCTGAGTGTATTACCTTCAGTCCAGATAATTGCACGCTTGCCAGTTGGGGGAACGACAGTATCATTCTTTGGGATGTAGAGACTGGCAAACGCAAAACAACTTTCACGGAAGGATTGGAATCTGTTGAGTCCGTCAGCTTCAGCCTCACGGGTCGCACACTCATTAGTAGAAGCAAAACTGAACCCCGTTCGTATGATAGTGACTCTGCCGATATTATTCATTTTTGGAATATAGAAACCGGTACTTGCAAAGCAGACTTTACAGAAACAGGAAAGTCGAAGGACAGAACTATTCTCTTAAGTCCGGACAATCGGATGTTCATTCGTGTCAGCAGAGAGGATAGTAAAAACGAGAGAGGTTATAGAAAAGCAAAAGGCATTATCCATCTTTGGGATATAGAAACGGACCATCCCGAAACAACCCTTACCCAAGCAGGGATGGGGATTATCAAATCTGTTCACTTGAGTTCTGATACTCGCATGCTCATTAGTGTGAGTGATGACAATACAGACAGGTATTCTTCAACGGAATATGATACTATCCGTCTTTGGGATATAGAAACCAATACTCGTAAGACAACACTCACAGAAGGACTGCACAATATCAAGTCCGTCCTCTTGAGTTCCGACAATCGCACGCTCATTAGCGTCAGCGAGAATAGGTCTAATGGGTATTATAGAAACTCTAATGACCTTATTTGCCTTTGGGATGTGGAAACTGGTGCTTGTAAGTCAACGCTCACGGAAGGACTGCACAATATTAAGTCCGTCCTCTTGAGTTCCGATAATCACACGCTCATTAGCGTGAGTGAAGATAATACAGATAGGCATTCTTCAAGTAAAGACGATACTCTTCATTTTTGGGATGTAGAGACCGGCAAATGCAAGGCAACGTTTACGGAAGATATAGGAACAGTCATGTCCATTGACTGTGTCCCCGGAGATCGCACACTTATCAGTGTGAGCAGAGCAAAACACGTTGAGGAAGACTCTGGGGACATCGTTCATCTTTGGGATGTAGAAATCGGTGAACGGAAACCAGACCCTATAGGTAACATCAATTGTGCTGTAGCCAGCCCAGATAGCAGCATACTTGCCAGTGGTAATGATGAGGGAACAATTCTCTTATGGTCGATTTCCGAATAAACAAGGCGTGGTTCGTAGTAGCCCAATCCATTGTGCTTTGCGTAAGCCCTACATTTTTGAATAAAATTACGGAAATACTCACCAATCGGCCCCGTGGCGTATGTGAGTTTCTTATTCCCTGCCAAGTTATCTATGACAATTCTCTCTACAGCGTCTCTGATGAAATCGACGGCTACCGCAGATCCGAGGTGCAGGTTCAAAGCCTCGCTGTGATACAGACTCAGGGCACCGAGTTTACGATAAAGTCCGGATTTTGGAAGTCTCAAGGCATCGGCGACTTGATTCCGAAAACACTCGCGATCACAGCTCGCTCCTACAAAAAACACATCACGCTCTTAGGCATCAAACAGTTTCATTGCTCCAGCGGAGCAATGTACAGAAGAATAAAGCGTCGGGAATCGGAGCGAGCACCCACAAGGGAGGTTTCCCCTACAGAAGCGGGTTATCGGTTTCCTATTTTGATGATTTCGGGGGTGTCGGTTGCGGATCCTTCCCGGAGTTTGGAGAGGTCGTAGCCGCGGAAGGCGAGTTCGAGGAAGAGAGTTTCGTCTGCGGTTCCCTTGAGTTCTCCGCCTAAAAAACGAAATGACATGCTATTCTTTTTTCCAATGCCGAAAATAAACTTGATATAACTTCTCAGAGATGCTATAATAAATCAACCGTTGGATAGGAAAGCGAACACCTGCGATCCCGCAGGTGTTCTATCCACCCTGTCGCTTGGGAATGACGGTGGCGGTCAATCCGAATCAAACAAACAAGTGATTCTGCGAAAATGACCTGAAAGAATACTGAGGTTTGCCCTTGCAGGAAGATTGTCTTTGAGACTCTAACGGTAAGTGATCCCTATAACGTGCAACCCAGTACCAAGTTGAATGTAGCAGAAAACTACAGTTTGGTAGGAGCATTTATGCGTCTCGGTGAAAAGTTCAAACAGAAATTCAAATGGCATTTTCTGACGGCGTTTCTAACACTAATCTTTATAGAGATTTTTGACCACGGATTTCATCCCGTTGTTACCCCTATTGTCTTGCTGATTGGCTCCGTTGTACTGGGGCTGTGCCTTTTTATCGGTGAGTGGTTGATCGGTCATTTCATTGATGGTGTTTTCAAGGGCTTAGCGTACATCAAAGGCTTGCTATTCGGTGAGCTACCTTAAATTGGGAATAATCTGCCTATTGATTTATCTTATCGGACTTGCCGATTTTTTTTGAAATTCGCTTGAAAATTAGAGGAGATATACATGCAATTATGTTTTTGTGAATCATGCATCCAGGAGTTGGCGCGTCGATATGAAGAAGAATATTTGACATCTCGGATCGGTGAGCTTGAACAAGAACTAATGGGTATGAGATGTCAGATTCGAGAAAACGGCTATCTGACTCCTGATGTGTTGGAAAAAGTTGTGAGATGGACCCGAACGCAACGTCAGCTTTCTAATATTAGACGAAATAGTGAGATGAGGATAAGAACGATTACGTCTCGAGCATTTGAAACCGAAGATGTAGATGAGAGTCTCAGGATATTAAAAGGCTTAAATGGTGTTGGAGATACAGTTGGATCTGCTATTTTGCACCTATTTCACAAAGACCCGTACCCATTTTATACTCAGTGGGCTTTAGAGTGTGTAGGTGAACGACAAGCTCCAGGTGTCTGGAGACGGTATGTAAGATATTGTCGAGACCTTGCATGTCGAAATAATGTAGAAATGCGAATTCTGGATCGTGCACTTCGCAGGTACTCAAATGAGCAACGGGCGAGGCGCGGCTTTTAAAAGCAACACGCTTTCGACTTGCCACACTGCTCACACGCGCGACACTGGCGATGCTCTCAATTTGGATAAACTGTTAAAACCCCAATCAATGGACTTCTGTCAGAATTGTCTACCTAATTTTAGGAGTAAATCAGAATGAAGGAAGAACCCTACGAATCGGAACACTTACAGTCTTATACCGGCATCTTAACCAGTCATGATACCCACAGCGGAAAATTCAAAATGGAACTCAAAGTAGAAGATAATCCTGTTTTAAGAGAAAGGTGGACTGAAAAAAATGTGTCCACTATAGAATTAGAATTTAGATATAATGGGGGACCTTCGACGATGTTTTTCCATAATAGACATACATGCCCCGTATGTTTAGAAAATAAGGAGTGCCGTGAATACGAAAGAATGCGGAAAATATATGATGTATTTCACGCAAACCTTTCTCATTTACAGTTTGGCGATACCTTCAGCATTCAGGCTGCCCTCATCAACAATGACCAGAGCATGCTTCCAGCCGAAATCCATAGTTTTGAGAACTATCAGCCTTTGTTAGCTGCATGCACAGAATATCGGCTCCGGCTTGATGACACACCAGAAGGTAATAACAAAAGATATGAACGGGAACAACAGAGAAAGCAACAGGAACGTGAAGCGGAAGAAAAACGCAAGGAAGATGAGGAACAAGCCCAAAAAGATGCAAAAACAAGACAACGAGATGAGCGTATTCAGCAAATTTTTGGGGACAAACCTTATATCCCCCAAATCATTACTTCAGTAATAGGAGGTCTTATTTCAGGTATTATTCTTACTACTATTTTCGATCCCATACCACGTCTATTTAGATGGATCATCTCACTTTTCTAAATCGGGAACAGCCTCATAGGAGGAAAGTAGATCTCTTATGCGAAACTATATCTGTATATTCCTTGTAGTCTGCCTACCCTTGACGTTGGCATCCGAGACACAGCGTAGGTTTAGAATTTTTGTTCACGTGTTTAAGGCACATCAGAACGATCTTTACGATGACTACACCCAAGATTTTCTTGAAACCAAACTCAAGAAAGAATTACTTTTACTCGAAGATGTTGATATTGTAGAATTTAATGAATACAGAATTTCTCCAAACTGGCATTTTTCACTTCAAGTCTGCTATCTGCAGAATACATTTACGGATAACTCAGACACAAAAAGAGAATTTGCGATCGCCTTTGACTTTTCTGAAAGAGTGCCACTCTCTTATTTCAAGGGAAATCGCTATCCAGAGAGCAACCGATCCCCTGTTTATACCCACTACTTAGGAATCGACTACCGTGATATAAACCAATTGGATCATTATTGTGCATGGGTTGCCAGTGAGATAAATAAAAAATTCCTTGAGCCTAAAAGAAAACTCATTCGAGAATTACTGGAATAAGGAATGAACTTAACGAAACTTCTAACGTTAAGTTCGCAAATTTGTAAAGGAGAATTTTATGCCAAATAATAGGTATAAATATCAAGGACAACCCCTTACAATCGGTAAAGTTGAGCAATTGATACTTACGCTTTTCGCGGGGACACCGGCGATAAAAAGGGAATATCTTATTGATGGTGTAATTGAATTTCATAAGAGCCAAGGTGGGTTTGAACCTTCCTCTAATGCTTTCCCTTTTCCTTCTGCCTTAGCGAAGTTAAAGGAGAAAGGCTTTGCAGAACAGCTTGGTGGTGGTTATTGGAGAATACTTTCAATATACGATTATGATTGAGAGACGTAAAAATGATGGAATATGAAATTTTTTCAAAGCGTCAAGAGCGAATACCAAACGAAAATTCTGACACTTACCTGTACGAAACTATTCCCGACAGATGCACGAAACGACTATAACTCACGAGGCTCGGAAACTCGGCGCGCCAATAGACGCAGACGTGTTTGAGATAAAAGTGCTTAAACGTCCGAGAGTTGCTTTGATGAAAAGCGATCAAGATCGTCATCATCTCGCTCGGATGCAGCTGTCTCGGATGTCCACGGGTTTCACAACCGCTCTCGCTCGGAAGACAGCGGCTTGAGACGTAGGAAACCTCATATTCAAGAAAAAAGTCGTCTATTTCGCAGAAAAGTGATACAATATTCATTGGAGAACTCCTTTTGGTTTGAAAAGTTGATGCCTTCATTATACCAAAAGGGTTCTCTTTATTGAAAAAATTAGCCAAATATTTATCAAACTCACGTTAGGACAAGCGCGTTTCCAAATTTCGCTGGAGGGGAACTGTGTTTAGACAGAAGTTCAAAGCCTGCCTTCGATTTCTGGGAATTCTGTTACTAAGGTCCTTGCTGGGATACGTAGTAGGTTACTTATGGTCTTTCGCTGTGGCATATCTTTTTCATATCATCATGGATGTCAGGTTTCCTCGCGACCTATTCGATCATTTCTACGATTCAGGACCGCCGAGGGAGGGACGCTACGGTGGTAGGGCAGGAGAGGTTTACCCTTCTGCTTTGCAAATTGGATTCAAAGGTTTCTGGGTATGGTTTGTTGTTGGTATCCTCTGGGGTTTTATGCAAGGTAGGTTGGATTTACGGAGATTGTTAAGAAGTCTGAAAAAAAATTGAATTTAATTTGCAATAGCGAATGAAATAGTGTATAATTACTTTAACAATCCCCCATAGCTCAGTCGGTAGAGCAGATGGCTGTTAACCATCGTGTCGGCGGTTCGAGTCCGTCTGGGGGAGCTCTTAATTTTGCTGACGGGCTTTGTCACTCTTTTGGTTGTCAAGGTTCGTCAGCAAAAATTTTTAACCTGTTCCCCTTCAAACTCGCTCTATTTCTCCAAGGAGGTTAACATGCCGAAGAAGTTTACCGATGCACAACTTGATGAACTCTTAGCGAAAGGCTACTTAATTGTACCCGATTACTATTCAGGTGAACAACTTGCGGAGATGCAAGCCGCCCAACGCCGTGTACTCCCGACATGGGAAGAAGTCAAAGACGATCCGCCTCCTGGTAGAGCGACTTTGACCGAATTTCCGCCCGCTGAAATGGCTTTATTACGTGCGATCGTGGACCACGATGCATGGGAATTCGCACGTAAATTTCTGAAAACGGAGCATATCCACTACCGTGCTGGATGTATGATTGCACGCTATCCCGGATTTAAAGGTCCGGGTGTTGATAGCGATCCAAGCAATTTGCACATTGATAACGGCAACAACTCACTGTTACCACAGTCCGAGAGTGCTCGTGAATTCGGACAAATCGGTTTTTGGGTACACCTTGAGGATGTTGATGAAGATCAGGCACCACTTAGACTACTTGCTAAGGAATACGGACGCGATACCTCTAAATACGAACCCCTTGTTTGTAAAGGCGGAACTGTCTGTATCTTCAACAATTATACATTGCACTCAGCAAGCGATTACCTGCGGGAAGACGGACAACGCTTCACATGGGGATTCGGTTTAGGACGAGCAGACCACTTTTGGGAAGGCTTTCGGCACTACACAGACAAAGGTCGGAATCCGACATTCTCGAAATTCATCGGCACGTTAACAGCGGCAGAGCGTGAAGTCTTTCGGTTCCCACCTGCTGGACATCCATACTATACGCCGCAAACGCTTCAGGCGTTAGAAGAACAGTATCCGGGTTGGAATGCCCGTGGCGAGTATTAGAAAGCGGTTTTTCGGAGCGGTTCAGACATCAACCATCCAATGACGTTGACGATATCGTCTTGCCGATCCTGTAGCATGACTTCGATGAGTGCCGGTTTTTCTGCCGCGAGTGCGTCCCGTAAAGTGTCCTTGAAGTTTCCCAAATTCTCAACCCGCTTGGCATACGCGCCAAAAGACTGTGCGAATTCGACAAAATCGGGATTGAGCAGGTCTGTGTCAATCGTGCGTCCTTCACACCCTTTCTGTTGAGACCCCTTAATCGCTGACAAGGCACCATCGTTTACCACAATCGCTACGACGTTGATCCCATATTTCATGGCGGTTGCCATTTCCACGGCTCCCATCAAAAACCCACCGTCACCACTGAAACAGATGACAGGTCGATCGGGATGGGCGACCTTCGCGCCGATCGCGGCAGGGTAGGCGTGTCCTAATGCCACCCCGATGTTCGGATAGAGAAATGTCCTCGGATCGTAGATAGGAAATTCGGCAAAGGAAGCGTAACCGAGTGCATGGACATCAATCGCATAGATCGTGTCTCGTGGGAGCACATCCTGGAATTCGTGAATGACAGGCAACGACGGCTGTGCATTGAACGCTGTTCGGAGTTGCGCCAGTGTCTCATCCCATCCATTTTCACCGGGCGTAACGTCCTCAATGAGTGCCTGCAATGTCAGTTTCAAATCCCCGACCACACCTATGTCGCACGGGTATTCAAGCCCAATCTCATCGGCATCTTCGTCTATTTGGATGAAGGGTTGCGGGAGTTCGAGACTCCAATTTCGGGTATCAATGGAGGTAAAACGAGGTCCGATACCGATTAAACAATCCGCACGTTGGAGCGCCTCGCGTCCGAGGTAACCATAGCAAATTTGCAGTGCCAACGGATGGTCCTCCGACAAAACGCCTTTTGCATTACGGGTAACAATGACAGGAGCATTCAGTTTTTCGGCGAGGAGACGTAACTCATTTCGGGCATTTGAATGAAAGACAGCGGAACCGGCGAAAATCACGGGCATCTTGGCGTTGCGAATTGTTTCAACCGCAGTACTCAGAGATGCATCGTCAGGCGGCGGTAATTCGGTGCGTTCGACACGCGACGGAATCCGCACATCTCCTTCTCCAGTGACAACATCCATCGGAAATTCCAATACGGTGGGTCCTGGTCTCCCGTTGCGCATGGCTTTAAAGGCGTTTTCAACGACAACAGGAATTTCAGCGACGGTGTGCGCGATGGCACAGTACTTCGTGATTGACTCAAAAAACCGCATCTGATCCAATCCGTGGAACATTTTGCTGGGATGTTTGCTGTAAAGGCTGGAATCGCTCTGTCCAGTAATCAGTAGGACAGGTGCGCAATCGGTGAACGCCTCTAAAATCCCTGTCGATGCGTTACTGGCACCCGGTCCAGGCACGGTGATAGCGACACCGGGTTCACCTGTTGCGCGAGCGAACCCGTCTGCCATCTGCGTTGCGGCGTATTCATGCCGGACGAGGTAGTGGTCAATTGTGCCCTCGCCTCTTCGCAGAAGTGCATCGTAGATTTGGATGTTTTGGGTCCCGGGCATTCCGAAAACCGCTGAAACTCCCTGTGCCTTCAAACATTCAATAAGAATATCTCCGCCTTTCACTTATGAGTCTCCTTTGTGTTCTCTGAGGAAATTCTCTAACCACGCATCGGGGTCATACCCCAGTCGGCGTAAGAGTTGGCAGCCGACACGTTTTAGAAAATTTGGGATAAGATTAAAGAATTTAAGTCGCCAGTTCATAATTGGTAAAATAACGCAAGAATCGGGATTACAAATCCCTCCTACAAGATGGCCTCGCCAGTGGTTTTATTGAAAAAGTGCATCCGCTCTGGAACAAACGTGACATAGAGGTACTGTCCAATTTCCGCTTCAAAGTTAGGTGCTGTGCTTGCTTTTAGAATCGTGTGCGCCCCTGATGTATCCGTTCCGAGCGTCAGTTCGACGATTGTTTCTGCCCCGAGAGGTTCAACGCTATAGACTTCAGCCTGAAATGCATTGGGTATTAACTGATGACTGATAATAACGTCCTCAGCGTGCGTGCCGAAGATAAGATCTTGGTCTGGATCATTGTCGTTTACAGCTTGAGCAATCTTGAGGTTCTGAATTGCGACTGAATTGCCTTCGCTGAGATGACTCGCTAACGTCAGATGGAGTTCGCCGTTAGTGCTGGAGATGTCGCACGGAATGCAATTCATACTCGGATTGCCGATGAAACGGGCAACAAATAGATTGATAGGATGATTATAGATTTCAGCAGGTGTTCCCAGTTGCTGGATTTTCCCTGCTTCAAGAACAGCGATTCTGTCTGCCATTGACATCGCTTCGATTTGATCATGTGTCACATAGAAGGTGGTTGTGCCGAGTTCACGCTGCCGCCATCGGATTTCCGCTCGCATCTCGGTCCGAAGTTTTGCATCGAGATTAGAGATCGGTTCGTCCATAAGGAATACTTGGGGACGACGTACCATTGCGCGTCCGAGTCCAACCCGTTGTGTCTCACCGCCGCTCAACTGGTTAGGTGTCCGCATGAGCAGGTGCTCGATATGAAGCATCTGCGCAATATCTCTGACGCGCCGGTCAATCTCGTCTTCGGAGAGTTTTCTTGGATACAGTGGGAACGCCATGTTCTCGTAAACACTTAGATGTGGATAGAGGATATGCGATTGGAAGACGAAAGCGACATCGCGTTCGGCAGGCGTTTTATCGTTAACGCTAACTTCATCCAGATAGATTATGCCTTCTTCGGGTTTATCCAGTCCAGCGATACACCGAAGTGTGGTCGTTTTTCCTGCACCTGTCTGACCGAGCAGCACAAAAAATTCCTCATCTCGGATATCGAGGTTGATGTCGTCGAGTGCGATGAGATTGCCAAACCTTTTTGTTATGTTTTCGAGTCGTACTGTTGCCATAGATTATTCTACGATTCTGTGTTGTAGGTATTGCGATAGTATACCACAAATCGTGTTTAGAGGTCAACAGGAATTCGCTAAATCGCTGATCGCTTTTTTACCAACAAACTATGCCTTGATCGAGGTGTATGTGTTGTTAGGAGAAAAATTAAATGCAATTCAGCAGCGTATAAGGTATAATTAATTGGTAGTTTGCAGATTTTCCTGTAACAGTCACAAAAACAGGTATGACCTTCCGCACACGTATAAGGCTGGAGAAAAAGATGCTGGATCGCCCAGAGGCAGAACAGAACGCACATAGAAGTCCGTCTTTTTTGGACAAAATTAGACAACAATACGATTTTACCTCATCAATCACACTGATTTTCGGGCTGACGGTGCTCTTCTTTACCGTCTTTCTCATATATCCACTCCTCTATGTTTTCAAAGAAGCCTTCTGGATTGAAAACACATTCAATCTCACATATTTCAAATTGATGGTGACCGACCCGAATATCCGGGAACTCGTTATCAATAGTTTCAAAATCGGTGTCATGGTGACGCTGGTGACGAGCATTATCAGCCTTCCGCTGGCGTATTTTTTGACCCGATACCGGTATCCAGGGCGCGACATGCTACGTTCTGTCATCCTGATCCCGATGATTATGCCACCCTTTGTCGGCGCGATCGGCATGAAACAGTTTTTCGGGTTATACGGTAGCGTCAATATGCTTCTTGAGAAACTCAACCTGATGGATCTGGCGGAACCTATTGACTGGTTCGGTGGTGGGTTCTGGGGTGTGGTGATGTTATCAACATTGCACTTGTATCCGATCATGTATCTTAATATCGTCGCTGCCCTCGCGAACGTCGATCCGAGTTTAGAGGAAGCCGCAGAAAATATGGGTGCATCGCGTTTTCAGGTCTTTCGTCAGATAACATTGCCGTTGATGATGCCCGGTTATTTCGCCGGTGCAATTCTCGTTTTTATCTGGGCGTTTACCGATCTCGGTACACCTCTGATTTTTGAATACCGTAACGTCGTTTCGGTGAGAATCTTCAACCAAGTGACTGAGGCGAACACCAACCCAATGGGGTACGCCCTTGTTGTGCTTATAGTTGTCCTGACAGCACTTGCCTTTTATGTTTCCAAGAGATGGACGGGTAGTAAGCACTATGAGATGCTCGGTAGGGGACACGTTACTTCGCGTGAAACCGATACGAATTGGGGCATGCGTAGCGTCATCTATCTCTTTATCGGTGGATTGACGTTGACGGCGTTGTTACCACACATTAGTGTTATTCTTGTCTCCTTAACGCCAGATGCCAGCCAGTGGCGATTAAGTGTGCTACCACAGTCATGGACCTTCGCACATTATATTGAGACTTTTACACATTCCGATACACTACCGAGTATCCTCAACAGCTTGAAATACAGTGTTTTCAGCACATTGTTAGCGCTTGTTGTAGGCATTGTAGTGTCGTATCTGTTGACACGCAAACGTCTCCCCTTCCAGAATTTGTTGGATGCAGTGGCTATGTTGCCCTTAGCGTTGCCGGGTGTCGCAATAGCGTTCGGATACATGGGCAGTTTCGCGGATACGACGCTGCTCCTGCGATATTTCCCAGATGGGCTCGTTTCTGTTATAGATCCGAGACAGAATCCGACGTTCCTGCTGATTATCAGTTATGCGGTGCGGCGATTACCGTATATGTTGCGTTCCATCTACGCTGGACTCCAGCAGACAAGTGTATCGTACGAAGAAGCGTCCCAAAATGTGGGGGCGACACCAATTCGGACTTTATATAAAATTACCTTGCCTTTGGTCATCGCGAATATCCTTGCCGGTGCGATTCTTGTGTTCTCATTTTCTATGCTTGAGGTAAGTGATAGCTTAATCTTGGCAATGAAAGATCAGCACTATCCGATTACAAAGGCGATTTGGTCACTCTCCCAACGTCCTGATCACGGTCCATATACGGCGAGCGCACTGGGTGTGGTGGGGATGTTAATCTTGATAGCGTGTCTGTTGGGTGCAGGTCGCGTGCTTGGCGGAAAGTTGGGAGAAATTTTCCGAATTTAGGAGTATTAGGACTTATGCAATTCCCTTGTAGGAGCGGAATGTAATACAAGGAACGGAGTTAGTCTATTCATAGACTAAATCCAGTCTCTCACAAGACTAAATCCCCTAACCGCATTGAGCGTGTGGTTCGTAGCAGAATTCCGTGGTTTTGTGTAGGTTCTAACCCGTATAATGGCTATTATGTCCAGTGTAAAAATTAGCAAAAGAAAGCAGCCTGCAACAACGGCGCAGGCGGATAGATGGAAGGCACGTCAAACATGAAACCCGCGTCATTATTCCGCAAGGAAAGATTAAAAAACATTCGCGATGCGTTGTTAGAAGCGCAAGACGTACTGGATCGTTTTACCCGAAACCCTGAGAATATTGCAACCATCGCGGAAACAGCAGAAATGATACGAGATGTATTTGAACGAGAAGGTAGGGTCTTTACCTGTGGCAACGGTGGAAGTTTGTGCGATGCAATCCATTTTGCTGAGGAATGCACAGGGAAGTTTCGGAGCGATCGAAAGCCGCTTCCTGCGATCGCACTCGGTGATGCGGGACACATCACCTGCACGGCGAATGATTTCGGATTCGCAGAGATTTTCGCACGTCCGTTGTTAGCACTCGGACATCCCAGTGATCTACTTATGGTACTCTCAACCAGTGGAAAATCGGAAAACGTTGTGCGTGCGGCGGTGGCAGCGAGATCTCGTGGGATGAAGGTGTTTGGATTGTTGGGTAAAGATGGCGGAAGCCTTAAACAACATTGCGATGTTTATTTAATTGCTCCGGGGGACACCGCAGATCGTATTCAGGAAATCCACATTAAAGTCCTTCATATTCTTATTGAACAGGTCGAACGGTTAATGTTTCCGAAGAATTATTGACTCGGCATCAACCCTTTACTACTATGCACATCAGGTTTGGAAACTACAACTCTTGCGTGCTTATGGTTTAACGGAGGAGACCACCTATGGAGTCATCACCGAAAAATAAAGCATATTGGCGAAAAAATCTCCAATACCTCGGTATCTTATTGGGAATTTGGTTTATCACCTCGTATCTCTGCTCGGTTGTGTTCGTAGAACAACTGGACAAAATCCGTATTGGTGG
>MKWU01004369.1_pt1 | contig 16868 bp, 13 predicted proteins | sample 809101 | NCBI WGS metagenome assembly MKWU01 (sample SAMN05860141, study PRJNA318959) | sponge metagenome | host: Aplysina aerophoba | place: Slovenia: Piran, Adriatic Sea, Gulf of Piran | collected 2013-05-07 | reverse complement strand
GCGGTGTGCAAAACGGCGGAAAACGGCCTGTTTCGGGCCTCCGAGACGCTGCAATCCGGTCGGGATGGGTGCATTGGCGCACTTTTGGCGTGTGGCGGGCCAAGCCGCCGCGGCCAATCAGCCAGGATGGGTCAATCCGGGCGCAAACGGACGGTCAAAGCATTGTTCGTGAGATATGCGGGGTCAGGGCTGCAATGGGCCAAAAGCTTCGTTCGCTTTTTGCCGAACTGTGCTGCAAGTTTGCACCATAAGCCGACCTGCAAGTGAAACAGAGGGAAGGGCTATGTGGACACGCTTCCGGAATGACACGAACCTTGGCAGCCGTTCGGCTGTGCTGGTCAAGGCGACAGGACTGCTGAGCGCCGTTGTGATGGCCTGGTCGATGGCGCTGGCGCCCGCCGCCAACGCTCACGAGGATTTGCAAGCGCTTGTAAAGGACATCATGCCGGCCGTCGTGAGCATCACAGTCAATCTTGGTGGATCGAATCGCGTGATCAAAGGTGTAGGCGGTTCTGGATTGCTGATCTCCAGCGATGGCATGGTCGTGACCAACTACCATGCGATTGAGAATGCGGAGGACATCAAGGTTGAGATGAACTCCGGCGAATCCTTCACTGCCGAGGTTGTAGGGAGCGACCCCAACACCGGCATGGCTCTGCTGCAGGTTGTGGATTTCGAGGGAACGGTTTTTCCCTTGGTTCCGTTCGGAAACAGTGACGACGCCGAAGTTGGCGATACCGTAATCGCAAGCGGCAATCCTTTCGGCATCGGGATTTCAGTCACCAGCGGCATCCTGTCGGCAATCGACCACAAGCTGGGCGACAACTATGACAACTACATTCTGACAGATGCCGCAATCAATTTCGGCATTTCGGATGAAATCTTGTTCAATGAGGACGGCGAGGTCATCGTCGCCAACACTGCCATTGTCTTCAATGCGAACGGGGAAGTGATCGGCGTCAGCACGGAACCAGGCGAAGGCGGAATGCTCGGCTTCGGATTTGCCATGAAATCGAACGTGGTTAAGGATTTTGTGGATGGCCTAAGAGAACAGGGCCAGATTCGGCCCGGCTGGCTGGGTGTAGGAATTCAGAGCGTAACGGACGACATGAGGGGCGCCATCGGTGTTGAAGATCTGACCGGTGCATTGGTCTCTAGCGTGTTGGAAGGCGCGCCTGCGGAACGAGCCGGAATAGTGAGCGGTGACATCATTACCGAATTTGACGGCATCGAGGTTGGTGACGCGGGCGAACTGACAAGATTGGTGGGCAAGGCTGTCCCCGGCAAGGAGGCAACATTGACGATTTGGCGGAATGGCGAAATCCTCACACTTGAAGTTGTGCTTGATGAACGCGTTGAAGAAGAGCTTGCCAGTTTGCCGTCGCAAGCAGCGCTTCCAGGAATTCAGCTTGAGGAGATAGGACCTGACACGCGTCAGGAATTCAGCCTGGACAATGATGTTTCCGGCGTCTTGATTGCCGATGTGGATCCTGATTCCCAAGCCTTCAATGATGGCGTTCGGGCTGGCAGCATTCTTCAGGGAATAAACCTGATGCCGATCCAGTCCCTCCACGATGTCAGGCAGGCGATTGAAGAAGCACACGCGAATGGAAGGCCGATCGTCCTTCTCCGATTAAATACGCATGGCAGGTCTTCTTCCTTCGTGCCGCTAAGCCTGGTCCCATAACAGCTGCAAACGTGAGTCTCGCACTTCCGTCAATCCCTTTCTGCGATTGTCATGCGACCCATGAGTTCCGGAAGCCGCAGCGTGGATTTGGCGGCAAGTGCACGGAAGGCGTTCGTACCGGGGGTCGCGGCGCAAGTTCCGCCGGATGACGCCTGACGAACCTGCAGCCCGTGAGCAGGAACTCTACCGGCAATGGGCAATGTGCCGCCCGACAGAGTAGCTTGAAGTCTCGGTCCTCACCCATTCCGGCCTGCCGGATCTTCGACAGAGGCATTCCTGCTGGCATCTCCACGCAACGGACAGGAGCGCATGCTGCCATGCCGAACGGATGAAAGCTCTACCCGTCGACCTTGCAGACACGCCGCTCATCTTGATTGTGAAGTATGTGCTTGATTTCGGATGACAAAGCGCCGAATTGCTCCATGCAAACAGATGGAAAGAGTTCTCGAGACCTGGAAGCAATTTGAAAGTTCCGGTTCGACAAGGCGCGCGGTGCAACAGCTGCTGCTCAACGCGCTCTGATACGACGGAAGGCTTGGTGCGATCGGCGCCTGTTCTTTTCTTGGAGGCGGTGTTGGGACGCGCTCGGAAGCAGGCCGGCCGCCAAGCATCTTGAACCGTGCAAAAAACCTGTTGTTAGGCCAATGAGATGTTCTGACCATTCAAGTTCGGAATTGCATGAAATGCACCTGCCCGGGTGAATGGGTTGGCTTGAACGCCGAAGTCGCCAATTGGAAGTTCCGGTCGGCCTGTGGCCTGCAGAACTTGAGGTTGAGTTCACGGTATCGTGGACCAGCGAGGAACCTGCCTCCGCCGACCCTAGGCAGAATGCTACAGGCCTCTTGCACGGCGCTTGACAATGGCGAAGGTGCAAGCCGTATGCCGCTTGCTTGGGCAAAATGCCGGCCAGCCTCACAGCAAGATTGGCCGCCCAGATGCGGTGGCCTTTGGTTGCTCTGACCTGGCTTCGGAAAGTGAAGTTTGGCTAGCCGGCAGTCAGGGGCAATTAACAACAGCTTTATTCGCAATCCGCAAATCTGAACTACAAATTGCGCATTGAACCGACCTGCAAGCAAAACAGAGGAAAATGGATATGTGGACACGCCTTTGGAATGACGCGAACCTAGGCAGCGGTTCGGCTGCGCTGGTCAAATCGACAGGACTGCTGAGCGCCGTTGTCTTGGCTTGGTCGATGGCGTTGGCTCCTGCCTCAAATGCGCACGAGGAATTGGACACACTTGTAAAGGAGATCATGCCTGCCGTTGTGAGCATCGAAGTCAATGATGTAGGCGGTTCCGGATTTCTGATCTCCAGCGATGGCATGGTCGTGACCAACCACCATGTGATTGAGAATGAAGAAGGCATCAGGGTTGAGATGAACTCCGGCGAGTCCTTCACTGCCGAGGTTGTGGGGAGCGACCCCAACACCGACATGGCGCTGCTGCAGATTGTGAATGCCGAGGGAACGGTGTTTCCTCTGGTCTCGTTCGGAAACAGTGACGACGCCGAAGTTGGCGAAACCGTAATCGCAATCGGCAATCCGTTCGGCCGCGGGATTTCAGTGACTAGAGGCATAGTGTCAGCCATCGACCGCCAGCTGGGCGGACGCTATGATCCGTATCAGGTATACATTCAAACCGACGCTGCAATCAATTTTGGCAATTCAGGCGGTCCCTTGTTCAACACTAGCGGGGAAGTGATTGGCGTCAACACAGCGATCGTTCCAAGGGATCCACGCGAGGGCGGGTCGCTCGGCATCGGATTCGCCATGACATCGAACTTGGTTCAGGATGTTGTGGATGATCTCAAGAAACATGGAAAGGTTCGGCGCGGCTGGCTGGGTGTTGGCATTCAGAACGTGACTGGCGACATTAGGGGCGCCATCGGTGTTGACGAGCTGACCGGTGCATTGGTCTCGAGCGTGTTTGGAGACACGCCTGCCGAACGAGCTGGAATACTGACCGGTGACGTCATTACCAATTTCAATGGCGCCGAAGTTGGCGACTCGGGCGAACTAACCAGGTTGGTGGGCCAGGCAGGCCCCGAAGAGGAAGCAACATTGACGATTTGGCGGAATGGCGAAGTCCTCACACTGGTTGTTGTGCTTGAAGAGCGCGATGAACAACAGATTGCCAGCGTGCCGTTGCAGGAAGTTCTTCCAGGACTCCAGCTTGAGGAAATAGGACCTGTCACGCGTCAGGAATTCAGCCTGGACGATGATGTTTCCGGCATCTTGATTACCGATGTGGATCCTGAATCCCAAGCCTACAATGACGGCATTCGGGCTGGCAGCATTCTTCTTGGAATCAACTTTCAGGGAGAGACCAACGTGCCGGTCCAGTCCCTCGAGGATGTCAGACAAGCGATTGAAAACGCCCGCGAGGAGGGAAGGCCGATCGTCCTTCTCCGACTTGACACGGAAGGCAGGACGGTCTTCGTGCCTCTGAACATTGAACAGTAGGAGCGGCTGGCCAATCTTGGGTGCGAAAGCCTGTCAGGCTTTCGCACTGTCTGCCTCCCGCCACAACTTGGCACAACGGTTCAACTGAGAATCAACAGGGATTCCGGGCTCCACCCGATGCGCGCCTTGGCGCCGACTTCGAGAACCTCCCGACCCGACGTGTTTCTCATCGAAATTGTGACAGTCCTGTCGATTCCGTCGAGCTTCGCCTCGTAATAGGTCATGTCGCCGAAATACTGCAGCTCGGTGATCCGGCCCGTGCAGAGCCGTTCGGCGGTCGGCTCCCCGTCGAACAATATCGTGAACAGTTCCGGTCGGACACCGGCCACGATTTCTCCGTCAAATCCGCCCGGCGCCTGGCGCGGGCCGATTTCCACAGTTCCCAGTCCTTCAATCTCGACGCGGCCACTGTCGGTGTCCAATTTCCTTACGTCGAGAAAGTTCATGAAGCCGACGAATTCGGCCACAGCGCGGCTGCAGGGCCGCTGATAGAGGGTCGCTGGACTGTCCACCTGGGCAATTTCGCCGCTGAACATCACGGCTATGCGATCAGACATCGTCAGCGCCTCCTCCTGATCATGCGTGACCAGTATGAACGTGATGCCCACATTGCGCTGCAGATGACGCAGTTCCGACTGCATTTGCTCGCGCAGTTTCTTGTCCAGCGCAGACAGAGGCTCATCGAGCAGCAGGACCTTGGGCTTCAGCACCAGGGCCCGCGCCAAGGCCACTCGTTGCCTCTGGCCTCCCGAAAGCGCATGCGATGGCCGAGCCTCGTAGCCGGACAGTCCCACCATTTCCAGCGCTTCGGACACCTTCCGCCGGATGAGATCCTCCGCCATCTTCTTGCTGCGAAGGCCGTAGGCAATGTTGTCGCCTACGTTCAGATGCGGAAAAACGGCGTAGTTCTGAAACACCATGTTGGTTGGCCGCTTGTTTGCCGGCACGCCTGCGACATGCTTTCCGTCAATGATTACATGGCCGGTGGTCGGTTGCTCGAACCCGGCCATGACACGGAGCAAGGTGGTCTTTCCGCACCCAGACGGTCCAACCAGCGTGAAGAACATTCCCTGCTCTATCTCAAGGGAAATCGAGCGCAGCGCCTGCACGTCGCCGAAGGACTTGTCGACTCCCACCGTCTGAATGATGGGCTGCGGCGCAACATCGTTGTCAGGCATTGTCAGAAAAACCCTCCTTGCTCCTGGCGTCCCATCGTTCTGGCTCCACGCCGCCGAAAATACTCCGCACACACCAGGAGCAGCAGCGACACGACCAGCAAAATGGTTCCCAGAGCCATCAGTCCGGGAACGCGTTGCGGGAATCGCAGCTGTCCCCAAATGTAGACCGGCAGCGTTGCTTCGGTTCCGGTCAGAAAGAATGCAATGATGAACTCGTCCAGTGAAATCGTGAACGACAGCAGCAGGCTGGATATGATGCCCGGCAAGACAAGCGGCATCGTGATCAGGACGAAAGTCATGAATCGGGTTCGCCCCAAATCGATCGAGGCCTCTTCAAGGCTGCGGTCAAGTCCCTGGAATGCGGCGCCCAGAATGGCGGTGCAAAACGGCGTGCAGATCAGCACGTGGCCGAGAATTATCAACAGGAGCGACGGCGAAAGGCCGAGTTGAACCACCACGACCAGCAGCGAAACGCCGACGATGATCTCCGGCAGCACCATTGGCACCATGACCAGACCCAGCATTCCACGCTTGGCGGGAAACTCGTACCGAGTGGACGCCCGTGCCGCAAACACACCCAGCGTGGTCGACAGCGCTGCGGTGGACAGGGCCACAATCAGGCTGTTCCTCGCTGCGCGGTGCAAAGGATCGTTGTCCAGCACCGCGGCAAACCACTGAGTCGTGAATCCGGCAAGAGGGAACGAAATCACCGAGCTGTCGTTGAATGCGAAGAGAGGCAGCAACAGCGCCGGCGCATACAGAAACAGGAGAAACACGCCGACATAGGCAATCAGCCAGTTCGACGACTTGCGCAGCCTGTGCATCACTGGTTTGGCCTCAGGTACTTGCGGACCGCCAACAGGAACAGAAGCGAAATCAGGGTAACCACGAACATTGCGGATAGCGCCAGAGCCGCGCCCAGAGGCGCGTTGTTGGCCTTTTTGAACTGCACCTCGATCATGTTGGCAATCATGAGCCCGTTGGGGCCGCCCACCAGGCGAGGCGTGACGTAGTCGCCAATCGTTGGAATGAAGACGATTATCGCCGCGGCGACTATGCCGGGCATGGCCAGCGGCAGCGTGATGTGCAGAAAGCGCCGCACCGGGCCGTCGCCGAGATCCTCGGCAGCTTCAAGCAGCGAACGGTCGATCTTGTTGAGCGCCACGAAAATCGGCAGTATGGCAAAGGGCAGCCACGCGTGGCTGAGCGTAAGCACTACGGCGCCCTGATTGTACAGGATGAACTTCAGCGGTTCCTCGATGATGCCCAGCCCAACAAGCGAGCCATTGATGACGCCGCCGTAGCCCAGTATCACCTTCCAGAGAAATATCCGAACCAGGTAGCTGGTCCAAAACGGTATGGTGATCAGAAACAGCCAGATCGGCCTGTGCCGCGGCGGCACCATGAAGGCGATGTAGTAGGCGATCGGAAACCCAATCAGCACGGTTGCCACCGTAACCAGCAACGAAATCTTGACCGACCGCAGCATGAGCGACTGGTAAATCGGCTCGGACCATGCCTTCTGGTAGTTGGCCAGCGTGAGGGTCCGTTGGAGATCAAGGTAGTCCTGTGTCCAGAAACTAAGCAGGACGACGGCCGCAATCGGAGTGGCCAGCAACAGCAACGCATAAAGGAACGTCGGGCTGATCAGCACGAGGCCGGACGCTGCCTCCGGACTGATTCTGGGCCTTCCCCAAGGCATCCCTTTACTCCTCCCAGGCCAAGACGCGATTGCCGGTCGCCTGCCGCAGCCCGCACGAGCGCCGATTCGCACCCGACCACGCGCTGCAGGATTGCGGCGGAACGGCCGCAAGTGGACGCGCAAGGCCCCGTTGGCTGATCGCCCTTGGCCTTGCCGTCAGTCTTGTGAAGCCTCGCAAAAGACTAGAAGCCTGCCTTGATCATCTCGAACTCAGCGATCATTGCTTCGCGCAGATCGTAGTTCAGCGGACCCTGGAAGAGCAGCGGAACACTTGTGATGTCGGTGAGATACGACGATTCCAGCGCCTCGGCGCCGATCATCGACATGGCGGTGGCGTTTCCATGCCCGTATCCCCAGGCGTTTACCAGGTAGTCAACGGTTCCGGGATCGTTCCAGGCGTTGAAGAAGTCATACACCTTGGCTTCGTCGTTCGGCCCGTCGGCAAGGTCCACATAGCCGCAGAACCAAGTTGACGATCCTTCGGTGGTTTCCCTGTTGTAGCCAATGGGGTGGCCATCGGCGTTCATGGTTGTCGGAGTTTCGTTCCAGGCCCAGGCAATCACCACTTCACCCGGCGCCATCAGCTGCGCCAGTCCGGTGCCGTCCACCCAGTAGTCGCGAACGTTCTTGTGGGCTTCGCGCAGCCACGCGGAAGCACGATCCAGGTCTTCATGGGTCGCCATGTTCCAGTCCGACACGCCAGTTGCCAGAAATGCCAGCGCGTAGGCGTCGTCCACATTGTCGGCAATTGACGTCTTGCCGGCATACTTGGGGTCGACGAACACTTGCAGCGACTGAACATCTTCCTCGGGCACAAGGTCGTTGCGGTAGGCAATGGCGGTGGCGCCCCAGTCGGCGGGCATGGCATAGTAGCTGTCGCCAAACTTGAAGGCTTCGACCATGCCTTTGTTCAGATCGTCCCAATGCGCGATCTTGTCGGTCTGCAGCGGGTCCAGCAGTCCTGCGTCATACCACTTGCGGACAGACTGCGAGCAGGGATGTGAAACATCGGCCTTGAATCCGGCCCGCAGCTTCTGAAAGGCTTCCTCCTCCTCGCCAAAGGGAGAAAAGGCGGGCGAGTCGCCATGCTGCTCGATGTACATCTGGTGGAAGCCGGGATCCTCGTAACCGGACCAGTCAAGAATTATCAGCTCTTCGTCGACAGCAAGTGCGGGGCTTGCGAGGGCGATCAGAGCGGCGCAAATTGCAGCGGAAAGCCTGTGGCAAATTAGTTTGTTCAATGTAATCTCTCCTTTCTGAGTAGAGTGGGTCTGCAACGCGCAAATATTTTCAATGTCCACGGTTGTCAAAGATTGGCGGCGGCGGGCGTTCAGCTCGGACTGGCCTCATCCGATTCGATTGCCCCGGAGAACACATCGTCAAGCATGCTCGATATGTCCTCGATCGTGTCGGCGACAACGTGAATGACGCTGCCTTCGCGCTGCAGCCGGCCGGTCACGCGCATCAACCTTGCCGTCATGATGGTTCGGCGAAATCGCTCGAACACGCGCTTCCAAACAACTACGTTGACGCAACCGGTCTCGTCTTCAAGTGTAATGAACACCACGCCCTTGGCAGTGCCAGGCCGCTGTCGCACCTGGACAAGCCCGGCCACGCACACCCGACTGCCTTGAGCTGGCAAGGACAGCATGTCGGCCGGAATGCAGGACGGAGGCGTGGGATAGGCGAGGTCAGACATGGCATTTCTCGTCAGCAGGAATTCCGTGCGTCATTGCAACTCCTTGTTCAAGGTGGAGCGGATTGCCGCAATCGTCGACAGGGCGGCGCCCGACCATCCGCTCATGGCGTTCGGCGATTTGCAGCGCCCGGTCTTCGAGGTTCGCACATGGACATGTCCGGCGCGATCGGATGGGTGAATGCCGGCTGCAGGGCCGGACTGTCCATCTACGGGAAAGATGGGCGATGCCCGGTCCAGCTGCCATGCGAAGTTCCCTGCCTTTAGTTTCTTGAGAGGCGCATTTCAAACTGGCGGTCGCGGAAGCAGTTGCGCAAGCCGGCCCGGTTTGATCCTTCGGCCGCGGTCTGCCGGCTGGCCGGATCCGCCTTTGGCAGAGGGCTTTTGTGAACAGTCTCGAATTGCTGTATGTAACCGCGCTGCGCCTTGACGTTCGCAGCCGCGGAATTCAGCGGGAATGGCCGTCCACGGAGAGAACACGTTACTCTGGCGCGTTGGATTGGAAGCAGCGCTTCGGGATGGGCACGGCAAAGTCGCCGCCTTGAACGCCGACAATTGGCAAGTGAATCGAATGGCACGAATTACCTACATCGAATACAACGGGACTCCGCATCTGGTCGAGGTGCCGAATGGGCTGACAGTGATGGAAGGCGCCCGCGACAACGACATACCCGGCATCGAAGCGGATTGCGGCGGCGCCTGCGCTTGTTCGACCTGCCACGTGTATGTGGACGAGGCCTGGGTCGATCGACTTCCGGAAATGGAGGCCATGGAAGAGGACATGCTCGACTTCGCGTGGGATCCCGATCCGGTTCGTTCAAGGCTTACCTGTCAGCTGCGCGTAACGGACGCGCTGGACGGCTTGGTCGTGCGGATGCCGGAAAAGCAGATATAGCTCCGGCATTGCCCCCTGAGGACAAGGCGAGCGCTCGAATGAACAGGAATGTGGGCCGGCCGGCCGGCGGCGCGGAACCGACAAGTCCTCTGTTCGCGGACTACACGGTCAGCGAGCTGTCCATTGCCATTCGCAATTCCCTTAGGAAGGGTTTTCCCAAGGTCCGGGTTACCGGAGAGATATCCAAGGTGAGCGCTTCGGCGAGGGGCTATGTTTTCTTTGACCTGATCGAAAGGAACAGCGTCCTGCGAGCCGTGTACTGGGGTGGCGGGCGCCGCGGCCCTTCGTGGCAGTCCTTCAACGTTGACGAAGGCATGTTGGTAAAGGTGGTCGGCTCGATCACTTCATACGCCGGGCGATCTTCCTACCAGCTCAATGCCACCGCGGTTGAGCAGGTCGGCGCAGGGCAGCTGCTTGCCGAACTCGAAGAGCGCAAGGCAAGGCTGAGGGACGAAGGCCTTTTCGATCTGCAGCAGGAGAGCGCTCTGCCGTTCATTCCTGGTGTAATTGGCGTGATCACCGCGCCGACAGGCGCCGTGATTCACGACATCATCACGACGGTTGCCCGCCGTTTTCCGCGTCCAATCGTTGTCTGGCCAGTCAAGGTTCAGGGAGAACGGTGCAGCAGGGAGGTTGCCGCAGCCCTGCGCGGCTTCAACGAGCTTCCGCGAGCGCCGGCCGGAGGACTCGACCCGGTGCTGGCACAGGTGCCTCGACCAGATGTGATCATTGTCGCAAGGGGTGGAGGCGCGTTCGAACACCTCCTAGGCTTCAGCAGCGAAGATGTCGTTCGGGCTGCCGCAGCGAGCGCCATTCCGGTCATATCCGCAATCGGGCACGAGACCGACACGACGCTTGTCGATCTGGCAGCCAACAAAAGGGCTGCAACGCCAACGGCGGCCGCAGAGCGAGCGGTTCCGGACCGGAGCGAACTGGAAAGAGCTGTCAATTCACTCATGGCGGATGTCAACGGGTCGTGGCAGAATCTAATCGTCGGTAAGGAGCAGAGCCTGCACGACGTGGCTGAACGCCTGCGTCTGCTCGGCGGGGACTTGAGGGGACACAGGCAGCGCCTGGCAGTCCTGACCGAACGGCTGCATCTGGCACAGGCCAACCTGATGGGGAGACGCAGGCTGGAGTTCAGCGGAATGGCGGTCCGGCACGCGCACCCGGCGGCGCTGCAACAGGCGAAGGCGAGGCTTTCGCTTGCGAGCGGCCGGATTTCTCTTGCTTCAATCCAAAGGGCTGCAGTTCAACGGGCCGATGCGCTGCACAGGTCGAGGTCGGCGTTCGATTCGGCTTCGACAAGGATTGTTGCGGCAAGGCGGCAGCAATTCGATGCCTTAGCGCGCATTCATGACACGCTGAACTACCGAAAGACATTGAACAGGGGATTTGCAATTGTGCGCGACGGAGACCGGGTCGTCGGCACGAAGAAACGGGCTCTGAATGCGCCCCGGCTTGAAATCGAGTTCCAGGATGGGCGCCTCGATGTGCGCACCTGACCTGGCGGCAGCACATTTTGGCGTGCATCCGCGCGCCAAGCCATTCAATGCACGTCTTTCCATTCTCGGCGGGACATCTTCATTCCATCAGGTGCGTCGCAAAGTGCAGCGATCCGGCAGTTGCGGCTGAATGACGCCGCCTGTATGGATTGGCTCCTGGTTGCGTTGCAGTAAAGGTCACGGACGGTTTCAATGACAAGCGAAAAGGGCGGCATTTGGAAGTCTGGCCGCGGCAAGGGTCGCATCACTCCAAAGGGACGCCAGGTGGACGAAACCGCACTGTCCGAAGTCCGTTCCCTGCTCGGCAGCATGCCGAGACGAAAGGACCTGGCGATCGAGTTTCTGCATCTGATTCAGGATCGGCATGGTTGCATATCGGCGGCTCATCTGCGCGCGCTTGCCGAGGAAATGAAGCTTTCACAGGCCGAGCTGTACGAAGTGGCGACGTTCTACGCCCATTTCGACGTGGTCAAGGAGGGAGAGTCGCCGCCGCCGCCAATCACCGTCAGGGTATGCGATTCACTGTCGTGCGAACTGGAGGGGGCCGATCAGCTCCTGCGCGATCTGAAGAACGCTTGCGACCCTGCGCAGGTACGAGTTGTCAGGGCGCCTTGCATGGGTCGCTGCGATTCCGCTCCGGCGCTCGAAATCGGCCATCGGCACGAAGATCATGCAACTGTCAGGTCGACGCTGGAGGCAATCGAGAGAGGATCCTTTTCGCCAAGAATGCCGGACTACGTCGGGTTTGAGAAGTATCGCAGCGAGGGCGGATACCGGTTTCTGGAGGAGTTGCGTGGCGGAGCAATGTCCCGCGACGAACTGCAGGAGCGGATTCTGGAAAGCGGGTTGCGTGGCATGGGAGGAGCGGGGTTTCCGGCTGGACGCAAATGGGCGTTTGTGAGGGCCGAGGAGCCGCCGAGACTCATGGCGGTCAATGCAGACGAGGGTGAGCCGGGAACCTTCAAGGATCGGTTCTTTCTGGAGCGGCAGCCGCATCATTTCCTGGAGGGAATGCTGATTGCGGCCTGGGCCGTGGAAGCCGAACGCGTCTACATCTACCTGCGTGACGAGTACCCTGCGGCGCTGAAGATATTGCAGGCCGAGCTCCTTGCCCTCGAAGAGGCCGAGATTGTTGCTCCGGGTGAAGTCGAGGTCAGACGCGGCGCCGGCGCCTACATTTGCGGCGAAGAGAGCGCCATGATCGAGAGCATCGAAGGCAAGCGCGGATTGCCGAGGCACCGCCCGCCTTTCGTCGCACAGAATGGCGTTTTCGGCAGGCCGACTCTGGTTCACAATGTGGAAACCCTCTACTGGGTGGCAAGGCTTTGCCGCGAGGGTGGCGAGCTGTTCACCTCTGTCGTTGCCAATGGCCGGAAGGGCCTGCGAAGTTATTCGGTCTCGGGGCGGGTATCCCGACCTGGAGTGTATGTGCTTCCTGCCGGCTCGACGATCGCCGACGTGATAGAAGCTGCAGGTGGAATGAAGGCTGGCCACGAATTCAAGGCCTATCAGCCTGGCGGCCCGTCGTCGGGTCTCCTGCCGGCCAGCATGGACGACATACCGTTGGACTTTGACACGCTGCAGCCATTCGGGACGTTTATCGGCTCCGCTGCCGTGATCGTGCTGTCCCAGCAGGACAGCGCCCGCGAGGCTGCACTGAACATGCTGCGGTTTTTCGAGGATGAGAGTTGTGGCCAGTGCACGCCCTGTCGTGTAGGCTGCGAGAAAGCCGTCAAGCTGATGCAGGCGGATGAATGGGATGTCGGATTGCTGGAGGAGCTTTGCCAGGTCATGGAGGACGCGTCGATTTGCGGCCTCGGTCAGGCTGCGCCCAACGCGATTAGACTTACCGTCAAGCATTTCGAACCTGAGGTGCGGGCCTGCCGAAGCTGACGGGTTCTTCGTGCATCCCACACTTGCCGTTGAGACGATCCAGCGAAGGACTGACAGTTCGCCGCCCATCCGAACATGGCGGCGCCGGAACTGTTTGATCGCCGGAATCCTCCGTCCCATGCCTTTGGGCCGGCGAGGATGGCGCAGTTCGAGTGCAAACCAGCAAATCGTGGAGAAAGCTCCCTGGCCGTGCTGAATCTCTTCGTCAGCCTCCTACATGATTGGCATTGTCCCGATGCGAGCCGGAAATGAAACGGGAACTCGATTCACTGACTGGCGGGAAAGCGCTGCAGCCGGCATGAAGCCGGCGCAGGCGACTGCAAGTGGCAGGCATACTGCTTGGAACTCGTTGCCAAATGCGGCATGTAACTTGGCAATTCCATCAGGCGCCTGCGAAAGGCGCCGCAACTTTGATCGAATTTCTTTTGAACCTTGATTGTGCCGCGCAAAGCGGACTTTCGGGAGGCTTGCGTTAAGTCTCAAGGCGTCACGACGAATTGTTCAACACTCACAGCAAAGGAACTTGATGTCTTTCTTCAAGAAGCTGTTCAGTCGGCTTGGTCGATCCTCCTCACGCCTGGACACGGGCATTGAGGATATCGTCACCGAGGGCGAACAGGAGCAGGCTCCCTCCACACCTCCGCCTCCGACCAGGTCCGATGGAACGGGATTGCTCGGTCGTTTGGTCGGCATTGGCAAGAAGGAAAGCGTCCCCCGCAGGCGTCTCGACGATGAAATGCTTGAGGAACTGGAAGATCTGCTCATTGCCTCGGACATGGGGGTCAATACAGCGCAGCGCGTATGCGCCAAACTGGCGGAAGGCAATTTCGGGAGGAAGCTCTCGACCTACGACATCAAGCTGATGCTGACGCAGGAGATTGCTGCAGTCTTGGAGGACGTGGCCAAGCCATTGCCGCTGCTGCCGCAGCGTCCCCAGGTAATTCTGGTTGCCGGCGTGAACGGCTCCGGGAAGACGACCACAATCGGCAAGCTGGCCAGCCAGTTCCGGGCAGCCGGAAAGAGTGTGCGCATTGCAGCCGGCGACACGTTTCGCGCCGCAGCTGTCGAACAGCTCGAGATTTGGGGACGGCGTGCAGGCGTGCCCGTGCTGAAAACCTCCACGGGCACGGACCCGGCGGCCCTGGCCTACAAGTCCTTCAAGCAAGCGCAAAGCGAAAACGCCGACCTGTTGCTGATCGACACGGCGGGACGACTGCAAAACCGGAAGGATCTAATGGCCGAGTTGGCCAAGATATCCCGCGTGCTGGGCAAGATTGATCCGGAGGCGCCGCACAACACGATCCTGGTGCTGGATGCCACGACAGGCCAGAATGCGGTGTCTCAGGTGGAAGTGTTCAATGACATTGCCAACGTGACCGGCCTGATAATGACCAAACTCGATGGGACGGCGAAGGGCGGCATTTTGGTTTCGTTGGCGGACAGATTCGGCCTTCCCATTCACGCCATCGGAGTCGGCGAGGGAATTGACGACCTCGCACCGTTCGATCCGGATGAATTTGCCCGTGCCCTGACCGGGCTGGCCGAAGAGCCTTTGTGAGGAAGCTGGCTACTACCGAACACACGACGGCCAGACAGGGTGACTTTTGGACATGAGCTTCGCCGACGAACTCGGAGCATGGGCGACCGCTATCGAGGGAACAGCCACCGGCCGCGATGTGGCGTTGGCGCTGGTGCTGTGCGCGGCGCTTCTTCACGCTGTCGTTTCCGCCATGCAGAAGGGTCGGTTCGACCCATGGACGGCACGAGCGGCGATCGACCTGTCCTACGGGATCATGGTGGCTCCGATAGCGCTGTTTGTGGTGCCGCCTCCCGAACCTGAGGTCATCCCGGTGCTTGTGCTGGCTCTGGTTGCTCACAGCGTCTACAAGACGCTGCAAGCCATGGCATTTCGACGCGGAAACTATACGTTGGTCTATCCGGTGGTGCGCGGCACAGGACCACTGGTGGCCGTGGTTGCCGCCGGTTTCGTGTTCGGAGAGGTCTTTGCGCCTTTGCAGTGGACGGGCGTGCTTCTGCTGACCGGCGGGATTTTCGGCCTTGCGGCATTCAACCTGCTTGAAATCCGTGTCAAAAGGCAGGAACTGCTGCTGGCAGTTTCGCTGGCAATGCTGACGGGAATTGCGGTTGCAGGGTACACGACGATCGATGCCTATGGCATAAGGGCAACCGAGAATCCCTTTACGTTCCTCGCCTGGCTGTTCTTTATGGACGGATTCTACATGCCGGCCGTGTGGCTGATTCGGTATCGCCAACCGGAGATTGCAAGGCAGTGGCGCGCGCTTTCAGTCTTCGGGGTCGTCGGGGGAATTGTGGCGGTCGCAAGCTTTGGCTCGGTAATGCTGGCAACTCGGTTCGACCAGGTGGGAGAGGTGGCGGTTCTTCGGGAGACCTCGACGATTTTTGCTGCCGTCATCGGTAGGTTGTTCCTGCGCGAGACTGTCGGGGCGAAGCGGTTTCTGTTGATTGCATCGATAGCCGCTGGCGCACTTCTTGTTGAAATCGGAAGCTAGGAAGAAGTCATGAGTGAAAGAAAGGCAAGTCCGTTGTTCCAGTTCATTGTGGATGTCGGGCCGTTGATTTTCTTCTTTGCAGCATACTTCGCCCTGAGGGAAAGAACCTTTGTGGTGTGGGAAGTGGAGTATTCGGGGTTCATCGCAGTGACTGCGGTCTTTGTTCCCCTGGTGCTGATTGTTAGCCTGCTGAACTGGAAAGTCACAGGACGGCTGTCTCGCATGCAGATCATGACGGCCGTGCTGGTCACTGTCTTTGGCGGGCTCTCGGTCTGGCTGAACGACGAGCGATTCTTCAAGATCAAGCCAACCATAATATACCTGCTGTTTGCGGGAACGCTGGGATTCGGCCTGATGAGAAAGAAATCCTACCTTCAGTACATGCTCGAACACGCCTCGCCAATGACGCCGGAAGGCTACATGATACTTACCCGCCGGTCAGCCTACATGTGCCTGGCGATGGCTGTTGCCAATGAGTTCGTTTGGCGAATGTTTTCCACTGACACATGGGTGACGTTCAAGACGTTTGGGCTGACGGGCCTTTTGATCGGCTTCTTCCTGGTCAACGGATACCTGCTGCGCCACCACTACCTGCCAAGATAATCCCGATGGAACTGGCGCCGGATGCTTGGAAGCTGGTCAGGCTTCCTCGGAACTGGGCGTGCGCCCGAAAAGGATTTTCTGTGCTTCCCGATCGGGCGTTGCGTCGCTGCGAAGGTCTGAACCGACTTCGCGTCCCTTGACAACCGCGGGCCTGGCGCCAACTCGATCAAGCCAGGCGGCCATGTTGGGAAACCGGGAAATGTCCTGTTCCTGGCACTCCCAAAGCGTGGCCCAGGGCCAAATGGCCATGTCGGCAATGGAATAGTTTCCGGCGACAAATTCGCGGTCGCCGAGCCGCCGGTCCAGCACGCCGTACAGTCTGGCGACCTCGTTGCAGTATCGCTCCTTTGCGTATGGCAAATCCTGAGGTGGATCCATGGCCGGCGCGTACTTCAGAAAGTGATGGGCCTGCCCAGCCATCGGACCAACGCCTCCCATCTGCCACATTAGCCACTGCCAAACCTCTATCCGTTCGCGTTCCGACGTGCCCCCGAACCTTCCATGCTTGTGGGCAAGGTACAGCAGTATCGCGCCCGACTCGAAAATGCTGACGGGTTTGCCGTCCGGCCCGTCGTGATCAACTATGGCGGGCATGCGGTTGTTGGGAGCAATCCTGAGGAAATCCGGTTCGAACTGGTCTCCCCGGTTGATGTTGACGGGATGCAGGACGTACGGCACCTCCAGCTCCTCAAGGGCGATTGTAACTTTCCAGCCGTT
>MKWU01004368.1_pt1 | contig 16872 bp, 14 predicted proteins | sample 809101 | NCBI WGS metagenome assembly MKWU01 (sample SAMN05860141, study PRJNA318959) | sponge metagenome | host: Aplysina aerophoba | place: Slovenia: Piran, Adriatic Sea, Gulf of Piran | collected 2013-05-07 | reverse complement strand
TCTTGCAGGCCGACGATTTCGAGGCCTTCGTGAAGGATCGACAAGAGCGTCTGCTGAATCTGATCGAAAATGCCACGGGCATCTCGATCTATCGCGGCAACGTTCAGGACGAAGGCGATGACCTTCCCGAAGACGATGGCGACATGGCAGAGCAGGCTTTGACGTTGGCAGCCTGACCGACGCGCCCGCATCCGCTCGTTTGTCGGCGGGACGGACGGGTGCCGCAACACGCCGTGCCGTAACTGCAAAGTGTCGAACTTCCTCTGCATGAAACGGCCGGCCGAGGATATTGCATTCGCGGTAGGATAGCCACTTCTTGAGGACTTGGTAACCGCCGAGACTATAGGTCCGGACTTTTAGACCTCTTGGTTTTTCTTCAGATCCTCTTCCGGCACCCATTTGCTGTCTTGCCAATATCTGAGCTCGGCCAGATGAACATCAAGACGAACTCTCAAAGTGGGCCTGTTCAGATCTGATGTTCTGGACTTCACGCGGAGCGCGATTACGAGGTTGGGGTTGTCTTCAAAGCGCGCCAGCTCGTCGGGGTGAGCGTTGAAATACGCATCTCTTGCGGCCTCAGCTTCATCACGAGTCCCACCCTCGAATACCAATTCCGCATCCATCGCACCAACCTCACTCTTGATAAGCAATAGCATATCGAACACTATGCCACCCTGCAAGTCGCCGTGGCTCGGCTCAGGTCGGGCCGCCCGTTAAGCGAGGGTCAAATGATGGCTTGCTCTTGAAGGTGTGTTACCGAACTAGAAAGCTATTCCAATGCAACATGCGCAATATTATTCCAGCGCCGTTACACTAGCTCTCACGGCTCATACAGTCATCAAGTTGACGGTACAATTCGGTTTTCATGAACGGCCACCGGGTCTGATCCCTAGCAGATTGCCGAGCACCATTTCTAAATCCGGTGCTACTCTAACCTTCTGTTATCTGCTCAGCTATGGACAGGATCCATGAAACATCCTTCGCTGTCGCCACACAATCGAGTTGACCGTGAGCTATCTGAGATCGTATTTTGGAAAGGCGAAACATTTCGTTTGCTTGATTCTGGTCAACATATCCTTCACTCGCCAGCAGATTAACGAGGGCACTTGGATTCAATGCACGCGTTCCGGTCGTTTCAATCTTTTCCCGCGCCACGGCCTCGACGATCGACCATGCGAGCAATATGGCTGCCCGTGGTTCTGTGATCGAGACAGCACGCGCCGCTTGGATGGCATTCGTCATGGCATCATTTGGCACTGGCGCTAGGGTCGGTTCTAGAGAAGAGAAATAGAACACCCGCAGCTCCCAGTTATCATGACCGTGCAAGAGTGAGCGGAGTTCTCGAATTCTTGTTAGTTCTCTGTTCCCCTCCTTCCGAAATACCTCTACCAAAAGGCAGGGATGTTTCCCAATTGCGATTGCGTCGGGTCGTCTGTCCGCAAGGAACGGCGGCAAGTCGGCGGGACCTGGTTCAGAGATAACTTCGTAGCCCTCCGATCGTAATAGAGGCACTACGCGGTCCAGCGCGATTCGCTCCGCTTCTGGTCCTGACAGTGTCATTCGCTCATTCTCCGCGAAGGTTTGTTCTCACGTTGATATAGACCATCGGATGTTCAGCGGCGAGAGCTATTGCTAGAAATTTAGTCGGTTGGTCCGTGATTTCCAGGGGCCGATCCGGCTCGAATTTCTGAACAACGAGACGATCAACCTGCTTGTCGTCCAGATAGATGAACTGGCCTAGTGCATCAAGGATCGGCTTAGCGCAGTTGTCAATATCGGCTTGCATTTCAGCTTGCGGAAAAAAGTAAATTGTCACTGCCACAGGTTCTTCCAGCGCGAAATGCCCTTCAGGCAGCAGCTGTCTCGCTGCATCCCGGATCCTCTGCCGCCATTGAGCTCTTGATTCGGGCCTCTTGGCCTGATGGCTTACGGCCGTTCCGTTCACGACAAACTCAAAAGGCAAATCTGGGAACAAGGTTCATTTCCATCTCGTTTCATTAGGCAGCATTCACGTCGGTCGGGCCACATCTCTGACCTTCACGTTTCCGGCACAGCGGCCGGGTACCATTTTCAAGTCCACTCACTCCACTCCGCTCTCGAGCCTTCCCGAAGCTATTCTGCCTCGACCGCACCAAGGTTCCTTGTCGTCAACATGCTCTCCCGAATGACCACCACCAGCGACAGAACTATCGAACTGCTGATCTGTGGGACCCCGCCAACTCATGCGTGTCAGCGCCGCGCCCCAATATATACAAGTTGATGACGCGGCACACGCATGTGCCGCCCTGATGACCGCCTCGACGGCGAGTCCGCGACGGGAACTACCCTGGCTACCCAAGTCCAGGCTTGCCGGGGGCGTTGGCTGGGCAGTTTGCGGCTCTCGGGTCAAGACCTCGATCCGATCGGCGATCTTCTGAGCCGGCTCGCGAAGCTGCGCCAGTGCCCAGGCGGCCGCATAGCCTTCGGTGACGTCGTTGGGGTGCGCATGGATGACTAGCCGCCTGGTCAGCGAGGAAGACAGCATCAGCTCGCGCTCGGCGACGGTGATGAAACTGTTGCGCAGGCCGTGGAACCAGAACTTGGCGCCGCCCGTCTGGCCAATGCGGGCATAGAGATGGTGGGGGTCCTGGACATGATGCGGTTCAGTTTCGCCGTCTCTAAACGACTACTCGTTCCCGTCACTGGCTTGACCGGACTTGGTCTTGCAGCGAACTTGCAAACTGCAGGGCATGATCAAGCGGAGTAGTTCGCAGGTCGATCTTTCCGAGTTCTTTCAGTACTACCGGGCACCCGGCACCGGCGAAGCGGTTTGACAGTTCGACGATTCGTCTGGGCTCATCCACCTCCGGATCATCGTGTCCGAGCTTGGCGACCGCTATGACGGCAAGAAGTGAGCCAAGGTCGTCGTCCAGGATTCCTTGGTTTGTGTAGATGAAGGTTTTCCCCCATCGCCCAACGGTGCCCTCTCGGGGGTTGAGCTTCAACGCCAGCGCGGTGGCGATGCTGAACGCCCAGAAGTCTACCTGCCTCCGAAATGGTCGACGTTCGACGCTTTCCCGCTCTCCTGAATGCATGGCGACATAGCGGTTGATTGCGTCATCGTCCTCTTGGGGCAGCGTTAGGCCGTAGCTTCGGGACTTCAAGATGTTTGCGAAATCGCTCACTGCCAACTCTCTCCGTGTATCCGCCGCGTCCATCCCAGGCTCTCGGCTTGTCCCTGTCGTTCGCATACATCGCAGAATTCCCGTGGTCCGCACGGGCACATCAGTGACACCTGCCGTGCGTCTGTCTGATTCACGACATCTCCGCCTTGTCCTGTGTGTTGCCACTGCCCCGTCAGTGTGTAGGTTGCGCCAGCGTAGCGTCCCACCAACTCCACCTCGCTTTGGGACTCAAGGTCCGATCCCGTGAGCAGGAGGATAGGCTGGCTCGCAGTCTCGGCGGTGATGCGAAGCGTGTTCGTTCGGACCGAACCCGACATAAAGTTCAACAGCGAATCTGCGACGAGCGGCGCCAAGGTACGGCTTACCTTGCACAGCCCGAGGACGAATGACAGAGCAAGGATTCTCCTAGATGCCCCGTTGATCTCCGTCGGCGGCATCGATCTGCCGCGACTGTTGTGCGCGAAAATCTCGTACTCCCCCGGGGTATCTTCGAGTGGTTGCAGCCCGACCTTCGCGATCATCCGGAGTGTCGCCTTGGGGCGATCGTCTTCCTGTGCCTCGTCGTCAATGACGTTCGCCGCCATCTTGCTGAACAAAGCGTTCATCTCCGTGCTGAGTTCACGCACCTGATCGTCGCGTATTCGGGCGTACGCCTGCTCCAGGATGTGGACCAGAGCGTCCGCTGTCTCCTGGTACCTGCCTAGGTCACGTGCCTCGCGCTCGCGTCTTTGCTCGGAGCGGATGATCCCCTGAAGTTCGTTTATGCTCTTGCGGTCTTCGTAGAGGGTTCCCTGATCGCTCGCGATATCCCGCTCAATCCGATCCAACTGGTTCTCGAGCATGTCGATTTCGCCTCGAGTCCGTTCAACGTCCACGTTGTCAATTGCAGCGAGCTTGACATCAATGCCGCGTTTTGCCTGCACCAAATCGGAGATTTCGCTGTCGAGGTCCGCGAGCGTAGCCCCGCGCTCTGCGCGCCGACTTACCCACTCTTCCCCTTCCTTGTGCCGATGCAGCATGTTCGCGGCATGCAACACCTCGGCGAGATAGTTGGCCTTTTCCTCCTTACCGCTTGACTGCTCGATCATGTGCTGGACATGCCCCTTGTACTCGCTGTTCGAGATCAGATCCTGTCCACAGATACACACACCGTTCTCAAGCAGGCTTTGCACGAACGCCAAGTGGCGGATCGGGATGGAACCATCGTCGTACAGTGGCTGGAGCAGCCTGCGAACTTCAGCAACCTCTCGTGATGCCAATGACGCCAGCAGATCGATCGCTGCGAGTTCACCGGAGAGTACGCCGGCCATGTTGCGCCGCTCATTGTCGGCGCGCTTGCGTCGTGTCTGGTTCTCCTTCAGCCGCTCCTTGAGTTGGTCATGGGCCCCGAGACTTCCGATGAGGGTTTCGAGGTGCCCCCGAGCTACGGTCAGCCGCCCATCGATATCTGCTTTGTCATGTAGATTCTTGTCCAGTCTTTCCTCGAGCTTCTCGACCTTTTCGCTCAGCCGATCGAGTTTGTCCTGCTTCTCGCTCAGCTCCTGGCTGCCGGCCGCCTTCGTCGCCGCCCGTCCGAACCGCACTGCGATTCTTCGCACGCGGTTGGTTGCGCTGTCGAACACGTCGAGCCCCAGCAGTGCGCCTACGGCGAACGACGTCTTGGCGATTACGGATCGACGTTCCACGACCTTGTTCTCGCTTCCCCCGACAAAGTCTGCCGCTTCGTCTGCATCCATGACGAAGAAGTCCCGGAGCGTCGAGGGCAACAGCTGTTCAATCACCGCATCCACCCCTTCGTTGTGCGGCTCCCATGATCCGTCCGGCTCCTGGATCAGCAGCTGCGGCTCTTCGTTGATTCGCAGAAAGTCCGGTTCTCCCTGCTTGCTTGACTTCTTCGCAATCGTCGTTACCGATCGGCGCAGTTCGTAGACGGTGTTGGTCGCATTCCCCTGCGGGTGGTTGCGGGTAGAGCCGTCGGTTTCGAAGAGAATCGTCACGCATGTCTCGATGCCATCCTCATCGGGCCGCCATGCCGCCGGATGCAGGGAGAAATGGCTCGCGTTGCCGGGGAGTCCCTTCTCGCCGTACATACCCCATCGGATCGCACGCAGGAGCGTCGTCTTGCCTGAGCCGTTCTCCGCTCTGATCACGGTGAGTGGCTTCTCTCGGCTCGTAGACGGCTCGATCTCGATGTGATCGAAGCACACGAAGTTGGTGATCTCGATTCTTCGGATCAACAACATCTATACGTCCTCCCGCACGCTGCCGGTTTGGGAGACATTCTGAATCATTCCCCTTACTTCCTGATCAATTCCGGCAACCGCCTTCACTCGATTCCTGTCCTCCAGATCGACGACAGCCATGATCAGCTTCACCACGGCCTCGGGCTCAAGTCCATGGTCTCGCGCGATCTCGTGCGCTCCCTTTCTGATTTCGCCGAAGATCCGCTCGAAGTTGCTTACCATGGCTTTCCTCTGGGTGTCGCGTTGGCGACGGCATGTTCGTTTGCCTGATTCAGGATACCTGTTCCGACGCCTGTCCCCGGCCAGTAGGCGCTGGTGAGCCGCTGCACATCGGCGTGCATTCCGTCTGTGCCGGCAATGTTGCGTGCGTACTTTCCGAATGCGTATGTGCGACTCAGTTCGGTCTCGATGATTTTCTTTAGCCCCTGTGTGCCTTCTCGATGCACAAACCGTGCGGGGGGAAGGGCGAGGAAGTCATGTACGATTGCCCACGGTTTCCCTGGGTGGGTACGCAGAACGCGCCCCCGGCGCTGCACCCATTCACGCTCTACCGTGGACGAGGCGACAATAAATGCCTCTCGGATGCTCGGGATGTCGACCCCTTCGTCGAGCACCTTCTTCGCAAGGAGCAACTGATTGGCGCCCATTGCGAATGAATCGAGGATGCGTTTCAGCCTCTTCGGATCTCTTGTCGTTTCCTGCGTGACTGGCGCCCATTTGATCCCGAGTGTGGTCAAGAGCCGGCCGATTTCGTCAAACTGCTCGGGGTTCTTCGCCGATGCATAGATGAGGGCGTGCTGGAGGTCCCGCGGGCCTCGACGGATGAGCACGTCTCGCAGGAGATCGATCTTGCTCTGGCCGGTCTCGATGATGCGTCGGCGCGCGATTAGAAGCGCCTGCAGGCGGGTGTCGTCCTCGCTCGCTCCGGCGCCCATTGCCACACCAATTCGTCTCGTGAGTCGATCGAATTCCTCAAGCTCGTCTTCGTTCAGCGTACTCGCATGGACATAGTAGTTGTACGGAACCAAGCAGAACCCGATTGCACGGTCGAGGCCGAACTCGTACACGGTAGGGCCGAAGAATTCGAAAATCTCTTCGGTACCGTCCGGATCGTACTGGCGCTCCGGCGTTGCCGAGAGCGCAAGGCGCTTCTCGAAGAACTGCGGCTTGTTCCTGATGAACGCATCCGATCCCAGTGTATGGGCTTCGTCTGCGATGAGCATCGTCGCGGCTATGGTACCGCGGGTACGGAGCTTCTCGGCAACGGTTGCTTGAAAGCTCTGGGTGCATAGCAGGTTGTTCGTGACGATCACGACGTGGGTTCCGCCTCGTTGGAGGCCTCGGAAGAGACGGGTGAGTGCCTGATCGACACTGACCTCCAGGCTTGGAGCGACGGGGGTCACACCGAACTTCTTCACCTCCTCGCGCCATTGCATGATGAGTGGGACCGACGGGGCCGAAACGACGATCAGGAACGGCTTGCCGTTTAGCCGCTCCTGGGCTCGGGTCGCGCATATGAGTGCGGTGAGTGTCTTCCCCGCTCCCGTGGCCATTGCCATGACGCCAGTCTCGGGAGCGTCAGCTTCCTCCCAAGCCCTGACCGCCTGGCCCTGGTGAGCGTACGGACCCTTGGTCCACTCAAGATAGGTAGGGATGCGCAGCAGGTGCTCCGAATGCTGGGTCTGGCCTCCGACTTGACCCTTGCAGCGCACGACAGTCTTGTAGTTGCGGAGTTGAGGCGGCTTGTCAGGTGCCGTTCGGATGATTTCTCGTGCGAGAGCTTCCGGTAGCTCGACGACTTCCTCGATTCCGTTGCTCTTGCCTTCCGACCAGGCATTGAGCATGGCGACGCCCTTCATGACGCGATCTTGGCTCTCGGGCGCCCACGAGACGTCGACATCAATGTGCTCGACCCCGGCGCCGACTCCCCGGCCGGTTGCGTTGCCGGAGCCTCGGGCGAGGACTTGGTTAGAGCCGTCGTCGAATAGCCAGATCTTGGGATGGTAGTTCGACTCAGGAGTCGGTACCGCAATCCGAAGCCGAAGCCTGTCCTTCGCGATCATCCATGCGAGGCAGTCGAGTGCGTGTCGTGCCAGAGCCGACGCATCGGCGCGGTCCTTAACAAATATGTCGACGATCAGCCGGGTTGCTTCGTCGGCCGACATGCGAACGCCCCGCTCGACGGCGGCGCGTTCGTTCGGGAACAGCGCCGGCGCGACCGTGAAGTCCATCGGATCTGTCCCTTCACGGTTGAGATACACGGCGAGGCCCGGAGCTAGCCGTTCAATCCACCCGACGGTGAACCAGCCGAATGCACCACGTACGGATGTAGCGGCGCGAAAGCTTGGTATCAGAACTTCGTCCGCAACCGGGTCTTCCGGCAGCTTGAAGAACCCTGGTTTCAGGGTCGGATCATTCCTCAGCACGACTAGAGCACCTTTCGCCGCTGCATAATCCGCTCCAGAATTCCGTCGGCTTCCCCGTCCCGAAGATCTTGTCGACTGCCATCATCCGCGGTCATTTGTATGAGACACGATCCCTTGATGGTGATCCGCACCCGCTCTCCTGGCTCAAGTCCAAGGCACCTGAGGGGCTCGCCAACGTATCCCAATGACGCACCGTTGATCGATGCGAGACGCCAATTGATGGACAGATTACGGCAATCGGGCAAGTTCTCGAGCCGCACCTGCGCGCTTCCGTCCGGCATGCATCCCAGCGCCTTCGCAAACTCAGCCGGGACGCTTGGCACACTGTACCCGTCAAAGTACCGAGCATCCACGATGAATGTCCAGTAAGGTGCGCCGGTACCGTCTCGCCCGTCGATGACGTCGTCGAGGTCTCTCAATCGAAGCGAAGACTTGCTCGCCAGGCTGATCCACCCATCGCGAATCGCGAACTTTGCGGTCTGCATATAGGCACGTACGCTCATTGGACTTACGCCAAACTTGCCCGGCAGCTCTCGCAGCAGCCGTTCGGTCGTCGTCGCGCCTCCGTCCTCTTCGATACGCTGAATGATCTCTCCGATAATTCCATCGTACTCGTCATCGACCCACTCCCTGAGTCCCCAACGGTCCTTGTCCGCCTTCACCACGCTCGGAATGACCGACAGATGTGATCGTGTACTGTTCACACTGAACCCGCAAATTCTGGCGACTTCCTCTGATGTCGCAGGACACCCAATTGAGATGAGTGCTGCCTTTGCCCGCGCTTTCCCACTATCTCGAGTACCGAGCGACCCAAGAAAGTCGAAGAATTCACAGCTTTCGCGCAACCATGGCCAGAATCGTTCCCATTCCTTCCGCGGAAGACATTCGATAAACTCCTGTTTGTTTACGAGACCGACGTCGTCCGCCATCTTGCGCGCCCTCGCCTGTATTGCTCCCAGTTCTTTCTCTGCTTGTTCATCAAGGTACACGCCGTTGTTCAGTGTAAAATTCATCTCGTCGAGTAGCACTTTTCTAAAGACTTTCGATGCGAATCCTCGGTCCGGTGGCAGTAGTTGTTCGAACTGGGACTCAACTTCGCTTTCCTTCGCTACATGACCGAGGCGCTTCTTCAGTACCGACACAATGATCTCCATATCCCTCCATATCTCTTTCCCAAATGCCATCCTGATTTTTCGCTCTGCATTATTTTGTATTTGACGAATACGTTCACGAGTAACCTCAAATATTTCTGCTAAAGCCTCAAGCGTTTTTGGTGGTTCTCTCACCACTCTATGCCGAACAATTTCTATCTCTCTTGGGCTTAATTGTTCAATTTGAAACCTCAATCGTAACAACAGAGCAGCCACAGGTCCTGGCATATTCTCGGACAATTGATCGATTCGAATCTGTTCTATTTCATTTAAAACTCCAATTACCTCCGCCATTTTCATACACTCGGGACTCAACAATTCGGCCAGACATTCTGCTCCTTCTAGCTCCGCCATCGCGACCAACAGTGGAGTTAATGTCTTTCCATATCGTTCCCATGTAGTATCTATTGTTGTACGTGTTTCCGGCGATTGCATTTGTGATGTGTTGATTGTTTCGTTACCGTATGCACCATCTTGTTGGTGATCCGGGCATGGGTGCTCGATACACTTCTCAAGAAAATCATCGACTGCAAAGAGTAAGTCAGCAAGTGACTTCCGGCCGAAATTGGGGATACGAAGAAGTTCATATACGGTGATTGCATTATCGCCTTCCATGAGCCTTTCGTTTCGCAAACAATTCCTGGTTCGTACCCGAAGTGGAAGCCCTCCCAAAATCACGCGATTGAGTCCGTCTGGCCATGCCCGAGCACTCATGTCTAGCACGGAACTCTTCCGCATACTCTCCAACGCATCATGGATTTCGCGCCTATAGCGCTGCGCTGCTTCTCGCGATGGATAATCGAGTCGATTCATGTCTCTACGAGGTCGTGCCCTAAGCGGAACATCTATCATCTGGTTGGTCAGAGGCATGGTGATGGCTGAGATGCCGGCTCCAGCCGCTGTTGCACTTGTTTCTTCCCGAACCGGGGCGCGTTGCTGACTACTACGACTCAAGCCTCCTTGTCATGTTGCTTGCATCGATCATGAGTGAACGACGCTCCTCATCAATTCGTCCAACTCGTTGTCGGCCAGCATGCTCAGTTCCCGGCTACCCTGATATGCCGTCGCCCGCCGACACGCCCGCTGCAATTCCACGGAGTCCTCCAGCGCCGATCCTGGATGATCCCGTACATGATTCGCAAGCGCGCGCACGAACGAGCTCCGGATATTCTCCGCACCGAACGTCGAATTCCGGAACACGATTCGGTCGATAAGTTTTTCCCAATACGTCTGGCTGAACCGAAACACCGCCCGAATGCTCTTCGCCACCTCATCCCGCTCCCCCGACGCCTGTTCGACCATACGTTCCCGCCACCACGCCCTCGCAAACGGGCAATCGACATAAACCGAACGGTTGCCCCTCACCTCGGGAAGCCCGCCCAGGCGCCGAAGCACCGTCCTTACGCAGTCGTCCACTCGCTTTGGACCCCTGTCAGACGTGTCGCTCAGCGCCAAGTCGATTCTTTCCGCTCCACCTGGCAGATTCCCGCCGTTCGCTGCCAGATATGCCGGATCGATAAGCCTGTGCCGCACATGGTTCAACGTAACCGCTGCCCAGAACGTCGACCGGCAGGCGAGGGCTGGCGTGACGGCCGACCAAGCCGAATAGAGCATCCGCTCTGTATCCTCCGGCGGCTCCTTGAACATCGGCTCCGTCAACGCCTCAGGCAGCAGCGCAGCTTCCACGGTCCCTATCGTTTCGATCTGCCCGAACTTCTCCAGAAAGCCATCACCGGAGCGTACCTCTACAAGGAAATCCCTCTGCAGGTCGCTTCCCTTGATCCTCAACAGAGTTTTCCGGAACCGCGTATAGTCGCTGTCGCGAAGCTCCTTAAGCCTTTCCGGCACCCTCATTGTTCTTCGCTCTCGCCGGCTCCGCCAGCACCGGGTTCCGGCATCACGTGCGGATAGAGCGCCGTCGCAACCTTTTCGGGACGAAACTCCGGATCCGTCCAACGCCCCAGCCCATTGACTTCCAGGTAATCCGCGAAGGCCTTCAGGTTCCGATGCGACTGCCAGCCGCTCTCGCCATCGTCCGCGTCATGGTCCCTCTGGAGCCTGGCAAGGCAAGCCGTGACGATATGTGTCATGATGTTCCAGCGATGCGCATCTTCCCTATGCCGCAGGAACCGGTGAAGCGAACTGCTCAAGTTCACCCTGAACCGGAACGGCTCCGTTTCGATATCAACCTCGAACTGGCCGTCCTTCAAACCCGGCATCTCATGCAACGACAGCAACTGCAAAATCGAGGATTCCAGGCGCACGACATCGCCGAGAGCCAGCCTCGAACCCCGACGGAACGATACGCTCTGGCCATCCCATACCTTATGAACGCCATCCCGCGACGAGCAGAGCACCAGATCGCACGCCTCTGCGCAGACAATCATCGGCGTGAACAATGGCGGCTCTCCAAGATCGTCCACGTCCCAGCTCACGTCATGCCGCCCGGTCGCAGACATATGCGTTCTTCGATACGAGGAAATCGGCGAGGAAACTATGCAGGCGCACTGCGCCTTCCCTTCTTCGAGCATCCGCACTATCAGCGGCGCCCCGCTGACAAGATGCGTCACCTCAAAAGACGCACGGTCCTCGCCCGGCAGGAATTCAAGCTCATATCGACCTTCCGGAAACGACAGGTTGCCCGGTTCCAGAACCGGGTGCTCATGCGCCCTGATCGCATTCGACGGTCCAGGCTCAACCGCGACAATCGAGTACGGCTTTCTCATCCTCCCCCCAAATCCAGACGAGCGCTCGCGCCTTAGCTCTCGTCCTTCTCCCCGGCGAAAACCTCGACCCTGAGCGAAGGCGTCAGCATATCTGCAAACTCGCCATCCAGCCGATAGTCGGTCTCCACCTCCACCGACCTGCCCGCAACGAGGTCTCCCAGCCTTACTCCCACCACCTTGCCGTCCCAGCGCACCAGTTCGCTTCCTTCTGCAGCCCTGCCATCCACAGTGACCCGGCTCAAGACCGCCGGCGCGTAGCCATCCTGACCGTGCCTTTCGCAGGTCGCATCCAGAGCTTCATCGACCACAAGCCGCAACTCGGCATTCGCGTAGTCCCGCGCGCACTCAACCACGATCCGGCGCCTGCTTTCTCCCGTCGGGCAAGACGCAGCCTGAAAAAACCTGGGCAGGGAAGGCCGCTGTCGTCGACGATCTTGCCTCCGTTCCCTGTTCCGCTCCCGGCCTTCTTGGTGTTGGCGTTCCTCCCTTTCCTCCGTGTCTTTCGAATCCGGGTCCACCCGAAACAACGGCAGCTGGCGCGCAGGCGCCCGGCCGACAGGAACCGGCGCTCCCCAGAACCGTCCTTTCCGTACCCGGCCGGTCGCATCCCCTTCAACGTCCCCGAAGTCCAGTGTAAGGAAATCTGGCGACATGTACTCCTCCGAGGATACGGCCTCAACGTTTGCACGGAGCCAGTCAACGACTTCCCCAAGCGCCCGGTAACAAGCCGTCCGTCGAGCCTGCGGCAACCGTTTCACGACAATCGCGTCGTGCAAAGGTCCCTCCGCAATCCGAATCCAGTCGTACAGATCGCTTCCTTCCCCTGCATCGAGCGAGAGCACTGCATGAAACGGCACCCGATCGGTGAATTTCTGGTAAAATCCCGGAATCGTATCCGTAATCCACATCCCGTTGCGAAACAGGTCGACACGCGTGACCCCCTTGACGTCTTCCTTCAAGGAGACGCCGATCTTCCCTGCGCTCGTCGTAACCGACTGCCGTTTGCCACGTCGATACGCCTCGAACCCCTCGAACGCCCTCTTCCCGTTCAGGAAGGCCCTGGCTCGCCGCCTTTCCTTATGGCTTGCGAGCACCGACGCCAACCGCGCCTTGTCGACTACCCTTTTCTCACTGTCTGACCCTGGCCGCCTGTCCTCCACGACCACCTCAAGATCGCCGTCATCGATTGCCACAAAGAAGTTCGCCGACGCCCCGTGCGAGACCATTTCCCACAGCGTCTCTTCTTCCAGGAAATTGTTGAACGCAGGAATGATGACCGCTGTCCCCCGACCCCACGACTCGCGAACTTCCGCCAAAACCTCCTCGATCAGCTCCGGCAGCTCCCCGTTGCGCGCATATTCGTAGAGCGTCCCGCGGCCCGCTGCAAAATCCCAGATATAGAACCCGTCGCCTCCGCGCAGATGCCGGTCCCCTGCATCTACGTGAGAAGCAAGAACCGCATGACCGGATCCGATCCGCTCCCCATCGTCCGAAATACCGCCATACAGCACATACCTGAGATCCGACACGGGAATGGCCGTCGAATGCCCGTTTCCGTACGTCCCGGTTGCTCCGCCCGCCTTCACGCTAACACCGTCGCTCAACAACGCATTCATGCGTTGCTCGTTCAGCCCGATGCCGTTGTCCAATACCGTGAGGAAATCCAGTTCCTCGCAACTCAGCGCATCCGTCATCCGTTGGACAACCAGTTCCGCCTGGCCCGGCAGCGATCCATCCGCCATCTCGCGCTGCCGTTCCACCGCTTTCCCGAACGCCTCTCTGTAGCTCTCGATACCCGGTATCGAAGCCAGCGGCCTCCGCTCCAGCCTGAAAGTCACAACCGCCGGCCGCACTTCGGCATTCCTGGCAGCATCCAGACTGTTCTGAATCAATTCGCGAACCACCGCGGCCGGCCGGAGATTATCGAAGGCAGCGATACCGGCCGGGGTGAAACCCCCGCTGCTTCCCGGACCGAAGCGCAGGTCAGGCTTTTTCGTGGTCATGGCTTTCAAATTCTACGGGCGATGATTTTCAATTCGGTCAGAACAGATATTGCTTTGTCAACATCTTCGTCCGTCGTGAAGCGACCCAGACTAATCCTGACCCCCGTCGCAGCCGTCTCCTCATCGAGGCCGAGCGCCATCAACACCCGGGACGGCTCCAGGCTCGCAGACGAGCAAGCCGACCCACTCGAGAATGCCAGTCGGTCCGAAACCGCCGCAATGATCTCTTCCGCCAAAACCCCCGGGAACCCAATACTCAGGTTCCCCGCTATACGCTTGTCGACGTCCCCGAACAGACGAATGTCCGGACGAACCTCCAGAAGCGCCTCGTAGAGCCGCCCGGCCAACCTGCCCATCCTCTCGCAATCATCGACCCGCTTCTCCGCCGCCATCCTGGAGGCCTCGCCAAGACCGACCGCAAGCGGCACGGGAACTGTCCCCCCTCGCAGCCCCCTTTCCTGTCCTCCTCCCGTGATGACAGGCCTCAAATCGACGCCAGACCGAACGAACAGCGCACCCACCCCCTTCGGCCCATAAACCTTGTGCCCCGAAATACTCAGAAGATCGACGTCCCATTCCTCCACGTCGACTTCCAATCTTCCCGCCGCCTGCGTCGCGTCCGTATGAAACAGCGCCCCAATTTCGCGGCACCTCTTCCCTATTTCCGTTAGAGGCTGCACCACCCCGATTTCGTTATTCACGGCCATCACCGACACCAGCAAGGTCCGCTCGTCGGTCGCCCTTTCCAACTCCGGCAAGTCGACCAGGCCGTTTGCCCCAACAGGCAACACAACCGCATCGAACCCCCACCTGCCCAAGTCCTGGACGGTCTCCAGCACAGCCGGATGCTCGGTCGCTACCGTAACGATGCGGTTCCGCCCGTCATTCCCTTCCCGGCTCGCCACACCGCGTAACGCCAGGTTGCAGGATTCCGTCGCCCCGGACGTGAACACGATCTCCTCATCGTCGGCATTGACCAGCTGTGCCACCCTGGCTCGAGCCTCACCGACCGCCCGCGACGCCTCCCACCCGAATCCGTGATCGCTCGAATGCGGATTCCCGAACTGCTCACACAGCCACGGCCACATGGCCTCCCGCACCGACGGGTCCATTGGAGTCGTCGCCTGATTGTCGAGATAAACCGGCCTTGAGTTCATTCCGTGCAGTCGCACGGCAGCATACCTTCCGCAAGCTCGCTCGGGACCGAACCTTCCACCAGGTCCCCATAGGTGAATTCATCGCTTCCGAAGAACCCGATCCGGGTCGCGCTGCTACGCACCTGTCGACCTTCCGCCTCGAGGTCGCGCCCATACTTCGACTCGACACGCGTCCACCAGGCCAGATCGCTAGGCGAATCTTCCAGCACTCCGAACCCCTCCACGCTGGTATTCTTCGCATCGTCCATTCGTTCCCGAATATCTCGCAGATTCCCCAATCCCTTCAGGAAGCAGAACACGCAGTTCGACAGGCTCGTCTCCTTCGGCAGGGAGAGATCCCAATCCTGGCGCTCCCAGAACCCGTTCACGTCGTCACGCGTAACCGCCATATCGTCCAGCGGCATATACACATGTTCACCCTCGTATCCCGACGCTCCCTCGTTCCGGGTCTCTACCCTCTGGATGCGGTGCGGCTCATCGCCCCGGAGCCCGATAAACGCTACATACTCCACACCGCCTTTGCCGAACTTCGCCCTGTCTCCAAACGTCTTTCCCTTCAAAGCCTCATTCTCGAACGGCGCCCAGTCCGGACAGAAATCCCGATAGCATTGCTCTGGCCGCACATGCGGTCGTCCCCACACATAGGAACGCTTCTCGACGAATATCTTCCGCGGCACCTCGCCCCTGTTCTCGCGATGCCTCCGGTAAGTCGCGTCCGCATCGATTCTCGACCCATTCCCGTAATGCCCCAGCCTCGGAATCGTTGGCTTCGAGGCAAACCAGTCCCGCAGAAAACTCCGCGTAACGTCGAGCTTCAGCTGCTGCGTGCAAACCCGCTTGAACCTGTTCGGCACATAGCCCTTCCACGACAACAGCTCTTCGAAAACCTCGCCCCGCCAATGAAACCCGTCCGGGTTAGCTTCCGATCTCGGCCGGTCGTTCACCAGCCTGTAGCTCGGCATCCTCGTCCACTCGCCCCGCCAAGCGTCCTCGTAGGTCTGAAACTCGATCTGCAAGAATGGAATGCCATAGCTCCGGGCTGTCCGCATGCAGTCTCCAACGAACCTGTACGTGTCGGGATGTTCCGCCGACGTGTTATTGAAGATAATGACATCCCCCCGCTCCCGATCGAGAATTCCGTTCTCCAGAAGCGCAAACAACAGCATCCCGCTTGATCGCCCCCCCGAAAACTTCACCACATGAGGAAGCCGCGAATGCCTCTTCGACTTATACCGAAACTGATACTCCTCTGAGGGGTCGTGCCGCTTCGGCCTGCGAACCTCTCTCGACACCCGCAGCCTTGGAACGTCGCGTATGGCCGGCCACTCCATCACCCTACGCCCCAGTTCCCTGCAGCAGCTTCATTCGTAATCTCCGTGGCATTAGCCGATTCTATCATTGACACAATGCACAGGGACACCCCTGACCGGCGAGCTGCTCGAACGGTTCATGGACAAGGATGGCTTTGAGACGCTGGATGATCAATAACGCGTTTGAAATGACTTCGGAACAGGGGGAAGCCGTCTGAGCCTCGGGCGAGCGTACCCCATATCATCGGGGCGCTCCGACCGGATGCAGGAGCATGACGGATTTCCGCCGATCGCCCCGGAACGCTATCGCAGCCCGGAATCCCCCTATGATCCCCCATCATGGTCGCGCGTGTCCGCAATCTGACGTCTTCGTCATCGACGGCGGAGTATTTCCATGAGGAGGGCGGCTACTATGTGACGGCGGGGGGGGGCCGCGGGGGGGGGGGGGGGGGGGGGGGGGGGGAGCGCCCGGGGGGGGCGGCGGGCGGCGACCGTGAGGCGGCGCGCGCGAAGGCGGAGGAGCACCGCCAGGCGAGCGCCTGGTACGGGCAGGCGGCGGCCGCGCTGGGGCTCGAACCGGGCCGGAAGGTTGCGGCGGGCGCGTTCGAGAGGCTTCTCCAGGGCCACGTGCCCGGAACGGACATCCGGCTTGGGCGCAAGCGGGACGGCAGGCACGAGCACCGCCCGGGTTT
>MKWU01004367.1_pt1 | contig 16876 bp, 19 predicted proteins | sample 809101 | NCBI WGS metagenome assembly MKWU01 (sample SAMN05860141, study PRJNA318959) | sponge metagenome | host: Aplysina aerophoba | place: Slovenia: Piran, Adriatic Sea, Gulf of Piran | collected 2013-05-07 | reverse complement strand
GGTAGTGAAACTGGGCGACCTGCGACCGGTCCACCTCGGTTATGGGCAGTTCACCGAGTTCGGGCAGAATGTGGCGCTGGATGATGTGGCGGTAGCTTGCTTGCGTCCTCTTCCGGCAGTTGACCGCCACATGGCCCTGCATGTAGCGCTCCGCCAGACCCGCTACCGTAAGTTCCGGCTCCACCGGCGCTGGAAACGGCTCCAGACCCCGCTTGATGCGGTCGATCACTTGGGCGGCCTGCTTGCGGGCGTGGTCTGCCAACAGTTGACCGTGGCGTCCGAGGGTGACGCGTATTGGACCCCGCGGGCCGCGTGTCTGGACCACGAAGACCTTGCGGCCGCTGGCGTAGACCCTGACGCCGAACCCGGCCAGGTCCCGATCCCAAAAGATGGCCTCCCTGCCGATTGCCGCCAGGGCGTCGATAGTACGTTTGGTGAGTTTCCGATCATTCTTCGACGACATCGCGTGACTCCGGTTGGTGAAGTCCTAAAACTAGCTGGAAAATGGAAGGGGGTGCATCCTGGTTGAGGAAGAACCAACCGGCGCGGGTAGAGGCCGGCGCCTAGAAGGAGGCACGCCATGGCGAAGAGAGTACCGGGATCGATGCGCACGCGCAAATCCCTTTCGGAGCTGATCGAAGGACGGCTGTCATGTGCGGACGGGAGAGGCGAGTTGGTGAAGCTGGCGAGGCGTCTGATCATAGAGGAGACGTTGGAGGCGGAGAGCCGCAATGCCTTGGGACGGGACTACTACGAGCACGGGGCGGCCGAGGGCCAGGGATGGCGCAACGGGGTTCGGCCGGGGCGGCGGAAGGGGTGGTGGACTACGCGGCGCCGCAGATCACGGGGCGGGAGGAGCCTTTCCACTCGGAGATCCGGGAGACCCTGAAGGGGCGCACCCAGGCGTTGGAGGACCTGGCCGTGGAACTTCTGGCGCGGGGTCTTTCGGTGCGCGACATCGAAGACGCCTTCAGAGACGAGAGCGGGCGGTCGTTGCTGTCGCAGACAGCGGTCTCGGAGATCGGTGAGCGGCTATGGGCAGACTACCAGGAGTTCGCCAGCCGCGATCTCTCGGAGTACGGCATCGTCTATCTGTTCGTCGACGGCATAGCCGAGCGCATCCGCCCCGGGCAGAAGCGCGAGCCGATGCTGGCGGCCGCTCACCGCTTGAGGAATCTCGTGGCCAAGACGCCCGAGGATCTGTGGCCGGAGTTCAAGGCCCGGGTCTCAGCCGCCTACCAAGCCCCCTCCCGTGCCATCGCACGCGAACTCGCCGCGGGTGTGGTCGCTGACTACCAGACCGAACTGCCCACCGCCACCGCCTGTTTCATGGATGACTTCGAGGCCTGCATCGCACACCCAGAATGCCCATCACCCATCGCCGTGCCATCCGTACCACCAACCTGCTGGAGCGCCTGTTTGTCGAGGAACGCCGGCTCTGATCTCGAACGCCGCCAGATGCGCGCCGTCAGAGAAGAACTCGATCATGAATACCAAGCCCACAACGGCCTCAACCCAACCGCCTCGGCCGATGCTGCCCCCATCCAATTATCCAGCACTTCTCGGACTTGACCGACACGCCCTTGAGGTTCGTGGTGAGCAAGTAGATCGCGATGGCCTATGTGCGATAACCGAGCTTTGAGCCTTCCATCCCGGTGCCGGCCTTGAGCGAGAACATACGCTTGCTGCTACCCTTCACGCAGACTCGGCAGCGATGCGTCATGGTCTTGTGCTTGATTCTACTCTGTACGTTGTCAGTTCCGCAGTAGGGGCAGATCGGCCCCTTGGGCCATCTGACTTGCTCGAACCACTCGCGGTCCGTGTCTTCGGTGGAAAGCATGTCCATCAGTTCGACGAGGCTGATCGCTTTGCGGTAGGATTTTCCAGGGGCTTTCTGACTCTTTAGAGGCCGCGCACTGCCGACATCTCCAGACTCCGCTAAGGTCCAACCAAACGCCACGCTCCGTTGACGTGTCGCAAGGAACGTCGCCACTCGTACGCCAGGTAATTCAAGATCCAGTGCGACGAAGGGAGCGGGACTATGGCCTTGGTGAGGGCCTGCCCCGACGAATGGACGGAGTTGGCGGCATAGCCGGGAATCGCTGTCCCGCCTTCCGGGCATCCCGACGGTTGGAAGGGAGGGACCAAGATGGGCACGAAGTGAAGGACGAAGCGTTGACGAGGCATCACCGTGCCTCATCCCCATTGGTCCTCGATTGACATTGACCCTGCGCGTTGCTACGAGTAGCCGGGCTGCTTCTTGCCAACACCCAGCGCGCAGGGGCCCCGAGCAAGCTGGCCTTCATGCAGCCGCTCGCCCCTGACAAACTGGCGCGGCATCTGGTGCACACCGGCTGGTTTCGAAAGTATCGATGCGATCACCGGATGAACGGCGGAACTCTTGACCGTCTCCCTGAACGTCCTGACGGATCTCGTTGTCTCGGTATCGGAGTCCGAACGCTTGTCCCTTCCCGCGCTGTTCGCGGCCATGTCGCGATCGAGAGTATCGCGGTTTCCTGCGCTGAGGTCTCATCAACGTCCTGCGTGGCACATGTTTCTGGTTCAGCTCGGAGCCTTGGCGCTGTGGAAGGCGGGACGGACGGAGTTGTCCGGGGACTCTTCGGTGTGGGCCGGGCTGCTCCGCGGCTTGACCCCGGACCACCCCGGCGATGAGCCTTGGCGCATGGTTGTGGAAGACCGGACGCAGCCCGCTTTTCTCCAGCCGCCTGCCCGTGACAACCTGCGGTGGTGGCCGGTGGAGACTCCGGACGAGCTCGATGTGCTCATCACCGCGCGAAACCATGACCTCAAGCGGACCGTAGCCCGCTCTGCGGAGATTGACGACTGGCTGTTCGCCTTGGTTTCGCTGCAGACGACCGCCGGTTACGACGGGAACCGAACCTACGGAATCGCCCGGATGAACGGAGGCTCCTCCAGCCGGCCGATGTTGGCGCTGGCGCCTGCCGGCAGCGCCAAGAGTCACGGGCCGAATCCGAGCGAGTGGTGGTCCCGTGACGTCCGGCGTCTTCTGGCGGACCGCGACGGCAGTCCCCGGGGCAAGGAGACGGCGCTCCTCTGGTGTGTGGACTGGCCCGACGGGGAGCAGCTGAGTCCGCACGAGCTCGACCCCTGGTTCATCGAAGTCTGCCGGCGAGTGAGGCTCGTCGACAACGCAGGCGGCCTATCGGCGATCCGGGCGAGCTCCATCGCGGCGCGCGTCGATGCAAAGGCGTACCATGGCAACGTCGGGGATCCCTGGGCGCCGGTACATGCGGCGAGCGGGAAGAGCCTGACGCTGAGCGCCGGCGACTTCGGATACAAGAGGCTCGCGGAGATCATGTTCGGAGGCGAGTGGCACGTGCCGCTTCTGGCGACGCCCGCGCCGGACGACGCCGCAAACGACATGGTGCTCGTGGCCGAGGCGTTGGCCCGCGGGAATTGCAGGACGGACGGTTTCAAGAGCCGCGCGGTGGCGGTCCCGTATGGCGTGGTTCGGCTTCTTCGGTCCGCAGCCGCCGCGGAAGTCTCGAAGGTGCAAATGGAGGAGATCGCGGCGTTCGACCGGGCCTTGCGGGACGCCGTGGCTCTATTCGCGGCGCGAGGGACCTGGGAAGGCGTGAGACCCGCGAGGTATGCGGTTGCGGCGCCGGCGAGACGCCGATTCGACCGCGTGGCCGACACGTTGTTCTTTCCCCACCTTTGGCGGCGGCTCGGGGCCGGGAACGACGGCGAACCGGAGGCCATCGAGAGAGCGGGGCACGATTTCCGGAAGGCGCTCTTCGACGCGGCGCGTACCGAACTCGCCGATTCTCTGCGGAACGTGCCGTGTTCGACGATACAACGGCCGAGGGCCGAAGCGCGGGCGTGGACCGCCTTTCACGGACGGGTCCGGAGGCGCTTTCCGCGGATCTACGAGAAGATGGACGACGGCAGTGCCAGGATTCGAAGGTCCGGTTGAGGAAACCGCCGAGGGCGCGGCCCGGATGCTCCAGAGGCTCCCGCCTCGCAGGCTGGCCGAACTGCGCCGCATGGAGACGCCGGCCGCGGCTCCGCTCTTCTGGCTGCTGGCGGCGCGCTACCCCCGCACCATAGGCCAAAGACCTGATGAATGGGCCGCCGTCATTCGCATTCTCGCCATGCTGACCGGACGAGGCGGACCGGCGCACCGGGGGTTTCTGCACAGCGCCGAGCACCGGTGGGGAGAAGTCCTTTGCGACGGCGGCGACCGGACATGGCCCTATTCGGCGGGCTTCCGTCCCGTGATCAGCGAGCAACGGCTGGCACACCTGATTGCGGCGCGGGGGGAGCAGAGGAGGGGTCTCCTGGAGCGCATCGCCCGCGTGATCGCCCGTACGCGCCGACACGGGGTGAACGTGGTCGACGTTGCACGGACGCTGCTGGATCCCGGCAGCGACGTTGGACGATTCCTGGCCGGACCATACTACCGCAGGCTGGACGTGGCCGTGCGCAAGCGCGAAGCCGGGCATGAAGGAGAGGAGGAATGACCGAACCGCGTTTCCTGCAGATCCACACCCTGAGCCAGTACACGGGCGTCCTGTTGAATCGCGACGAAACCGGGCAGGCCAAGCGGCTGCCCTATGGCGGGGTTTCACGCACGCGCATCTCGTCGCAGTGTCTCAAGCGGCACTGGCGTGTTGCCGACGACCCCCATGCCCTGGACCGGATAGACGGCGCGGAAGCTGCGTTCCGCTCGCGCGAGCTGGTGACGAAGAAGGTGATGGAGCCGTTGCGTACCCGCTTTCCGGACGACGTGCTGGAGGCGCTGGAGCCGGAGATCCAACGGGCCGTCTACGGGGAGAAGGGGGTTACCAGGCAGAACCGCCAAACGCTTCTGCTTGGAGCGCCGGAGATCAGGTGGTTGGCCCGCGAAGCCGAACGCATGGCGGAGGAAGCGGGCGGCAGGCCCGCCGCGGCCGAGGAGGCGGTTGCGGTATGGCGGAAGACCTTTCACCACAATATCCGCGCGATGCGGGACGCCGCGACACTTCCGGCCGGACTGACGGCCGCGCTCTTCGGGCGGATGGTGACATCCGACGCCGATGCCAACATCGCCGCTTCGATTCACGTCGCCCATGCGTTCACCGTGCACGGGGAAGAGGCGGAGAGCGACTACTTTACCGCTGTGGACGACCTTTCCGACGCCGAGCCGGGGGCCGACACCATCCAGGAAACGGAGCTTACCTCGGGCCTCTTCTACGGGTACGTGGTGGTGGATCTGCCGGGGCTTCTCAAGAACCTGGGCGGAGATGCGGACACCACCGCCGCGGCGGACATGGCCGGCGCGGTCCTGCACAACCTGGTCTACCTTGTCGCGGAGGTCTCGCCGGGGGCGAAGCTCGGGTCCACGGCGCCCTACGGCCGCGCCTCCCTGATGCTTCTGGAGAGCGGGGAGCGGCAACCGCGCGCGTTGTCCGAGGCGTACCGGAACCCCTGTGCGCCGGACGCCCGGGCCGCGGCGGATGCGATGGCCCGTCACCTGCATCTGCTCGACGAGGCATACGGGACCGGTGAGGAACGGCGCGTGATGGCGCTCGTCCCGGTCGAGTTTCCAAGGGCGGAGCAGGGAACCCTGGCCGACCTCGCTGCCTGGGCGAAAGCGCTTCCGGGAGCGTTCAAGTGATCCATCGGTGGCTCGTGATTCGCCTGGATGCGCCGCTGATGGCCTTCGGCGGCGTGGCGATCGACCAGGTCGGGCCGACGCGGGACTTTCCGGCCGCCTCGATGCTCACCGGGCTTCTCGCCAACGCGATCGGGCTGTCCTGGGCGGACCGGGCGGCGCATCAAGCCCTGCAGGACCGGCTGGTCTTCGGCGCGCGGCATGAACGGGGGTCGGGCGCCGCAGGCGCGCTCACGGACGGCCAGAACGCCAAGCTCTCCAAGACAGACCAGGGCTGGACGACCTTCGGAGTTCCCGAGGGACGCAGGGGCTCGAGCCACGATGCGCCGCACCGTCGCGCGCGGGACTACCTGACCGATACGGTAGTGCGGGTGGTGCTGCGGCTCGATCCCGCCGGCCCCGAACCGACGCTCGAGGTCCTGGCCGAAGCGCTCGACCCGCCCCCGCCCCCCCCGGTCATCCGGCGCCAGCCGCGCCCGCCCGCCCCGCGCCCCCGTTGTCCGGCGGGCCAAAGCCGTGTCTGCCCGCCTGCCGCTTGAGGGACGGCTGGACGGATGGGGACACGGCCCATGCGGCGCTGTGCTCGCTCCCGGGTCCAGGGCCGTACCGTGCGCTGTGGCCGGTTGGCGAGGGGCCGGAAGCCGACGCGTCGGTCGACGGCGTGTTCGAGCTTCCCGACACGCGCAACTGGCGCACGGGGCTGCACGGCGGGTTGCGCCGCGTCGTCCGGGGTTTCGTCACGGGGGCCGGTCCGTGAAACCCCTGTACCTGATCAGGGCGCCCGTGGACATGGCCGGGCTGGCGCGTTGCGCCGGCGAGCGCGGTTGGTTGCGCTACCGTGGCCACGAGGTCGGGTTCGACGAGGGCCGTGCGCTTCATCACGTGGTGAGCGAATCCTTTGGCCCCGGCGGGCTTCGGCCGTTCCGTTTGCTGGTCCCGCCCGGAAGCACGGTGGGGAGCCTCTACGGCTACAGTCGGAGCGACGCGGAGACCTTGCGGCGTACCGGCGGCGTGTACGCCCTTCCGGAGCATCTGGGGGTCCTGGACATGGAACAGCTGGTGGGGAAGGCCATGCCTGGGTCGTGGAAGGCGGGCCAGCGAATCGGCTTTGACCTCCGCGCGCGGCCCGTCCGCAGGCTGAGCGACAATCTCGGACGCGGACCGTTCCGGAAGGGAGCCGAGGTGGATGCCTTCCTCGTCATGGCGCTGCGGCGATTTCCGGACGATCCCGCGGGCACGGCCGGCAGCGGCCGCACGAGAGAACCCGTCTACCTCGACTGGCTCGCGGAGCGGTTGGCCCCTTTCGCCGAGCTCGACCGTCAGGGTACACGCCTCGTCCGTTTCCAGCGCGCCCGTGTGTCGCGCGGGAAAGGTCCGACCGAGGGGCCGGACGCAACCTTTCATGGCGTGCTGAGCGTAAAGGACCCGGAACGATTCTCCGCGCTGTTGGCGCGGGGAGTCGGGCGGCATCGCGCCTACGGCTATGGGATGCTTCTTCTTCGTCCGCCAACAGGTAGCGCCGGGCGGGCGATTGCTTTACAAACTCGATAAAGTTCGGTGTTAATCTCCGGTTCCCCGCGTGTGCGGGGATAGACCCTTGTGTTACCCTCGCAGGGTCGTCATGATTCCCCACGTCGGTGGGGATAGAGTTTCGCACCGGATCGGCCGTTCGACGTGATTCTGTGGTGTGGCCCGCGAACGTTTCGGCCGAGGCAAACCTTGGCGCTGCCGTCCGAAGGATCCCGAAAGCCGGCCAACGGGTTCGTGGGCCGAACAGGACAGGGTTGAAGGTCCAATCCGTTGTGACGTTGACACCCCCAGGCCGCGGAAGTGTGGAAACCGGACCTCCACACCGGTCACCGTTTCATGTCGCGGCTCGTTTCATTCTCTTGTATGGTACCCGGCGCAGGCGATCGTCAAGAGGGAGTTCCGAACAGGGGTCGAGCGCTGTCATGCGTATGAACATAGCCAATGCGGCCACGCAATAGGTAAAACCTACACTTACCTACACGTCTGCCCACTCATGCGGCGGGCTACGCAGGATTGCGGAAGGAAAGACCTCACCCTCGCCGCCGCATCGCTGGCCATCGGCCGCAACAAGACCTCTCTGCAGCAGTACGTGGACCGCGGCGTGCCCGCAGTGCTGGGCTATCGCGACAGCGAGACCCTGGCCGAACGGCTCGGTCGTCAACCGCTTCTTCCTGTCTCCGTCAGTTGCCGGAACGCCGACAGGACTTCGCTTGCGGTCCCCGTCGAAACCCGCGCCAAACGCCCCGTCGCGGGGGTTGTCCCGCGGCGCTCCTCCATTTGACCGGACAGCCGGACGCAGGCCGCCGCGGCTCCGAGGCCTCCGTGCGGCGGGCTCGGGCTCCCCGGTCGGACCAGCCGCACAGCGGCGCCGGCCGCATCAACGGAACTCGAACTCCTCATTGTGAATGCGCCGCGCGGACACACCCCGTTTCGCGAAACCGTCCGAGACGGCCGCGACCATCGGTTTCGGACCGCAAAGATAGTAGCTCCAGTCCGTCAGCGCCTCGCCAAGGTCGGCCCGGATGGCGTCCGCGTCGATCCGCGCCCCGGCGTCGGAAGTGAACAGGGTGATCGTCACGCCTCCCAGGTCAGCCGCCCGCGCCTTTAGTTCGCCGAGGAAAAGCGCTTCGCTCGCGGTCCTCACGCAGTAGTAGAGGCGCACGGTCTTGCCATGCCCCGGCGCCATCGTGCGCAACACGGACAGGAAGGGAGTGATCCCGATCCCCCCTGCCACCCAGACCTGTTTCTCCGAACCCCTCAGAGGGCTGAAGCGTCCATAGGGACCCTCGATGGCGACATCGGCCCCCGCACTCAGATCGTCACGCACGCGGCGGGTGTAGTCGCCAAGCACCTTCATCGTGAAGCGGAGCCCGTCTTCTGTCGCTCCAGAGGAGATGGTGAAGGGATGCGCTTCCCGGAAACCGGCGGCGTCGATGGTGACGAACGCGAATTGTCCCGGCTCGAAGGCAAACATCCCGTCCTTCGAGCGCAGCACCACCTCGGTCGCGCGCTCGAGCCTGTTGACCGCGGTCACGGTGAAAGGGCGTTTCCCGCTCGCCGGATAAAGGATCTGCTTGTAGGCGTAGGCCGCCAATCCGGCCAGCAGCAGGAGGGCGAGAAACACGCCGGGAGCGGAGAAGAAAGCGATCTCTTCGCCCTCGTAGAGCACCAGAAAGACATGGACGCTGACGACGGTGAAGAACAACCCCATGAACCGATGGGTCGTGATCCAACGGTGATACGGGATCTTGCGGTTGAGCGTGATGATGATGAGCAAGGTGAAGCCGATCATCGCCACCAGGCCGACGGTCCCGACGGGCAATCCGCCTTCTTCGTCCGGGGCCGCAGGCTCCGCCGGTGCAGGCGGTGGCGCGGGCGTTGCCGCGCCGCCCTGGACGGACACGGCGGTGGCGGCCGCAGCATCGTCGTCCGGCCCGCCGCCCGGAACCGTCGCAAAGTGCGCGATGAACAGCAACAGGGCGGCAACGCCCAGGTACTTGTGGAGCTTGTACATCCGGTCGAGGCCGCCGAACCATGTCTCCACCGCGCGCGGGCGCGCCGATAGCATTAGCGCCAGCGCCATGCAGATCACCGAACCGGAACCGGCGAAATAGGAGAACTGCGCGCCAAACGGCATTGCCGCCGCGATCACGTAGTGCCAGTACGCCGCCGCGTATGCGACGAACAGCGCAACAACCGCCCACACACCCTTTTGCAGGTTCACGTCCTCTCCCCACCGCGGTGCGGCGGAGACTCGGCGCCGCCGCCCGCTCCTTTCCGCCGGTGCGGGGTGTCGGAGCTACCTGCCGTTTCGCTCGAACTCACCCGTTTCTCCTCCTCCGCATACCGCCGGAAACAACACGGGCCCCCGGCCGCGCCTACGCGCGAATTGCCCGATTCAGGCGGTCGCTTCGGCGGGTGGCATCGGCAACGGAAGCAATCCGGTCGGGGGTGGCCCCGAATGGTCCGGCGCCATGGTCGGGCTTGACTACGGCAACATGGCCGAACAGCGCTTCGTTCAAGGCGATGCACGCGTGACCGTGGACTTCGCGGACATGCACCTCGGTGTTGCGCTGACCGGGATAGCGGACGTGGAGTCCGGAGAAACCTACGATGACATGACGTGGGAGGGGATCGCCATGCGCGATGGGACGTTCGAGACCCCGACGCTTCGACGCTTTCGGGGCGATTTTTCGGCCCCGATCACGAAGAGGTTGGAGGCGTGTTCGACAGGAGTGTCAATGGCTCGTTCGGCGCTGCACGATGAGCCTGGAGAGGCTTTCAGGGGGGAGTTGGTTGGTCGATCCTGGCTTGCTGACCACCACTATCCGGCATCCATCGACCGTATTGCTCGCCGTACAGGGGGGCACGCGGCAACAAGGCAATGATATATAGGGCCCAGTGAGTCATAGCTACCGCGCTTTTTCAACAGCCCCGAGATTTACCGTTTACAGTTGCCCGCAACAGATTGTGAGCGTCTCGAAGACCTCGTGGATATCCGGTTTTCGACCGCAACCGGGACGCCGATGATTCAGAGCAAGGAATTGACCGGAACCGGCCTGTGGGTCGGCCTGAAGAGGGCAGAAAACATGCCGCGGAACGTCCGGAGAAGAGCAAGTCAGTCCAATGCCGGAGCGAGGCGCGCCAGCCGCGCACGGTCCGCTTCTCCGATTCCGAGTGGAGTCTGATCGAGCGGGCCGCCGCGCGGCACGGCATCCCGGCCGGCGAACTCATCCGCTCGGTCGCGGTCGCCGCCGCCAAGGAACGTCTCGGAGAGCCTCCGCCCACGACCCTGTCCAACGGTCACGCCGCGCTCATCGAGCAATCTACCGCTCTGTATACATGATCGCCACGCTCAAACGGGACGAACGGCTCGACGCCGAACGCGACAGAGAACTCGCCGACCTGGTCGCTGCGGCCCGCAGGACCATGGCGCAGACCATGGGCGAAGGTCCGGTGTGAGCGGTTCGGTTTGAGGAAATGAGCTCCAGCGACCGGAGTATCGGCTACGGCGAGTTCAACGATGGCGCCGATGGCGGCAGAATGCAGTCAGCATGAGAACTGGTGAACCCTCAGCGGGGAGCTCTTGGCGCTCGTAAGTGTACGAATGGGAGTCGCAGGTCCCGGGAGGACTTGGAGAACGAGGTTGACCGCAGCTTGTTCCCGGATCATTCATACCCATTCCGAGGGGGAGATTCTCTTCCCAAAACGTTCCCTTTGAAAAAGGGGCTATAGAGATGGCGAGAACACACTTCAAGGACATGACCATCATGGAGCCATGGACTACATGCGCACGCGGGGAGTTGCGGGACGTGCGGTATCTGGGGGGTTGCTCCTGCTCCCCAGCCCCGAGATCCCACGTTCACGGGAATGACGGAGAGGAGAGATGACAGGGTCCACGGATCGATTCCCTCCCATGGACCTTGAATGGCTTCGGTGGCTGCTGGACAGCTATGCCTTGTGGCTTGAGCGGGAGCTGATCGATCGTAGCGGCGACATGGAGCAGCAGAGCGAAAGGCTCTTCCTGGCGCCGTTCGTGGTGGTGTCCCACGTTGATTCCGACGACCCCATCCTCAATTACGGCAACCGGAAGGCCCTGGAACTGTGGGAGATGACCTGGGACGAGTTCACCACGACGCCCTCGCGGTTGACGGCCGAGCCCATGAACCGGGACGAGCGCGCACGGATGCTGCGTCTGGTAACGACCCACGGATTCATCAGCGATTACCGTGGTGTGCGAATCTCGCGGACCGGGCGACTGTTCCTCGTAGAGCACGCGACGGTGTGGAATGTGGTGGACGAGGACAGAGGCAGGCGGGGACAGGCGGCCACCTTCTCGCAATGGACGCTGCTGGAATAAGGAAGACAGGTTGGCTGGTCAGCCATGTAGTCCGTGACCTTGATCTTGCCGGCGACAATGGCTCTCCCAAGCGATGGCCAAACCCAGTTCCACCATGCCGCCCGCGTCCGCCCGTGACAGGCCGTGTGTGGCGTGCACGTCGCCCACGTCGGGCTGTCCGATGCGGTAGGCCCAGGCCGTCCCGGCCTTGCCCACCTGTTTGTTGCCGCAACCAGACCTCCCTGCCTAGCGCGGTGAGATCCTTTCCGCGGCAATGCTTGCAGACCGCTTTAGCCGTGCTCGCGTCGGGAGTGGGCCTTTTTCGCAAGGGCTGGCGACTCTGGATGGGGACGGTCCGTTTGGTCTTCGTCCGCGGCGCGGTAGCGCCTGAGGGGTCCCGCATGGCGACCGGCAAGAAACTCCGCCACCGCCTTCGCCGCGCTGTCCTCGATGTCCCACAGGCCGTACTCGCCTTGCGACTTGCCCAGCGACGTTGCGCCCTTGCGATGGCGTTCCAGTTCCTCAGCGATCTTGTCCGGCACCAGATCGGCCTTGGTGACGAAGTCTCGAAACGGTTCCTGAGGTTCCGTCCAACCATCGAGGAGTTTAATTCGCCCTTTGCCCGATATCGCAATCAGGAGCTGAATCCCTGCCCTGGTACACGCGGCTCCACTGATCCCCGCCCGTATTGTCGGGCCGGACCCCTACTTCCTCCGTCACCGACTTGCTCTCGATGATGAACATTCCCCAGCGATGCACGATCAAGTGATCTGTCTGGCACACTCCGGGCGAGCCGTCCTGCTCCGGTTGCTGGCGGTCCTCAAGGCGCAGGCCGTGCAACACGTGCGTCTCCGGATTGTTGGAGAACGCACGGTGCAGATAGTGCGCCATCTGCCCCTCGGCCTTGACGCCCGCTCGCAGACGAGGATCCGTCGGTACGGTTTGTTGCTTGTAGGGCTTTGCGATCATGCTGGATTCGGGATGCAGAAAGGTATCATCTACGGCATCGCATCCCCACCGTCGTGGCTATTCGCTCCCGCCGTTCTGGTGTTCCTTGAGGTGGTCGCACCATGCCTGACTATCGGACGCCCTCATGGCCTGCGCGAAAGTGGCAGCGTACGCGAGCACGTGCGCAGCGCGGATGTCAAGCGAGAGTATGGCTATGTCCAACGCCTTGAAGGCGGCTTCGAGAAGCACGACACGGGCCGCCTCCTGCACGTCTACGCCGCGGCTCACGTCCTGTCCCTCACAGGCAGGCCGCTGCCTTTGAAGCACACTGGAAGCCGCACGTCCGGTGGGAGCGTATCCCCAGGATACTCCAGCAGGCTGCCGGGTTCGGCTTCGGCCATCAAAGACTCGCAGGGCTCCTTTCGGGGCGCGCCGGCGATGAGCCGGGCGCACTTCATGCCGCTGGGCGCCGCACCGAGGCGTGTACGAAGCAAGCCCGGTACAAGCATCAAGAGCAGGACCGGGCATCCAGGTCCTTCCCTTCAACGCGTCGGTGGGCTGAAGCCTCACTTGAACGTCACGCGCACCGTCGGCTCTCCGGGCGGCCCCGAATAGGTCACCGAGGCACCGCCGTTCCCCTTCGCAGGCGGAAAGAGCCGGCCGAACGAACCGACCGAGACCATGTCTCCCGGTCCCAACTCCACTCCCTTGGACATGAGCCACAGGAGTGAATTGGCCGGATGCCCGAGCACAGCCTCGAACACGGGCCGGGTGCCCCAGTTCACCGGCACCACTGCGCCCGACTCCAGCATCATGTCCCGAAAGAGTACTCCCGCACGGGCTCGCTCACCCCGAGCCACTTCTGAGCCGGCCGGCTCGTCAACCCACCTTTAGCCGATCACCGGCCCCATGTGGGGCGTCAGGGCGCGGGTCAGCTTGGCTTGCGTGCAGAGCGCGTCCTCCATGGCGGCGCCCCTGGCCAGAATCGTCCGTCCACCCCTCTTCCAAGGTCCTCCCTGACTTGCTCCCTCTCCCTCCGAGGGAAGGCGGCGGCGAGGAGGCGCTATCGGACTATCGATAGTTGACCGTCTCGAACTTGCCGCCCTTGACGGTGATCTGCCGGTAGTTGCCGGCACTCTCGCCCGGCCCGATCAGCTCCACTGCCGAGGCCCCGACATAGTCCACGTCGCCGCCGCCGGCGAGGATCTTGAGCCCCTTGGCCAGTTCGCCCGGATAGATTTTCTCCCCCGGCGCGTTGGCCACCGTCATGACCTTGTCCTTGAGCTTGCCGCTCTCGGCCGACTTCGCCGCCTGCATGGCCAGCATGATCAGCGCGGCCGCGTCGTATGCTTCCGGCACGAAGGGGCTGTCCGACTTGATCTTCGCGGCCTTGGCGATCTCGCCGAGCTTGGCCGCTCCCGGACTGTCGGTGCCCGGGTGGGCGCCAATGGCGCCTTCGAGGCCCTTGCCGATGGCCTTGATCAGGGAGTCGCTGATCATGCCGTCGGGCAGATAGAACTTGTCGAAGGCGCCGGTGTCGAGCGCGCCCTGGATAATGCCCTTGCCGCCCTGGTCGGCGTAGCCGGCCACGATCAGGATGTCGCCCCCCGCCGCGGCCAGCGCCGCCACCTCGGCGCTGTAGTCGCCCTTGCCGTCCTCATGGGGAGCGGAGATGGTGATCTTGCCGCCGCCCTTCTTCACGTTGGCGGCGATGCTGTCCGCCAGACCCTTGCCGTAGTCGTTGTTGGTGTAGGTCAGCGCCGCCTCCTTGATCCCCATGTCCTTCAGGATGTCGGCGACGATCGCGCCTTGGCGGGCGTCGGACGGCGCGGTGCGGAAGAAGAGGCCGTTGTCCTCGATGGTGGACAGTGCCGGAGAGGTGGCCGACGGCGAGATCATCACGATGCCGTTGGGCTTCGCCACGTTCTCGAGCATGGCGATGGTGACGCCCGAGCAGTCGCCGCCCACGATGGCGTTCACCTTGTCCGATGTCACGATCCGCTCGGTGGCGGCGGACCCGGCGGCGGCGTCGCCGCAGGTGGAATCCGCGCGCACGGAGACGACCTTCTTGCCGCCCAACAACCCGCCGCCGTCATTGACTTCCTTCATCGCCAGCTCGGCGCCCTGCGCCATGTGGGGGGTCAGCGACTCGATGGGGCCGGTGTAACCGAACACCACTCCCAGCTTGATGTCGGCCGCGAGGGCGGCGCTGCCCAGCATCGAAACCAGCACGAACAGAATACTGGTAATAAGCGTTTTCATGTCAGTCTCCTCCTGCATTGGTCGCCCGTTTGATACGACCACATTCAACAAGAACCTGCCGAACAACGCGGCTCCGTTGCTTCCGGCATGGGACACCTCCCCGACGGTCCAACGGGGACGCTCACTTCGGGCCGGCAGCGTCATTCACTGGCCCGCATCGTGGGCGGCGGTGTGGGCGCGACGACGCCTACCAACGGATGAGGGCGCGCACCGTCACGCCGTTCTCGGCCTCGTTCCGGCCCGGGGACTCGCTCTGGGGTGGCGTCGAGGTTCAACTCGAAGCCGGGGCTCCGGTCCGCCGCCGCGCTCAGCCGCCAGCCGATCCGGTATTCCCGCGCTCCGCCGTCCGACGTCCCGTAACCCAGGTTCGGCGTGCCCGTGAACCGCCCGCCAAAGAGCGCCACCCCCGCACCCCGTAGCCCGCCTCCGCCCTGAGGCCCCGCTTGCGCGGGAGCCCGTGGGAGGCGGAGCAGCGGGGGCCGGTCCGTGCGCGCCCGTCCGGCGCCGGGCGCACGTCATGCCGCTGGGCCGCTCGGCCGAGAGCGCAACGAATCCAAGCGGGACACGGACATTGGCTTCTTCCTCGCGTTCTCCGGCCGGATGCGCCGCCGACCGACGCCTTCTCTCCGAAACACGACGCAAAACAACAACGACACGTAACATACCACACGGTTCAACGGAACGGGGGCTGTTTCTGCGAGGAGGGGTCCGCGCTACACTGGAAGGGTAGTCACGGGTGCGGACAGGAGGGTTCCAATGGCGCGGCTCAAGCACATTGCGATAAGGACCGAAGACGTTCAGAAGACCGCGGCCTTCTACAAGGCGGCGTTCGATCTTGAGGAAGTGGGCAAGGGCCGGTCCGGCGTGTACCTCTCCGACGGCCATGTCAACCTAGCGATCCTGAACCTCAAGACGCCCGCGTCCCGCGCGGGCGTGGACCACCTGGGCTTCCAGGTGAACGACCTGGAAGGAACCGTGGCGCGCGTCACCAAGCTGGGCGGGCGGCTCACGGAGGCGGCTCCGCGGACCCCGGTGGAGGATCCGGCTCAACCCCGGTCGTACTTTGAGGTCAAGGTCGCCGGGCCGGACGGGCAGGAGATCGATGTGTCCGACAACGGATGGGCCGGGGCTCACGGGAAGTAATGAGATGAATGACAAGGGAGACTGTTTTTCGTCGACATACGAATCGGACGTCGTGCACGCCGCGGGCCGGACGCAACCGCGGCCGGGAACGCGGCAGCGGCAGCCGCAGCGGTCGACGTCGTGGACCTCCACGTCATGATGCGGGGCAAGGACGGTTTCGCACCCTGCCGGCGCGCGCGGCCCGGGGCAATCAGCCACCGTGCCGGGTATCCGGCTCGCGACGCGCCACGCGCCATGGCACTGTAAGCCAACATGGCGGGAACCCGGAAACCGCGGCGGTTGAATGGCGTGACCGCGAGAGCGAGAGCCGCTGTGGCGGGCCTGCTGGCTGCGGTTGGGCTTGCGGCCCTGGGCCAGTTGTTCCCGGCCGATGCTTTGTCCCAGAGCCGGAACGCCGGCGATGCGCGGCTTCGGCCCTCAGGGGAGGGCCTGCCGTTCGATCCCGGCCGTTTCCGCGGCTTCGACGACTATGTCAGGCAGACGCGCGACAGGCTCGAACGCCACAAGGTGTACCTGGACCCGCGCCGAAAGGGAACGGAGCTCGCCGCCGCAACGCCCTTCGAGCTCCAGCCCGCCCATGGCTGCCCGCCGGCGGGGAGCGGCCGCCCGGGCCGGGGCATCGTGCTCCTGCACGGGCTGGCCGACATGCCGCTCGCGATGCGGGACCTGGCCGAGGCGTTCGCGGCGCGCTGCTTTCTGGTCCGGGTGATGCTCCTCCCGGGACACGGCATCCGGGCGGGGGACCTGCTCGCCGTGAACCGCAACGACTGGCTGGCGGCGGTCCGGTTCGGGGTGGAGACGCTCAAGGAGGACGCCGGCGCGGTTTTCGTCGGGGGATTCTCTCTCGGCGGACTGCTCTCCATACATGCCCTGCTTGACGACGACGCCGTGAGAGGCGCCTTCGTGTTCTCGCCCGCGCTTGCCCTGGAGCGCGCCTGGCTGGTTCGCCAGGCGGTCTGGCTGCGCCATCTCCTCAAGTGGCTCGACCGGGATGCGCCGGACGACTATGCGCGCTA